>Ga0207428_10004617_pt1 | contig 13056 bp, 15 predicted proteins | sample RhiMethybrSRZTD1_FD_187600 | JGI IMG/M metagenome (GOLD analysis project Ga0207428, IMG submission 187600) | Populus rhizosphere microbial communities from Tennessee, USA - Rhizosphere MetaG P. TD hybrid SRZTD1 (SPAdes) (version 3) | ecosystem: Host-associated > Plants > Roots > Rhizosphere >... | reverse complement strand
CAGATCTCTGTTTTCAGCACCCTTTTTTACTTTCACGCTATAAGGAATAATTGCAGGACAATAAAAAGTATCTTCCCTATTGAAATTCTGAAAAGTAATTACATAGCTCACATTATCTTCTCCTCAGTTTCCGGATTTTCGGCATTGAACAATTTGATCTTGGTTAGATCTTTTAATTATGTATTTTTTGAATTGATTGGTGACAATCCGTAATAGAAGCCGACATTTATGCATCTAGTAACGTTTCTTCCAACACTAAAAATAAAATGAAGTTTGACTCGATGCTTCAGGTTCCAGTTATATATAATACTCTAAAATCATTTCAAGGACATCCTTACGCCCTTCATCGTGTGTATCTTCTTCATACTTTACCAAGTCAAGTGGCGTAATAATTCCTATAAGTTGATTGTTATCTTTTGACTCATTATCTATAACAAGTAAATGCCTAACGTTGTTTTTTAGCATGAGATCAGTAGCAGTCGTTGCCGATGATTCACTATCAATAGTAATTAGGGGAGACGACATTATCTCTTTGTTTGTAACTCGATTCGTAGGTAGATCATTAATGCAAACCTTTCTAACCAAATCACGTTCAGTAACCAAACCTACTGGATTATTATCCTCATCCAGTATAACTAATGAACTTACTTTCTTATCATTCATTATTCTTGCTGTATCTTGAATAGATGCTGATTCTGCTACAGTGTATGGGTTTTTTCTCATTAAGTCTCTAACAACTATAGTCATACAGGAATATGATATACAATTTGTAACTTTTAAGCATAACTGCTTAACAATGTGACTTGAGATTTATCGCTTTTGTTCTCTACCATAGTTTCATTGTTTATAACGAGTCATTGTCTTCCATCGAAAATCTTTCTTCTTTGATAAATGCTGGAGGCGTGATTTAATCAGAATTTATTTTGTATAAACGAATCTGAGGCTTTTATCACCTGATTTTTTTAGAAAATTATGAATATCTACTATTATGTTTGAAAAATTATCAGGAAAGATACTATAAGTTTTGTATTTTGCGATTGTAAAGGGCTTGTGAAATACTACCCAAATATTCTCACTGTTGGGTTGTATGAATTGGAGTTTTGATACTTTGTTTAACTCCTCCCGTTCCTTTATGAATTGAACGATAATTGACTTTGAAGGATTTGTTTTCAAAATTCGTAAACTGGGTATAACAACATCAATTACTAGTTCGGAATTAATTCGTATTTTTCTTTCTGACGGTAAAGTACTGATTGTAAGCATAAAATGAAGTAATGCTTCGCTCAAGGTGCCTATTACTCTGTCATGATCGGAATTTAGTTCAGAAGATACCAACCGACCTATACATTTATTCATTATTAGATCAATGTATTTTTGTGAGAATTGGATGCTTGAAGTGATATCTTTTTGAATTTTTTGTTTGCCTATTTCTCTTATTGCATGGTATAATTCTTTTTTAATTTTTTCTCCAACCATCTCGTGATTCAATGATAAAGTATAGTCTGAACAATTTGTCTATATAGCTTGTTATGCGAGTTCTTTTCGATCGAATTCATTACAGGCTAATACTGATTTTCTTCCACAGCTTTTTACCTGGTTGTTTTATACATATACAATAAAAATTTGGAATTATCAAGCGATTTTGGATGATCACCAGGTATAAGTTGTTTAATAAGTGCTAAATAGAAATATTATGGATTTCCTGACCTTTGCATTGCAAGAGCAAATCCGTGCAAGGGTAAGTAAAACTCTAAAGGATGGAGTCCAGCTTAATATGTCCACCGAAGAATCAAAGAAATTTCTAAGGAGACATGTAAACACCAGAACAAACCTCGTCATTATGATAATAGACATAAACAATTCAACGCAAATGAGTCTTACTTTACCAGAATTTAAATTCGCCCAATTGCTGTAAACTTTTGCCCAGGAAGTAAGTATTGTAGTATCTGGTTACGGAGGCTTCGTTTTCAAATATGAGGGTGATGCCGTTATTGTAATTTTTCCAGCCGACTATGATGAGATAAAGGCTTGTAAAAATGCGTTAAATTGTTCAGCCGCCGTACTAGAAATTATAAAAAATGGCATCAATCCTATTTTTATTGAAAATGAATTACCTGAAATTACAGTAAGGACAGGATTAGCTTTCGGACCCACTCTGGTGGTACTTTATGGAAAAAGTTTAGATAAAGCTCATGTAGATATAACGGGCTCTAGTATTAGCCTTGCCGCTAAAATCGCGTCTATTGCCAAACCTAATCAGGTGCTGATAGGGGAACTTATTTACAATATTATTGTCTCATCTAAAGATAAAGGTTCCTTAAACAAGATCAAGTTCAAGGAGATGGGTTTAGATCCGATAAAATGGAAGTACCTCTCTCAATCTGATCCTCAAAGTTTATACCATGTTTACGAATATTTAATAAATTAAATTCTAATCGGGATTTATCCTGAATATAATTCTCATGAAATTAAAATTAAAGTATGAGAAGATGGAACAATCAAATGAATATAAAGTAAATTTGATCACATTGAAGAGACTGAATTAAGTCTCAGAGACTAAGATTTGCGTATGTATGATTTAATTTTTTCCTTCATCTCGGGAGTCATTATCTCATCTTCCTTATAGCCATGGTCTTTGACTGCATGTTCTGCAGCATTCCTCATAATCTCTTCTTCTGTTTCGCCTTGGACAACACAATCACAATCCCTACCAACATCTCGACATGAAATTGTATACATACAAGCTTTAATACAAATTACGTACTTAAGTTTTCATTTCTATTGGCCTGAAAATACAGTTCTGTCCAGATCGAATTACAATATGCAATATTATATCGGAAACTAATACTTTCTTATTTTATGTATCTATGTGATATCAGTGGATTGATTAAATTGTCTTACTTTCGAATAAAGAGCATGAAACTCTATCTATCTTATGGTAAAGTTAAGGCAGATCATACCATAAGAATTTTAAAGAATGAAACGTGGACAATTATGTGAACAAGCAAACTTCTTCCCAAAAAATAGCAGTAGTATTTCCGGCAAAAAATGAACAGGATACCATTGAACACGCGATAACAACTGCAAAAAAAAGCCGTCATAGTCCCGAAGTAATAGTTGTTGATGCTTATTCGTCAGATGCAACAGCTGAAATAGCCAATAAAATTGGTGCAAGGGTGATTCAACAAGGTGATAGACTATTTCCTGGAAAAGGGATCGCCATGAAAAAAGGACTGAGTGAAGCTATTAGTATTGAAGCAGACATTATATTATTCCTTGATGCAGATATAAATAATCTCACTTCCGAGTGGATAGATAAACTAGTAGATGGCTGTACAAATTGTGATATGGTAAGAGGCTACTATCAAAGACATGCCCGAGATGCTCCAGTAACAAAGCTTATTGCAAAACCGATGATCCACATCTTCTTTCCCGAGCTTTCAAATATTGAACAACCATTGAGTGGTGAAGTGTGTGCAAGAACACAGGTATGGAAAAATCTATTGGAAAAAAATCCTCCAGATGGATGGGGAATTGACGTCTGGCTTCTGATAGAAACCGCGATGTCAGGTTACCAAATCAAAGAAATATTTCTTGGTCATAAAGAACACACATCTTTTGAAGACTACCGGGAAGACGTAGGTAAATTGGCCAAAATGGCCGAACAAGTAGAATTCGCAATAATAAACGAAGCTTTTAAGCATGGCAGAATTAATTTACATAAAGATGTCAAAATTTAGTTTATCGCGTATTCCTAAAAGTTGTCTTATTTTTGGCTATATGAAAGTTACTTAGCCTACCTTGGCTCTTCAGAGGACTGGCATGATTTATTACTTATATAAAATTAATCAACATTAGGGAATTCATCGAATCCGCGACTCCCAAAAAAATTCTTTACAAGATAGTATATTGGTAACAATATTAAAATCTAATCATTATTTTACAACAGTTACTGTACATTTGGAATAGTGAACAAGCTTGTATGATGTACCACCTAGCATGTCTTTTGTTGTTCCGTACTTTCCTTTACTTCCTATGACCAATGTATCTATATCTTTACCATTGGCAATTTTTAAAATTTCTTCAGCAGCATTACCAACGGAATGTATTGTGCGTGCGGTTCGGATATCTAATGATTCAGCTCTTCCCATATATTCGTGAAGCATTTGTCTGCTTGACTTCTTTAGTTCTTTCAATATAGAGTATCCTATGGTGGCATATTCCTCTACAACATTGATAATTATTAGCGGAATGTTTTTCATTATGGAAAGTTCGCATGCATATTTAAAGGCTTTATCTGAATATTCAGACCCATCGATGGCGACAAGGATGGATGTTATTCTTTTACGTTTCAATATGAATCATTGATATTTACTATCCATTATTATTATTTTTTTGCAAAAATCAAACCTAATCAGCTTTACTTTACTTGCACCTTGGTTTCTTGCTTTTTTGTTGGTGTTTTTTTCGGGACTTCTACACGTAAAACGCCATTTTCCATTTTTGCGTCGACTTTTGAAGGAACGATTTTTTCCGGAGTTGATAGACGTCTTCTTAATGAGCTGTACGATCTTTCATTATACAATAATTTTTTCTTTTTTCTTCTGTCTTCTTTTCTTGCTCTCCTGAGATGTCGATATAGTCAGTCCCAGCTTTGATAGTTATTTTTTCTTTTGGAATGCCCGGAGTCTCCAAAGTAATTTCATATTTGTCGCCCAAATCTTCCATGTCACATAAAGGAAAACGGGTTTCTAAGTCTGAGACAAGTGCATTTCCTGTGCCTAGGAACGGCCACTTTGGCACAAATAGTACTTCTTCCATGTCCCTTCTGAAGCTCTCAAAAATGTTGTCAAATGCAGTTGGAAACAAAGCATTTTTTTCTTACAATATCTGACTTTGTCATATATACTAATTTCAAATTAATCTATTTTAATACTAGGAATGCACTGCATTGCATAATATGCCAAGTGACTAAATGTCGAAAACAAAAGTTACTACTATTTCTATTCAACAAGATGCTAGCTAATAGGAGCTGCGATCGCTATTTACCGTATTATAAATAATTTCATACCTCATAATACCTAACTAAGTAACTAAAATATAAACAAAATGATCATGCAAGCCACTTCATATGTCCTTAATCAGCCTTCTAATCGGTACTGATGGAATTCAGGCATCAAGTTCTCCAGTCTATACTGATTGAATTTTTCGTAAATTTCCTTAAATTTTGAAGAGAAATTCTCGCCATAGAATTCAGAAAATAAATTAGGATTCTTGTCAATGGCTCTGAATATATCGTTCTGTGTCAATATTCCACTCATTTTGTTATTACTGTCAACAACTACGAGTCTGCGAATTTTCTTGGTATTCATGAGCTTACTTGCGTCAGTCATTGATGCGGATTCTTCTATAGTAATTAGTGGTCTACTCATAAGCGATTTAAGAGGTGTGTTGAGCAAATCTGGATTAAGTTTACCTACAATACGTACTATATCACGCTCAGTAATTATGCCTGCAGGAATTCTATCTTCATTACGAGTAACAATTATTACAGATCCGATATTCTTCGCATGCATAATATTGCATGCACTCATTATATTTTGATCTTCAAAATCAGATTGCACTTTACGATTCATTAGTTTTGAAACCGATATTGTTTCTGAGCTCATTTAATTATACATCTGACTTAAGATATTTATTTATAATGAATTCAGTGTAATGCAGAGCATTTAAACATTAAATCCTTCTCAAAGTCCGATATCATTACATGCAACAAAAACTAACACTTAAGCGGCAAGAAGATAAGATGTAACAGGGGCCAAATATGAATTGTGTGCAATTGAGCTACTCCGAATCAATTTACTATACTGCTAGGAAATATCCGAACTCGTAGAATTTCATTAATCTATAAACTCTATTAATAGTGACTTTATTTTGCCATATAAGGTGGATTTGCCGCTATTATCAAAGCTAAATGTGAATCTGGAATTTATCTCATGTCCCTTACGAAATATGACAAGAGCAACGAAATTATTCGTGTGATTATTTTTCTGTCTTTCAATGTTTATCTCGTATTGTAGGCCTTCGTTGGCCATAATTACACTTTTCAGAAATGGCTTGATTTCAGTTTTACCAAAAAGACGTCTTGCTCTACTGAACGGTTCATGAATCACCGCATCGTCCGAAAAAAGTTCCAAGATTCCCTCTACATCCCGGGACTTAATTCTACGAAAGTATTCTTTCACAATTATTTCATTATCCTTTTCGTTTTGTTGATAATTGCTATCTTTCAATTAAATCGCCTTAATTTGTATTATAATTTGCCACGAACTGTGTATATAACAAGAAGGAATGCACTGTATTACAATTTCATGCAAATAATTAAAGGATTATCTAACATCATAAGCTAATCTCCGCCCTAACTGTTTTTGGTGTTGTGCTAATTTCAGCTCTGACCTGTGCTAATTCTATAAATATTTTGGACAAAAGTTCTTTTGCAAATAGCGACCAGTTTTCTCCTAAATCATGCTGTATAATGAAGACATGCTTTCTTTCCGTTTCTATTCTATGGTCCGATATAATTCCTGCAACTTTCATATACTGTCGCAATACATCCAAAACTGTCCAGAAACTATATTCTTTTCTCATAAAAAGAACAGAATCCTTTATTACTTTTAGCGCAGTTTGTGCGGCGTTATTTACAATTTTAGCCCTATAAGACTCTAAATCAGTAATCTTTGCATCTATAGCAAGCTGCATGGCTTCATCTATCAAAGTAGCCAACATTAATTTTGGAATTGGCATCATTCCCAACTTGATTTCATATCTATCCCATTCGACATATCTTTTGAGAACTTGATTGACTAAAACGTTTAGAGAGATCTCTCCTTCATTGGCATCTCGCTGTAGTTCCTCAACGACCATTGAATCCAACCTGAAGGTTATGCTTTTTGTTTTTCTAGGTTTTATACTTTCATCTGGTTTAGACGGTTTAGACGACTCCAACCATATTTCCCTGTAGTGAAGATGGTAAGGAAACTAATATGTTTTATTTCAATTATTCAATAACTCAATTTTTTCTACTGTTATAAAGGACATAACATACTTAGTTACTTATTATGGGGATCTCTAAGAATGTACCAAATTCGTTTGGATAATAAGGTGGCACAAATGTCATAATTCATATGAAATTCAGTCCCAGTCATGTCGCGATTCTTTAGCCTTAAGCAAGCCTTTTGATGTTACAGTAACAGTATCATCTTCAATTCTTATAAATCCCTTGTCTTGTTCATATTCTTTAAGAGTCTGAAATATGTGAGGTTTATCTTGTGTGAAGATGGGCAGTTCGGTTGACTTGAAATCTTGTATCTTAAACACAGTTGTAAGATCCTTACTGCGTGCTTCTTCATACCTATCGCATAATTCTTCCATGAAATTCCATATAAAAAATTTCTTGTTCCTTGGTAAGCTACCTCTGGCAATTGCATGCAAACAACCGTCTTTCCTATTTTCTTGATACACTATACGTGCTAAATCAGTTGCAGTTACTATTCCCAATAAGACATTATCTTTTATTATAGGGAGTCGCCTGATTGAATTCTTACTCATAACCATTGCTGCATCGTAAATATGGGCGTCATCGTTAAGCGAAATCAAAGGGGAAGACATTATCTCTGCGGTTTGGGTAAGTTTCGCGTCTTTAGACTCAAATACTAACCTTCTTACAATATCTCTCTCGGTGATAATTCCTTCTGGATGTTTAAGATCATTCAAGATAATTACCGAGCTTTTGTTATTCACTGTCATAATCCTTATAATAGTATCGACATTATCCGTCCGGCTAGCAGTTTCTAGTGGTGCAGGGGTCATTATGGAGGTAACGCTAATAGTTTTGTATTCATTCATGAGTAGGATTACCTCTTCTCTGGAATATATCTTCTCTGCTAACCACAAAGTACATCCGAACCAACCCCGTATTTCAGGATTATGTGTGAATAATAATCCAACAAAAGCTGCAGTATATCGGCCAGCACCGCCTGCCATTGGCGGATACTCGGGCAAAACCATTAGGACGTATAACTTGCCATCATAGATAATCCGTTGTGTCATCAGGTTATATTCAGAGACATATTATTTCTACAGTTGGAGTACAGTGCAATGCAAAATTCTGGATAGTATGAAAAAATAGTTCGGTATGGATCTCGGTGTTATCGATTTCTTGAATGTCAAGAGACCAGTATATTGTTATGCGCATGAATAAAGCATTAATTGATGGACAAATTGTAAATAGAACATATAGCCTTTACCCAACATGAGTTATTATGGTTAGCAAGGTGAGCAATTCTATTTCTGTTTTTTCACAAATTAGAGATGATTGTGTGATAGCAATTTCTGGATTCAACTTGGCTACTACTCCAGAGTATCTTATTTTAGAACTTTACAAACGCTACGTTAAGTCTGGACATCCAAAAAATATATTCATAGTTTCAGACGCACTCCCTGCGACTCCCAAAAGAGGACTTGACTCAATTGCTGAAAGGATATACAAAGATCCAAATCAGAAATTTCTGAGGGGAATGTTGATGCCTTTCTTGGGTTTTTCACCATGGCTTCAAAAACTTGTGACTGGAGACAGAATTGAATTTTATGGGTGGCCAATTGGAATCACCGCCTATTGGTTTCGAGAAGTAGCATCAGGAAGGCCTGGACTAATAACAAAAATAGGTATTGACACCTTCCTTGATCCCCGAAAAGAGGGGGGAGCATTAAACCCAAAGGGAATAAAAAAAATGTCTTGTAAAATAAGTGTAATAAATATTGATGACCAGGAATATCTTCTATATCAAGCTCCCAAGCCTGATTACGCACTCATCAGAGCAACTACTGCAGATGAAAATGGTAACTTATCAATGGAGGATGAGGGTATTAGAGGAACGGTCCTCGGAATTGCTCAAGCTACAAAAGCTAGACCAAATCAAGGAACCGTTTACGCTCAGGTGAGATGGTTAACAAAGTCTTTCACAATTAATCCGCGAGACGTTGACGTTCCCGGTCCACTCGTAGATCATGTTATTATTTCCCCACAAAAGTATCACTGGCAATCTGGTTCTATAAAGTATGACCCTCGAATTTCCTACCGAACAGTACCACCTATCACACAGAAGCTTGTTGACGATCTTACTCCAAAACCTGTCGCTCAATACGAAAAGGTGATAGCCCGAAGAATAGTCATAGAACTTGTTAATCTATTCAAACAAAAGGGCTCACCTATATTAGTAAATTTGGGAATAGGGGTACCTGCTTTGGTATCGTTAGTGGCAGCCGAAGAGAATTTATCAGATTACATTATAACTGTTATTGAATCTGGTCTTTGGGGAGGTATCGCGCTATCTGGAAATAATTTTGGTCAGGCAATAAGCCCTTTTGCTCTTTCCACAATTCCTGATATGTTCTCCAATTTTGAAGGAGGAATAATAGACATTGCATCACTAGGTTTCCTACAGGTTGATAAACTGGGAAATGTTAATCCATCGATACTGCCTGATCGAATCTTCGGACCAGGAGGATTTCCAGTAATTGCTGGTGGCGCGCCAAAGACCTACTTTGCTGGAGCATTTACTGCAGGATCAAAAAAAATTGATATTGCAAATAATAACAAGCTATCCATTGTCCAAGATGGCTTGCCTAAATTTGTCGATGAGGTTTACAAGATTATCTTTAGCGGGCCTCAGGCAGTAAAATACCAAAAAGAAATTGTGTATGTTACAGAAAGAGCAGTGTTTAGATTGACTGAAAGAGGATTAGTACTCGAAGAGATTTCACCAGGGATTGATATTGACAAGGATATACTAGCAAAAATGGAATTTGAGCCTATTATAGCTAGTCCATTAAGGCAAATGGATGAGAGACTATTCGGTGTTGGTAAATTAGGTCTGAGAGAGGAGATTTTTTAGTTTTAGAATTGGATTCTTGTTTCAGATGTTCTCATCCCTCGAATACTTACTCACGTATAGACAAAGTCAAAGCAGGCCAATCAAGTCAATTGCCAATCTGCAAGTTGCGTGCTACATTTCGTTAAATTCAATTATTTTACAACTAACACTGGACGGGAAGCATTAACTACTACTCCAGTGGCAGTGCTACCAAGCATAAAACGGAATTCTGAGACACTCCTGATGCCGACAATGATAAGATCTATATTTTTTTTGTCCGCATATTCCACTATCTCATTAACAACTGGAGATTGCGCCCTAATTATCTCTATTTCAAGGTCAACCCCGGCAGAAATGGACTGTTCCGCAATCTTGTCAAGATAGGCATAATCATGTTTGGTTCCCTTCTCAAGATTCTCTTCTGGAAAATGTTTACCAGCAGGTACAACATGGAGTGCCACGACATCTGCACGAAGCTCTAGACCCAGTTTAATGGCATAACTTCCGGCTCTCTTTGAATTTTCTGATCCATCCACAGCAACCAGTATTCTAGCTATTTTGAGGTCTTTGTACATGTATCTCTGAATTAGTAGTACAATGAACTTTATTTCTTTTTGCAACCAAATTATTTTCATAAATAATTTAAAGAAAAATTAGATTAAAGTGAAAGATTTTGAGATGAAAACCAGGGCTCTACATTTGTAAAACATTCTTGATTACAAAATCAAAAAGGCTTCCATTGCAAAAATACCTATATAATAATAATTTTGACCGACGTTGATTGACTGTTAGTAGGTACTTGTGGCAGTGAATGGTTTAGCGTACGCGCTTTGCACTGTACTAGTCGCCAAATGATTTTTTTTAAAAGAATACTTAAACCTATGACCAAATGAAAAATGAAAGAAACATAACAATTACCGAAATTGTCACAATCGCAAAAGTAAACCATCCAATTATGTTTGAAAAACGAGTATTGATTTTGTCCTCAAGTATTTGTTTATCATTGGCAAGTCTCATAACTATAAAAAGAATGGGAACTGTGGCGACTGCATTAATTACTGCAGCGAGTATTAATGCTTGTATTGGGTCAATATGTGAAAACGTGATCCAAACTCCAATCAACGTGGATGCTGCTATTACTGCGTAAAATGATTTAGCTTGACTGAATTTTTTTTCTAGTCCCTCTTTCCAACCAAAGGTATCTGATAATGCGAATGCGGATGATGCAGACAGAACGGGTATTGCAAGTAATCCTGTCCCAATGATACCAAATGCGAAAATTAGTTTTGCTATCTGGCCTGAATTAGGGAAACTCGTAACTAACGGCTCTAAAGCGCTTGCTGCTTGGTCAGCTGTTTGAATATCAGTTATGCCGGCAAAATAGAGACTGCCCGCACTGGTTATTATTATACTCCACATAATGAACTGAGAAAAAAACATGCCTATACCAATATCCTCTTTCATTAACATTATTTCTTTTGGAGATACCTTGGGTTTGCCTTTTCCAATCTCTTTTATCCTATGTTTTGTTACATCTTCTTCTGCTTCTTCAGATGTTTGCCAGAAAAGAAGGTAAGGTGATATTGTTGTCCCGATGACCGCTACAAACATAACGACATATTCGGAGCTAAAAGTTATTGAAGGAACTATCGTAAAAAATATTTGGCTTATATTCCCCCCTACAATTACTGCGGTTATAACATAGGCGAAAAGGGAAAGTACTAAGTACTTTAGTACTTTGACATATCTGTCATATGGAATGAAAATTTCTGCAATTATTATAAAAGCTGAAAACAGTACGGATGTTACCACAAAGGGAAAATCTGGGAATATGATTTTAATTGAAGCTGACATAGCTCCCAAGTCGGCTCCAATATTAATTGTGTTGGCAATTATAAGAAGACTTGATATTGGATATAGAATTTTAGCAGAGTATTTTTTCTTTATCAAAGCAGCCAAACCATTTCCGCTTAGAAGACCGATTCTTGCACACATCTCCTGGATAGCAATCATAGTGGGCAATAGGAACAGAGTCATCCACAACATTCCAAGACCAAATTTCGCACCGGCTTGAGTGTAGGTAGCTATACCTGATGGATCATCATCTGCTGCCCCGGTTATTACCCCGGGACCCAATGCTCTTAGAACTTGTGATAGAGACCTTAATCGAATTTTATTGAATGGGGATAAGTTTGAGTCTGGATTTGAATTATGTTTCTTTTTCCCACGCAACTTAAAAGCGATTTATTATATACCCACATGTATTTAGTATTTTGTTGACTGTCAGTATAGCATATCTACATAAGGACTAGCGTGCATTCCTTGTTGTTCTTCTAATTGTACAATTATTGTATTCATATCTACAGAATCTACTTAGAGAACTATTAGAGGTTCAGATTCGGTGGGAACCATATGATGTGTTACTGTGGTTGATGGATAAAAATCCACGTTTGGTAATTTCTGAATAAAATAAATTAATACTTGAGAAACCTTAAATGAACTACTCCGTATGACAGATTATGAGCGCTTATTATGTAATATTTCCAATAATTATCATTTCTTTAACGCTTATTTTCTCAAGTCAGATAAACACCATATATGGACAGGTAAACACAAATCTGACAGAAGAATCCATAGAGAATAATCTCAACGGACTTCAAATATTGAGCCATAACTCATTTACAGATTCTATAGGTTATTTGCATGTAGTAGGGGAAATAAAAAACAATTACCCATCTACTGCAACTTTTGTAAGAATCGTAGGAACTTTTTATGACATCAACAATCAAGTTGTCGGAACACAATTTACATATGCAAATCCTTCTGACATACGCTCGGGAGAAAAGGCTCCGTTTGTATTAATACTTACGTCTGCAAGTATTCCTATTTCTCAAATAGATCATTACAGCTTGCAAGCAAGTTACCAATAAAGGATTTGATTCATCTAATCTAGTTACAGGTTCTGGCTGGTTGCAAATGCACTGGGATTCGGACACAGCATGTATACTTAATACCTGCAAAATTTTGGAATTCCACTCTGAATATATCAGTTTAAGTCCGAATGCGATGGAACTGATAATGTTAGCACTAATTTTTGAACTTACTAAAAATAGTAGTGCGGATA
>Ga0207428_10004614_pt1 | contig 13059 bp, 9 predicted proteins | sample RhiMethybrSRZTD1_FD_187600 | JGI IMG/M metagenome (GOLD analysis project Ga0207428, IMG submission 187600) | Populus rhizosphere microbial communities from Tennessee, USA - Rhizosphere MetaG P. TD hybrid SRZTD1 (SPAdes) (version 3) | ecosystem: Host-associated > Plants > Roots > Rhizosphere >... | reverse complement strand
CAGCGTCTGAGAGCGTCATGAAGGCCGCTTCCGATTCATTGGACCGTACAATCGACCTCTTGAACGACGGGAACAACCATAGAGCAACATGGATTTCGGCGGCTCGGTTGGTGGAAAGCGCCAAGATGCTACAAGCAAACATTTCGGAACCGGGGCACAAACAGCACTTCGATGCACTGTGGCTTGAGGCGCAAGCCCGCTTAAGAACTTTTCTTGGATTCGGGAAGAATCTCAACCCATCCTTCTTCTACGGTGTAAGTCAGAACGTCGAGGATCTTGATAGGGCAGAGGAGCTATCTCGCTCCAGGGAAGCAACAAGTTCAGGGCTTAGAATTGAAAGATTGGCGCTGGATGAAGCATCGCTGTATTCGATATGGTCGTTCTGCAAATTCCCAGAAGATTATGATGATCCAGTGTCGGGGCAATTCAGGAAGGATGATGAGCTAAAGGTCCAATCAAATTACCCGGCCCTGCATGATTACTTGAGGCATAGAGGGGTTTGGTCGAACTAACTTGATGTCAGATTTCGTACTAGATCCTTGCCACGCCTGGTGAGCGAATCAGATAAGCCACTTGCTCCAATGCCCCTCATCGTAACTCTCATGCGCTGAGAAAGCTTGTCAGTGAGGAGCATGTTGTCCAGTTCCGCGACGGCCGTCTCTATGTCGCTCTGTGAGAGCTCGGTCCTTCGCTGAAGTGTAAATCCTGGACTACCGATGATCTCTTCCGTTTCACGTTTGGAGGGTTCACGGGCAATTGCTTCCAGAACTACGATGTGTACGGGAGCTAACCGAGATATCACATCGAGGCTCTGCACCTGCATCGTCAGGAGAGTTGGTGCGGCTATCTGCTTGCGTAGGAATCGTCCGTAGATCTCTCGCTTTGCGGCATCAGTCTCTTCGGCAACCTGTACCAACACTTTCACCAACAATTCTTCAAAGTCTTATGTGCGGACATACTCCTTGGACACTTCTGTGCGCAACTCTCCCAGATCGGCGGCCAAGTCCTCTACAAACTGCTTTACTCGCGCCTCGCGTCGCTTTGAGATCTGGCTTGAGATGATTGAAGATATCGGCCCCCCTAACCAAGGAGCGGCACCTGTTATGTGTGCAATCCACTCGGCCACAGTCTCCGCGCTGCTATGCTCGGGGAGAAGCGGTTCTTTCACTGGTGATGTCTCACTTCTCGAAACCTCGCCTTCGTCTTACCCCACGTTTCTCGCTCGATGGAAATAGGCAGATAACCGAACTCCTGAATGCGGTTGTTGTAGGAATCGACTACGAAAACTGTCGACGATCCTAAGGCAAGAACCCCGAATGGCGAATTGAACTGGCCCGGACCGCTTCCGCTGGATCCCCATTGCGTCAAGTAAGCTCCCTGGGTCGTGAACTTCTTAACGCAATGACCGTGGCCATCGGTCACATAGATGGTCCCAGCATCGTCCAGTGTGATACCGAGTGGCCATAGGAATTGATCTCCGGCTGGCCCTTGCGAACCCCATGCCCTCATGAAGGTCCCGTCTGTCGTGAAGACTTTGATTCGACGATTCTCGGTGTCTAAAACGTAGACCAGGCCATCGCCGCCGACCCTCACATCGTAAGGTTGGTTGAAGTCTTCATCTCCACTCCCATACTGGCCCCAGGCGGCTACGAAAGTGCCATCGAGATCAAACTTCTGAATTCGATGGTTGAGGCGATCGGCTACGTAAAGATGTTCCTCTGAATCGATCGCGATCCCTTGAGGCGTATCGAACTGGCCGGGTTCCGTTCCTGCGCTTCCCCACATGGTGACGTGGTTGCCGAACTGATCAAATTCATGAACTCGACGATTGAATTGCTCAACCACGAAGAGGCGGCCGCTTGAAGAAAAGACGATCCCGTATGGATACATCAACTGGTTGGGGCCTGATCCGGGTGTTCCCCAAGAGAACAGGTAGGTACCTCTTTGTGTGAAGACCTCGATCTGATGCGCGTGATGATCTGCAATGTAGAGCTCCCCCGAGGGTGAAATCGTCATTGCGACTGGAATTTGAAACTGGCCGGGACCAGAACCTGACGTGCCCCAAGAGGTGACATAAACTGGAGGCGAATCAGCAAGTGCTGATGACGCCATGATGGTGAGCATGAGCATAACGAGGAGAACAGGTCGGCCGATCATCTCAACGATACATGCCCTTGATCTTCCCCCACGACTTCGTCTCCACACTCGACGGCTCGCAGTCGACGTCGTACAGGCCGATCAATCCACATCCATTGGAGTTGGCCGGTGCACATGGCGAATTTGAATAGATTCCGGGGACGTCGTCGCAGAATAAGGGATCCGCAGAGATATTCCCGTTCTTTCCCAGTTGATCCGCGATTGATCCGACCCAATCCCCAGCGGAGTTACCGTAGATGTCAGTACAAGTGATGTCGATGACACCGCCTGGTTCTACGATGATTGCTCCACACTGGTCGCAAGGGTTCGTAATATATCCGAAAGCCACGATCGAGTTTTTCAAGGCGACCTGACCATCTGGTCTCACCCGGATGGCATCACCCAAGCTGCGACCCCAAAAGCCCCCGATGGTTGACGATTCAATCGTCACCGTGCCTGATGCCAAGACAGCTGCCCCGCCTTCGGCAGCACCGCTCAGAGCGCAACGGCGAATGACCGTTCCCTCTCCGGCAGAAATAGCGCCTCCGTAGTAAGTAGCTCCTCCTCCACCAACAGAGCAATCTTCGATCAATGTGCCGGCTACGGAAAGGGAACCACCAAAGAGATAGACCCCATTTTCCGAGAAAAGGCATCGTCGGACGGTACCGCCCAAAACAACGGCCGCTCCACCTGATCCCTCACCGTTGTTTCCTTTGAACGTGCAGTCCTCGATAAGAATGTCCCCAGCGAAACTTGCGATGCCCGAACCACCTCCGTCGAAATGGAAGTTTTCATTGAACGCACAGTGAGTAATGAAAGGGCTTCCGCTGCTGTTCTGAAGAGCACTGCCGTGGTTGTTAATAAAGATGCAGTTGCGGATGGCGGGAGACGAATTGTCGCAGCTGACAGCGCCCGAAACGTCCCCGCTGAATCCCCATCCCCATCCCGAAACGGTCACCCCTTCAAGGATGGAACCAGATCCTTCATTGGCATTGAAAATGAACGCACGATCGTCCTTGGATAGATCTTCAGTGGGTGAGATCATGACCTCTGATGGAATAAGATTCCCCGAACGAACCGCGATCGCCTTCCCGATGAAGTTGATGTTGTAATTGCCGGCACCGGAATACGTGCCCGCCGTGAGCTGCACTTCATCCCCATCGACTGCTGCATCAACGGCGGCTTGAATGGTCGGGTATTGACCTGTCCCGTCTGCCTTCACGAGTAGAATGTCGGCGCGGCAGGGGAGAGAAGCTGCGAGCAGAATTGAAAGGGCGAGACAGCCGTACTTTGGCCGGAGATTCACAGGGGCGCTCCCGGTTGGGAGCTGGGATGCTATCAGGGAGAAGGAATGCAACTCAAGTATCGCCTAAGAGCGCTTATGACTGAGGTACGGCTCCAATTAGATGGCCGATGTCCTGCCATTCATCTTCAGGCCAGAACGACTGGCCCTTTGATGACCGTGCATACCGTAGCCCGGTGGCAACAGTAAATGCACGTTGAGCATCGCGCAACCGACCCAATCCATGATAGTGCTTTGCAAGGTATAGTTCAGCCCAGGCAGCCGTCTCGTCGAATGGACCAGATGGCATGGTGTGGAATGCTTCTGCGGATAGCTTAAGACGAGTCTCCTGACTTCTTTCGTAGACTCCGCTGTCGATCTCGAATATGACGGCGCAAACACGATAATACTCATAAATATAAGGATCACGGTTGTACAGGACCGGATTACGTGCCTCCGCCAAAAGGGGTTCGATTATGTGGCGAGCGGCCTGCGAATTCTTCTGACGCCAATTGTGGATGGCTAGCTGGAAAATAGCTTTGGAATCGGCAGGCCCCCTACTTACCAGCACTCCCAACTTGGCGATAAGTGAATCCGTTGTAGTGGCATTACCCAGGTTTCTGTAGGTATTTGCGAGTCTCTCGAGAAGTCTACTCTCCTGTACGGGATCCCCGTCAGGCACACGCTCAAGCCCATTGCTGAACTGAATACAGGCCTCTGCGTAGTTCCCGGAAGACTGATACGTGAAGCCTTTCCAGTAGAAGGCATCCGCAGCCAATCTGGATTTCGAGTTGTGAGTTGACGCTATTACGGAATCAAAGAGATCCCGAGCCCACTCAGGATCCTCCACATGTACTGCGCGCCCTATGAACAGTTTTGTATAGGGATGGAGATCGATGTCCTTTAAGCCCTCACGTTGAAGTGCGGCACGGAAAAAGGTTGAAGCGTATTTTGGCCCGAGACAGCGAAATTCGAGGAGTAGTCTTACCTCTCTAGTGTATGGATGCTTGTTGTTTTCCAAGCGCCATTCGATATCCCCGATATCCAGGAGATCAACCCTCAAGCTCGAGGACGCCAATATGAATCCGTCGACCACGGCCAAGAGTGCCTGAAAATCCTTGTTCTGTTTAACCTTATCCGGGGCCAAATTCAGAACCGATTGGGCCTGTTCGAGTTGTCCTTGTTCTAGAAGTTGATCTCCCTGTGACAAGAAATTGGAAGTCCGCTCAGCCATCTCCTTTTCAAGTTGCCTGCTGGAAAGCCAAATCACGGTGGCTGGGATAAGAGCCGCTAGGGAGGTAATCGAGCCAAGTACGCCCAATTTGTTCCAAAGACTTAGCATTTTGAATCGTCTTATAAGGTTCACGGCACCGGTCCTAGGCTAACTGCACATAATGCTTGTGTTTAGGCATCGACAACTTACATCCATCGCGAAGTGGAGCATATAGGCTGCCAGATGGTTGGCGCGAGGCCCCGTCAATCGTCATTTGAGGCGAAAACTGCCTTTAGGAGATTGCCTCGCGCAACTTGCTCTTCTGAAATTGGGTATAAGGCTGTGTTGTGGCCAGCTGTCGATGCCCAAGCGCACCTGCACCAGCCTCAAATGCCCCGTCTTCTCACGCAGCCGCGTCGCGAATGTATGCCGCAGCGAATGGACTGTAAGCGCGCGCTCGATCTCTGCAGCAGCTAGCACGTGGCGAAACCGATACTGCGCTTGTCTCACCGAAAGACGTGCGCCACGACCGCGAAAAACAGAGCCGTCGTTCATTCGTTCCTCTCTAAGACGCTGCTTCAGCAGCACCGCAACATCCTTCAGGAAATACACCTTCTGAATCTTCGCGTGCTTCCCCTGCGACGTGGCGCAGCTTGCCGCGAAGTCGAGATCCGCGACATCGAGCGCCAGCGCAGCACCAAGCCGCATCCCTGATCGAAGCAGCATCGTGAACAGCACGCGATCGCGAGGGCCGAGCGAATCCGTGCCCGTTCATCGAGTGCGCGTAGAAACCTCGTGGTCTCATCGCTCGTGAGCACCGCAGGTTCCTTGCGATCGGTGCGCGTTCCTCAATACTCGCGATGGGTCCCGCGTAATCGCACCGGTGTCATACAGGTATCGGAAGAGCAGTCGCAGCGTCGCCTTCGTGCGGTTCAGCGTGCGAGCACTTCGCGGCGTGCCTTCTGGTGTGAGTCGTGTCGCATCTTCGGTGAGATATCGGGCGAGCTTGTCGGGTAGGAACGTGCGGACTCGGATTTGGGAACCAACCGACTTGGCAAGCGAAGCAGCTCGGCTTTGTAGACCTAGATGGTCAGCCATGGACTTGGAAACGATGATGCAGGGCGCGGTTGGGGAGAGGGAGAGGTTATGATGTGGCCAGTTTTGAAATGCAGAACACCGGGAGGTGAGCGCAGGCGTTCGTGAACCATAATGCTGCCATGCAATCGCATCCGACCTTCCACGCTACGTTTGGTCGAAAGAGCGTTGGTTAATACATTGAGAGCAAGTGATCTAGACTGACTAGGTCGAGTTCGTCCTCCGCTTGCGCATGTTGTCACAAGCGACTCACACCTGCGTCCCACACTTCGAGTAACATCAGACCCTGCTAATTCATCGCAGCAGTTGCCCAAAATATTGAGACGGAGATCTAATTCTTCTTGCAATTGCTGCTTTCATCGAGATAGCCTGGATTCAGGACGAGGGGCCAGCTGGTAATTCACCACGCTGAGATTCTTCCCCCGAGAGTCCCCGCCCCGTCCTTAAAGAAAAGAGAATGGTCATGGCTGTCGCACTCGTGCGACCGCAAGGGCTCGATTCACGCCCAACCTCTGGAGCGTGCAATGGACAAGTTGCGTCTAAACCTCATCTCAGCATCATCCATCATTTGCGCTCTTCTTGGACCGAGTGAAAGTTCCTATGCTGACCTGTGGGGTGACCCGTCATCGCCCAATCTGACGAATGAAAGTCCTCTTACGAAGGGATGGTGGGATTCGAATGGAGGGGCTTCGTATCCCTTGGACCTCGTCGTCGGAGGCGTACATTACAAACCCGCCCCTATTCATGGATCAGTTCATCCAGGTGGTGAGAAGGGTTTCGTTGTTCTTTACGAACAATCCAATCTCGGCTTCTTTGTCTTTGATCTTAACAATTCTGGTACCTGGACACGCATTCCAGTTCCTTCGACAACGAATCAACAAATTTACTGCTCTGGGCACGTCGTGCTGCCGAACGGTGATTTCCCGTGCTTTGGCGGTGACTGGTGGGACTTTGGAGGTTCTCCGCATCTACCGGCTGATCCCTGGGCAGGAATACTCGATTTGAATCCTTCCATTTCGTACTCAATGATTGCGCCAATGGCTGGGCTGGCTCGTTACTATCCAACCTGTACGACTCTTCCTAGTGGCGACGTTCTTGTCTGGGGGGGCGATTACTGGGTTGGAGACTTGGACAACGAAAACGATGTGGATCCCGATGAGCGATTCGAGAACGATACTTGGATTAAGTTTCATATGGAAGGAGATGAACCTCAGTCAGGAGTTTGGACGGAGATCCTAAATCCTTTGTCTCTGGAAAGCTCAAATCGCCAAGTCATTCTCGATAGAGTCCAGCTCTATCCGTACACTCAAGTAATTCCTGCCTCAAGTGCGTTAGCATCGGATTTGACGGGGGGCGGTCTCCTGTGGGCTGGACCGTTTTGGAAAAACGCCGTAGCTCAAGACTCTAGCTCCCGTTTCTTCAAGGGAGATTACACGACCGTTGGTATTAAGGACAAACGCAATTATTTGGCGAGAGGTGCCTGTGCAATGGTCCTCCTTGCCTTAGATATGCCGAATCCAGTCCCGCGGGTATTACTCATTGGTGGCGGAACTCAAGACGAATCCGGAAGTGATCACACTATTGGAATGGTCGAAATGTGGAAGGGTGACGTTGCGAGTTCGTCAAGATGGAACGACTCAAGCGTTCCCGACATGACTTACCATCGACATGATCCGAGCGTGGTCTTACTTCCTGATGGAAAAGTGTTGGCTTTGGGGGGGCATGCATGTCCATGTCAATTCGAGGATGGCGAAGAACATCCATATGAAGTGATCCCCACTCTGATTTCCGAGATGTATACACCACCGGCCAGTGGATTTGGTGGATCGTGGGCGTTGGCTGATACCCTAGATACGCCGAGAGAATACCACTCTGTCGGTATGCTCTTGCCCGATGGGCGCGTTGTGTCGACGGGTGGCGAGCCAACTGATGAGCCCAATCACCCAGAGTATGAAAGTTACGAAATGTACTATCCGCCATATCTCTTCATAAACGCCGGCGGAACTGTACGACTTCGGAACTCGAGTGAACGACCTGCCATTGGAGAGATAGATGGGCACGGTCCATCAGGTACAACTGAAGTCTATTACGGATACGACTTCGAATTTGATGTAAGCCAAGTCAATCTCGACTCGAGTTTTAAAGTAGTTCTAATGAGACCATGCTCTGTAACTCATTCAAACGATATGCATCAGCGTGCTATCGTCACTGAAGCGACCAAGGTGTCATCGACACGCATTCGAGTTGAGGGCACCTTTCATGATGATGACGCGCCACCCAGCCCCTACATGCTCTTCGTCTTAGATGCGGCAGGCATCCCGTCGAAGGGAAAGTGGATCAGGATTAAGCATGGCACTCCGAACACCACCGCTGGCAATACTTACTGGCCAGTTGGAAGTAGTCCCATGTCGATTTCATCGGACGTGTACGTCCAACCCGGCGACACATTGTTTGTCGCGGCAGCGACCTATCAGCTTGCATCGAGCGATGCCTCACCCCATTCAAAAGGAAAAGATTCGGGCAAGATCGAGCTAATTATCGAAGGAGTGATGAAGGTAACAGCCGGTACTTCGACTCCGGCAATATTCAAAGCGCCCTCCGGTCCTTCGGCAAACCAGTGGTACGGTATTCGAATAGCTCCCGGGGGGGAACTAATAGTTAATAACACGGACGCTCTTGACCTTCGAAACGCCCGATCTCCCATAGCTTGGGAACGTCCTGCATTTCCAGATCCCTCCTGGATTGATGAAAAGATTAAGTTTTCGGCCGATTACGTCATGGTGAGCTTCGACCGTGACGTAACCATCGGACCAGGGTCAGATATTGAAATCCCTGCTGGGTGGAAGATCGGATTTGAAAGAGGCGATGCAGGGGCCTCGGGCAGAGATATTGGATCCGGCGAACTGATCGTTCTTGGGCAACTCGACTTTACGGGAACTTCCTCGAGTCCGGTCACCCTCAAGTCGGCAAGGATCAATCCAGACGAGGACCTCGATCGATGGTTCGGAGTGCGATATCTGGATTCGACCGATGAATCGCTAAGTAGCTTGACACACGTGACCTTTGATCTCGCGAAATACGCAATAAGTCTGGATTCATTGAGCGGGAACATCTTCGGATGCACCTTTACCAATTCGCAGTTGGGCGATATTTACGTCGACCGAGACACAAGAATACCGGAAGGCTATCAGTTCTCGCTCGACGCGCCCTGCAAAGTCGTCGTCAACAGTGATGATCCAGCCGTTCCCACGCATTGGGGAGAAGATCCAGATCGCGTGGAATGGTGGGTAAATGGCGGTATAAAAACACAACGTCCTTCAGGTGCTGGGTCGAACGATCGAGTGATTATCACTTCGACTGAAGAGGGTGTTGAACGCGGTGATGATTGGTACGGCTTGACGGTTCTAGGGACCGGGTTCAACGATGGCATAGGGGTCGGCATCATCAAGGACGCTGAAATCTCCTATGCTAAGTTTCCCATTAGTCTGTGGTTTGCTGATTCAGCAGAGGTTGGGAACACGGATGTCCATCACTATGAAGATGATGCCATTACAGACTGGGGTTCCAAAGCATGGATTCATGACTCCTTTATTGAAAGAGGTTCTGGACTCGACACCGACGACCCGATACTAGGTGCAGCGGGACTAAATGGAATTCGACTCGTGAGCTCATTCTCTAAAGTAGAGCGCGATACGATTCTTTACCAAGTGAATAACGGTATCTGGGTGGATGGGTCGGAGGGTTACTGCCTAAGTAATCCTTACCCTCCCTTGCCTCAGGGGACCGATGTAATAAAGGATTGTGTGATTCTGGGGGATTTCGAGGACGAAAACGCGACTTCAAATGGCATCCTCGCTGAGTGGATCTGTCATGAAGAGAGGGTGTCTATCGAGGGATGTAACATTCAACAGTGGTTCGGTCGCGGGATACGCTTCAACAACTGTGCTGATTCAGAGATTAAGTGCAATTGCATTATTGGGAACAAAGTTGGATTCAAGCACGATCGCCAAGAGCGCAGCGTAACGTCGACAAATGGGATCAATGTGGCAAGACAAAATAATCTCGCTGACAATGTGGATTCAAACATGAAAGCGACAGATGGGCCAGATGGAGTGTCCGCTGGTATTCTTGTTGGTGTCAACGGAAACGCTAGCACCGGCGAAAACCGGTTCGAACCTTCCGGAATTGGGAAGTACAACTACGAGCTTTTCGCTTATACGGACTACGATCGAATTGATTATCTCGAGAACGGTAAGTGGTACGATTATCAAGGGAATGCACTTACTACAGAGAGTACAATTAATCAGACGAATTCATATGTGTCTGGGGCCCCTTTGGATCAGATTCTTGATGTCTTGCCGGTTTCCAACGGTGGTGATCCCACATGCAGTACCGGAACAGATGATTGTGACATTTCTGGCATTGCAGGTCGTCACGGCACCGTTCTTTATCGTAAGCAGATGGTGAATGAAGTTAGATCAGTCGCCCTCTCCAGAACCAGTGCCGAAAACTCTGCGGAAGAGTTCCCTTCAGTCCTTGCCCTGCGAAGTCTGGACCCAAATCCGTTCCACGGCGTCGTTCGAATCGGTTACGACGTTCCGTTAGGTGCAGAACGCGGCGTTCATATCGCGGTGTATGACGTTCAGGGGCGAAGGATTAAGGATTTGGTTGAGCTCGGTGATGGGAAGCCCGGCCGGCATCAGGTGATTTGGGAGGTAACCAGAGACTCTGGAAGTGCCGCATCTGGCGTATACTTCATACGAATGACGGGTCCCCAATTCTCAGAAACTCGCAAGATAGTCTTCTTGAGGTAGCCGCCAGTGCGTTGGCATCTTTACCGCTTATTGTTGTCAGTCTTGGGCATTGTGGTCTTCAACTGGAGCGCCGCGGCAATCGTGATCCGGGTACCTGAAGACTACCCCACGGTCCTCGAAGGAGTGGATGCAGCGGCATCCGGCGATAGTGTCCTAGTTGGTCCAGGAAAATGGACGGATCGAGAGATGCGACTTGTTCAAGTGGGGCCCAATCTCGTAAATGTCGCCTGCGCAGCCTTCTTAAGACCTGGAATATCGCTGATCGGGACTGGGGGGGCGAATGAAACTACTCTTGATGGCGGTCCGGCTGACGTGGCGCAAGTCACGGTCCTGCACAATCTTGTTGGTACCGAAACGGCGCGCGTCGAGGGATTCACAATCCTGGCCGGTTCTTACGCTTTCGCAGTCTATAGTTCGAGCCCTCTCGAGATCAATGGATGTCAAATCGTTGGGGTCCGTGATCAGGCACTTGAGATGGGTCAGAACGTGAACACTTCCACCCCATCGAAAACAACGATGCGCAATTGCGTCATAACAGAATGCCTCTCTCCTGGCTTATCCGCTTCTGTCTTTCCGTCGGATTCGATTCTGGAGCTTTACAACACACGCTTTGAAGACAATCCAGGGGGCGGCATCAGCGGTTTGCGCATGATTCGCTTTGTCGCGGAAGATTGTGTTTTCATTAACCACCCTGACTTCCGGGCAATAAGAATGAGTGAGAGCACGGGTGAGATGAGGATCCTACGAAGTCTCTTCCTTCGAAGTTCCTCTGCAACCGCTAGTGGCGGAGCTATTTCTGGGTCAAACATTCAGAATGGTCTGATCGAATTCTGTACATTTGCCTTTGACAGTGCCCTCGGCACGGGAGGCGCCTTGTCCTTCAGCTCGTCCGGAATTTCTGTGAACCACTGCACTTTTGATCAATGCCATGCTCTAAATGGTGGATCGGCCTACAACGCGATCAATCTGTTTGGCGCATTCCAGTGGAACATCGTTTCAAATTGCTCGGGAAGTGCGGCTCTGCGTGGTGGAATCGGCTTGGAATTGGGATGCAACGTTCTTTGGGGGAATGCGGAAGGGAACTATGAAGATGGGTGGGTGCCAGCCCCCACAGACATTCTTAAGGACCCTCTCTATTGCGGTCCTTCGTCGAATGATTGGTCAGTCGATGAGAATTCCCCGTGTGTTCCTCCTGGTTCGGGAGAGTGTGGAAACATTGGCGCATGGGGAGTTGGCTGCGGAACAATTTCGCTCGACGAAACCAGTTGGGGAAAAATCAAGGAGATCTACCGATGAAGCTCAGTCGTACGGTACGGGGAAGAGCGGCTGTCCTTTTGGGCCTTTTACTCTCGATTGCCTTGTGGAAGGATGCGTACGCGATTCGTGAGCGCCGAGTAGTCCAAGAATCAGCGACCATAACTAATCCTGAAGGAGAAAGCCGCCTACTCTTTTCCTTCGGTTCCTTCCAGGGATTTCGGGACGAGATGGTCATCTCGGCAAGACTTCTCATTTCAACATCCAGTCCACTCGAGACTCCGAATCTCTCTTTAGCCATTGGAACACCGGATATTCCCTGGCAGGAGAGTTTGGAATGGAATCGTCTTTGGGAAGGCCAGGACTCCGACACTCTATCGAATTCAGATGTTATTACAGTGAACTCCGATGACGGTCGTATTGGATCCAATCTTGATCTCGATGTGACCGAACTTGTGCGTAAAATGGCTCAGGGCGAGCTTCTTGAAAACGGATTCTTTCTCGCACCAGCAGACTTGTCTCGAGACGGATTTACCGAGCAAGAGATGGAGGCGTTTTCGTTGCTCGCAGAATCTGAGCTCGTGATTCGATATCGCAAGATCTCTGCTCTTAGCATCAGCGACGGGGGACGGGAAAGAATGGCTCGACTGAAGCTCACGGGTAGAGAGGGCGAATAGCTTTAGTTCATCTCTAGGAGGCTCGAAGCATGGGCCCCAGATGATGTCAGAAATAGTCACGAGCATGAAGGTGATAGAAAAGAGGGAAGCGGCAAACAAAGACACGCTGCCCTGCGGGAGCCCGCTCTGTAAGATTCGTCATTGACGTTGTTCCATCCACTATGCCGAGGATGCCATGGCCTATTCCGCTGGTGTCATTCTCTCGCCCGATGCCGCTCGCTAAATGCCCCAGGCTCAATCGAATTTCGCTGCGGCCTCGAAGCATTCGTTGCAGCGCAGTAGTGCGCAGAGAGGATATCTAGCATGACGCGGCCGAGCCATCGGAGCAAGCTGTTCGCTTCACAACAAGGGGTGATCCCATCGCGTTCCCAATGGCGGAATCCATGTCAACGATCCGTACTGTTCACGCAGTTGAAGTATTGCCCTCTTGAGGGTGGGCGGTACTGAAAGTCCGACAGTCCGCATGCCCTTAGTCTCTCCATTCTTTTCTGGGCCGGCGATTCCGAGTCCATCATAGAAGTCCAGCGTCCACGTAGAGAGAGGCCAGGGTCTCAGTCGGGCAGAAGTCGTGGGGCACGATCAAGAGCC
>Ga0207428_10004611_pt1 | contig 13061 bp, 10 predicted proteins | sample RhiMethybrSRZTD1_FD_187600 | JGI IMG/M metagenome (GOLD analysis project Ga0207428, IMG submission 187600) | Populus rhizosphere microbial communities from Tennessee, USA - Rhizosphere MetaG P. TD hybrid SRZTD1 (SPAdes) (version 3) | ecosystem: Host-associated > Plants > Roots > Rhizosphere >... | reverse complement strand
AATCGCCACGATTGCCGACGACGAAGTTTTTCGGCTCGAGGCGTTCGGCAACCCGGCCCGCGAGCTTGCCGTCGATGAACAGCATCGTCTCGCCGCGAGCCGTGAAGTGGCTCAGCACCACATGGTGCCACTGCGCGTCGGCGCGAATGTCTGAAAGGACGCCACTGGTGACGCGCCTGTAGCCGAACCTGCCGTTCTGCACGACAAGCGCCGCCGCGAACGTCCTGTCGGCGACGAGGGTCGTCGCGGTGAACGGCATCCCTTCGCTTAGCCGGATTTCGGAACTCGTTGTGAGCGTGGAGCCGCTGATCGTCGCGAGCGTGCCGTCGCCCTGCGTGCGGACCATGAAGCTGAGCGCGAACGAATGCATCGTCTCTTCGGGCGCAAACGTCAGCGGCGCGCTGCCGGATGCGATGCGCGCGAAGCCGCTGCCGGCCGCTTTGACCGGGTTCGGCTTGCCCTTCTCGAGCGCCTCGAACAGGGACGGCACGAACGAGTAGGCGAACTCGGCATGCCCGGACGCCTGCGGGTGCTTGTCGTCCCACCCGAGCGCCCAGTGTCCCTTTCCATCGTCGATCGCGCCGAGCACGTTCACCGTCGGTACGTCCCACTGCGCCTGCTCGACATTCGCACGCCGAACGTACTCGTAGTCCTCAGGCGTGTACAGATCGCGTGTGTAGCAAAGCATCACGACCGGGATGACACCGTTCTGCCGCGCGCGATCGACAACTGCGCGGATGCCCTTCAGATAACCGTCGTAAACGGCGTCCTTCTCAGCCTTCGTCTTCGACTCGTAGAGGTTCTCGTTGCCGAACGACAGGCCGACCACCACATAGCTGGGATTGACGGTCAGCAGGTAACGCGTCTTTGGGTCAGGCGCTCCCTCGGGCGCGAAGCGCGTCATCAGCGTTCTCGTGTTGTCGCCGCCACGCGACTGGTTCAGCACCTCCCAACCTTTGCGCGCCATCATCGCGCGCAGCAGGCCCGTGTAGCCGTCACGCGCGAATTCATCGCCGCGGCCGTTGGCGACAGAGGACCCGAACACCGCAATCCGATGCGGATGGAGACGCGTCGCCTGCCCGTGACCGACGAGCTGCGCCAGAGTGACGAGGCCGACGACTGCAACCAGGATTCGCCGCATGACGTGCCTCCTCAAGAAGTGTAGGGCCGACCTTAGGTGGCCCCTACGATCGCTACGCTCCGTATCGAGCGTGGTCCACCAGGAGCATTTCCTCGGGTTCTTCAGCCTCGGCAACTGTCTCGCCTTCGAAGACGCGCTTCAGGCGTTTGGCATCAAGTTGTCCGTCCCACTTGGCGACCACGATCGTCGCCAGACCATTGCCAATCAGGTTCGTCAGCGAGCGCGCGCCCGACATGAAGCGATCGATGCCGATCAGCAGTGCGAGACCGGCGACGGGCAGCGCCGGAATCGACGAGAGCGTCGCGGCCAGGGTGATGAATCCGCTCCCCGTCACACCCGCCGCGCCTTTCGACGTCAGCAGCAGCACCGCCAGAATGCCGAGCTGTTGCGTCAGCGTCAGCGGCGTGTCGGTTGCCTGCGCGATGAAGATCGCCGCCATCGACATGTAAATCGACGTGCCGTCCAGGTTGAACGAATAGCCGGTCGGAATGACGAGACCGACCACGGGCTTTGCGCATCCGGCGTGTTCGAGCTTCGCCATCATCCGTGGCAGGACCGTCTCCGACGACGACGTGCCGAGGACGATCAGGATTTCCTCCTTGATATACGCGAGGTACTTGAACAGGCTGACGCCCGACCACCACGCGATCGTCGCAAGGACGACGAAGATGAAGAACAGGCACGCGAGCACCATCACGAGCATCAGCTCGCCAAGCGACAGCAGCGTGTGGATGCCGAACTGACCGATGGTGTACGCCATCGCGCCGAAGGCGCCAATCGGCGACACGTACATGATGATGCCCACCATACCGAACAGTGCGTGCGTGAACTGATCGATGAGCGCCACGAGCTGCTTGCCAATCGCCCCGAGGTGGAGCACCGCGACACCGAACAGGACGGAGAAGAACAGCACCTGCAGGATGTCGCCTGTCGCGAACGCGTTGACGATCGTCGTCGGGATGATGTTCATCAGGAAGTCGACGGTCGTCAGATGCGAGGCGCTCGTGGTGTAGGTGGCAACGGTCTTCGGATCGAGCTGTGCCGCGCTGGCATGCATGCCCGCGCCGGGCTGCATCACGTTGACGAAGACGAGACCGATGATCAGCGCGAGCGTCGAGACGGCCTCAAAGTAAATCAGCGCCCGCAGACCGATGCGGCCTACCTCCTTCATATCGCCCATCTTCGCGATGCCGACGACAACGGTGCCGAAGATGATCGGCGCGATCATCATGCGAATCAGCTTCACGAAGGCGTCGCCGAGCGGCCTCATGGAGGCGCCGAGGCCCGGGTTCAGTTGCCCCAGAACCACGCCGACGACGATGCCTACGATGACTTGAAACCAGAGACGGGCATACAGCGGCTGCGGTCGGACGGCGGGTCGAGCGGGCATGAATCAAGCCTCCCAAAGGATTCGGAAGTATACAGCCGCGAAACAAACGGCAGCGGCTCGTCGTAACCTGCATATCCGTCTACGCGTTCCGGCTGGCATGGCGGACGTGGGTCGGGCTTGCGGGACCGGCCTGATTTCGGCGATAGTTCATCGGTTTAGCCCTACACAACTGGTCGCCTCGGGATTTGGTCGAGGCAGGAGGCGTGGATGATCAGCAAGGCATCAGCGGTCGTAGCGTGTCTGACGCTTACGGCGCTGACGACATACGCACAGGCGCCGCAGGCAGGGCGCGGCGGGCAGCGACAGGGTGGCCCGGCGGCGGCGCAGCCAGCCAACGCAAAGGCCATCGAGACGATGATGGACAACCTGGGCATGCTCCGTGGCATGCAGCGCAACGACTCGGTCAACCGAATCGAGATGTGGGGCGAGAACGGCACGAAGGTCATCGGTGGCAAACCTGTCACCCTGACGAAATGGAAGGTCAGCCTGAACTTCACGATGAACGGCATGCGGTTCGACTACACCCATGACGGACAGCGCGCGATCGAGGTTGTATCCGATAAGTACGCGTGGAACGAGGAGACGCCCGGCGGGAAGGCGACGCCGATGCCGGCTACTCTGCAGGAACGCCAGATTCAAATGATGCTGACGCCCATCGGCATGGCAAAAGCCGCGAAGGCCGCCGGCGATGCCGCCAAGGTGTCCACGACGGGCGGCGTTACGACGCTGACGTTCCCGGCCTCTGGCGGGACCATCACGGCGACGCTGAACAAGTACATGACGCCGGTGAAGGCTGAAGGGCGTTACGGAACCACGGTTCTGGCGGTCACGTATGAACAATACGGCGACTGGAACGACGACGCGAAGGCAGACATCTACCTGCCTAAGCACATCGTCCAGACCCAGAACGGCATGACGGTCCTGGACCTGACCGTGACGCACACCAATACCTACAACCCGTATGTGATCATGCCGATTCCGGCCAACGTGAGGGGTGGAGCGGCAGGAGCGCAGAGCAACTAACGCATTCATTGACTTGAATTTGGCGGTATGTTTCAGTATTTCGGGACTACGAGAACGTCTTCTCGGAGAGGTGCGATTATGAAAAGGCTATTCGGTGTTCTGGCGATTGTCGCGCTGAGCCTGGCGGCAAAGCCGGCCGTGGCGCACCACGCGCTGCAGGCGGAGTTCGATACCGCCAAGCGTGGTGAGTTCACCGGGACCCTCACCAAGTTCGCGATGATCAACCCGCACGTCCGCTGGTTCTTCGACGTCAAGAAGGCGGACGGCACGGTCGACAAGTGGGAAATCACCGGCGCCGGTCCGCAGGCGCTTCGGGCGAACGGCATGACGCGCATCTTCAGCGTCGGCCAGACCCTGAAGGTCAGCTACGCGCCCGCGCGTGACGGGTCGAACACCGGTCGCGTTGTGACGTTCACGTTCCAGGATGGTCGGACCGTGACGATGTATCACGAAGATCCGAACAATCCGAACGACCTCTAATTCAATGACTCAATTCAATCGTTTTGGCATCGCCGCCGCAGTTGCGGCGGCGATGACCGTCGTGTCTCTAGCAGCGCAGGGCGCCGCGCAGGCTCCGACGCAGAATGTGCCGACGCCGCGAACCGCGAACGGCCATCCCGACCTCTCCGGCATGTGGGGCGGTGGCGGCGGTGGTGGCGGCGCCGCAAAGCCCGACGAGAAGGGAAATCTCACCGTTCTCCAGCGCGGACGGCCGTGCTCACAGGCGCAGGTCGATTCCGGCCAGTGCGCGCCTGGCGTCAATTTCGAACGCGATTCCGGCGTGACCCAGCGGATGGGTCCCGAAATTCCGATGTACAAGCCGGAGTTCTGGGAACGCGTGCAGTACCTCGACCGCAACGGCACGCAGGAGGATCCCGAGTTCCACTGCAAACCGGCGGGCGTTCCGCGGATGGGAGCGCCAACGAAGATCGTGCAAACGCCAACGGAATTGATCTTCCTGTACGGCCAGGGCAATCAGTTCCGCGTCATTCCGATTGACGGCCGTCCGCATGACCCGATCAAATCGCAGGACACCACCTGGTATGGCGACGCGGTCGGCAAATGGGAAGGCGACACCATGGTCATCGACATCGTCGGCTTCAACGACGAGAGCTGGATCGAGTGGCCCGGCTGGTTCCACAGCAACAACATGCACGTCACCGAGAAGCTGACGCGCACGGGTAACACCCTGCGATGGGAAGCGACTGTCGAGGATCCCGACGTGCTGACCGAGCCGTATCACGTTCGCACGCGCACGCTGCGGCTGAATCCTGATCCGAAGGCGACGCTCACCGAGGATCTGCCGTGCGAGGAGCGCGATTCGCAGCACATGGTGACGCACGAGCGCGGATAAGTTCGGCGATTGAAATCGAGTATTGCGGTGCAGGGCGGGTCCTTTCGGACCCGCCTTTTCTGTTTAGGGATACGATCTGATTCGCACTTCCCGACAACTTCATACGTAAAGGATGGAAATGGAAGATTTCCTGTTGAGATTGCAGGAAAGCGATTTCGGTGTGTGGGTCTCGTCCGCGCCGACGATCTTCGCGTATCCGACGATCCTCATGTTGCATACCGTCGGCCTCGCGATGATCGTCGGCCCTGCCTGGGTCCTGGACATGCGGCTGCTCGGCTACGGGGCGCGGCTGCCGGTGGAAGCGTTACGCGGCGCATTTCGAATCATGTGGGTCGGCTTTTTCATCAACGCGTCGACCGGTATCGCGCTGTTCATTTCCGAAGCCGATGACAAGGGCCTGAAGTGGATTTTCTGGGTCAAGCTGCTGGCGATCGCGCTGGCGCTCGTTGTCACCACGCGACTGCGCCGCGCGGTGTTCGGTGGCGGCGTCGCCTCCGACGTCGCCACGCCATCGGCACGCAGCCTCGCGAAAGCGTCTCTGTTTTTATGGCTCGCCGCGATTACGGCGGGACGATTGATGGCATACATCAAATAACGGCGGAGCACCGTCATGTTCTTAACTTTTGCCAGTTGGCTTCATAAGACTCCACTCTCTCTCGGCTTTCAGCATCAGGTGGCCTGGCTGTGGCCGACGTGCGAGACGATCCACTTCGCGGGACTCGCACTGCTGCTCGGCGTGGCGGGCATGTTCGATCTGCGGCTGCTCGGTTTCATGAAGCGCGTGCCGATCAGCGTCGTCAAGGACTTCATGCCGTGGGCCCTCGTCGGCTTCACGCTGAACTTGCTGACGGGGATGATCTTCGTCATCTCCGAGCCCGCACAGTATTTCGGGAACCCGACGTGGTGGGTGAAGGTCGCATTTCTCATCGTGGCCGGCGCCAACGCGTTGATCTTCGAAACCGCGTACGGACGGCGCGCGGCCGCGATTCCCGCGGGAGAGGACACGCCGATGCCGCTCAAGATCATCGCCGGTGTGTCGCTGATTTCGTGGCTCGGGGTTCTTGTCGCAGGGCGGTTTCTGCCGTTTGTCGGGGCAGGCGTGGGAGCAGGTCTGTAGAGCGGGTGGGGAGTATCCCAAACCTGCCAGCCTCACCCGCCCTACTTGCCTCACCCGCCCTGATTTACACTCTCCGGGAACGAATTCAGCGGGGGACAACATGACGCACGTCGTCGCGCGACTTGGTGCGGCGTTCGCGGGTGCCGCCCTCATCTCAATGGTGTCCATTCACGCCGCGCCGCAAGGGGCGCGCGCGGGCGGTGCTGCGCAACAGCAGAGCGTTTCAACGCCTCGAACAGCCGACGGTCATCCCGATCTATCGGGCATGTGGGGTGGCGGTGGCGGCGGTGGCGGCGGCGACAAGCCGGACGAGAAGGGCAACCTGACCGTGCTCTTCAAGCAGCGCCCCTGCTCGGAGCAGCAGAAAGACCTGGGCAACTGCGCGCAGGCGGTGAACTTCGAGCGCGACTCCGGCGTCGAGCAGCGCATGGATCCGATCCCAATGTACAAGCCGGAGTTCTGGGAGCGCGTGCAGTACCTCGATCGCGAGGGGATCAAGGAGGATCCCACGTTCCACTGCAAGCCGGCGGGCGTGCCGCGGATGGGGCCGCCGGCGAAGGTCGTGCAGACGGCAACGGAGCTGATCTTCATGTATCAGCAGGGGAACATCTTCCGCATTATTCCGATCGACGGGCGCCCACACGATCCGATCAAGTCGCAGGACACGACGTGGTACGGGGATGCGGTGGGCAAGTGGGAAGGCGACACGATGGTGATCGACATCGTGGGGTTCAACGACGAAAGCTGGCTCGGATGGCCGGGGTGGCTGCACAGCAACAACATGCACGTCATCGAGCGGTACACGCGCAACGGCAACACGATGCGGTGGGAAGCCATCGTCGAAGATCCCGATACGATGCTCGAGCCGTTCCGGATGGACGCGCGGACGCTGCGGCTCAATCCGGATCCGAAGGCCTCGTTCATCGAGGACCTTCCGTGCGAGGAGCGCGACGCGCAGCACATCGTGACGCACGAGCGCGGGTAGATAGATCGGGATCCGGAATCCGGGATTCGACGCAGGGCGGGCCTTTCAGGCCCGCCTTTTTGTTTTGAACGTTCGCAGTAGGTACTGCAGCGAGGGGAGCAGTATGACCGCCCCAGCCGCCAGGCCGACCGCCAGCAGGCGCAGCGTCACAGCCGGCGCAGCCGCGTCGCGGATCGTCAGCGCCGGCGGAATCAGATAGGGATACTGCGCAATCAGCCACCCCCAGAGAATCAGGCTCACCTGGGCCGCGGCCGCGATCCGCGCGAGGCGGTAATGGCGCAGCCACAACGCCGCGATCGCGGTAATCGCTGCCGTCGCGGTTGACGCCTGAATCAGCAGCGCCCCGACGACTCCGATCGCCACGCGTGGCGCCGCCGAATGCGCGAGAAGGAGCGCCAGGGCTGCGCACACGAACACGGCGCCCGCGCCGGCAAGCGCGCGGGTCCGGAAATCCTCTCGCAGCTCCTCATCCGGCGCATCGAGAGTGAGATATGTGGCCGCCAGGAACGCGAACAGCGCCAGTGCGAACAAACCGATCGCAGCCGGGAACGGACCCGCCCACGGCGCGACGAACACCTCAGTGAAACTGCCGGCGCCGCCAATCTTGTCCGTCGCGTCTGCCACGGCGCCGGTTGCAACCGAGCCGATGATGGTGCCGAGGAGCAGCGGCGTGATGACGCTCGCGATGGCAAAGGCGCGGCCCCAGCGATTGCGGCCATACGGCCCGTAGCTGCGAAACACGAATGCGGACCCGCGCAACACGATGCCGATCACCATGATGGTGAGCGGGATGTGCAGCACGGTCCCCAGCATGCTGAACGCAGAGGGAAAGCCCGTGAACAGCACAACCACGACGACGATCAGCCAGACGTGGTTGGCCTCCCATATGGGCGCAATCGAATCGGCGATCAGTTCGCGTTGCCGCTCGCGGCGCACGCCCGAGGCGAACAGGTCCCAGACGCCGCCGCCGAAGTCGGCGCCGCCGGTCAGCACGTACGCGTTCAGCGCAACGGCAACGACGCCGGCGATGATTTCGGGCAGCCCAATCACGTCGTCTCCCGCACGAGCCACGCGATCGATATCGCGACCACCGCAGCGAGACCGACGTAGATCAGCGTGAACACGATCATCGGCACGGCGAGCCCGGGCATCGGCGTCACGGCGTCGGCCGTTCGCATGATGCCGCCGATGATCCACGGTTGCCGCCCGACTTCGGTGACCACCCAGCCGGCTTCGGTGGCGATGAAGCCGGCAGGCGTGAGCAGAGCGAGCGCACCCAACAGGCCGCGACGGTCGGCAATCTCGCGTCCTCGCAGGAGCGTCAAGGCCGCCCATGTGCAGACGAGCGCCATCAGGGTTCCAAGTATCACCATCACCTGAAACGCGACGTGCACCGGCGCGACTGGCGGCCACTCGTCGCGCGGAAACGCGGACAGGCCTCTGACCTCGGCGTCGGGATCACGAAACGCGAGCAGCGAGAGCGCGCGTGGAATCTCGAGTCCGACCAGATGCAGCGGCGCGCCTCGCTGGGTTTCGACGAGCGACTCCATCGCTGCGAGCTTGACCGGCTGCCATCGCGCCACGGCTCGCGCGCTGCCGTCGCCGGAAATCGGCTGCAACAGAGCGGCTGGAATGCCGATGGTCAGTGCCACCGTCATCGCGTGCCGATGGAAGGCACCGCTGGTTCGCGGACCCAAAGGCTCCGCGCCGCGCCTCAGCACGTGCGCGCCGCGCTGCTGCAGGAGGACCGCGGCGTGAATCCCTGCGACCGCCAAGCCCGTCGACGCATATGCGGCCAGCAACATGTGCACGACCTGTTGGAACGTCGATGGATTGCGCATCGCCGCGAGCGGATCGATCGCGATGAACCTCCCGCCATCCACGGTCACGCCTGCCGGCGTGTTCATCCATGCATTGACGATGACCACAAAGAGCGCCGATGCCGCGCCGCTGACGGCAACGATAAGTCCGGCCAGCATATGTGCGCGTGACGACACGCGGTCCCAGCCGTAGAGATACACGCCAAGGAAGATCGCTTCGGTGAAGAAAGCGAACCCTTCGAGCGCAAACGGAATTCCGATGACCGGGCCGGCGAGCTGCATGAACGACGGCCAGAGCAGGCCCAGCTCGAACGAGAGGACGGTGCCCGACACCGCACCGACCGCGAAGAGGATGGCGGTGCCCTTGGCCCAGCGCCGCGCCAGCTGGAGGTAGATGGCGTCGCCGGTGCGGCGCCATCGCCACTCCGCCAGCACCATCAGCAGCGGCATGGCGATGCCGATTTCCGCGAAGATGATGTGGAAGCCAAGCGAGAGCGCCATCTGCGCTCTCGCGGCCATGAGATTGGAGATCAACATGGGCGGACCTAAAGGTCCACCTCTGCGTTATCGACTATTGCTTATCGGGTCGCCGTATTCGCAGTCACCGCTGGCAGTGCCTGCCACGTTCCCGTCATCGGCTGCTGCTCGGCGCCCGGTTTCGACCAGTCGCACACGCCGCTCGGGAACATCTGCTTGAGTCGAGCCAGTTCGTCCGGCGTGAACGTCACCCTGTAGTCCGACGCGACGATCGGCTTGAGCTGGCATTTGATGACATCGCCCGCGAGCGGGCTTCCTGCGACACCGCGCGGGAACGAGTTCGCCGGATACAGCTCGTTGCACTTGCCGGAGTTCGGCATCTGCCGCTCGACAATCCGCTGCGGATGTTCGTCGCGGGTCCAGCAGGCGTCGACGAAATCAGCCGGCTTCGCGCGACGCAGCTTCACCAGCTTCGAGTCCCTCGACGTGTCGCCTGCGATTTTCGTGAGCCACTGATCCATCTGTGCCAGCCCCTGCCGCAGCACCGGCGCCTTCAACGAATCGCCCCAGCGGCGATCGTCGGTCAGCATCACCTGGTTGTCCGTATAGCCGTTCGCCTTCTGCAGCCGCTCACGCATCGAGAACGAGTGATAACGGAGATGGATATTGCCGCCCTGAACATCATCCAGATAGGCGCGGTAGTCGAGGATGGGCGTCGTCGCCAGGCCGCCTCCGCCCCACGTCATGCGTCCCATGCGGTACGCGGTGCGGACCGCGGCGAGATCCGCCACGGTGCGTGTGGGAACCATCTTGCCGTCGTTGTCGTACCCGCCAATCTTGGCGTTCAGGTCGAGAAACTGTTCCTTCGTGATCGTGCCCGCGTTCAATGCGCCGAGGCCGTACTGAATACCGACGTTATCGAGCGGCCGCCGTGCGAAGCCGGTCTTCGGATCGCGCCCCCACACATTCACCGCGTGGTCGTACACATCACAGCGTGCCCCGGTCGGGTTCTTTACGGGGTCGTAGCGCATCGCCTCGGGCAGCGAGCAGTACTCGCCGACGGTGATGCGCCCCGGGTTCAGGCTGTTGGTCTTGAGCGTGGCCAACTGACCGAGGCCGGCAATCTGCCGCTGCTGTTCGTCGGTGAACGTGACAGAGCCCGCGAGCTTGTCGAAGTAGTTCGCCAGCAGCCGCGCATCGCTGATCATCCCGACGGTGCCGAATTCCATGTCGGGGAAGCTGCGTTGCACGATCAATCCATCGAGCAGGCCGGGATAGCCGTCGCCGATCTGGTGCTGCTGATAGGTGGCACCCGATCCACCGAAGCCAACGGTCCATTGCGGAGCGCCATACGCCTCGATGAAGTGCTCCCTGGTCATCATCATCGTCTCGATGGCGAGCAGCTCCGAACAGTCGTTGCCGAAGACATTCAGAGAGTTGGATGCGACGGCGTAGCCTTGCTGCAGCATCACCTCGTCATCGACGCCGCCGGTGCCAGTCCCCTGCTTGTACCAGCCGCCCGCGCATCCACCGCCGAACGTGTAAATCAGCCGGCCGTTCCATCCTGACGGTTTGGTCACGAAATCAGGCTGCGCGTCCTTGGCGGGGTTGAAGAGCATCGCGATCTCGTAGACGCCGCGATTGATGGTGCCGGTCTCGACGCGGACGATAAACGGCGCCTGCACGCCGAGTGAGGTGGTGACCATGGCCACGTCGGACGGAATGACTTTCGGATCGGGAAGCGGCTTGAAGGTGTTCTCGCCGCCACGGCCGCGACCCGCCGGAGCGGCGGGGGCGGTGGACTTGTACACAAAGTCGACGCGGGTGGGGATCGAGCAGTCAGCGTCGAGCGGCTTGCCTGCGACACCGCCAGACATCACGTTGAACTTTTCGGTTTCACAGATGAACGGCGTTTCGTGGGGGCCCGAAATCACCGGTCCGGCAACGGGATGGTTGACGACGGTGAGCTTCGCGGTCGCTTTACCGGCCGATGCGACCAGTGCATTGCTGCCGTCGTTCAGGCCCTTGACGAGCGCCACCAGCGCGCGGCCCGTCGCGTCCGCGCGGAGCGCGGTCGTAATGTCGCTGCCATTCAGCGTCAGCCGCGCCGCCGTCGGCTGAGTGCCGGCGGGGAGTGCGACGCTGACGAGCACATCTCCACCGCTGACGAATTCAGCCCGCGGATTCGACACGACGCGAAGCTGCAGCCCCTGCGCCGAAGTGTTCAGTGGGAACGTGAGGACCAGTGCAATAGCCGCGAACAATAAACGCATAAACCTCTCCTCGTGGTACTACGCGGTTGTCAGCGCGCGTTCGGTCAGCAGCCCCGTGAAATCGCGGATGTTCGAGACCTGCTCGATGCGCTCGATGCGTTCAAAGATGGCATCGAGCCGCTCAGACGGCAGCACCAGCGATCCACACTCCATGAACTTGTCACGGAGCTCTTCGCGCGTGAACGGCCGTTCCGGACCGCCGCGATAGGGCCCTGACTCCTGCGTCAGGACGCGGCCGTCCTCCAACTGCACTTCGACGAGGCTGAGCATCTTCACGAAGCCCTGGTTCTCGATTCCCTGATCGAAAACGGTTTCGACCCGACGCATCATCGCCTGTACCGGAGCGCTTCTCACGAACTCGTCGCTGAACTCGTTGACGCCCGCCTTCCGGCGGAGCGCAACCGCCGACAGCATGAACGGCGGACAGAACTTCGCCTCGAGCTCGGTGTTCGCGATCGTGTACCGCAGTGGGTTCAGGATGTTCGATCCCGCGCGCAGGCGAATCTTCTTGATCTGCTCCGGCTTGATGTCGTGCTGCGTGACGAGCGTCAGCATCGCATCCATCGTTGGATGACCGAGGCAGCCGCACGGATATGGCTTGATCGACACGCCTGGGCTGACGATCGTCCATGGGTCTCCGAGAACGCCGACAATGCGCTGGGCGTCGAACCCACCACCGGTCACCTTGAAGAAGCCCCACTGGCCGTCGAGGGCGTCGGCGCCCGCGGTGAATCCCTTTCCCGCCAGTTCCGCGGCTGTCACCCCGTTGAAGGCGGCGCGGCCGACGTGCAGCGGCTTGGTCATCGTCCCGAAGCTCACACGGATGCCGGCCGACATACTCGCGGTGATGCCGATCGCATGGGCAATCTGAGCGCGATCGAGCTTCAACAGCTTTGCGGTTGCCGCCGCGGCGCCGAAGGCGCCGATGGTGCCGGAGGTGTGAAATCCCTGTTTGTAGTGGGTCGGATATATTGCGTCGGCAATCTTGCACTCGACTTCGAACCCAGTCAGAAACGCTTCAATGACCGTCCGGCCAGAGGCACCAAGGCGTTCGCCGACGGCGAGCGACGCCGCGAGAGGCGGAATCGTCGGGTGTGTGAGCAATCCAAAGATGCGATCCGAGGCTGTTGACAGCTGGGTGTCGTCGTAATCGTGGGCGTGGCCGCTGGTTGCATTGACGAGCGCGGCGGATGCGGCGCGCGTTTGGAAACTGTCGCGTCCGAGAGTTGTCGATTCAGCGCGGCTGCCATCGTCGCGCACGTGGGCGCGCAGGATGTCGCTCGCGGATGTGGTGGAGCCGGCGAGGATCACGCCAATGCCGTCCGCGATGCAGCGGCGTCCGATGTCGAGTGCGACCGCGGGAATGTCGGCAAACGTTGTCGTCGCGATAAAGTCGACGACGGCGCTGGTCGCCCGGCTCTGATCATTCATGACCGGCAATCTTCGCATAGTTGCGGTACAGTCACGAACCACGTGCCCCT
>Ga0207428_10004609_pt1 | contig 13065 bp, 9 predicted proteins | sample RhiMethybrSRZTD1_FD_187600 | JGI IMG/M metagenome (GOLD analysis project Ga0207428, IMG submission 187600) | Populus rhizosphere microbial communities from Tennessee, USA - Rhizosphere MetaG P. TD hybrid SRZTD1 (SPAdes) (version 3) | ecosystem: Host-associated > Plants > Roots > Rhizosphere >... | reverse complement strand
TAGACGCCAATCTGGTCGCCGCTCCCCGTTTGCTGCGCGAGGTTGAACCAGTTGCCATCGTCCGACCACCAGCCGCTGCACTCCTTGCAGATCGGCGTCGAGCTGCCGGTCTGCCAATCGATGATCTCGGTGCTGAAGGTCTGGCCGCCATCGCCCCCTGCGCTTCGCTGCGTCACGGCCAAGTGACGGCCGCTGGGCGACACCGCAATACGCCAGAATCCTTTCGTCCAGACTCGCTCATCGCCGCTGCCGTCTACGCGAATTCGATGGACCTGGCGCGCCACCCCTCGCGAGGCAGGCTCGTCAGCAATGTAATAGATATATTCACCCGCGAAACGCGGAACTGAGGGCGCGATGACAGGCAGTTGCCGCGGTGGCGATTGTCGATCAAGGGCCGCGATCCATAGATGCGGGCCGTCGTTCTCGGCGGTCGTAAAGGCGATGCGCTTGCCGTCCGCCGCCAGCGAGAACCTGGTGATGTTCAGCCCAGGAAATGCCGGGCTCGGCTGACCGCCTTCGACATCGACCGACCACAGCTCGCCGGCCGTGTACGCGGTCAGCATGGCGTCGCCGACGTCGTTCGATCCACGCGCGATCTGCAGGTAATAAAGCGTCTTCCCATCGGGCGAGAATGGCGATCCATTCTCGGCACGCGCGAGTCGAGGCCTGCCTTCAGACACAATCGCCCGCTCGGTTCGACCATCGTGAAGCACGAGGGAAATCTGTCGAGTGCCGACGGACGTTACCAGCGACTTGCCATCCGGAGAGACGGCGATCCCCTCCTCTCCCGTCGCACCGGCCGTCAACTGCTCGGGCTCGCCATCGGGAAATCGCTGACGCCAGATATGGAACGCGCCGCCGGCATTCGCGACGAAATACATCCATTTGCCGTCGGGCGACCAGGCAGCGGCCGTGCACGCCGCGCCGGGCGGACCGACTGGATGTCCACTCGAGGTGCCATCAAACGGTACGATCCGGCACGGCTGCCACACCCACTGCGGACTGCGTACCATCTCCGCTGCGACGAGCACCCATCTACCATCCGGCGACAGGTACGATCGATGCGCCATGCTGAGTGGCCCTTCCGGCGTGTAGACGATGCGATCGTTTGTGCGACTCGCATCGGAGGTGGCGACCCCCATGCCCCGCAGCGGTCCACCGTTCTCAATCATTTCGGAAAACAGCAGCGAGTTGCCGTCAATCCAGCGAACGCTCGCCACGTTGGGCAGCCACAGCTTGGGCTTTCCGCCCGCGATTGGAACCGTCCACGTGTGAAACGGCACCGTGTAGGCGATCGTCGAGCCGTCCGGACTGAAGACCGGGTCCATTTTTTCCTGCGACTCGTCGTGCGTGAGCTGCAAGGTCGGTCCCTTGGGCAGAACCATGACGTACACGTCCCCTGTCGTGGTGAAGGTGCGCGGTCCACGAAGAAAGGCGACCATGCGGCCGTCGGACGACAGCGCGGGCGAGCTCACCGCGTCCGTATAGTCCGTGATTTGCTCCCATTCGGTCGGTGGGATCAGCGAGTCCCGCGGTATCCGTGACACCCAGGCGGGAATCGCGATCGCCGCAAGCGCCGCGATCGCCGCGACCGACAGCCAAAGACGCCGGGATCCGACAACGCCGCGCCCCGCCGGCCAGATTGACGGCCCGAACAGCTTTGACCGTGACACGGGTGTGGCGTCGGCCGTTGCCGACCGTGAGTCGAGGCGTCGGCGGGCGGCGCGCAGATCAACGACGACGTCGCGCATACCCTGATAGCGCTCGTCGACGCGCTTCGCGAGGCACTTGTCGATGAGCCGCTGGAGATCGGTCGCTTCCGCGCCGACCTCGGTTGGCAGAGGCGGAGTGGGGACATTCAGAATCGCGTGCAGTGTGTCAATGGTCGTACGACCGGCGAACGGACGGCGTGCCGCGAGCATCTCGTAGAGGACGATCCCAAAGCTAAAGATGTCGCTCCGGTGATCGACTGGTAGTCCCTGCGCCTGCTCCGGCGACATGTAGCTGACGGTCCCGAGCACCATCCCCAATTCCGTGACCTGCCTGGTCACGGTCTCCAGCGATTCGCCGCCGAGTGCGTCGACCAGCTTCGCCAGTCCAAAATCGATGATCTTCGCGTGCCCTTCGGTCGTCACCATCACGTTAGCCGGCTTCAGATCGCGATGGACGAGGCCGATGTCGTGTGCGCGTGCCAGCGCTTCGGCCATCTCGCTCGCCAGCTCAATCGCGCGCGCCGGCGCGAGCGGGCCGCGGGCGACAAGGTCAGCGAGCGTCTCGCCGCGCACCAGCTCCATCGCGATGAAGGTGACGCCGTCGGCGTCGCCGATATCGTGAATCATCGCAATGTGCGGATGTTCGATCGCCGAAGCGGCACGCGCCTCCCGGACGAAACGCTCGTGCCGCGCGGGATCACTCGTCCATGCAGGCGGCAGGATCTTCAGCGCGACGTCGCGGTGCAGCCGGGTGTCGCGGGCGCGATAGACCTCGCCCATACCGCCGGCCCCAATGCGAGCGCCAATCTCGTATCGCCCGAGGTGTGCGCCGGGCCCGATCGAGCTAGCCATGGACTAGCGCTCGGCCCCCGTGCTGGACGGTGCTCACGAGCGGGAATTATAACGGGGTATTCGTGCGCCGCGTTTCATCCTGAATCATCAGGCCGCCGTATGCTTCTGACATGAGCCGAAGAATCACGACCGCTATTCGCCTCGCCCTGATGGCGTTCGTCGCCTATGGGATCATCTACCAGTTCCCTTGCTGAGCACGAATCGGCTGTAGCTGAATTTCTGCACTGTTCCTGCAGGCGTGTGGTGCGATTCGAGCACCGTTTCGACAAGCCTGAATCGATCGCCCAACTCCGCGGCGATTCCAGCGGCATCGTAACGACGCACCGGCAGGCCGCTGCACCGCTCCGGGCCGTCGAGGGCGAACGTGCCGACGATCACCGTGCCACCCGGCGTCAGGACGTCGCGGACATGCGCGACGTAACGTGAGCGGTCGTGGGCTTCGATCAGGAAGTGGAAGACGGCGCGATCGTGCCAGATATCCATCGGCGGCGAGGTCCACGATCCGGTGACATCGGCCTCGATCCACTGCACGTGATTGGCTTTTTCGCCCAGGCGTGCGCGCGCGCGAGCAAGGGCGGCGCCGGAAACATCAAGCACGGACACACAGCGAAGACGACGGGCGAGCAGATGATCCACGAGGCGGGAATCCCCGCCTCCAACGTCAATGACTCAGGTGGCGGGCGTCAGGCCGGATCGCTCGATCAACTCGAGGGAGACTGTCGGCTCAGGCTGATACCAGCTCAATTCGCCTGGTGACCTGGTCTGATAGACATGGTCCCAATGTGTCTTGCGATCCATGGCGCCCTTTTGAGTTTACACCTCGTACCTCAGGTGATCACCACCGCTGTTTCGTTCACGTCGGAGACGAGAGAAACATCCCGCCACGCGCGCGACTGAAGCGCGCCAGGTAGGGGTATTGGCGGTCAGCGCTCGAATTCGTTGTTGGTCCCCGCGATGTCGCGGGCGAACACGGTATCGAATTGCTCCGGCGGAACGAGCTCCGCGACAACCGCCTCGAGATCCGCGGGCAATGGCGCCGTGAACTCGAGGCGTTCCTTCGTACGAGGATGCGTGAACGCGAGGCGCTCGGCGTGCAGGAACGGGCGCGTCAGCTTCGTGACCGCGCGCAGCGGGTGCGGCACCCGGCGATGCACGCCGCCATAGAGCGCGTCGCCGACGATCGGATGGCCGATCGCGCTGAGGTGCACGCGAATCTGATGCGTTCGTCCGGTGGCGATGGCCACGCGTAACAGCGTCACGCCCTTCAAATCGCGCGACCAGGTCACGCGCGTGACGGCGCTGCGCGCCCGGCCTGCCCGCGTCGACATCTTCACGCGGTTCTTCGGATCGCGCCCGATCGAGGCGTTGATGCGCTTTCTCTGCTGCACCAGTCCCCACGCCAGCGCCACGTACTCCTTCTCGACTTCGCGATCGTGAAACTGGCGCGCCAGCTCCTTGTGCGCGTCATCGTTCTTGGCGATCACCATCACACCGGATGTGCCCTTGTCGAGACGATGCACGATGCCGGGACGCACTTCGCCGCCGATGCCGCTCAGATCCTTGATGTGATGGAGCAGCGCATTCACGAGCGTGCCGCCGGGATTGCCGGCGGCCGGGTGCACGACCATGCCGGCCGGCTTGTTGACGACCACCACGTCGGCGTCGTTGAACAGGATGTCGAGCGGCAGGTCCTCGGGTTGCGCCGTCGAGGGCTGGGCCTCCGGCAGGTCGACGCCGATCACGTCGCCTTCGCGAATGTCGGAGTTGGCCTTGACCTTCTTGTATCGGGAATGCGTGACGTGGCCGTTTTCGATCAGCCGCTGGATCTGCGAGCGCGAGAAGTCCGGAATCTGCGCGGTCAGAAAGCGATCGAGCCGATCACCCGCGTGATCGGCTTCGGCCGTAAATTCGATTGGATTCACACGAACCGCGGCTTGCGCGGACCGCGCGAGACGTCGGCCGGCTCGGCCTGCGTCGTGGTCGGGCGGCTCAGATACCACAGCATGAAGATGCTGAGCGGCGCCAGCACGATCGAGATGAACTGCGACGTCGACAACGCGTTGAACACCATGCCGCGATCGTCGCCGCGGAAAAATTCGATCACGAACCGCAGCACCGCGTAGAGGAACGCGAAGCTCCAGAAGGTGCGGCCGGCGAAATGTCCGGGGCGCTTTTCGAGCAGCAGCAGCGCCACGAGGATGACGAGGCCGGCGGCTGATTCATAGAGCTGCGTCGGGTGCAGCGGCACGTTGAGCGGCGTGCCGACGTTGAAGTTCGCGGCCGGATCGGTGAACGTGATCGCCCACGCGACGCTCGCCGGCTTGCCGTAGCAGCAGCCGGCCATCAGGCAGCCGAGGCGGCCGACCATGTAGCCGAGCGCGATGCCGGGCGCGAACATATCGCCCGAGGGCCACAGCGGCAGGCGATGCTTCTTGAGCTGCCACATGCAGACGACGATCGCCGAGATCAGGCCGCCGTAGAACACGCCTCCGGATCGCAGCAGCGTCATGAACTCCTGCGTGCTGCTCGTAAAGTGCTTGAAGTCGACGACGAACAGCAGCGCCTTCGCGCCGACAAGGGCGCCGATGATCGTCCAGATCCCGACGTCCATGATCTTGTTGCCGTCGAAGCCGGCGGCGCGCGCCCGCCTCACGGCGAGAAACAAGCCCAGCAGGTACGCCGAGGCGAGCAGCACGCCGTAGGAATAAATGGTGATCGGACCGGCGTTAAACAGGATTGGGTGCACTTGACCGCCTACCTACTCCAAGAATATCGAGAATCATGAAGATCACGCCAACCGTGATCGCGGCATCGGCGACGTTGAACGCCCAGAAATGCCAGCCGTGCCAGTAGGCGTCAACGAAATCCAGCACGTAGCCGCTCGTCGCGCGATCGATCAGGTTGCCGATCGCCCCGCCCAGCACGCCGGCGATGCCGACGCGGGCCAGGCGATCGCCGAGCGGCACCGTGGCAGCGTACCACGCGACGCCGCCGAGCGCGACGGCCGCCACCAGCGACAGCACGACCGTCTTGAACGGAAAGTCCACGGCGTTCAGCATGCCGAACGCCGCGCCGGTGTTGTGTACGCGCGTCAGATCGAGAAAGCCGGGAATCACTTCCTTGCTCTCGTGCAGCGCCAGCGCCGGGCGAACCATCGCCTTCGTGATCTGATCGAGCACGACCACCGTCACGGCGACGATCATTTCGAGCCTTCTCGAGGCGAGCACTAGAGGCTCACCGGCTCGGCGAGCGCCTCGACGCATCGCGGACAGAGGCCGGTGCGATCGGGCTCGGCACTCACCTGGGGCACGTAGCGCCAGCAGCGTTCGCACTTTGTACCGGCGGCTCGTTCCACAAGAACCTCAACGCCGCCACCGGGCTTGGGGCTTGGGGCTTGGGGCTTGAGTTCAACCTCGGACACGCCAAACAGCGTCGGGAGAAAGTCGCGATATTCGTTCAACAGTTTCGCCGAATCTTCTCCGGCCTCGATCGCGACGCGCGCCGAGAGGTTCGCGGCGATCGTCTTGTCCTTGCGCTTCTCTTCGAGCTGCAGGTTGACCTGATCGCGGACGGCGGCCAGCGCCGACCATCGCTCGAGCAGCGCGGCGTCCTTCCACTGCTCGAGCTCGCGCGGGAAGAGCGCCATGTGCACCGACTCCTCGCGATCGCCCGGCAGCATCCGCCACAACTCGTCCATCGTCACCGACAGAACCGGAGCGAGCAGGCGGGCGAGGCCCTCGACGATCGTGAACATCGCGGTCTGGCCGGAGCGACGCGCTTCGGACTTCGCGCCCAGCGTGTACATGCGGTCCTTGGTCACGTCGACGTAGAACGCGCTCAGATCGACGGTGATCAACTGATTCGCGGCCTGGAAGATCGCCGGGTAGTCGTAGTCCTCGTAGGCCTTGACGATCTTCTCGGCGGCCTCGGCGTACTTCGCCAGCACGTAGCGGTCGATCTCGAGCATCTTCGCCTTCGGGACGCTGTCGTCCTTCGGATCGAAGTCGTAGAGGTTCGCCACGAGCACGCGGATCACGTTGCGGATCTTGCGATAGCTCTCAACGGTGCGGGCCATCACTTCCTTGCCGATGTTCATGTCGTAGCGGTAGTCCACCATCGACACCCACAGGCGCAGGATTTCCGAGCCGCTCTGCTTGATGACGTCCTGCGGCGCCGTGGTGTTGCCGAGCGACTTGGACATCTTGCGGCCCTGCTCGTCCATCACGAAGCCGTGCGTCAGCACCTGGTTGAACGGCGCGCGGCCGCGCGTGCCGACGCCGACGAGCAGCGAGCTGTGGAACCAGCCGCGATGCTGATCGCTGCCTTCGAGATAGATGTCGGCGGGCCAATGATGATCCTCGCGGAACGGCAGCACCGCCTCGTGGCTCGAGCCCGAATCGAACCACACGTCGAGGATGTTGCCTTCGCGCTCGAACTCCGTGTGACCGCACTCCGCACACTTCATGCCTTCGGGGATGAATTCCTCGACGGGCCGCTCGTACCACGCATCGGCGCCATACACGTCGAACACCGACGCGGCCTTGTCGATGAGCGCTTTCGTCAGCACCGGCGCGCCGCACTTCGCGCAATCCATCGCGGGGATCGGCACACCCCAGGCGCGCTGGCGCGAGATGCACCAGTCGGGGCGGTTCGCGATCATGCCCTCGATGCGCGCCTGGCCCCACGACGGGATCCAGCGCGTATCGCGGATCGCCTGCAGCGCGCGCTCGCGCAGGTTCTTCGCGTCCATGGCGATGAACCACTGCGAGGTGGCGAGGAAGATCACCGGGTTGTGGCAGCGCCAGCAATGCGGATACTGGTGCTCGAAGTCCTCGCGATGCCACAGGCGGCCGCGTTCCTTGAGCGCGGCTTCGACCTTCGGATTCGCGTCCCACACCTTCAAGCCGGCGAAGAGCTCAACCGACTCGTTGTAGTGTCCGCCCGGATCGAGCGGCGCGTAGATTTCGAGACCGTACTTCACGCCGGTCTTGTAGTCGTCCGCGCCGTGTCCGGGCGCGGTGTGGACCGCGCCGGTGCCGGCTTCGAGCGTCACGTAGTCGCCGAGTACGCCGAGCGAGTCGCGCTCATAGAGCGGATGACGGAACACGACGCGTTCCATCTCCTTGCCCGGGAATGTCTTCAGCAGCTTGTCGAACGACGTGCCGATCTTCTCGCCGATCGTCTTCGCCAGCTCCTTGGCGACGATGACGTTTTTGCCGTCGACGTCGTAGAGGCCGTACTCGAAGTCCGGATGGAATGCGATGGCCAGGTTATTCGGGATGGTCCACGGCGTCGTCGTCCAGATCAGGACGGAGGCGTCGCCATCCTTCATCGGGAATTCGACGTAGATCGACGGCGATACGTGCTGCTCGTACTCGACTTCCGCTTCCGCGAGCGCGGTGCGGCAGTGCGTGCACCAGTGCACGGGCTTCTTGCCCTTGTAGACCATGTCCTGCTCGACGAACTTGCCGAGCGCGCGGACGATCGCCGCCTGGTACTCGAACTTGAGCGTCTTGTACGGATCGTCCCAGGTGCCGAGGATGCCGAGGCGCTTGAAATCGCGGCGCTGGATGTCGACGTACTTTTCGGCGTAGGCGCGGCACGCGCGGCGGAAGTCCGCCGTGCTCATCTGCTTTTTCTTCGGACCGAGCTCGCGATCGACCTTCAGCTCGATCGGCAGGCCGTGGCAATCCCAGCCGGGGATGTACGGCGCGTCGAAGCCGAGCATGTTGTGCGACTTGACGACGAGGTCCTTGAGAATCTTGTTGAGCGCGTGCCCCATGTGGATCTCGCCGTTGGCGTACGGCGGACCGTCGTGCAGCAGGTACTTCGTGGCGCCCTTGCGGGCAGCCCGAATCTTGCCGTAAAGGTCCATCGCGTCCCAGCGGGCCACGGTTTCCGGCTCGGTCGTCTGCAGGTTCGCCTTCATGGAAAAGGCGGTACGCGGCAGGTTGCAGGTTTCTTTCCAATCCGCCATGACTATCCATCTATTGTACTGTGATGGGCATGGTGAAGGAGACGGTGCTCGGCAACGGGCTGAAGGTCCTGATTCAGGAAGTGCACACGGCGCCGCTGGCGTCGGTGTGGTGCTGGTATCGAGTGGGCTCGAAGGACGAGGGCCCGGGCATGACCGGCGTCTCGCACTGGTGCGAACACATGAACTTCAAGGGCACGAAAAACATTCCTCGTGACCAGGTGAAAGGCATCATCGAGAAGTTCGGCGGCAGCTGGAATGGCTACACGTGGATCGATCAGACGACGTACCTCGAGACGGCGTCGAAGGACGCGCTCGATCGCATGCTGTTCATCGAGGCCGAGCGCATGGACAGCTGCCTCTACGATCAGGCGGACTGCGAATCCGAGCGCACGGTGATCATTTCCGAGCTGCAGGGCGGCGAGAACGATCCCGAGCAGTTGCTCGACATCGAGGTCAACGCCACCGCGTTCAAGGTGCATCCGTATCACCATCCGACGATCGGCTGGCTGACGGATCTGCAGACGATGACGCGGGACGATTTGTACGGGCACTATCGCAAGTACTACGTGCCGTCGAACGCCACGCTGGTGATTGTCGGCGACGTGGACACCGACGCCGCGCTGAAGAACGTCGAGAAGCACTTCGGCAAGATCGCGCCGGGTTCCGCTCCGAAACGCGTCAGGCAAATCGAGCCGGAGCAACAGGCCGAGCGCAGGGTGGTGCTGCGAAAGCCCGGCACGACCGCGTATCTCAAGGCGGCGTTTCACGGGCCCGCGTTTGAAGACGACGCGTTCTTCCCGCTGCTCGTCGCCGATGCCGTCCTCAACGGCGCGGCCGGGCTCAACATCTGGTCGGGCGGCGGCGTGTCGCGGCCGCAGCGCAGCGCGCGTCTGTATCGCGCGCTCGTCGACAAGGGCCTGGCCTCGAGCGTCAGCGGCCAGTTGATGCCGACGCAGCATCCATATCTCTACAGCATCTACGCCAGCGTCGCCGAGGGGCAGACCCTGCCGGCCGTCGAGGAAGTCGTGCTGCGCGAGATCGATCGCCTCCGCGCCAACGGCATCACGGCCGAGGAGCTGAAGAAAGTCCACGCCCAGCTGCGGGCGCGATTCGTCTACGACGGCGACAGCGTCACCGACATCGCGCATCAAATCGGCTACTTCGAAACGATTGCGATGTGGCCGGCCTATCACGCGCTCCGAAACCGCCTCGAGGCGGTCACGATCGATCAGGTGCAGGCCGCGGCGACGAAGTACCTGGCGCCGTCGAATCGCACCATCGGCTGGTTCGAGCCGCAGAAGTAATCCCGGTATTCGGGAAGGCGGTCACGGCATGCCGTCAGCGGCCGGCTGCTTTCAACGCCGGCCGCGGCTTTTCCGGCTGATCTTTCGCTCTCGTCAGGGCACGACCTCTGCATTGCTGAAGGGCTGCAGGAGGCCCCATGCAGAGAAACTGGCTGGCAGTTGCCGCCGCCGTCGTGACCCTGGTCGTCGCCGCTCAGGCGCAGCAGAAACCCTCACTCCCGGTCCCGATACCGAACCCTGGTGTGCCCCAGGCCATGACAATGGAGGCCAAGTTCGTCCGCGCGGCCTACAACAACGAGGGCTACGTCATCCTCGGCTATCAGGTGTCCAACCGATCGATCGGCGAGGATCACATGATGATCGACCTTGGCACGACGGTACGGAGTGGCGTACCGGCGTACAAGCTGACGCGCGACAAGATCGAGCTCACGCTGCCCGACGGCAAGAACGTCCCGATGTTGACGATGGAGGAGTTCCGCAAGGTCAACCTCCGCCCGATCGAAGCGCGCGCGCGGGTCCAGCGTGACTCGATCAACTACTTCCCACCCGAGGCTCACGAGGCCTGCCGAATCGGATTCTTCGCCGAGCCGGGCAGCCCCGCGATGTCGTGGGATGAAGTCGAACTGAGCAGCCGGCGTGGCTGCCTTGGCCGCCTGTTCTTCAGGATTCCCGGCGGCATCAAGCACGGCCAGTACTTCCTCAACGTCAAGTTCGAGAAGTCGCTGATCCGCGTGCCCTTCCGGATCATGACCGAGGAAGAGGAGAAGTTCCTCGGCAAGAACTACAAGGCGATCGACAAGCAGATCGAAGAGGCGTTCCGGCCGAAGAAGAAGTAGGCAGCGCAATGGCCTTTGTCGTGATCAACAGAGTGCGCACTTCGGCGGCGGAGCTTCCTGGCATCCTCGCCGAGGTGCAGGCGCTCGGCATCGAGATGCTTCGCTCGCAGCAGGGTTTCAAGTCGGCGCGGTTGATCGCCTCCGAAGACGAGACCGAGGCGGCGCTGATTATCGAGTTTGAGAGCCGCGATCATTTCGTGGCCTACCGGCAAACGCCGGCCGGCCGCGATCTGATCGCACGCGCCGCCGACCTCCATCCGCAGATCGCCTTCTACGATGTGGTCGTGGGTCTCGATGCTACCGCGTGACGATGACGGTCACGTTCTCGTAAGTGAATAGCGATCCGTCGCTCGCGACGCCGCGAAGCACGTAGGTGCCCGGCTCGCTGAACGTCACCTGCGTCTGCCACTTGTTGTCCGCCGGCGGCAGCGGAATCGTCCATGGCGGCGACCACGGCGAGTTCGCATATGCGCGCGTGTCGGTCCACGCCTTCATCTGATCGGTCGAGAACGTGACCGCGGCCGCGTTGCCGCGATAGACGATCCACGAGAAACGCAACCCTGGCCCGCTGATCGCGACGATCGACGACGGCGGACGATACAACGCCGCCGCGGTAATGGTCGGCGTTTGTCCTTCAGGCAGCGGCTTGGGCGATCCCCGGCGGGCGGGGATGTTGTCCGGATCCTTGGCGACGGCGACGAGCGACACCGGCTCGCCGACCTTCACGCTGCGCTTGGTTTCCGCCACGCTCAGCTCGGGCGGCTTGTTCGTCCGCAGCTCGTCGCGCAAGCTGCCGAAGTCGCCGCCGACTTCGGTCGAGATCACCTGCGGATCGATCTGGTAGTCGCTCTTGAGCGACGCGTACGCCTTCTCGGTCTTGCCGTTCGCGGTCAGCGTCCAGATCAGTTCCTTGTTGCCGAAGTCGGCGGGCACGCGGATCGAAAACAGGAACGGGTTGCGGCGCGGATAGAAATGCGTCGGCTGCCCCTGGTCCGGACCGCCCGGCTCGATCGCGTTCATCGGGCCGATCGGAATGTCGAACTCCTGCTGCCAGTTCGAATTCATGTAGCCGAACACGAGCGTGAACGATCCGTCATCGTTCGGCAGCCAGCCTTCGTAGGCCGGGTTGAGGACCTGCCCGCTCGAATACATGAAGCGGGTTTGCGCGCGAAGGTCAATCCGGCTCACGCCGGACACCACAGCGAGCGACGTCAGCAACGCCGCTGAAATGAGCATCCGCCGCATCACTGTTGCTGTCCCGGCGCGCGCGTCGTCGTGGCCGGCGTCGCCTGTAGCGGCGGCGCCCAGCACAACGGACAGCCGATGTCGTAGTCGTTCCGCGATTTCATGTTGGCGCGGCGCTTCGCCATCTCCGCCTGGAACTGTTCCTCGGTGAGCGACACCGAGTAGCCGAGGTCGATGAACATGTTCGCGATCGATCGCCGTCCGCCGCCCGCCCAGTTGCGCGAGTCCGCGGGGTTCTTGTTGTCCTTGGTCGTGTCGAGGAACCCGATCAGGTGAACGATGGTGCCCTTCGGCAGCAGCGGCGCCTTGTCGTCTTCATACACGTACTGCTTGACCCAGTTGTGATCGTAGCCAACGCAGTTGAGCGTCAGGATGTTGTGGCCCCAGATCGCTTCGAGGCACATGCGCACGCCGGGCGCGTGCAGGTGCGGCTCGAACGCGATGATCTTGGTGTGCTCCTGCAGCGTCGCGTATGAATGCAGCTCCTGGTTCCGCTGATCCGGCTTCACGTCCAGGTCGATGCCGTTGCCGAGGCGCAGCGTCGATCGCTTGTAGAGCGGCCTGTATCCCACCGGGAAGAAGCGGAACCCGAACTCGAGATGCGCTTTCGTTTCGCGGCCGTTCGAATGCCAGTGATACGCGCTCAACGCCAGCGATGAATTCTTCTGCAGCAGCCGGCCCGCCTCGGGCGGGAAGATGTCGGGGTTGCGGCCCACCTCGTGAATCGGCCAGCTCGTGCCCGACGCTTCCGCATCCGCCGTCGATGCCGCTTCGCCTTGCGCCACGCTCTCGTAGGTCATGTGGTGGAACACGTAGCGCCCGCCAACCGTCTTGGTCTCGCCGCCGATTGGAATGTCGTTGACCTCGCGCACTTCGACCGACGAGACGTAGCGATCTTCCTTGAGGCCCGTCGGCACCATGCCGAGTGAGCCCCAGCGATCGGGACCGCTTGCCGGCACGATCACTTCCGGAGACCGCACGATCAGATCGGGTTCGCCGAGCTGCCACTTGTTGCCGTTCTCGAAATCGAGCGGCTTCGGCATGTCGGCGGCATTGCCGCGCGGCGCGCCGCTGTCCACCCACTTCGCGATCATCGCGATCTCCGCGTCGCTCAATGACGGGTCCTGCTTGAAGCCCTG
>Ga0207428_10004605_pt1 | contig 13074 bp, 13 predicted proteins | sample RhiMethybrSRZTD1_FD_187600 | JGI IMG/M metagenome (GOLD analysis project Ga0207428, IMG submission 187600) | Populus rhizosphere microbial communities from Tennessee, USA - Rhizosphere MetaG P. TD hybrid SRZTD1 (SPAdes) (version 3) | ecosystem: Host-associated > Plants > Roots > Rhizosphere >... | reverse complement strand
GGTCGCCCTCGCTGGCTTCAACGTCAACCGCCGAGGGGTGGTCTTCGTCGACGTCGTCGAGGGCCGCGATCTCGTGCAGCTCGTGCAGCGGCTCGCCGCGTGCGCGCACGCCGTCCACGCGGAGCTCGTCGAGTTCGCGGCGAGCTGAGCGAGGCCCGCCCGGTCCTGCACGTCGCCGCCGCGATCATGCGGCGGGAGGACGCAGTCGTCCTCGTCCACCAGGGGCCGCCCGGCGCCGAGTTCTGGGCGCTTCCAGGCGGCGTCGTCGACGACGGCGAGCTCGTCCCCGAGGCGCTCGTCCGCGAGGTGCGGGAGGAGACGGGTCTCGAGATCGCCGGTCCCGAGCGCCTCGCGTTCGTCCGTCAGGTGGACGAGCGCCGGCTCGTCCCGCTGACGGAGAGCCGCGGGCCTGGTGTCGGGTACCTGGCGACGATCTGGGTCTTCGAGGTCGACGACTGGCGGGGCGACCTCGCGCCGAACGACCCCGACGGTGTCGTCTCGGACGCCCGTCTGGTCGCGGTCGACGAGGCGCTCGTGCTCCTGCGGCGAACGCCCTGGCTCGAGGTCGTCGCCGACTACCTCGAGGGTCGCGTGGCGGCCGGGACGCTCCGTTTCGAGCGCTGGCACGACGGCGGCATGGACGTGCTGTAGCTGCTACTTGACCGAGCCGGCCAGGAGGCCCTCGACGAAGTAGCGCTGGAAGGCGAAGAAGACGACGAGCGGGATCGCGAGCGAGACGAACGCCGCCGGCGCGATGAGCTCGATGTTGCCGCTGAACTGGCGCATCTGCGAGAAGATCGCGACCGTGATCGGCTGCGTGTCGCGCGCGAACGTGAGCGCGACGAGGAGGTCGTTCCAGACCCACAGGAACTGGAAGATCGCGAGGGAGGCGATCGCCGGCAGGCCGAGCGGGATGATGACGCGGAAGAAGATCCTGAACTCCGAGGCACCGTCGATCCGTGCCGCCTCGAGCAGGTCGCGCGGGATCCCGATGAAGAAGTTCCGCAGCAGGAAGATCGCGAACGGGAGCCCGAAGGCGGTGTGGAAGAGGACGAGGCCCGGGATCGTGTCGAAGAGCCCGAGCGTGTTGTAGAGGGAGAAGATCGGGATCAGGGCCATCTGGATCGGGACGACGAGGAGCGCGACGACGACGAGGAAGATCCAGTCCCGGCCCGGGAACTCGAGCCACGCGAACGCATAGGCGGCCAGCGAGGCGACGAAGATCGGGAGGAACGTGGCGCCGAGGGCGATCCACAGCGTCGTCCAGATCGCGGAGGTGATGGCCTCGTTGTCGAAGATCGCCCGGTAGTTGTCGAGCGTCGCGACGCTGGGCTGGGAGAGCACCTCCCACCAGCCCGCCGTGCCGATGATCGACGGTGGGAGGAGCGAGGTGAGGAGGAGTCCGAGCGTCGGCACCAGCCAGAGCAGCCCGATGAACGCGAGGAGGAGGTAGACGGGCGTCTTCCCGAGAAAGCGCAGGATCTTGGCCGACGTCGGCTCCGCGATGACCACGGGAGCTTCCACCGTTGCGTCGATCGCCGGGGCCGCGGTTGACATCAGAGCTCCCTCCTGAACCGCCGGATGTTGAGCGCGAGGATCGGGATCACGAGCAGGAAGAGGAACACGGCGATCGCGGCGCCGAGCCCGAAGTCGTTCACGCCGCCGAACGAGGTCCGCCACATGGCGAGCGCGACGACGTTGGCGTCGTCCTCGACGGAGCCCGGCGCGATGGCGATGACGATGTCGAACACCTTGAGCACGTAGATCAGCATCGTCACGAAGACCACCGAGAGGACGGGGGCGAGCAGGGGCACCGTCACGCGCCGGAACACCTGCCACTCGCTGGCGCCGTCCGTCCGGGCTGCCTCGAGCAGGTCGCGTGGGATTGCCGCGAGCCCCGCCGCGATCACGACCATCGAGAACCCGGCCCAGACCCAGATGTAGGCCATCATGATCGCGGGGGTGATCAGCCTCGCGCTGAGCCACGAGACGCCCGCGTACGGCTCCGTGAACGTGTCGGGGCCGATCGCCGCCCGGTAGCTCCCGGCAGCGACCTCCTCGAACACGAACGTGCCGTCGGGCTCCGTCGTCGTCTCGAGCGTCGGCTCACCGCCTTGGCTGCGCAGCTCGACGGTGACACCGGGGAGGCCGAGCTCACCTTGCTCGAGCTCGCCAGGGGTGCCGCCGCCGGGCTTGAAGTCCCTCCACACGACGCCGGTGATCCCTCCGGCGAGCGCCTCGGGGACGACCGCCTGCTCGGCGCCCGAGGGGACGTCGGCCTCGCGAATCGCGGTGAGGCCGAGTCGCGCCACGCTGCCGGCCTCGAGAGGAGCCTGGAGCACGATGCCGCGGGCGGGGCTACCCTCGAGCTCGTCGGTCGACGGCCGCGCGCCGGAGAGGACGCCGGACGGCGACACGGCGTCGGCGACGACCGCGACCGCGGCGTTCACCGTCCCGCGCGAGGGGTCCTTCTCGTACATGAGCCTCCAGATGACCCCTGCCGCGAAGAGCGAGATCGCCATCGGCATGAAGACGACCACCTTGAACGCGACCGAGAAGCGGATGCGCTCGAGGAGGACGGCGAACACGAGGCCGATCGCGGTGACGAAGAACGGCACGATCAGGAGCCAGAGGAAGTTGTTCTTGATCGCGGTGACGAGCGCGTCGTCGGTGAACAGCGTCCGGTAGTTGTCGATGCCGATGAAGTCGTCGCCGCTGCGGTCGTAGAAGCTCCGGTGGATCGTGCGCAGGGTCGGGTAGACGACCCAGACCGTGAGCAGGACGAGCGTGGGCGCGAGGAAGACCAGCGTGACGCCGTAGCGCCGGATGAGCCCCGGCTCGTCCGTAGCGGGTGGAAGCCCCCCGGAGGGGGCTTCCACCGTTGTCGCCGACTCGCTCATCGAGACGGCTACGAGTTCGCGAATGCCTTCTGCGCGTCCGACTCCATCTGCTGCGTGACGGCGTCGATGTTGTCCGGGTTCGCGACGAAGTCCGTGAAGCCCTTCCACAGGCCCTGGCCCGGGGTGCCGCCGAACGCGGACGGCTGCAGGTCGGACATGTCGAAGCGGAACGTCTCGGCCTCGGCCAGCCCGGTCGCCGTCGTTCGCGTGATCTCGTCGGCATAGACGTCCGGGTCGACGTTCTTGTTCGGCGACGAGAACCCGCCTCGCTCAGCCCAGATCTCGGCGGCCTCCGGCGTCGTCAGGTACTCGAGGAACGCCGTCGCCGCTTCGCTCGTCTTGAAGTTCGCGCACAGGTCGCCGCCGCCGACGACCGCGGGAGACGAGCCCTCGATCGATGGGAACGCGAACACGTTGTAGCCCGTCACCGGCTCGAGCGGGTTGTTCTTCACGACGCCGGGGGCGAAGTCGCCCAGGATCAGCATCGCGGCCTGCGGGGATTCGCTGAAGACCTTGGCCGCCGATGCGTCGAAGGTCGTCTCCAGGGCCCCGTCCGTGCCGCCGGCCATGTTCGACGAGTCGCCGACGACGTCGGCCATGAGGGTGAGCGCATCCTTGACCGACTGGTCGGTCCAGGGGATCTCGTGGTTCGCGAGCTGGTCGTACATGTCGGCGCCCGCCGTCCGGAGATAGATGTTCTCGAAGATGTCCGAGATCGGCCAGCCGGCGTCGACACCGACCGAGTAGGGCGTGATCCCGGCGGCCTTGATCGTGGAGGTGACCTCGTTCAGGTCGTCCCAGGTCTCCGGAGGCTCGACCCCTGCCTCCTCGAAGTCGGCGACGTTGTACCAGATGGTCGACTTGTTCGCGCCCTTGAACATGATGGCGTACTGCGTGCCGTCGACCGCTCCGACGTCTGCGACGGACTCGCCGAAGTTGTCCACGATCGCATCGCGGAGGTCGTCGATCGGCTGGATCGCGCCCTGCTCGGCGAACTGGGCGATGAGCCCCGGCTGGGCGATGCACGCGATGTCGGGCGGGTTGCCGCCCTGCACGGCGGTCGAGAGGAGCGGCGCGAGGTTGTTGCCGCCCGAGGTGAACTTCACGGTCACGTTCGGGTACAGCTCGTTGAAGCCGTCGATCACCGCCTGGAAGGACGCCTGCTCGGGACCCGCCCACGTGCCCATGGTCGAGATGGTCCCGGTGACGTCCTCGCTGCCTTCGACGCTGCCACCTCCGCCGTCGTCGTCGCCGCCACAGCCGGCCGCTACGAAGGCCAGGACGCCTACGAGCGACGCGAGCGCAAGCCATCGCTTTCTCATGCCTCAGCTCCTTCCCGTTGCTGGATTCTCGTCGTCCCCGCGGAGGCAGGCTCCTGGGCGTAGATCGCATCGCCGGTCTCCGCGTCGAAGAGGTGCACCGAGCCCGTGTCCACGGCGACGTTGACGACGTCGCCGTTGTGGACGCGGGAGCGCGGGCCGAAGCGGCCGACCATCGTCGTCTTTTCCGGTCCCTCCCCGACGGACGGCACACCGGCCTCCTGGCCGACGTCGCGCGCGAGCTCGCGGATGTCCTCGGTCACGGCGGGCCGGGCGTCGACGTCGAAGTGGGCCACGATCTCGGAGCCGAGCGGCTCTCGGAGCACGACGACGCCCTTGAGCTGGCGGTCGGGGGAGACCTCGGGCGCGAGCGCGGCGTCCTCGAGGCTCTCCGGGCGGATGCCGAGGACGACGGTGCGCCCGACGTACGACTCGAGCGCGGGCCGCATCGAGACGACCCGCTCGCCGAGTGCGAGCTCGTGCCGGCCGACGAGCGCGGTGAAGCCGCCGTTCCGCCGCTCGACGGTCGCCTCGACCATGTTCATCGCCGGGGAGCCGATGAACCCCCCCACGAAGAGGTTGACCGGGCGCTCGTAGAGCTCCTGGGGCGGCGCGACCTGCTGCAGCGTGCCCTTGCGCATGACCGCGACGCGGTCGCCCATCGTCATCGCCTCGACCTGGTCGTGCGTGACGTAGATCGTGGTCACGCCGAGCTCGTTCTGGAGCTCGGCGATCTCGGCGCGCATGTGGACACGGAGCTTCGCGTCGAGGTTCGAGAGCGGCTCGTCCATGAGGAACGCCTGCGGCTGGCGCACGATCGCGCGACCCATCGCCACCCGCTGCCGCTGTCCGCCGGAGAGCGCGCGCGGCTTGCGATCGAGGAGCGCAGACAGCCCGAGGATCTCCGCGGCCTCGCGCACGCGCTGGTCCGTCTCGTCCTTCGGCGTCTTGCGGAGCCGGAGGCCGAAGGCGATGTTGTCGTACACCGTCAGGTGGGGGTACAGCGCATAGCTCTGGAAGACCATCGCGATGTCGCGGTCGCGCGCGGGCACGCGGTTCACGACCCGTTCTCCGATGCGGAGGACCCCTTCGCTGATCTCCTCGAGGCCCGCGACCATGCGGAGCGCCGTCGTCTTCCCGCACCCGGACGGGCCTACGAGCACCATGAACTCGCCGTCGGGGATCTCCAGGTCCATCCCGGAGACCGCGCGGGTCCCGTCGGCGTACACCTTGCCGACGCCTTCGAAGGTCACGCCTCCCACGGAAGCCCCCGCGCCAAAGCACCGTCACCTTATACGACCCGCATTTCGAGCAGCGCGCTTGCAGGCACCGGAGAGCGGCGCTGACACTACGATCGCGGCGTGGCGCCGCCTCTCCTCGACCACTTCCTCGAGCTCTGCGCCGTCCCGAGCCCCTCGGGGCGCGAGCGCGGCGTCGCCGACCGCGTCGGCGCGTACCTCTCGGAGCTCGGGCTCGAATGGGACGAGGACGACACCGCCGCCGAGCTCGAGGGCGAGGCCGGAAGCATCTTCTGCCGGCTCCCGGCGACGAGCGACGGCGGCACGCCGCTCTTCCTCTGCGCCCACACCGACACCGTCCCGCCGGAAGGGCCGATCGAGCCGGTGGTCGACGACGGCGTCGTGCGGAACGGCGCGGGGACGATCCTCGGCTCGGACAACAAGGCCGCGGTCGTCGTGATGCTCGAGGCGGTGCGCAGGATCCTCGACGAGCGGCGGCCTCACGGAGGGATCGAGCTCGTCTTCACCCCGCAGGAGGAGGTGTCGCTCCGCGGAGCGGCCGCGTTCGACCAGACGAGGCTCGTGGCCAAGACGGGGTTCGTCTACGACCAGGGCGCCGCGATCGGCGAGATCGTGCTCGGCTCGCCGCACGGGCGGCTCCTCGACTTCCGCTTCCACGGGCGCGCCGCGCACGCCGGCATGGCTCCCGAGGAGGGGCGCTCGGCGGTCGCAGCGGCGGCGCGCGCGATCGCGGACTTCCGGCTGGGCAGGGTCGACGAGGAGACGAGCGCGAACGTCGGCGTGATCTCCGGCGGGACGGCGCGGAACGTGGTTCCCGAGCGGTGCTCGTTCCAGGCCGAGGTGCGCTCGCATGACGAGCGCAAGGCGACCGAGCTCGTGCGGGAGATGCTCGAGACGGCCGCGTACGCAGCGAGCCTCGCCGACTGCGAGGTCGAGAGCGAGGTCCGGCCGAGCTTCCCCGGGTACCGGTTCCGGGAGAGCGACCCGGTCGTGCGCCTCGCGGCCGAGGCGCTCTCGGCGTGCGGCTTCGAGCCGAGCTACGCGCTGTCGGGGGGCGGCGCCGACGCAAACGTGTTCAACGCCCGCGGCCTCTCGTGCCTCAACCTCGCGAACGGGATGATGGAGATCCACACGCCCGACGAGCACATCGCCGTCGCCGACCTCGAGGCGATGGTCGAGGTGACGCTCGCGCTCGTCGAGCGTGCCGCGGCTACGAGCCCAGCCTGATCGAGCCGTCGTCCGCGAGCGTCCAGTGAGGGTTGTGGGCGATCTCCCAGGGATGACCGTCCGGGTCGAGGAAGACGCCCGAGTAGCCGCCCCAGAACGTCTCGGCGCCCGCGCGGCCGATGGCCGCTCCCGCTCGCTCGGCGTCCGCGAGCACGGCGTCGACCTCCTCGGGCGTGCGGACGTTGTGGGCGAGCGTGGTGCCGCCCCACCCGCCGGAGTCCTCGACGGCGCTGTCCTCGGCCAGCTGCGCGCGGTCCCAGAGCGCGACGATCATTCCTCCGGCCTGGAAGAAGACGATGTCCTCGTCCGGCTCGGCGCGGGTCGTCCAGCCGAGCCCCTCGTAGAATGCGCGCGACCGGGCGAGGTCGGTCACGCCGAGCGTGATCAGGCTCACGCGCTGCTCCATCAGCTGACCTCTGCGACGAGCTCGAGCGTCGAGAGCTGGCCCTCGTCGAGCACGCGCCAGATGGCCGCCATCGCGTCCTGGTAGGCCGGCGAGCCGCGCGCCGCGTCGATCTGCTCCGCGTTCCGCCACCCTTCGGCGAGGCTCACGAACCTGCGCGGGTCCTCGCGGTCGCGGAGCAGCATGAACTTCACGTCCGGGAACTCGAGCGAGCTGCCGTTCGCGGCCTCGTGCCACCGCCGCTCGAACTCGTCCTCGCGGCCCCTCTTCACGGTCCACACGCCAGACGTGTACACGGGCGCCTCCCTCGTCGACGTCTCCTCATCCATACCACGCGGCGTGCCGATACAGTCCGCGCGCGATGCGGATCGGCGTTGCGAAGGAGATCAAGGCGCAGGAGCACCGCGTCGCCCTCACGCCCGCGGGTGCCCGCGAGCTCGTCCAGCGGGGCCACGACGTGCTCGTCGAGGCCGGGGCCGGCGCCGGCAGCGCCTTCCCGGACGAGGCCTACGAGCGCGCCGGCGCGGCGCTCGCTTCCGTGGACGACGTCTGGGAGCGCTCGGACCTGCTGCTCAAGGTCAAGGAGCCGATCGCGGAGGAGTACCCGCGGCTGCGCGAGGGCCTGACGCTGTTCACGTATCTCCACGTCGCCGCGGACGAGCCGCTGACGCGTGCCCTCGTCGACTCGGGCATCACGGCGATCGCGTACGAGACGGTGGAGACGGACCGCGGAGGGCTGCCGCTCCTCGCGCCGATGAGCGAGATCGCAGGCCGGCTCGCGCCGCAGGCCGGCGCTCACTACCTGGAGAAGCCGAAGGGCGGCCGCGGGATCCTGCTCGGTGGTGTCGCCGGCGTCGCCCCCGGCAAGGTCGTGGTGATCGGGGGCGGGATCGTCGGCTACAACGCGGCGGTCATCGCGATCGGCCTGGGTGCACAGGTGACGATCCTCGAGCGCTCGGTCGACCGCATGCGCTACCTCGAGCAGATCCTGAGCGGACGCGTGACGCTCCTCATGTCGTCGAGCCTGCAGGTCGAGGAGTCGGTGAAGGAGGCGGACCTCGTCATCGGTGCGGTGCTCATTCCCGGCGCCCTCGCGCCGAAGCTCGTCACGCGCGAGATGCTCCGCGCCATGAAGGACGCCTCGGTGCTCGTCGACGTCGCGATCGACCAGGGCGGCTGCGCCGAGACCTCACGCCCGACGACGCACGACGACCCGGTCTACACCGTCGACGGGGTCGTCCACTACTGCGTCGCGAACATGCCGGGCGCGGTGCCCATCACCTCGACGCGGGCACTGACGAACGTCACGCTCCCGTACGTCGAGGAGATCGCCGAGCACGGAGTCGTGGACGCGATCCGGCGCGACCCGGAGCTCGCGCCGGGAGTGAACGTCATGGGCGGGCGGATCACGTACGAGGCGGTCGCCGACGCGCACGGACTCGACTACACGCCGCTCGACGACGCGCTCGCCGCCGGCGTCGCGTAGCGCTCTGCTACGCCGTTCCGCGCTTCGCCCTACGGAAGAGGCGGCCCGCACCGGCGCCGTCATCGGACGACGGTCCCTCCGGCTTGTCCGGCTTCTTCGGGTTCCGCTGGGTCGGGAAGATCCTGATCACGGCGAACGTGATCAGCGCCGCCAGGCCGACGACGGCGACGATGTAGACGGCGAGGAGGAGTAGGCCGAGGATCTCGTCCAAAGCCGCCGTAGAATAGCGCCGTGCCCGGCCCGCGACTCACGCACGCTCGAACGGCGGACGTCTAGTGGCGCGAGCATGCGTGATCGTCCTCGACGCCGTCGGGGCCGGGGAGTTGCCCGATGCCGCCGAGTACGGGGACGAGGGCTCGAACACGCTCGGGAACGTCGCGAAGGCCGTTGGCGGCCTCGATCTCCCGAATCTCGAAGCGCTGGGCCTCGGGAACGTGATGCCGCTCGAGGGCTGCCCGCCGCAGCCGGGGGCGCCCGCTGTGGCCGGCAGGCTGCTCGAGCGCTCGAAGGGAAAGGACACGACGACGGGCCACTGGGAGCTGATGGGCATCGTCACGCCGACGGCGTTCCCGACGTACCCGCACGGCTTCCCGGACGAGATCATCGACCCGTTCATGAACCGCACCGGGCGCGGCGTCATCGGCAACAAGCCGGCCTCCGGCACCGAGATCATCCAGGAGCTCGGTGAGGAGCACCAGAAGACCGGCCGCTGGATCGTCTACACGTCCGCCGACTCCGTCTTCCAGATCGCCGCGCACGAGGAGACGATCCCGCTCGAGGAGCTGTACGAGGGCTGTCGCGTCGCCCGCGAGCTCCTGACCGGGCGCCACGCGGTCGGGCGCGTGATCGCCCGCCCGTTCGTCGGCGAGCCCGGGCACTACGAGCGGACGCCGAACCGGCACGACTTCTCGCTCGAGCCTCCGAAGGCGAACCATCTCGCGGCCCTCCGCGAGGGCGGGAGCACCGTCCACGGCGTCGGCAAGATCGGCGACATCTTCGCGGGGCAGGACGTCGACGAGTCGCACCCGACGAAGTCGAACGTCGAGGGCATCAACCAGACGGTTCAGCTCCTCGAGTCGGTCGAGTCGGGCTTCGTCTTCGTGAACCTCGTCGAGACCGACATGCTCTGGGGGCACCGGAACGACCCCGTCAACTTCCACCGCTGCCTGCAGGACTTCGACCGTCGGCTCCCCGACATCCTCGAGGCGCTCCAGCCCGGGGACCTGCTCGTCATCAGCTCCGACCACGGCTGCGACCCGACGACGCCGTCCACCGACCACTCGCGCGAGCATGCCTTGCTGCTCGCGTACGCGGCCGGGCGCAACGCATCGGGGCGCATTCACGAGGAAGGCGAGTTCGCGGACGTCGGTGCGACGGTGAGCTCCTGGCTCGGCGGCAAGGCCTCGGGACGGAAGCTGCCGGGCCGCGTCATCGAGCTTTGACACTCGCAGCAAGGCTCACTCCCGACACACTTCTCCTTCCCTGACACCGGGCTCCGACGGTCTACGCTGTGGCGGTGGCCGTGGAGCGCAGCGCCTGGAGCGACGAGCGGCTCGACGATCTCGCGAGCCGCATGGACGCGGGGTTCGCGCGCGTCGATGCGGATATCCGCCAGCTCCGGATGGAGCTGCGGAGTGAGATCGGTGGCCTGCGCGGCGAGATCGGTGGTCTGCGCATGACCCTGCTTCGCGTCGGCGGCGGGATCATGGTCGGCCTCGTCGGCGTGATCGCCGCGATCCTCGTCAGCCCCACCGGCTGACGATCCTGACTCCACTCGGCGAGTAGCCTGCCGAGCAGTGATCCGTGTCCCCGAGCTGATCGAGCGGAAGCGGGACGGCGGCGAGCTGTCCGCCGAGGAGATCTCCGAGCTCGTCCTCGGCTACACGCGCGGGGACGTCCCCGACTACCAGCTGGCGGCGTGGTGCATGGCCGTCTACTTTCGTGGACTGAACGGCAGCGAGACGCACGCGCTGACGGACGCGATGATCCGTTCCGGCGAGACGCTCGATCTCGGCGCGGCACTCGGCCGCCGCGTCGTCGACAAGCATTCGACCGGAGGCGTAGGGGACAAGACCTCGCTGGCGGTCGGCCCGATCGTCGCGGCGTGCGGCGTCCCCTGCGGCAAGATGTCCGGCCGCGGGCTGGGCCACACGGGCGGGACCCTCGACAAGCTGGAGTCGATCCCTGGCTACCGCGTCGAGCTCACGACCGAGGAGTTCGTCGCCCAGGTACGGGAGATCGGGCTCGCGATCGTGGGGCAGACGGCCGATCTGGTGCCGGCCGACAAGAAGCTGTACGCCCTGCGGGACGTGACCGGGACGGTGGACATCGTCCCGCTCATCGCCTCCTCGATCATGTCGAAGAAGATCGCAGGGGGGGCCGACGCGATCGTGCTGGACGTGAAGGTCGGCGACGGCGCCTTCATGCGTACGCTCGACGACGCGCGCGTGCTCGCCGAGCAGATGGCGGACCTCGGACGCCGTGCCGAGCGGGAGGTCGTCTGCCTGCTCACCGACATGGATCAGCCCCTCGGACACGCGGTCGGCCACGCGCTCGAGGTCCGCGAGGCGGTGGCGACGATCCGGGGAGAGGGGCCCGAGGACTTCACGGAGCTCGTCGTCGACGCGTGCGCGCGGCTCCTCTCCCTCTCCGACCTCGGGATCGACGTCGCCGAGGGGAGGCGCCGCGCAGAGCGGGCGCAGGCCGACGGCTCGGCGCTCACCGCGTACGAGCGCTGGATCCGCGCACAGGGAGGCGACCCCGATCTCGACGTCCTCCCCGTTGCTCCGGTCGTGCGGGAGGTCGAGGCGCCACGCGACGGTGTCGTCACGCGTCTTCGTGCGCGCGCTGTCGGGATCGCCGCGCTCGAGCTCGGCGGGGGCCGGCGCACGAAGGACGACGCGATCGACCACGCGGTCGGCGTCGTCCATCGCGTGAAGCGTGGCGCCGAGATCTCGCGTGGCCAGGTGCTCGCAGACGTCCACGCCCGCGACGAGTCATCCGCCGCAGCCGGGGTCGTGGCCGTCCTCGGTGCGTACGAGATCGGCGACGAGGCAGCGGCCGAGCGCGGGATACTGCTCGACGTCGTCGCGTGAGCCGCGCTGCTCGAATCGCGCTCGTCTCGGCCTGCGGCTGCCTGCTGATCGCTTCGGCGGTCCTCGCGTCCGGGCGGCAGGAACGCGAGAGCAGCCTGGAGGCGCTCGTCGAGCAGGTCTCCGAAGCCGGCGCCCCCGGAGTGCTGCTCCTCGTCCGCGACGGCGACGGCACCACCACGACGGTGCGGGGCATCGCCGCCGGCGATCGACCACTCCGCGCCTCCGACCGCTTCCGGGTCGGCAGCGTCACGAAGACCTTCGTCGCGGTCGTCGTGCTCCAGCTCGTGGCAGACGGTCGGGTAGGACTCGACGACACGGTGGAGAGGTGGCTGCCGGGCCTCGTGCCGGCCGGGAGCGAGATCACGGTCCGGCAGCTGCTCTCGCACACCTCCGGGCTCTACGACTACGTCGAGGATCCGCGCGTGCTCGCCACCTCCGCGCAGGATCCCGGGAGCGCGTGGAGCCCGCGCGAGCTCGTCTCGATCGCTCTCGAGCACCCGTCGCCGTTCGATCCCGGGGAGCGCTACGCGTACTCGAGCACGAACTACCTCCTCCTCGGGCTGATCGTCGAGGCCGCGACGCAGCGGCCGCTCGCGCAGACGCTGCGAGCGCGCGTCTTCGAGCCGCTCGCCCTCGAGCGGACGACGTTCGACCCGCGCTACGTCCGTGGGCCATACGTCCACGGGCACCGCTCGCCCTCGCATCACGGCGTCGTCACGGGCAGCGCGCGGGATACGAGCGGCGAGGCGGCGACGTGGGCGTGGGCGGCCGCGGCGATCGTCTCGACTGCGGACGACCTCAGCCGATTCTTCGCGTCGCTGCTGGGCGGCCGCGTGCTACGGCCCTCGCTCCTGCGTGAGATGGAGACGCTCGTCCCTGGGGGGGCGCTCCGGTACGGCCTTGGCCTCGCCGCCTTTCCCACGCCGTGCGGCGACGCCTGGGGGCACACGGGCAATGCGCAGGGCACGGTCACCGTCGCCTGGAACCGCCGTGACGCCTCCCGCCAGGTCGTCCTCGTCGTCAACACGTACCCGCTCACGCCCGAGCTCGAGGCCGCCGTGCGCGAGCTGGAGATCGCAGCGTTCTGCGAAGAGGCCTGACGGTGCCCGAGCTGCCCGAGGTGGAGACGATCCGCGCCCAGCTCGCGCCCCGTCTCGAAGGGCGCGTGCTCGAGCGCGTCGAGATCCTCGATCCCAGGCTCACGCGGCCGAACGACCTCTTCGAGGTGGCCGAGGAGCTCGAGGGCGACCGCGTCGCGGCCGTCGAGCGGCGCGGGAAGTACCTCGTCCTCAGGCTCGAGAGCGGGCTCGCGCTGCTCGTGCACCTGCGCATGACGGGCGGCTTCGGCTGGGAGCCGGCGAGCCACGAGCGCGCGGTCATCGAGC
>Ga0207428_10004603_pt1 | contig 13075 bp, 9 predicted proteins | sample RhiMethybrSRZTD1_FD_187600 | JGI IMG/M metagenome (GOLD analysis project Ga0207428, IMG submission 187600) | Populus rhizosphere microbial communities from Tennessee, USA - Rhizosphere MetaG P. TD hybrid SRZTD1 (SPAdes) (version 3) | ecosystem: Host-associated > Plants > Roots > Rhizosphere >... | reverse complement strand
CTTGCCGGTCAGGGTGCCGGTCAGCACCCCCAGGGCGAGGGCGAACAGGGCGTAGCCGACCAGCACCGGTCCCTGCTGGTCGAAGAACAGCCAGGTGAAGCGGTAGCCGGTGGCGTCGTTGAGGGGCGCGATCCACCAGCCGACGAGCAGGGTGTAGGCGGCCGCGACCAGGGCCACGCCCCCGCCGACCAGTCCGAGCTTGACCGTGGCCCAGCGCAGGCGGGTCGCCCCCTGGGTCCAGACCAGCCGGTGGGTGCCGTGCTCGAGCTCACGGGCGACCAGCGGCGCCCCCCAGAACAGCCCGACCAGCGCGGGCAGGAACAGCAGCAGCAGGCTGACCAGGCCCAGGCTCTGGAAGCGGCCGCTGAACTCCTCGCTCAGGGGGAGGCAGCCGGTGTCGGCGGTCACCAGTTCGGTCTGAGGCGTGGCCCGCAGGCAGGTCCCGAGGCCCAGGTCGTCGAAGGCGGCGCGCATCTGCCGGCCGGTCGGGACCAGGAACAGCGCCACCGCCAGCAGGGCGACGACGGCGGCCAGGGCCTGCTGGCGGTGCTGGCGCCAGACCAGCCAGGTCATGCCTGCACCTCCAGCCGGTTGGGGGCCGGCGCCGCGGCCGGGCCGGGCAGGGCGCCCGCCGAGGGGTCGGCCAGGTACGCCAGGACCAGGTCCTCCAGGGTGACGTCGGCCACGGTCAGCGCCGGGTCGCGCACCGGCCCGTCGGTGCGGACCAGCAGGGTGCTCTGCCGGGCGGTGTGGGTGGCCCGGACGACCGCGGCCACCCCGGCGATGCCGGCCGGGTCGCGGCGGGGGCCGACCAGCAGCTTGTGCCGGTCCAGCAGCTCGTCGACCGGGCCGAGGACCTGCACCCGCGCCGCCTGGAGGACGATCAGGTAGTCGCAGACCCGCTCCAGGTCGGCCAGCAGGTGGGAGGACAGCACCACGGTCAGGCCCTGCTCGGCCACGCTGCCCATCAGGGCCTGGAGGAACTCGCGCCGGGCCAGCGGGTCGAGGCTGGCCACCGGCTCGTCCAGCAGCAGCACCTCGGGCCGCTTGGCCAGGGCCATGGCCAGGGCGACCTGGGCCCGCTGGCCGCCCGACAGCCGGTCGACCCGCCGGTCGAGGGGGACGCCAAGGCGCCCCAGCCGGTCGCGGGCCAGGGCCAGGTCGAAGCGGCGGTTGAGCCCGACCCCGAGCCGCAGCAGGTCGGCGGCGGTGAAGTCTCCGTACAGGGGGGCGTCCTGGGCCACGAAGCCGACCCTGGCCAGCAGGTCGGGGTCCTTGCCGGGGGCCCGGCCAAGCACCCGGATGCTGCCCGCGGTCGGCGCCAGCAGGCCAACGGCCAGGTGCAGCAGGGTGGTCTTGCCGGCCCCGTTGGGCCCGACCAGGGCCGCGATGCGGCCCTGGGGCAGGGCCAGGGTGCAGTCCCGCAGGGCCCAGGTGCGCCGGTAGCGCTTGCCCAGCCCGGTGGCCTCCAGGACGGCCGGGGTCGCCTGGTCGCTCATGCCACGCCCTCCTCGGCGGCGGCCCGCAGGGTGGTCTCGAACAGGGCCACCACGTCCTCGGTGTCCAGGCCGGCCGCCCGGGCCCGGCCCAGCCAGGCCAGCAGCTCCTGGCGCAGCTCGACCTGGCTGGCCAGCGACGGTCCGGCCAGCGAGCGGAGCACGAAGGTGCCCTGCCCGGGCCGGCCCTCGACCAGGCCGTCGTGCTCCAGCTCGCGGTAGGCCTTCAGCACCGTGTTGGGGTTGATGGCCAGGGACTCGGCGACCTCCCTGACCCGGGGGAGCTGGTCGCCGGGCTCCAGCATGCCGACCCGAAGGGCCTGGCGGACCTGCTGGACGAGCTGCATGTAGGTCGAGACCCGGGAGCGGCCGTCGAGGTGGAACTCGATCATCGGGCACCGCCTGTCCGCACGTCTATCTATTGTCCTACGACAATAGATAGACTCGCGCCGGGCGGCCCGGCTGTCAAGCGCGACCGGCCCGGCGATGCGGTAGAACCATCACGACGGCAGCACTCCGCAGAGCGCGAGGGGGACCCGGGTGGCCCAACCGGCACGGCTCGCACCCGGGCGCGGGCTGAGCGCGGCCGAGGTCGCCGAGCGGGTCGAGCGGGGGCTGGTCAACGACGTGCCCAGCGCCCCCACCCGGACCATCGGCCAGATCGTCAGGTCGAACCTGCTCACCCGCTTCAACCTGCTGTTGGGCTCGCTGCTGGCCGTCATCCTGGTCGTCGGGCCGCTCCAGGACGCCCTGTTCGGGCTGGTGATCGTGGCCAACACCGCGGTCGGGATCGTCCAGGAGCTGCGCGCCAAGCGGACCCTGGACCGCCTGGAGGTGGTCAACGCCCCCCGGGCCCGGGTGGTCCGCGACGGGCGGGTCAGCGAGCTGGCCGTCGGCCAGGTCGTGCTCGACGACGTGCTCGAGGCCGCCGCCGGCGACCAGGTGGTGGTGGACGGCGAGGTGCTGGAGGCGGCCGGGCTGGAGGTCGACGAGTCGCTGCTCACCGGCGAGTCCGAGCCGGTGGCCAGGCGCCCCGGCGACCGCCTGCTGTCGGGCAGCTTCGTGGCCGCCGGGAGCGGCCGCTACCAGGCGACCAAGGTGGGCCGGGAGGCCTACGCGGTCCAGCTCACCGAGGAGGCCCGCCGCTTCACCCTGGCCCGGTCCGAGCTGCGGGCCGGGGTCGACCAGGTCCTCAAGTACGTGACCTGGGCCCTGGTGCCGACGGCGGCGCTGCTGTTCGTCAGCCAGCTCCGCCTGGAGCACGGGGTGCGGGCCGGGCTCAGCGGGGCCGTGGCCGGGACCGTGGCCATGGTCCCCGAGGGGCTGGTCCTGCTGACCAGCGTCGCCTTCGCCGTCGGGGTGGTCCGCCTCGGCCGCCGCCAGGTGCTGGTCCGCGAGCTGCCGGCGGTCGAGACCCTGGCCAGGGTGGACGTGATCTGCTTCGACAAGACGGGCACGATCACGGCCGGCGACCTGGCCGTGCAGGGGCTGGAGCCGCCGGACGGGGCCGCCGAGGCGGCGGCGCTGGGCGCCCTGGCCGCCGCCGACCCCAACCCCAACGCCACCCTGCGGGCCATCGGCCAGGCGTTCCCGGCCCCGGACGGCTGGCGGCCGGAGGCGGCGGTCCCGTTCTCGTCGGCCCGCAAGTGGAGCGGGGCCAGCTTCCCCGGCCACGGCGCCTTCCTCCTCGGCGCCCCCGAGATCCTGCTCGGAGATGTGACGACGGAGGGGTCCGGGGAACCCCACAACGGCCCAGCCGGCAGCGGGTCCCGTTCGTCACCGTCCGATGAGGTCCAGGATGCCCCGGTTGGTCGGGACGGGCGCCGCGACCTGCTGCGGCGGGCCGAGCAGATCGCCGTCGAGGGCCGGCGGGTGCTGCTCCTGGCCCACTCGGCCCGGCCCCTGGACGGCGAGCGGCCCCCGGCCGGGCTGGAGCCGCGGGCCATGGTGGTGATCGGCGACCAGGTCCGCGGCGACGCCGCCGACACCGTCGCCTGGTTCGCCGCCGAAGGGGTCCAGGTCAAGGTCGTCTCCGGCGACCACCCGCGCACCGTCGGGGCCATCGCCGCCCAGGTCGGCATCGCCGGCGCCGACCGGCCGGTGGACGCCCGCTCCCTGCCCGACGGCCAGGCCGCCCTGGCCGACCTGCTGGAGGCCCGCTCGGTGTTCGGGCGGGTCGTGCCGCGCCAGAAGCGGGAGATGGTCGACGCCCTCGGGACCCGCGGCCACGTGGTCGCCATGACCGGCGACGGGGTCAACGACGTGCTCGCCCTCAAGGACGCCGACCTCGGCATCGCCATGGGCAGCGGCAGCGCCGCCTCCCGGGCCGTGGCCGAGCTGGTCCTCATGGACGGCCGCTTCGCCACCCTCCCGGCGGTGATGGCCGAGGGCCGCCGGGTGATCGCCAACATCGAGCGGGTGGCCAAGCTGTTCGTCACCAAGACGGTCTATGCCACCGTGCTCGCCCTGGCCGTCGGCATGGCCGGCCTGGCCTTCCCGTTCCTGCCCCGCCACCTCACCCTCATCTCCAGCCTGACCATCGGCATCCCCGGCTTCTTCCTGGCCCTCGAGCCCAACACCCAGCGCTCCCGGCCGGGCTTCGTCCGCCGGACCCTCGCCTTCGCCCTCCCGGCCGGCCTCGCCGCCGCCCTCGCCACCCTGGCCGCCTACCAGGTCGCCGACGTCGCCGACGTCCCCCAGGACCAGGCCCGCACCACCGCCACCCTGGCCCTGGCCGGGCTCGGCCTGGTCGTGCTCGCCCTCGCCGCCCGGCCCCTCAACCGCCTGCGCCGCCTGCTCCTGGCCGCCATGGCGGCCGCCTTCGCGGTGGTCCTGCTGGTCCCCTTCCTGCGGGCGTTCTTCGCCCTCGACCTGCCGCCCCTGCCCGTCACCCTGACCGCCCTCGCCCTGGTCGCGGCCGTCGGCGGCCTCCTCACCGTGGTCGTGCTGCGCCTGCGCCTCTGACCCTCAGGTGACCACCTTGAGGCTGACCATGGGGGTGCCGAGGGCGCCGAACAGGCGCAGCCACAGGGCCACGTACATCTCGGTCGCGCGGGCGCTGGTGATGTCGCCCAGGTCGATGACCTGAAGCCAGCCGAAGCCGTCGGTGAGCAGCCTCATGACCCGGGCCTTGGCGTCGGGGTCGTCGCCGCTGACGAACATGTGGTGGTCGCCGCCGGCGACCTGGCCGGGGTCGACCATCAGCGCCGCGGCCACCGTGTTCAGGGACTTGACCACCCGGACCCCGGGGAAGGCCCGCTGGATCTGCTCGCCGAGCGAGTCGGTGTTGGCGACCGAGAAGGTGGGCGGCATGCCCCTGGAGAAGTCGAGCGGGTTGGCCCACGTCGACCAGGACCTTGCCGTCCAGGTTGGCCTCGCCGGCCTGGCGGAGGGCTTCGAGCGAGCCCGCCCCGGAGGTGGCGTTGACGACCAGGTCGGCGTGGGCCGCCGCCTCGGCGAAGCTGCCCAGGGCGACCTCGGGATGCCGCTAGTGCCATGCCGAGAACGGCTCCTGCTGCATGGGGCCCGGATCGGTGCGGGCCAGCAGGGCGGTGGCGTCGCGGTGCCGAGCATCGTGTCGTGGCCCAGCGCGGCCAGCTTGGCGGCCAGGGTCTGCCCGACCACGCCACTGCCGAGGACGGCGATCTTCACGGTGGCGACCTCCTGTGCGTCGTGATGGCACAGCTTGCCTCGTTGACGGGAACGGCGTCACGCGGTGAAATCTGTGGCTGCCGTCGACCGGCGACCCGGTCACTGACCGTACGGACGTGCCGATGACGCCTGTCAGCAAGGCCCAGACCCCCGGCTCGGACGCCCCCCGGTGAGCTGGCGCTGGTCGCCGGCCGGCGGCCTGCTGATGGCCGGGGCGGTCCTGGTCACCCTGGCCATCCTGTTCGTCTGGCGGCGCCGTCCCACCAGCTCCATCGTGGGCCTGCTCGCGGTGCTGCTCGGGGCGGTCCTGTGGAGCGTCTGCTACGCCCTGGAGCTGAGCGCCGCCGACCTGGTCGGCCGCGAGTTCTGGGGTGACCTCAAATACGCCGGAGTCTGCCTGCTGCCCGCGGCCTACCTGGCCTTCGTGCTCCAGTGCAGCGGCCACACCCGCTGGCCGCGCTGGCTCGGGCCGGTGCTGGCCCTCGAGCCCCTGGCCGTGCTGCTCGTGCTGGCCAACGCGGCCACCCACGACCTGGTCCGCTACTACCCGGCCGGGGCCTCGGCGACCACCACCCAGGCGGCCGAGGCCGGGCCGCTGTTCTGGCCCCACCTGCTCTACAACAACGCCATCGTCTGGGGGGCCACGGTCCTGCTGGTGGTGACCCTCGGCCGGATGTCGGCGCTGTACCGGCGCCAGAGCGTGATCCTGGTCGTGGCCATCCTGCTGCCCATCCTGCTCAACCTCATGTTCAACTTGAGGGTGGAGCCGTTCGGGCAGGTCGACCTGACGCCGTTCGCCTTCGTGCTGACCACGGCCGTGCTGGTCTGGGGGGTCTACCAGTTCAGCCTGCTCGACCTGCGGCCGGTGGCCCGCAGCCAGATCTTCCGGACGATCAGCGACCCGGTCCTGGTGCTCGACCCGCACGGGCGGGTGCTGGATGCCAACCCGGCCGCCGGGCGACTGGTCGACCGGCCGCTCGCCGAGGTCGTGGGCAGGCGATTCACCCGGCTCCTGCCGACCTGGAGCGCGACCGTGAACGAGGCCCTGCGCGCCGGCGTCGACCAGGCCAGCAAGGAGGTGACCCACGACGACCGGATCTACGACCTGGCCATCTCGGCCCTGCCCGACCGCCAGCGCCAGTCCGGCGGGCACCTGGTCGTGGCCAGGGACGTCACCGAGCGGCGCCAGGTCGAGGAGCGGCTGTGCGAGGCCCTCGACCACGAGCGGGTGGCCACCGACCGCCTGACCGCCGCCCTGGCCGGCGAGCGGGCCGCGGCCGAGCACCTGCGCACCCTCGACGAGCTCAAGAGCGGCTTCCTCCAGGCCGTCTCCCACGACCTGCGCACGCCGCTGGCCTCGGTGCTCGGCATCTCCCTGACCCTCCAGCGGGGCCGCGGCCGGCTGGGCCCGCCCGACACCGACGACCTCCTCGGCCGGCTCATCGCGAACGCCCGCAAGCTGGACCGCATCCTCACCAGCCTGCTCGACCTGGACCGCCTGGACCGGGGCATCGTCGAACTGCGCCGTGAGCGGGTCGACCTGGACCGGCTGGTCGCCGGGGTGGTCTCCGAGGCCCGCGAGGAGCTGCTGGACGCCCACCCGGTCAGCCTGGAGCTGCTCCCGGTCCAGGTCCTGGCCGACGCGGCCAAGGTCGAGCGCATCGTCGAGAACCTGCTGGCGAACGCCGCCCGCCATACCGACCCGGGCACGCCCATCTGGGTCCGGGTCGCCCGGGGCGACCGGGGGGCGCTGCTGTGCGTCGACGACGCCGGGCCCGGCGTCCCGGTCGAGCAGCGGGAGTCGATCTTCCGGCCGTTCCAGCGCGGCCCGGGCGTGGGCAGCTACGCCCCCGGGTCCGGGGTCGGGCTGGCCCTGGTGGCCCAGTTCGCCAGCCTCCACGACGGCCAGGCCTGGGTCGAGGACCGCGCCGGCGGCGGCGCCTCGTTCCGGGTCCTGCTGCCCGAGACCAACGGCGGCGGATAGCCGAGCCTGGATCGCGCCCCGCCGACGATGCAGGATGATGGCGGTGCGCTCCTATCTCTCCCGCCTCATCGGCGTCGTCCGGACCGTGTCCGGCAACCCGGGGCTGCTCCGGGCCGAGCTGGCGTACGTCGGCTTCAACCTCGCCGAGTGGGCGACCTGGGTGTCGATCCTGGCTTTCGCCTACGGGGTCGGCGGGGCGGCCGCCACCGGGCTGGTGGCGGTCGTCCAGCTGGCCCCGGCGGCCCTGGTCGCGCCCCTGGCCTCGATCGCCGGCGACCGCTACCGGCGCGAGTGGGTCCTGCTGGGCGGCTACCTGGCCCAGGCCCTGTCGATGCTCGCGACCGCGGTCGCCCTGCTCACCGAGGCCCCGGTGCCGCTGGTCTACGGCCTGGCCGCGCTGGCCGCGACCTCGATCACCATCACCCGCCCGGCCCAGAGCGCCCTGCTGCCCACCCTGGCCCGTACCCCGGAGGAGCTGACCGCGGCCAACGTGGCCTCGAGCTGGACCGAGAGCACCAGCGTCCTCGGTGGCCCGGCCCTGGCGGCGCTGCTGCTCGGGCTGAGCGGGCCCGGCGCCGTCTTCGCCGTGATGGCCGCGGTCCTGGCCTGCTCGGGGCTGCTCGTCACCGGGATCAGGACCGACCCCGTGCCTGGCCTCGCGCCGCCTGGGGACGGGCGGCCGGGGCGGCTGGCCGGGGTCGTGCGGACCGCCCTCGGCGGGTTCCGCACCCTGGCCCGCGAGCGGCTGCCCCGGCTCTCGGTCGGCCTGCTCAGCGTCCAGTACGTGATGGTCGGCGCCCTCGACGTGCTGCTGGTCGTGCTGGCCTTCGACGTCCTGGACATCGGCAGCTCGGGCGTGGGGTTGCTCAACAGCGCCGTCGGGGCCGGGGCCATCGCCGGCTCGGCCCTGACCGTCCTGCTGGTGGGGCGGCGCCTGGTCGTGCCCATCGTGACCGGGTTCGCCTGCTGGGGCCTGGCCCTGGGCGCCGTCGGGCTGGTGCCGACCAGGGCGGCCACGCCGTTCCTGCTCGCGGTGGCCGGGGCCGGCGGCATCCTCACCGAGGTCGCCGGCCGCCTGCTGCTCCAGCGCAGCGCGCCCAACCAGGTCCTCAGCCGGGTCTTCGGGGTGCTGGAGGGCCTGAGCATGGCCGCCATCGGGCTCGGCTCGGTGGTCGTGCCGGCGTCGATCGCCCTGCTCGGCGTGTCCGGCACCCTGTTCGCCGCCGCCGGGCTGGTGGTGGCCGTGGCCCTGCTGGTCTGGCGCCGCCTGGCCGAGGCCGAGGTCGCCACCCCGGTCCACGCCACCCAGCTCACCCTGCTCCGGGACATCCCGATGTTCACCCCACTGGCCGCCGAGGTGGCCGAGCGCGTCGCCGCCGCCATGACCCTGGTCCAGGCCCCCGTGGGCACGGCCGTCATCCGCCAGGGTGAGGACGGCGACCGCTTCTACGTCCTGGCCGCCGGCCAGGTCGAGGTCCTCCACGACGGCCGCCCCATGGCCACCATGGGCCCAGGCGGCTACTTCGGCGAGATCGCCCTGCTCCGCGACGTCCCCCGCACCGCCACCGTCCGGGCCACCACCGACGCCGAGCTCTACGCCCTGGACCGGCTCCCGTTCCTGGAGGCCATCTCCGGCCACCCCCTCAGCACCCAGCGGGCCCACGCCGTCGCCACCGAACGCCACCAGGCCCAGGAGCAGGACCAGCCGTGACCGGCACAACGAGGTGAGATCGTGATGCGGCCGAAATCCGAAAATTATTTGTCTATGGTATTGTCGGTGGTTATATCGAAACCTCGTCGCTAACATCGCCGCGCAATTCCCGCGACGAAGGGATCGACCGCATGGACGATCGACAGCCCAGCCAGACCGCGCTGGCCGCGGCCGCGGCCCGCGCGGCCCACCTGGTGGTCGACCAGGAGCCCTTGATCTTCCGCGACCCGGTGGCCGCCGACCTGATCGGGGGACCGGGCGCCGAGATGGTCGGCTACCACCAACGCAGCGGCGACCACATCGTCCTGGCCGGCACCCGGGCCCAGGTCACCGTCCGCAGCCGTTACACCGAGCAGCGCCTGGCCGAGCTGGCCGACCGCGGCCTTGACCAGTACGTGCTCCTGGGCGCCGGCCTGGACAGCTTCGCCTACCGCTCGCCGTTGGCCGCCCGCCTGCGCACCTTCGAGGTCGACCACCCGGCCAGCCAGCGCTGGAAGCGCCAGCTGCTGGCCGCCGCCCACCTCACCCCGCCCGACGGGCTGGCCTTGGTCGGGGTGGACCTGGAGACCGAGGCGGTGGTCGACCGCCTGGCCGCCGCAGGGTTCGACCCGGGCCGGCCGGCCCTGGTCAGCTGGCTCGGGGTCAGCATGTACCTCACCGCCGAGGCCGTCGCCACCACCCTGGCCGCGGTCGGTGGCCTGGCCGCCGGCAGCGAGCTGGTGATGGAGTACGCGCTGCCGCCGCGGCTGCGCGATGAGACCGGCCAGGCCTATGCCGGGTTCGCCCTGCCGGTGGCGGCCGAGCGGGGCGAGCCCTGGCTGAGCTTTTTCACCCCCGAGCGGCTGGCCGCCCTGCTGGACGCCCATGGCCTGACGGTCACCGACCAGGTCCGCCAGCGGAACGCCGTCCCGGCCGCCATCTGGGACCGGTCCGACGCGCTCCGCCCTCTCGACCTGTGCCGGTTGGCCAGGGCGGTCGTCTCGCCGTGACCGTCAGGAAGGGTCGCGGAGGACCTCGTGGCCGGGGCGGGGCTCGGCCGGGATGGAGCCGAGGCGGCCGGCCTGGTAGTCCTCGAACGCCTGGAGGAGCTCCTGGCGGGTGTTCATCACGAAGGGGCCGTAGGCGGCCACGGGCTCGCGGATGGGCTGGCCGCCCAGGACCAGGACGTCGAGCTGCTGGCTGCGGCTCTCCTGGCCGTTGTCGGCGGCGATCGTGACCACGTCGCCGGGGCCGTAGACGGCCAGCTGGCCCGTGCGCACCGGGTGGCGCCTGGGCCCGACCGACCCGGCGCCGGCGAGCACGTACACGAGCGCGTTGAAGTCGGGCCGCCAGGGCAGCCGCAGCTGGGCCCCGGGGGCGAGGGTGGCGTGCAGCAGCGAGATCGGGGTGTAGGTGATGCCGGGGCCCTGGTGGCCGGCGATCTCGCCGGCGATCACCCGCAGCAGGGCGCCGCCGTCGGGCGAGCTCAGCAGGGTCACCGCCTGGCCGCGGATGTCCTGGTAGCGGGGCGGGGTCATCTTCAGGCGGGCGGGCAGGTTGACCCACAGCTGGAAGCCGTGGAACAGGCCGCCCTTCATCACGACCTCCTCGGGCGGCGCCTCGATGTGCAGGATCCCGCCGCCGGCGGTCATCCACTGGGTGTCGCCGTCGGTGATGAGCCCGCCGCCGCCGTTGGAGTCCTGGTGCCGGAACACCCCGTCGATCATGTAGGTGACGGTCTCGAACCCGCGGTGGGGATGCCAGGGGGTGCCCTTGGGCTCGCCCGGGGCGTAGTCGACCTCGCCCATCTGGTCCATGTGCACGAACGGGTCCAGGGCGGCCAGGTCGACGCCGGCGAAGGCGCGGCGCACCGGGAAGCCCTCGCCCTCCAGGCCGGAGGGGGCGGTGGTGACCGACGCCACGGGGCGGTCGGCCGCGGTGGGGTCGACGGTGGGGATGCGTGGCAGGGCCACGGTGTCGGCGCTGATGGCTGGCATGACCGCTCCTTGTGGGGAACCGGGGCTCGTTCCCCTAGTGCAAGGATACTTGCAAGCGCAACATTCCTTGCCCCCTGGACCGCTGCGACGACCTCCCCGACGTCGTGCCCGTGTCAGGGGGCGGCGGCCCGGAGGGTCGTCTCGATGAGGTCCCAGGGCAGGCCCGGCGGGAGGCCGATCATGGTCAGGTCGACGGCGGCGTCCCACCCCGCCAGCTGGTCGCGGACCTGGAGTGGCGTGCCGTTGGCGGTGAGGTCGTCCACGACGACCTGCGCCCCGGCGGGGACGACGCCGGCGTCGGGGCGAGGATGCGGGTTCGCGTCGAGGATGGCCCGGACGGCGTCGCCGTAGCCCTGCCCGGTGAGGGACCGGGCGTAGACGTCGCCCATGGCGCACAGGTACCAGGCGAGGCAGCTGGCCGAGATCCGGCGGGCCAGGGCGGGGTCGTCGGCGGCGACGGTCAGCGGACCGGCGGCGACGGCAAGTGGCTCGCTCCGGAGGCCGGCACCCTCCCGGTCCTTGCGCAGCGACCGCGCCCGGTCGGCGACCTGGTCGCGGGCCATGAGGACGGGGAACCAGCCGTCGGCCAGCTCGGCCGCGACCCGGGTGGTGCGGTCGCCCATGGCCGCCAGCCAGATGGGCAGGTCGGGCACGGGCGGCTGGCCGAGGCGGAGGGGCCGCGATCCGGACACGGCGTCCAGCCGGGCGCGCTCGCCGGCCAGGAGGGCGCGGACCCTGGTCGTGACCTCGCGCAGCCGGTCGGCCGGATGGGTGAAGCGGACGTCGTGGAACCCCTCGACCAGGGCGCGGGTGCTGGGGCCGAGCCCGAGGACGAAGCGGCCTCCCGAGAGCCGGTGGAGGGTGGCGGCGGTCATGGCCAGCGTGCCCGGAGTGCGGCCCCAGACCGACAGGACGCCGGTGACGAGCTTGATGCGCCGGGTGCGCGACGCGGCCTCGGTGAGCAGCAGGGTCGCGTCCAGCCCCCAGCCCTCGGGCAGGGCGAAGGCCTCGTAGCCGAGCTCGTCGGCGAGCTGGGCCGTGCCCAGGATGATGTCGTGGCGGGTCTCCATGGGCGTGAGGGCCACGCCGCGGGAAGGGGTGTTCATGGCGGTCCTCCTTCACTTCGAACCAGGTCTTGGAGACGATGCTAGGAAGGGCATGGCCGCCCGTCAGGCGGAGAACTACCCCAGCCGATACCTCAGCGAGCTACCTCAGTTGCCGTGGGCCGAGGCCCACCAGGCAGCGATCTGGGCTCGCGATCGCACGCCCAGGCGCTGGCGGATACGCTCCACGTGGCCCTCGGCCGAGCGCTCCTCGATCCCCAGCCGGCCGGCGATCTGGCGGTTGCTCAGGCCGCCGGCGACCAGGGCCGCGACCTGGAGCTGGCGGGCGGTGAGCTCGGCCGGTCGGCGCCCGGGCTCGTCGCCAGGCCGCTCGGGTGGGGGTGCGCCCAGGAACCCCAGGATCTCCCGGACCACGGCCGCGGCGTCGCCGATATGGGGAAAGTGGCTGCGGCCGGCCAGCGACACCAGCCGCGCCCCCGGGATCCTGGCCGCCAGATCGCGGCCCAGGCGGTAGGGGATGGCCCGGTCGTCGCGTCGGTGCAACACCAGCGTGGGCGCGGCCACGCGGTCCAGCAGGTCGTCGACCCGGAGCTCGTAGCACTCGACCAGCAGCTCGCAGGCGACCTCGGCGTTCGCGGACCGGCGCTGCAGTTGGGCGAAGCGCAGCTTGGTCTCCGCGCTGGCGTCGGGCAGGAAGATGTCGGCCAACACGTCCGAGCCCAGCCCCCAGTGGGCCCGGACGAGCTCGACCATGGCCGCCCGGACCTCGGCCGAGGCGACCTGGTGGCCGTCGGCGAAGCCGCCGTACAGGATCAGGCGCCCGACCCGTCTGGGGTGGCGGGCGGCGTAGGCCAGCGACACGGGCGCCCCCATGGAGAGCCCGAGCAGGTCGACCTGGTCGAGCTCCAGGTGGTTGGTCACCGCCCCGAGCACCTCCAGGTCGCTGTCGAGGGTCTGGGGCGCCGGCCAGGGGTCGGAGAGCCCGCAGCCCGGCTTGTCGTAGGCGACCACGGTCCGCCAGGCGGCGATCGGGGCATAGAAGGCGCGTATGGCCGGGTCCTGCCACCCGACCTCCAGGTGACCGATCCATGCCGCGGGCACGACCAGGGCGGGACCTCGACCGACGGTGGCGTAGGCGACCCGCGGGCCGGTGGGCGTGGCCACGAAGCGGATCTGGCGATCCTGATCCGGGT
>Ga0207428_10004600_pt1 | contig 13078 bp, 12 predicted proteins | sample RhiMethybrSRZTD1_FD_187600 | JGI IMG/M metagenome (GOLD analysis project Ga0207428, IMG submission 187600) | Populus rhizosphere microbial communities from Tennessee, USA - Rhizosphere MetaG P. TD hybrid SRZTD1 (SPAdes) (version 3) | ecosystem: Host-associated > Plants > Roots > Rhizosphere >... | reverse complement strand
GCCGTCGACCCGATCGCCGCGCTGCTCGGCCGGACAGACGCCGCGGTGGTCGTCGCCGCCGCGGGCGTGGCGGCCGCGCGGCTGTTCCTGCTGTTCGTGGCGCCCGGCTGGGCCGCTCACGTGGTCGTCAAATCGGTCGCGCGCGCGATCTACCTGCCGCCGAAGTAACCGCCGATCGTCGACTGGATACCGTACTCGCTGAACCTCGTGTAATCCGCGTCGTCGTATTTCGAGACGAGATCGGTGGAAAACGTGGGCCCGCCACCGATGAAGAAGTGTGGCACCGGGTGAAACAGGAAGGGGACGAAGGCCGTGAACTTGAAGGTGTAGCCGGTCGTGCTCGGGTAGCCGGCGGTCGCGCTATAGCTGGTGTAGTAGTAGCCGGCGCCGATGCGCGGCCAGATCGACGCCTTCGATCCCAGCGGGATGTTGTAGCCGATGCGCGGCACTACGCCGACCGTCGTCGATGAGCTGTCGCTGTCATCAAGCGAGTAATAGGAGATGCTGACCTGGCCGCCGATCGAAAGACCACCGGCCACGAAGATGTCGATGGCCGGCTGGAGCCAGAACGTGGTCGCCGAGGAGGACGTGCCCACCGAGCCGTCCGGGGGGCTCTGCTTCGAGTTGAGGATGGAAAGAACAAGGTCGTCGCTGATGGCGAGCTGGCCGGCGGCGCCGAAGAGGACGGGGCCTCGCTCCATCGGCTGCGGCGGGTAGCCGGGCGGCGGCGGCGCGTAGCCGGGCGGCGGCGCGTAGGCGGGCGGCGGCGCCTGCTCGTAGCCCGGTGGTGGCTGCTGCTGGTAGCCGGGCGGTGGTGGCTGGTAGCCGGGCGGTGGTGGCTGGTAGCCGGGCGGTGGCTCCTGCTGCGCGGCCGCGACGCCCGCAAACACCACCGTCAGCGCAGGGACTACGAGAAACGACGCCTTCGTCTTCATTCGGTAACCTCCTCGTGGCTACGGCCCGTAGGGGCAGTGTCGGCCACGAACAGGAGGACCGCCAATTTCCGCGCTGTGTGGTCTACAGGCCGCGGAAGTAGCCGCCCACCGTCGCCCGAAGACCGAGCTTGGATATCCTCGGCTCGTCGAAGCTCTCCCGCTGCGAGAGGAGAGTGGTCGCGTACCACGGGCCGCCCCCGATGAAGAAGTGCGACGCCAGTTGAACGACCATCGGCACGAAGACGTCGATCGGAACACTGTCCAGCGAGCCGACGCCCTGGTCCCCGCCCATGTGATCGTAGCCGACGGAGAGACGCGGCCAGATCGAGACACTGTCCGAGATCGAGACGTTGTAGCCGACGCGCACCAGCAGGCCAAGCTCGGTGGAACTGCTGCTGCCGCCGACGTCGTCGAAGGAGTTGTATCCGATGATCAGCTGGCCGCCGATCGACAGGTTGGGGATCGGGAAGAAGTCGAGCGCGGGCCTCAGTTGAATCTCGGTGAAGCTCCCGCTTTGGCCCGCGGTGCTCACGCGGGTCGCGGCCATCTGTAGGTCGTCGCTGATCGTAATCTGGCCAGCAAACCCGAAGTGCGTGTCATCCGGAGGCGCCGCCGCGGAGGCCGGCGGGCCAGGCGCGGCCTCGACCGGAGGCGCATCACCGGGCGGCGCGCCGCTTTCGGGTGGCGGCTCCTCGCCCGCTGGCGCGGCCTCCGGCTCGTCGGCCGGGTCGGGCTCCTGCGCCACCGCAACGGCCGCGCATGACAGCGTCGCGGCAACGATCACGACCGAAAGACCCCGCGCCTTCATCGACAACCTCCTCGTCGCTCGACCTGATCGTGCCTACGGCAGCGCCGCGAGCTCCGCCTCGACCTCGCGGCGAAGCGTCGCTTCGGCGGCGGCGTCCAGCATGTTCTGGCTCGCCAGCCAGGTCCGGACCCGCTCCAGCGGATCGCCCGTCTCCGCGACCACCGCCTCGATCAAGGTCGCCCCCTCGCCCTTGCGCGCGCGGTCTGCGGCAACGCGCGTCGCCGCGTGGACCGCGAACAGGTCATGCCCGTCGACCCGAATGCCCGCGATGCCGTAGGCGAGCGCCTTGACCGCGAGCGTCGCCGACACGGTCTCCACGGGCGCCGACCCGGCGGGCGCGTCGTTGATGCACACGAACACGGCGGGCACGCGGAAGACGCCGGCGAAGTTCAGCCCCGCGTGAAAATCCTCGGCGCTGGTCGCTTCCTGGTCGAGGAAGGCGAGCACCAGCTTGCCGCCACCCGTTTTTTCGCCGCTGGCCTGCATCTTCATGGCCCAGGCGATGCCGGTCGCGTGCGGCAGCTGGGTCGCGCCGTGCGCCGACCCGGGCAACACACCGAGCGCGCGCGGGATGGCAGCGCCCGCGGCCAGGGCCGCGACGGAGTGGCCGCGCCACAGCGCCGCGACGGTCTCGCGCCGCCCCGGAACGACGATGTCGTCGGCCGCCAGCGCCGCCACCGCGCCGACGATCGCCGCCTCGGCCCCCTGCGTCGCGGGCGCGGCCTCGCCCGGCTCGCCAGCCAGCTCGCCTTGCGCGCGCGCGCCCGCCCGGTCGCCGAGCGCGCGGATGCGCAGCATGGTCCGGTAGCATTCGCGCAGCGCCGCGGGCTCCAGCGCCGGCACGCCCGCCCGATCGGCCTTGCCGTCGGGTGACAGGATTGTCCCCAGGCTGGTCGCGCGGCGGTAGTCGTCGTCGCTCCACGCTTCGACGACCGGGGCGCTCACGTCCCCCATGCCGGCCCGGATCTTGGGCAACCCTTTCGCCGCCATGTCAGATGCCGCTGCTCAGCTCGCTTCCGGATAGAGCGGGCCGGGCGTCTCCAGCGTCGCCTTGATCTCGGCGATGAAGCGCGCGGCGTCGTAGCCATCGGTCACGCGGTGGTCGACCGAGATGGAGAGGTTCATGAGATCACGAATGACGATCTTGTCGTCCTTGACGGCCGGGCGGCGGGTGATCTTGTGGACGCCCAGGATCGCGACCTCGGGATGGTTGATGATCGGCGTCGCCATCAGCCCGCCCAGCGCGCCCAGGCTGGTGATCGTGAACGTCGAGCCCGACAGGTCCTCGCGCGTGGCCTTGCCGGTGCGGGTGAGCGCCGCCAGCCGCTCGATCTCGCCGGCCAGCTCGACGATCGAAAGCCGATCCGCGTCGCGCACCACCGGCACGATCAGCCCGGCCTCGGTCGCGGTGGCGAGCCCGATGTGTCGGTGCGCGCGCTGGATGATCTCGCCAGCCGCGTCGTCGAGGGTGGCGTTGAGCTGGGGAAACTTCGCCAGCGCGGCCGCTGTCGCCTTGACGATGAATGGCAGAAACGACAGCTTGGTGACGCCGGACGTTGCCGCCGCCAGGCGCGCGTTGGCGCGCTCGCGCAGCGCGACCAGATCGGTGCAGTCGATCTCCTCGACGTAGGTGAAGTGCGCCGCGGTGTGCTTCGACAGCACCATGTGCTCGGCGATCTTCCGGCGCACGCCCCGGAACGGGAGGCGCGTGTCGCCGTCCGCCACGGGCGCGCGCGGCGCGGCCGGCGCACCGGAGTGGGCACGCACGTCGTCCGAGGTGATCCGCCCCCCCGGTCCGGAGCCGGTCACCTCGCGTATGTCGACATCGACATCGCGCGCGAGCTTGCGCGTGGCCGGCGTCGCCAGCACGCCCGCATCGCGCGCATTGACGCCGTTGTTGCGGGGGGCGCGCTCTCCCGTGGACGCCGATGGCGCCGGGTCGACGTGGGCGGGCGCGGCGGCGACGATGGCGTCGCCTGCAGCCGTGTCAGGCACTTCGATCGCGATCAGCACCTTACCGACCGGGCAGATCTGCCCCTCGGCGAACATCAACTTGGCGACGCGCCCCGCCCGCGGCGCCGGAATCTCGACCGTCGCCTTGTCGGTCATGATCTCGACCATCGGCTGGTCCTCTTGCAGGACGTCGCCTTCCTTCACCAGCCACTTGACGACCTCGCCTTCGGCGACACCTTCGCCGACGTCGGGCAGGCGAAACTCGTAGATCATCAGAACGTCACCACGCGCTCGACCGCGTCGAGGACGCGATCGGCGTCGGGCAGGTATTCGTGTTCCAGCGTGTACGGGAACGGCGTGTCGAAGCCGGTCACGCGCAAGATGGGCGCCTCCAGGTGCAGGATCGCCTTCTCCTGGATGGTCGCCGCCAGCTCGGCGCCGAAGCCGGACGTCTTGGGCGCTTCGTGCACGATCACCACGCGCCCGGTCTTCCGGACCGACGCGATGATGCGCTCCAGATCGAACGGGATCAGCGTCCGCAGGTCGATCACCTCCAGATCGTAGCCGCGCGCGGCGCCCCGCTCCGCCGCCTCGAGCGCCGTCCGCACCATCGCGCTCCACGCGATCACCGTCACCTGCCGTCCTTCCCGCACCACCTTCGCCTCGCCGAGCGGGATCAGGTATTCGCCCGCGGGGACTTCGATCCTCGGCTTCCTGTAATAGAACTTCGGCTCCATGAAGATCACGGGATCGTCGCCCCGGATCGCGCTCGCGAGCAGGCCCTTGGCATCGACGGCGTTCGACGGACAGACCACCTTCAGCCCGGGAATGTGCGTGAAGAACGCTTCGGGCGACTGCGAGTGGTAGTGCCCGCCCCTGATGCCGCCGCCGACCGGCATGCGCACGACGACGGGCGCCGAATATTCGCCGCCCGAGCGGTAACGGAACTTGGCCAGCTCGTTCACGATCTGATCGAAGGCGGGGTAGACGTAGTCGCCGAACTGAATCTCGGGGACCGGGCGCATCCCGTAGAGGGCCATCCCGATCGCGGTGCCGACGATCCCCGACTCCGCCAGCGGCGTGTCGATGCAGCGATCGGGACCGAACTCCTCCTGCAGGCCGACCGTGGCCCGGAAGACGCCGCCGAACCGGCCCACGTCTTCACCCAGCACGATGACGCGCGGATCGCGACGCATCTCGACCTTCAACGCGTCGTTAACGGCTTCGCAGAGGGTCATCTCAGGCATTGGTCGTCTTCCGTCGCTGGCCGACTACCGTATTCCGCGCCCGCTGGCAAGTCGAGGCTGAGGCTCAGGCCGGGGTGCCGGCCGGCGCGCGCAGCTTGTAGCCGACGTGGCGCACGGTCTCGATCATCGCGCTGCCCGGCCCGAGCTTGGCGCGCAGGCGGCGGACGTGAATGTCGACCGTGCGCGTGCCTCCCGCGTAGCGGTAGCCCCAGACCCGGGACAGCAGCTGCTCGCGGCTGAACACGCGGCCCGGGCGCTCGGCCAGGAACTTCAGCAGCTGAAACTCCTGACGGGGAAGCTTCAGCGCGCGCCCGCGGTAGGCCGCCTCGACCGCCACCGCGTCGATCACCAGATCCCCGATCTTGATGCGGCCGGCGGCGCGGAACGAAGACATCCTCCAGTCGAGCTGCCGGATGCGCGCGTACAGCTCGGGCGCAACGACCGGGGACAAGACGAAGTCGTCCGCGCCCGCCTCTGGATCCAGCCCGGCCAGGCGGGATACCTCGACGCACAGCAGAACCGGAACGTCGGCGAGCGAACCGACCTCACGCACGCGCCGGATCGCGGCGCGGCCCACCTCCAGGTGCGCGCCGGCGTCGACCACGACCACCGACGGCCGCTGCAGCTCGATGTCCTCGGGCAGCTGATCGACGTCGTAGCCGACCGCCACCACCTCGCAGCCGAGATCGCTGAGTGCCGACGCGGGCGTATCGGGCTCCGACGCCGCGGTCGCGGGGTTGGAGGTCACGACGAGGGCCCTCATGTGGCGCGTACACTATCCGGCCAGCCCCGGCGCAGCAATAGAACGCTGCTGCACTTCCGCCCGCGAATATCAAGATCATGTTTCGTGGGCGGGCTCCGCTCGGGGCTTCCCGAGTCAGGATGACGACGATCGGTCATTTCTCGTGAGGGCGCTTGGCGACACGCTGACCTGGTGCAATACTCTTCCTTGATGGACGATTTCCACTGTTCGTTCTGTGGGAAGCGGCGCCGCGAGGTCCGCAAGCTGATCTCGGGGCCGCGCGTGTTCATCTGTGATGAGTGCGTTGCGTTGTGCAACGACATCATCGCCAAGGAAGAGGCGGCGGAACGGCCGAAGTATCCCCGCCCGCGCGAGATCTACGACGAGCTGAACAAGTACGTCATCGGCCAGGACCGCGCGAAGAAGGCGCTGTCGGTCGCGGTGCACAACCACTACAAGCGCATCGGCCAGCACGGCAAAGCCGGCGAGGTCGAAATCCAGAAGGGCAACATCCTGCTGCTGGGACCCACGGGTTGCGGCAAGACCCTCCTGGTCCAGACCCTGGCGAAGAAGCTGGACGTCCCGTTCGCGATGGCGGACGCGACGACGTTGACCGAGGCCGGCTACGTCGGCGAAGACGTCGACAGCGTCATCAAGGCGCTGTACCGGAACGCGGGCAACGATCCGGAGAAGGCCAGCCGCGGCATCGTCTGCATCGACGAGATCGACAAGATCGCCCGCAAGGGCGGTGGGCCGTCGGTGACCCGCGACGTCTCCGGCGAGGGCGTGCAGCAGGCGCTGCTCAAGATCCTCGAGGGCAAGCAGGCGTCCATCACGCCGGACGGCGCGCGCAACCGTCCCCAGCAGGAGCTGATTCAGGTCGACACGACCGACATCCTGTTCGTCTGCACGGGCGCGTTCAACGGCGTCGAGGAGATCGTCCGGCGCCGCGTCGGTGAACGCGGTCTCGGCTTCGGCGCGCACATCGGCAAGGGCGACGAATCGAAGAACTCGCTGCGCGCGCTGGCCCGCACCGAGGACATGATCAAGTTCGGCATGATCCCCGAGTTCATGGGGCGGCTGCCGATCATCGTCGCGGCCGACGACTTGGACGTCGACATGCTGGTCGAGATCCTGTGGAAGCCGAAGAACGCGCTCGCGAAGCAATACGAGCGGCTGTTCGAGATGGAGGGCGTCAAGCTCCGCTTCAGCGAGGACGCGCTGCAAGGGGTTGCCGAAGAGGCGACGCGGCGGAAGTCAGGCGCCCGCGGCCTGCGCGCAATCCTCGAAGAGGTCATGCTGGACGTGATGTACGAGATTCCGTCGCTGAGCGGCGTGAGCGAATGCGTGGTCACTCGGGACGTCGTCGTGTCGAGGAGCCGCCCGCAGCTCGTGCGCGAGAAGAAGGCCTCGAAGAGGTCATGCTGGACGTGATGTACGAGATTCCGTCGCTGAGCGGCGTGAGCGAATGCGTGGTCACTCGGGACGTCGTCGTGTCGAGGAGCCGCCCGCAGCTCGTGCGCGAGAAGAAGGCTTCGTAGCGGAAGCGTAAGCAACCGCCTCAAGCTTCTGCGCCGAGCGGTCGAGTAAACGGCGCGGCTCTTTACCATTTTCGATCCGTCGTTAGAGTTACCCGAAGTCATGAGGATGTTCCGATGCTGAGTCCGAAGGAAAAAGCCCAGATTCGCGCCGTGCTCGCCGAGGAGCTGCGCCGGCTGACGAAGAAGGCGGAGAGCGCTCTCTCTTATTCGATGAACCACGAGCGGAACATCGGGCGCGATTCGATCGACGAGTCGATGGAAGAAGAGCTGTTCTCGACCGAGATGCGGCTCCACGACCGTGAGAAGTTCCTGCTCGGCAAGATCACCAAGCAGATCACGCGCCTGGATGCCGACGAGATCGACGTCTGCGAAGACTGCGGCGAGGCGATCTCCTTCCGGCGCCTGCTGGCGCGGCCCGTCACGACGCTGTGCATCGAGTGCAAGGAGCAGAGCGAACGGGAAGAGCAGGCGACCGAGCAGGCCGGCCGTGCCGGCGGCTTCGCCGAGCTCAGCGACGGCGGCGAAGTCGAAATCAAGGCCCCTGCCGAAGAGTGAGCCCGGGGCGGCGGGCTTACATCGCCCCCTACCCTCCCGATGGGCTTCACGCCGGCACATTCGTGCCCGGGCAATCATTGCCGCGCCTGCGCTTTCGTTATAGCGTCCCGCGGGTGCCGGTGAACGATGCCCGATAGTCGATATCGCATCACCGAGCGCGTCGCGGCCGGAGGCATGGCAGAGGTGTTCCGCGGCGTCGCGGAATCGATGCGCGGGTTCAAGAAGAACATCGCCATCAAGCGAATCCTGCCGTCGCTCACCAAGAACAAGAAGTTCGTCGCGATGTTCCTGGACGAGGCGCGGCTGTCGCTCGCGCTTCAACACGCGAACATCGTGCAGGTGTTCGACATCGGGCACACCGACGACACGTACTTCATCGTCATGGAGTACGTCGACGGCGCCGACCTCAAGGCGCTGCTCGAATGGCGCCGCCGGATCAACCGCCGCGTCCCGATCGCGCACGGCCTCTACATGATCCTCGAGATCTGCAAGGGCCTCGCGTACGCACACGAGGTCCACAACCCCGAGACCGGGGGACTGATGGGGATCGTCCACCGCGACATCTCCCCGCCCAACGTGCTCATCTCGAAGCAGGGCGAGGTCAAGGTGGTGGACTTCGGCCTCGCCAAGGCGACCAGCCAGGTCGAGATCACCGACCCTGGCGTGGTCAAGGGCAAGATGAGCTACCTGTCGCCCGAGGCGGCGCGCGGCGAAGAGGTCGACCAGCGCGCGGACATCTTCGCCGTCGGCATCCTGCTCTACGAGCTCTTGACCGGGAAGCGCCTGTTCTACGGCGAGACCGACTACCAGACCGTCGAGCTGGTGCGCAACGCGAAGATCCCTCCGATCAAGCCGCAGAACCCGCAGGTCGAGCCGGAGCTGGAAGACATCGTCCGCAAGGCGCTGGCGAAGCGCAAAGAGGATCGCTACCAGAACGCGACCGACATCCAGGACGCGCTGGCGCAATACGCCTATTCGCGCGGGCTGAAGGTGATCGCCCGCGACATCGCCGAGCTGGTGCGCCAGTGCCTGGAAGACCGGCGCATGCAGTCGGGCGAGGGGAAGCCGAAGACCAGCATCATCGACCACCTGCTGCAGGACGAGATCGCGAAGTTCACCTCGGTGGACGACGAGGATCAGGACGCGGGCGCCCGGCCGCTGTCGGCGGACGAGCTGGCGCCGCGCCCCGCACACGGAACGTTTCCGCCGCCCGCCTCGGACGACGACTTCGTCGACCCGCGCGCCTGGGCCGAGGAACGGCTGACGCCGGTGCTCGGGATCGCCGAGGTCGACGCGATGGAGGCGCGCAAGACGAGCCGCGACATGATGCCGGCGGCCGCGCCGCCGGCCCAGCGGCGGGCGGGCGCGCACCGGATGGCGACGCCGGCGCCGGTGCGGCCAGACCCGATGGATCAGACCCCGGGTCCCGAGACGCTGGCGTCGGTGCTGGAACCGACGCCCGGCCCGGAGGCGCTGCCTCCCGAAGCGCTGGCTTCCACGCTGGAGCCGCCCCCCACGCGCTCTGTCGCCATCCGCGCCCATCGCCCCAGGAAGGCGCGTAACTTCCTCATCGGCGCCGCGATCGGCATCGTGTTACTGGGCGCGATCGTCGGCCTCGCCAAGAAGAATGCGCCGAACGCGCCCGCGCCGCAGCAGCCGCCGCCGGCAGCGACGCAAACGCCGTAGGGTCCCGTGTCGCTGCTCGACGAAGGTGAGATCGGTGCGGGCGGCACCGCGACCGTTCGGAAGATGTACGACCCGAGCCTGCGGCGGCGGGTCGCGATGAAGACGCTGTCCGTCGACCTGGCCGGCAATCCGCGCGCGCACCGCGACTTCGTCCAGGAAGCCGAGATCACCGCGCAGCTCGAGCATCCAAACATCATCCCGATCCACGAACTGGCGATGGTCGACGGCCGGGCGAGCTTCTCGATGCGCCTGATTCGCGGCCAGAACCTGCGCGAAGCGCTGAGCAGCTGGTCCACCCTCGACGAAGCGGACGTCCTGTACCGCGTGCTCAACGTCTTCCTGCATGTCTGCGACGCGGTCAGGTTCGCGCACAGCCGCGGTGTCGTCCACGGCGACATCAAGCCTGACAACGTGATGGTCGGCGCGTTCGGCGAGGTCTACCTGGTCGACTGGGGCGTCGCCTCGCTGATCCCGATCGGCGGCGCCGAAGATCCGGTCTCGGTATCCAGCGAACGCCACACCCGCTCGGGCGTGCGCGGAACGCCCGCCTTCATGGCGCCCGAGCAGGCCAAGGGCGCCCTGCCCGCGATCGGCGAGCGCACCGACATCTTCGGCCTGGGCGCGTTGCTCTACTTCATCCTGACCGGGCGGCCGCCGTTCGAAGGGGCGAGCGCGAGCGAAGCGCTGACCCGCGCCCGCGCCGGCCTGTTCCTGGATCCCGAGCGGACGGAGCGGGGCGCGCGGGCGCCGGCGCTGTGCCGCATCGTCCGCAAAGCGATGGCCTCCGATCTGGCGGATCGCCACGCGACGGTGCTGGAGCTGGAGGAGGACGTGCGGGGCTTTCTCAACGTCGGCCTGCACTTCCCCTCGCGCGTGTTTGCGGCCGGTTCGGTGATCGTGCGCGAAGGCGATCCCGGCGACGAGGCGTTCATCATCACGGCCGGCCACTGCACGGTGGTCAGGCTGGAACGCGGCGAGCGGCGGGAGATCCGCCGGCTGGGGCCGGGCGAGGTGTTCGGTGAGACCTCCATCCTGTCGCGAACGGCCCGCACCGCCACCGTGGTCGCCACCGACGAGGTGACGGTCAAGATCGTCACCCGGTCGCTGATCGAGGAGCGGCTGGGTCCCAGCACCTGGCTGGGGAAGTTCGTCCTCGCGCTCGCGGACCGTTTCCGCGAGGTCGACGAGAAAGCCCGCTCAGATCGATAGGCCGACCGGGCTGATGTAGACGACGATGATCACCAGCTGGGCCCAGGCCGCGCCCGGCGGCTTGTAGTGGGTGACGCCGACCTCGAGCTGCAGGTTGGACTGCGACAGCACCTGTGACGGTATCTCCAGCGCGTCCAGCGAGGTCGCCTCGACGACGATCCCGCGCGTCGGCGCGTTGTACCGCCCCGACGCCTCTTCCAGCGACGCATGCAGGGCGGTCATCGGGGTCCACTTCCCCTCCTGAACGCGAGCGAGCTCGCGGCGGAGCACGGCGTCCATCCCCTTGAGGCGCACGGGCGGCGGCAGGTTCATGCGCTGGCGCGCGGCCGTGAGGCGCTCCAGCACCTGGTTCACGTCGGCGGTGTGGTCGTTGTCGCGGTGGAAGCGATAGCCGCAGGCGATCGCCCCGAGCGCGTGCGGGTCGTCGAACAGCGCGGGCCCAAGCGCCACCTCGTCGATCTCCGGCGCCATCAGCGCGTTGCGGCCGATCGGCAGGGACAGCGCGGAGTCGACCCAGCGGCCGACGTCGCGGGTCCGGGGCACCAACCCCGAGAAGAACGTCCCGTCGCGAATCGTGCCCACCACCTGCCACCCGGCCAGCAGGCCGAGCGCGATCGTGTTGATGTCCTCGAGCGCGCCGGCCGTGACGTCACCGACCCCACTCGGGCCGAGCGCGGCGGCGAAATACTGGCGTGCGACGCGCGCGGCCGTCGCCGACTGCGCCTCGGCGAGCCGCACCGGTTGCAGGCCCGCCTGGGCGCGCGTGGCGTTGAGCCCAACCAGCACCGCCGGCCCGAAGGAGGCCGCGTCGCTGACCGGCTTCGACGGCGCATAGGAGGTCTCCGTGTAAACGAGGGGTTTGCGCGGGTCGCGGCGCGCCAGCACCTGCACGATGGGCTGCGCCAGCACCGAACGCGGCGGCGCGTAGACGATCTGGATCCAGGCGGTCTCGTCGTCGGCAGCCATCCGGCAGCTGACCCGAAAGTTGGGCCGTGGCACCGACGGATCGACCAGGCATCTCCGCACGCCGAAACGGCCCTGGTTGACGTACCCGGCGAAGTAATCGGCGTCACCGCCTTGCAGGCGGCCTTCGATCGCCAGGTCGCCGTTGAAGTCGGGCACGGGCGAAAACGGCTTCACCTCGACCGGCGCCGCCTCGTAGACCACCATGGCGATCGCGTTGCCGCCGCGGCGGCCGAACCAGAAGCCGGCGCGCTTCGCGCCCGCGGGAATGCGCGCCACCAGCCCGGACCCGATCTGATCCTTCCAGCGCGGCAGCACCTTCTCGTCGGACGCGCCGGCGGGCAGCGTGCCCTTCAGCGACTCGTATCCGACCGACGGCGCGAACACACCGCAGGCGGCGATCAGAAAACGCTGCAGCGCCTCCGGGGGCGGCCCCTGCTTCTCGAGATAGAAGCGCCCGACCTCGCCCGCCGCGCAGGCCATCGCGCGCGTGAAGACGGCCTTTTTTCCCGACGCCGCATAGGCGCCCGCGAACGATTCCTCCCACGGACCTCGCGGCGCCCACACGTCGGGAGCCGGCTGCGCCGGCAACTCGGGAGACGGGACGGTCCATCCCTCCGGCGGAACCTCCCCCGACTGAATCGGGGGCAACGTGCCGGGCTTGCTCTCCACCGTCGCGAGCCGCGCGGCGCTGGGAAACTCCACGATCGGCTTCGAGGGCGACGGTCCCGACCGCACGAGGCAACCGACCGTCAACACCGCTGCTGCTGCTGCCGCGACGCCCTTGCCCATGCCGCGAGAATGCCACAAGCGCGGCCCACGATCTGCGGCGTGCCGTTCGGGCCCGACTACCGCTTGAAGACCCTGGCCAGCTTCGCGCGATCCTCGGGGCCGAACTCGCGCGTGACGACCAGGACGGCGACGTATGTCATCCCGGTCAGCGCCATCACCGCGAAACCAACGATCTTGCCGTGGCCGGGCACCAGCCGCGCGGCAATGAACGCGCCCGCTAGCGCGAGCCCGACGCGGGCGACCGTCGCTGGCGGCGCCATGCCGCCCAGGCGCGTCCGTAACACGACCAGTGCGGCGATGAGGCCCGCCCCGGTCGCGATGGCGGTCGCGGTCGCGGCCGCCACCAGCATCGGCGCGCCCGGCGCGGCGCGGGGCACGAAGATCGCGATGCCTGCTGACATCAACGCCGCCGTCACGCTGATGATAGCCAGCGACGCGCCCGCGCGCCCGGCCGCGTTCAGGATCGAGCAGGCGACCGACAGCAACGCCAGGCAACACTCCGCGCCCGCCAGGATGGGAAGCGCGGCGGCGCCAGCGCGGAACTCTGGCTTGTAGACGGCGTCGAACAACGCCGACGGCCGTGCCGCCAGCACGATGCCCATGGCACCCGCCAGCAGCAGCGCGTAACGCATGGTCTGCGAGACGTA
>Ga0207428_10004596_pt1 | contig 13083 bp, 12 predicted proteins | sample RhiMethybrSRZTD1_FD_187600 | JGI IMG/M metagenome (GOLD analysis project Ga0207428, IMG submission 187600) | Populus rhizosphere microbial communities from Tennessee, USA - Rhizosphere MetaG P. TD hybrid SRZTD1 (SPAdes) (version 3) | ecosystem: Host-associated > Plants > Roots > Rhizosphere >... | reverse complement strand
GGCTATCCGTAGGTGTCCCGTGGGCCGCGGCCATTGACTGTGCGGCCGCCTTTGCGCCAGTTCGGCGCCGCCGGACCCAGGACCTGGATGCTGGTGACCACGCCGTCGCCCAGTTCAGTGCGGAACTTGTCGAGCAGGCTGATGCTCAGCAGCCGGAGCTGCGTGGCCCAGGCCGTGGAGTCACACCTCACGTGCAGCGTGGTGTCGGTGAAACTTTCGGGTGTGCAGTGCGCGGCGATTTCGGGGCCCACCAGGGTAGGCCATTCCGCCATGACCGAACCGACGGCAACGGGCGAGGTCCAGCCGCGCTCGGCCACCAACCGTCCCACCACCTTGCCCAGTCCGAGGGGGTCCCGGCCCGTGGAGTGGAACTGGCTGAAGCCGCGGGTGCTCCGCCCGGGGCTGCGCGGCTTCTGGCTGCTGCCGGCCCGCGGCGCCGCGCGGCGGACTTCGCCGCGGGCGGCTGCCGCTTCACGCATTCTGTTCAGTGCCGCTTGCGCGGCATCGATTTCATCGGGATCGCGGCCGGGCTGCAGGCCGCCGTCCTTATCCCTGTTCATCGATTCCTCCCGGGATGACCTTCACCCGCCGCCCGGTCAGCTCTTCCGGAATATCGGCATCGACGGCGGCGGTCACCAGCACCTGCTCGGCACCGGCAACGATTGCGGCCAGTTTACGCCGCCGCTGCACATCGAGCTCGGCAAAAACATCGTCCAGGATGAGGATGGGGGCCGAACCTCCCGTGCGGGCATCGTCCAGCATGACGTAGTAGGAGGCAAGCCGCAGCGAAAGGCACATGGACCAGGTTTCACCATGCGAGGCGTAGCCCTTGGCCGGTGCCTGGCCGAGGACCAGTTCCAGTTCATCGCGGTGCGGGCCCACCAGCGAGATGCCCCGCTCGAGTTCCTTGCGGCGGGACGCCGCGAAGGCGCGCACGTAGCGTTCGGTGAGCTCATCGACGGACAGCAGCCGCAGGTCTTCAACCGGGTCTCCAGCTACGGACGGTTCGGCTCCCGCGCCGGCCGGTGCGCCGTCGTCGTCAATCATGTTCTGGAGCGTGGACCGGTAAATGGCGTCCGCCGCCTTGGACCCGTCGGTCAACTGGGCGTAGGCGTTGTTCAGGTGCGGGCGAAGGCGCTCCACGAGTTCCAGCCTGGCATGCAGCAGCTCCGCGCCGGCGCGTGCCATGTGCTGGTCCCAGACATCCAGGGTGGCTTCATGGCCGGACATGAACTTGCCGGCGCGTGCAGATTTCAGCAGGGCGTTGCGCTGTTTGAGCACGCGGTCGTAGTCGCTGCGGGTGGCGGCGTGCCGGGGTACAAGGCTGACCAGCAACTCGTCGAGGAAGCGCCTCCGGCTGGAGGGGTCACCCTTGACCAGTGCCAGGTCCTCTGGGGCGAAGAGGACCGTGTGGCAGATGCCCAGGAGGTCCCGCGCCCGGACCGGGTTGCTGCGGTTGATGCGTCCGCGGTTGGCCCGGCCGCCGTTGATCTCCAGCTCCAGGACCGTGGATTGTTCACCGCGCACCAGCTTGGCCCGGATCATGGCCCGTTCGGTTCCGAAGCGGAGCAGCGGGGCGTCAGCACTGACCCGGTGCGAACTCAGCGTCGCCAGGTAGCCGATTGCTTCCATGAGGTTGGTCTTGCCGATTCCGTTGGATCCCACCAGGACGGTGACGCCGGGTTCCAGCCGGAGGTCGACTTGGGCGTAACTGCGGAAATCGGTCAGGGACAGGTGTTCTAGGTACACGCGATCTTCAAATTCTCGGGAGCCCTCATCCCGGGATCCTGCGGATCCCGGGCACGGTGTTACTTGGCCGGCCGGGTGGCATGGCCGCCGAACTGCTGGCGCAGGGCGGACACCATCTTCATGGCCGGTGAATTGTCTTCGCGGGATGAGAAGCGGGCGAACAGCGCGGCGGTGATGGCGGGGGCCGGGACCGCATTCGCGATGGCTTCCTCCACAGTCCAGCGTCCCTCGCCGGAGTCCTCGACGTAGTCGTCGATGGAGGCCAGGCCCGGGTCCTCGTCCAGGGCTTTCACCATGAGGTCCAGCAGCCAGGAGCGGACAACCGTGCCCTTCTGCCAGGCACGGAAGGTGCCGGGCAGATCGGTGATGATGTCCTTGGCCGCGAGGAGTTCGTAGCCCTCGGCATAAGCCTGCATCAGGCCGTACTCGATGCCGTTATGCACCATCTTGGCGTAATGGCCCGCCCCGACGCCGCCTACATGGACGAAGCTGTCGGCACGCTCACCTTCCGGGCGGAGGGCGTCAAAGACAGGCAGCGCACGTTCAATGTCCTCGGCATCTCCGCCGGCCATGAGGCCGTAGCCGTTCTGAAGGCCCCAGACGCCGCCGGAGACGCCGCAGTCCGCGAAACGGATTCCCTTTTCAGCCAGCACGGCGCCGTGCTTCTGGTCCTCGGTGAAACGTGAGTTACCGCCGTCGATCACCAAGTCGCCGGGCTGCAGCTTCTCGCTGAGTTCGGTGATGACCGCGTCGGTGATCTCCCCGGACGGGACCATCACCCAGACCAGCCGCGGAACCGGCACGGCCGCAATGAGTTCGTCGACGGAGGACACATCCGTCACGTCGGGGTTGCGGTCGAAGCCCGTGACCTCTACGCCGCCCTTGCGCAGCCGTTCGCGCATGTTGAAACCCATCTTGCCGAGGCCGATCAGTCCGATGTGCACGGTGTGAACTCTTTTCTGCGCTGGTGGTGGGGTGGGCTGCGGTGCTGCACCAACTGGGTCGCACTAGATGCCGTTTTGGGTGCCCATAACGACATCAGCTGCTACCTAGTTGGGCAGGCGGACCGGCATCACGAGGTAGCGGTAGTCGTCCTGGTCGTCGCCGTCGGCGTCCACCTGGGCGGTGATCATGGCCGGCTTCGGTGCCGTGGTGAAGGAGAAACGGACATACTTCGTTTCGATGACGCTCAGGCCCTCAACGAGGTAGTGCGGGTTGAACGCGACGGTGATGTCATCACCGGAAAGCTGCGCTTCGAGTTCCTCGGAGGCCTGCGCGTCCTCGCCGGTGCCGGCGTCGAGGTGGAGTTGGCCCTGTGTGAAGGCGAGGCGGACGGGTGTGTTGCGCTCGGCAACCAGTGACACGCGCCGGACCGCTTCCACCAGTTCCTGGGTCTGCACGGTGGCGTGAATCGGCGTGGAGTCCGGGAAGAGGGAGCGGATCTTGGGGTAGTCGCCGTCGACCAGAAGCGAGGTGGTGGTGCGGCCGCCGCTTTCAAATCCGATGAGCCGGCTGTCGTCGTCGGCAATGGCGAGGTTGATGTCGCCGCTGCTGCCGAGGGTCTTCGCAACCTCGTTGAGGGTCTTGGCCTTGACCAGGGCGCTCGTGGACATGCCGGGGGTGACAGGCTTCCAGGGCACTTCCCGCATGGCGAGGCGGTAACGGTCGGTGGCCAGGAGGGTGATGAGGTCATCCTCGATCTCCATGCGGACACCGGTGAGGATCGGCAAGGTGTCGTCCTTGCTGGCGGCGATGATCACCTGGGAAACAGCCTGGGCGAAGGAGTCGCCGGCGACCGTGCCGCTGATGGTGGGCAGGGCAGGCAGCGGAGGGTATTCGGCCTCCGGCATGGTGGCCAGGTGGAAGCTGCTTCGGCGGCAGGTGAGCGTCACCTTGTTGCCGTCGGTGGCCACCTCGACGGGGGCGGACGGGAGGCTGCGGCAGATGTCGGCGAGCAGCCGGCCTGAGACCAGGATGGTGCCCTCCTCCGCGATGTCGGCGGGGATTTCAAGCCTGGCCGACGTCTCGTAGTCAAAGCTCGACAGGCTCACTGTTCCGGCTTCGGCCTTGAGGAGCAGTCCGGACAGGACCGGTACCGGCGGCCGCGGAGACAACGATCGGGCTGTCCACGTTACGGCTTCTGCCAGGACGTCCCGTTCGACTCTGAACTTCACGGAAGGGTGCCGCCTTTCATTGCTGCTGCCATTTTCTGAACGGGAACTCCTGCGGGGAGTCCACAAAACCGTTGCTCCCGGAACACCGGAACCTGCATGGTCCACACGTGCTGAACCACTGGCAGACCCGAGGATGGGAGCGCTGCTGACAGCTTAGCCGGAACATTGGGGATTTCCCCATCCCCGTCAAGGACGGCGGCCCTTCGGGGCCAGGGTCCCGGGGCGGTGTGGGGCAGGGAACGAGATTGTTGTTTGAGGGAATTTCAATTTTTTGGGATTAGTAGTGTTAATAACTGCTGTGGAAACTGTGGATAACCCCTTCACGCGGCTGGAATCCGCGGTTAAGCCCTGTTCATGGACTGTGGGCGGAGCAGGTTTTAAACAGGCTGTGGATGGGGATAACATTTTTCGCCGTTTCGGCGATCCACAGATGCCTTAAGGGTTTTAAGCCCATTAACCGCGGTTGTCCCCTTAACTGTCCACAGGGTTATCCACACGTGCCTGTTAATAAGGTTAAGAACCCGCGGCTCAGGAGTCGCGCTGCTGCTGCTTGATCCGGTTTGTCAGCTCGGTGACCTGGTTGTAGATCACACGGCGCTCAGCCATCAGCTCGCGGATCTTGCGGTCGGCGTGGATCACCGTGGTGTGGTCCCGGCCGCCGAGCTCCTGCCCGATCTTGGGAAGCGACATGTCCGTCAGCTCCCGGCACAGGTACATCGCGATCTGCCGGGCCGTGACCAGAGTCCGGGTCCGTGACTTGCTGCAGAGCTCTTCCATGCTGAGCTTGAAGTACTCCGCCGTCTGCGTGAGGATCTGGCTTGAAGTGATCTCCTGGGCGCCGTCGTCGGTGATGAGGTCCTTCAGGACCATCTCGGCGAGGGCAACATCCACCGGCTGGCGGTTGAGGCTGGCGAAGGCAGTGACCCGGATCAGGGCGCCCTCGAGTTCGCGGATGTTGCTCGAGATCTTGGACGCGATGTATTCCAGGGCGTCGTCCGGGGCGGAGAGGCCCTCGCTGAGGGCCTTCTTCCGGAGGATGGCGATGCGGGTTTCGAGTTCCGGCGGCTGGATGTCGGTCAGCAGGCCCCATTCGAAGCGTGACTTCATGCGGTCCTCGAAACCGGCCAGCAGCTTGGGCGGCTGGTCGGAGGTGATGACAACCTGCTTGTTGTTGTTGTGCAGGGAGTTGAAGGTGTGGAAGAACTCCTCCAGGGTCCGGTCCTTGCCGGCGAGGAACTGGATGTCATCGATCAGCAGCACATCCACGTTGCGGTACGTGGTCTTGAAGCTGGCGCCCTCGTCGTCGCGGATCGAGTTGATGAAGTCGTTGGTGAACTCCTCGGAATTCACGTACCGGACCCGGATACCGCTATACAGGCGCCGGGCGTAGTGGCCGATCGCGTGCAGCAGGTGGGTCTTGCCCAGTCCGGAGTCGCCGTAGATGAACAGCGGGTTGTAGGCCTTGGCGGGCGCTTCGGCCACCGCCACGGCGGCGGCATGGGCAAACCGGTTCGATGAACCGATCACGAAGGTGTCAAAAACGTACTTGGGATTGAGTCGGCCGAATTCGTGGGAGGTGCTCGGCAGCATAGGCTGCGGCTTCAGTTCCACCGAGGGGTCGGCAGCGAGGGAAAGCTCGACGGCGGGTTCGGGCTCTTCGTGGACGGGCACCAGATCGGTGTCAACGTCGATGGCGCAGCGGATGTCGTCAGAGAAAACATTGCGGAGCGCGTCGTCGAGGGCGTCCTTGACCTGGGTCTGGAGCACTTCCCTGGTGAGTTCGTTGGGCACGGCCACGAGAAGGGTGGAACCGATGAGGCCCTGTGCCTGGGCGAGGATGACAAAGCCGCGCTGCCTGGGGGAAACACGGTCGTCCTGCTCAAGAAGGTTCACCACGCGCCGCCAGGAACTTCCGACAGTATTGGCGTGGTTGGCTTCGTCTACTGTCATCAATCGGATTCCTCAAAGCTTGCTTACCTGCATTACATGCAGCCGCAAGCCTGGATCCAGGGTACTGTCCCGGCTTCATCCACAGGGTTATGCACAGTCCGTGGATAATCGGCTACTGGGCCACTCTAGGGGATGAAAAGCCCAGAAGATAGCTGGGAAGTAGCTTGTGGATAATTACACCGTTGTGGTTCGAAAAAGCGGCCTGTGACCCACTTCATCCACAGGCTGGGGACGCCGGTTAGCCACAGTTGGGGAAACCCGCCGGGCCCCCGGCCGGTTTGACTCGGGGTCGCAGTTTGGCCTAACGTTGTGGAGTCCTTTGTGCCTGCTTTCTGACCCCATTTGGACCTCCCAGACGCCCAGCGTTTCGGGAATCGGGGGAAGCAGACACATACAAAACTTAGCGTCGGCCAGTTCTTCCCCTTTTTGATCGGGTGGGCGCACCTTTGATCCACTGGAGTAACTAACGTGAGCAAGCGGACTTTTCAGCCGAATAACCGCCGTCGGGCCAAGAAGCATGGCTTCCGCCTTCGTATGCGCACCCGTGCCGGCCGCGCCATCCTGGCTGCCCGCCGCGGCAAGGGCCGCGTCGAACTGTCGGCCTAAATACTGACTCGTCGGTTATCTTCCCTTTGCGAGTTTAACGGTGCTGGCCACCAGGAACCGTCTGAGGACTTCAACCGATTTTTCAACAACTGTACGTTCCGGCGTCCGCAATGGACGCCGGAACGTAGTGTTATATACGGCAACTATCGGAGCCGATGAGCCCAGCAGGATCGGGTTCATCGTTTCCAAGGGTGTCGGGAACGCTGTTGCCAGGAACCTCGTTAAGAGGAGACTTAGGGAAGCCGGTGCTGTCTCGCTGCGCGAGTACGGTACCGGGTTCACTATTGTGGTGCGTGCCCTACCCGCCTCGGCGACTGCCAGTTGGCAGGAGCTGCTGGCGGATTACAACGCTGCCTTGGAAGTAACCATGAAGCGGCTGGGTAGCCGCCCTTCAAAGTCGGCTGCATTGCGATCGAACGGAACAACACAGGAAGGGACACAGCGTGCTTGACCTGACTGCCGCCGTCGTCCCTTCCCATAAGTCCGCAGCAGCGGCTGCCGGCAGATTCGTCTGGAACCTGCCCCGCAATATCCTCATTCTTCTGCTGATGGCCTACCGCAAGGTGATTTCACCCTTGTACGGGCAGGTCTGCCGCTTCTTTCCTTCGTGCTCCGCGTACGCACTGGAGGCAATCACGGTTCACGGGGCCGTCAAGGGAAGCTGGCTTGCGGCCAAGCGCCTGGCGCGCTGCCACCCCTGGAATGCCGGCGGAGTGGACCATGTCCCCGCCGGCCGGCGCGAATGGCCCGCCAACCAGACCCCCACAATTGTTGTACTGAACAACCCGGACAAGTACCTGGCTGCGCAGTCTGATGGAGAAGGCCGCCTTGCGGCCTAACGAATAGGGATATCGCATGGACATCTTTGGAACAATCATGGCTCCGTTCAAGTGGCTGGTGTCAGTCATTATGGTCGGCTTCCATGACGGACTGAGCTTCATCGGCTTGCCAGCCGCGAACGGCTGGACATGGACGCTGTCCATCATCGGGCTGGTGCTGGTCATCCGTGCCGCCCTGATCCCCGTCTTCGTCAAGCAGATCAAGGCCCAGCGCGGCATGCAGCTGCTGCAGCCTGACCTCAAGAAGCTGCAGGACAAGTACAAGGGCAAGACCGACCAGCTGTCCCGCCAGGCTATGGCGCAGGAACAGATGGCCATGTACAAGAAGCACGGGACCAACCCGTTCTCGGCATGCCTTCCGATGCTGATCCAGATGCCGTTCTTCTTCGCGCTGTTCCAGGTGCTCTCCGGCATCAGTACGGCTAAGGCAGGCGGCCAGGGCATCGGTGCCATGAGCGTCGAACAGGTCAGGCAGTTCGACGAATCCAGCATTTTCGGGGCCCCGCTGTCGGCATCGCTGCTCCACGGAGGTGCTGGCGGTAACGAGGTTGCGGTCTGGATCCTCTCCATCGTGATGATCCTGGCCATGACGGCCTCGCAGTTCATCACCCAGAAGCAGATCATGGCCAAGAACATGTCCGAAGAGGCCATGGCCAGCCCGTTCATGCGCCAGCAGAAGATGATGCTTTACATCCTGCCCATCGTCTTCGGTGTCGGCGGCATCAACTTCCCGATCGGTGTCCTCATCTACTGGACCACCACCAACCTGTGGACCATGGGGCAGCAGTTCTTCGTTATCCGCCGCATGCCGACGCCGGGATCCCCCGCCGCAAAGGCCCTCGCCGAACGCCGTGCCGCCAAGGGCCTGCCGTCCCTGCCCATCTTGGGTGGCAAGAAAGTCGACGCCGAGGCTGAGGCCGCCGCCGCCGCTGCGGTTGCGCAAGCCCGCAGCCAGCGCATTCAGCCACAACGTAAGAACAGGAAGAAGAAGTAATGTCTGTTGAGAGCTCTGAGCACGCACTTTCCGCTGATGTCAGCGAAGACCAGGACGACGCCACCGAGGCAGTGAACGCCGGTAAGGGCACGTCTGCGAGCCGCCTGGAAGAAGAAGGCGACGTCGCGGCTGACTACCTCGAGGAACTGCTCGATATTGCCGACATCGACGGCGACATCGACATCGAGGTCCGCAACGGACGGACCTACATCTCCATCGTCGCCGAGGAAGAGTCGGCCGGCCTGGAGAGCCTGGTGGGCCGTGACGGCGAAGTACTGGAAGCACTCCAGGAGCTGACCCGTCTGTCGGTTCTTTCAGCAACGGAGAACCGGTCACGCCTGGTGCTCGACATCAACGGGTACCGCAAGGAACGCGCGGGCCACCTGCAGAAGATCGCCGAGGATGCCGTGGCATCGGTCAAGAAGACCGGCGAGGCCGTCGCACTTGAGCCGATGAGTGCCTATGAGCGCAAGATCGTGCACGACGCCGTTGCCGATCTCGGCCTGGTCAGCGAGTCCGAGGGCGAAGGCCCCGGCCGGCACATCGTCGTTTCCGCCGACTGAACCGCCGGCAGGTTTACTAATGGTGGAATTAACTGCTGCTGAACGCCAGGCAGCGGAAAAGATCTTTGGCGACCGCCTTGGCCTGGCCGAGCGGTATGTGGAGCACCTAGCCACCTCGGGAACCGAACGCGGACTCATCGGTCCGCGGGAAGTTCCGCGGCTGTGGGGACGTCACGTCCTGAACTGCGCGGTTATTGAGAGCGAGATTGCGCACGGAAGCCACGTGGCCGACGTCGGCAGCGGGGCCGGTCTGCCGGGCCTCTGCCTGGCCATCGCCCGCCCGGACCTGGAGCTGACCCTCATTGAACCGCTGGAACGGCGGGTCATCTGGCTCCAGGAGGTCGTTGACGATCTCGGACTGAGCAATGTTACGGTTATGCGCACCCGGGCCGAACTGGCTGTCGGGATGGTGAAGGCGGACGTCGTGACCGCCCGGGCAGTGTCGGCGCTCAGTAACTTGGCCGGCCTGACCATTCCGCTGTTGGATGGCGACGGTGAAGTCGTTGCCATCAAGGGCCGAAGTGCCGCCGAGGAAATTGAAAAGGCCGCGAAGGTGATCCGCAAGCTCGGCGGCGTGCAGACCTCCGTAGTGACTGTGGGGCAGGATCTGCTGGAGGAACCCACCACCGTGGTGCGGATTGTAGTGAAGAAGACCCAAAAGATCGCCTAGCCCAGGCCCGTTGCCACAGGTCTTGGGGGCGTAGCGGTTAGGCTAGAGAACGGCAGTGAAAGCCGAACGAGAGTGAGTGTGTCCCAGTGACCAGTAGCGAAACCTCCACGCAGCGGATTCCCCCGTTCGTGTCCTTGGGGTCGGCACGCGCCTTTGGTGCACCCTCGGTCGCTATGGCATCGAATCACCTGAATTCGGTTGCGGGAGTGAACGCGGCGAAGGTTTCACGTGAAACACCGGCCATCGGAAACGTGCTGGACACCTTGGACGATTCGAGCCCCATTGCCCGCGAACTTGCGCACGAGAACAAGCGCCGCGAAAGGCTCCTGGGCCGCAACCTTCCCAAGCCCGAGAAGACCCGGGTCTTCACAGTTTCAAACCAAAAAGGTGGCGTGGGTAAGACCACCACGACCGTCAACATCGCAGCCGCGCTGGCTGCCGCCGGGCTGAACGTCCTCGTTATCGACATCGACCCGCAGGGGAACGCCTCCACCGCCTTGGGCATCGAACATCATGCCGACGTGGACAGCATCTACGACGTCCTGATCAACGACATGGCACTGGAGGATGTCGTGGCTCCGTGCCCCGACATCAGCAACCTGATTTGTGCTCCTGCCACCATTCACCTGGCCGGCGCCGAAATCGAGCTGGTGTCGCTTGTGGCCAGGGAGCAGCGCCTGCGCCGCGCCATCGACGTTTACGCCAAGACGCGCCAGAAAAAGGGCGAAGAGCGGCTGGACTACATTTTCATCGACTGCCCGCCCAGCCTTGGCCTGCTGACCGTGAACGCATTCTGCGCCGCGGGTGAGGTCCTGATCCCCATTCAGTGTGAATATTATGCGCTCGAGGGCCTCAGCCAGCTGCTGAAGAACATCGAGATGATCCAGAAGCACTTGAACGCTGATCTGGAAGTTTCCACCATTCTGCTGACCATGTACGACGGCCGAACGAACCTGGCCGCGCAGGTGGCCGCCGAGGTACGCCAGCATTTCCCGGACCAGGTCCTGGGCGCTGTTGTTCCGCGCTCCGTGCGCATCTCGGAGGCACCCAGCTATCAGCAGACGGTCATGACCTACGATCCATCCTCCAGCGGCGCCCTTTCCTATCTGGAAGCCGCAGCGGAAATCGCTGAGCGCTAGAATTTTCCAAACACTGCAACAGCCGGAGCCAGGCATAGCCGGGCTCTTCCAATGGAGGGATTTATCCATGAGCGATAAGCGACGCGGTCTCGGTCGCGGTCTTGGCGCACTCATTCCAAGTTCCGCCTCCACAAACGCTTCGGGTGGCGGAACTGCGCCGTCACGCCCCGTGGACCTTTTCTTTCCGGAAGCGCGCAAGTCTGCGACTGCGGAATCTGCTCCTGCTGTTGACCCCTCCTCGACGACCGCCAGCCGGTCCGCTGGGTCCAACGAGTCTGCTGTCGTTGATCCCGGCAGCAAGGAGACGGCGGGTAAGGCTGCACCGGTGAAGGCCGGTCCGGTCAAGGCCGGGGCCACTCGGTCGTTGGCAGCCGGATCTTCCGTTGCCGGCACCGAGACGAAAACTGAGAAGACGGTGGACAAGCCACGCGGAGCGGCTTCCGCCTCCAAGTCCGAGTCTGCCGCGGCCGCCGGCAAGCCCGGCGACGAGGCGTCCGCCGAGTCTGCTGCGGACGATGCTTCCGCAGGTGTCTCGCCGGCCGGCAACGACGTCGAGCTTGTCGAAGTCCCGGGCGTTCGGTTTGCCGAAATCCCCGTGGGCGATATCCACCCCAACCGGAAACAGCCCCGTACCGTCTTCGACGAGGACGATATGGCCGAGCTGGTTCACTCAGTTCGCGAAATAGGCGTTCTCCAGCCAATTGTGGTGCGTACATCAACCGAAACAGGTGGTGAACCCTATGAATTGGTCATGGGTGAGCGCCGCTGGCGGGCGGTTCAGGCCGCAGGCTTGGACACCATCCCTGCAATCGTCCGTGACACCACCGATGACGACCTCCTTCGCGACGCACTGCTGGAGAACCTGCACCGCAGCCAGCTGAACCCGCTGGAAGAGGCCGCCGCCTACCAACAGCTCCTCGAAGACTTCGGCACAACGCACGAGCAGCTCGCTGACCGCATCGGCCGGTCGCGCCCTCAGGTGTCCAACACCCTCCGCCTGCTGAAGCTGCCGCCGCTGGTGCAGCGTCGCGTGGCCGCCAACGTCCTCTCCGCAGGCCACGCTCGGGCACTGCTGGCATTGCCGGACGCGGCCGCCATGGAACGACTCGCGCAGAAGATTGTGGCCGAGGGCATGTCCGTTCGCGCCACCGAGGAAGCTGTCACTCTCCACCGCGAGCCTGCCGCGCCGGCGAAGAACAACATTCCCCGTCCCGGTGCGCGTCATGAACGCCTGGACTATCTTGCTTCCTCACTCTCCGATCGCCTCGACACCAACGTGAAGATTTCGTTGGGCGCACGGAAGGGGCGGGTCAGCATCGAGTTCGCCAGCGTGGAAGACCTCAACCGGATTATGGACGTGTTGGCTCCTGGGTCCGAAAGCTAGGAATTCCCGCGTTATCGAGGGCCCGTTTCACGTGAAACGGGCCCTTTTTCTTGGGCTCTTTTAGGCTCCGACGTCCGCACCGCCAAATGGCGGCTCTGCTTCGTGGCGGCTCTCCCTGGTGGTTGAACGGATGCGTCGAGGCTGTCGCAGTCCTAAGCGCCGGCGCTGCGGGTCAGTTGGTTGGGTTGGCCAGCATCGAACAACAACTGCCTGGTCATCGGCCGCGGACTCGGTCAGGGTGCGTTGGTCCGGGGACATCCTGGAGACGTTGCACAGCCCGTTGGATCTGCGCCGTACGGATCTGCGATCGTTGGATCTGCGCCGTCTACATCCATACCGTCTTCATCACTACCCCGTCCGTGGCGGAGACGATGAGCACACTTGATGAGGTCACTCCACGAAGCGTGCGGGGACCCCTGATGGGCGCTTTACGAAAAGAATGGACATCCTAGGCGAGGCACTGATCGAGGGCGCTGCCGGTAGAGGGAGCCCAGGCGCTCCTCCGCGGGTGCAGGTAGTGGAATCTGCGGGATTTGCCATAGTGTCGCGAGCTACGACCCCAAAACCTTGCAGAACTTGGCCTGAGCGTCCTCTAGGGCGGGACCTGCACGCCCTTTGCGACGGTCCTTGGCTTCTCTGGAAACCTGTCCTGGCCATCTGGAGCTCCATGGAAACGCCAATCAGCACCTTCTAAACGGCCCTTAGAGGGCCTGGGAGGGCCAATCAGGGCATGTGATGATCGCGCTACGTCCAGAGTGGCCCTTATTGTGGGTCAATAGGCTGTCGCGCCCACAGTGGCCCTCATTGTGCGGGAACAGGCTGTCGCAGCGGCCCGGCCGTAAGTGGTTTCGAGAATGACGGCTACGTCAGATCTCATGGACAGCGAAGATGCATGCGATCTTGCAACGTGGCCCCCGCCGTGATCGTTGATCCGGCCGTCCAGTGTTCCGGGCATGCAGGTGAGGCGGTCATTTTAGGTGGCCGGCCGGGCTCGCGTAGACGGGGCGGATGCGTC
>Ga0207428_10004590_pt1 | contig 13090 bp, 15 predicted proteins | sample RhiMethybrSRZTD1_FD_187600 | JGI IMG/M metagenome (GOLD analysis project Ga0207428, IMG submission 187600) | Populus rhizosphere microbial communities from Tennessee, USA - Rhizosphere MetaG P. TD hybrid SRZTD1 (SPAdes) (version 3) | ecosystem: Host-associated > Plants > Roots > Rhizosphere >... | reverse complement strand
CCCGCGAGGAAGACGGCCAAGATGATGGCGAACGCGTAAACGGTCGCGCCGAACAGGAGCGTGAGCAGCCGGGTCCAGACGACCTGCGCCCCCAGCGCCGTGAGCCCGGACAGGCAGGCCGCGATGTAGATGGGGCGTCGATCGAACGCCGCGGCGGCGGCGACAAGCGGCGGCGCGACTTCGGGCACGGGCGCCGCCCTCCGGCTGGCGACCAGCGCGAGCGCGCCGATTGCGAAGTTCAGCGCCACCGCCGTGAAGGTGGCGACCCACACGTCGAACACCGCCAGCAGCAGGAACGCCGACAGCAGGCAGCCAACGACGGCACCAAACGTGTTCGCTGCGTAAAGGCCTCCGAGAGCGGACATGCCGTGGCGGCCTCGCGCATAGCGCCGCGCGATCGCCGGGAGCGTCGCCCCCATGAGGGCCGTCGGCGGCAGCAGGAGGAGGGCTGCGATGATCGCACGCAGCGCGATGCCGAGCGGTCCGTACCCGACCAGCCCGATGTAGATGAAGCGCACGGCGGGCAACAGCAGCGGCATCACCAGGCCAAAGACGCCGATGCCGATCTCGAGGAACCCGTACACGCGTACGGGGTCCTTGTCGGGCGGGACATATCGCGTGAACAGGAGGCTGCCCAGGAACATCCCCCCCATGAAGCTCGCCAGCACGATCCCCACCGACAACGCGGAGGCCCCGATGACCAGCCGCAGCAGGTGGAACCACACAACCTCGTAGATCAGCGCCGCGCAACCGCTCGCGACGAACAGCGCCCGCAAGAGGTCATGCAGCGGTATTCGGCTCAAGCCGGCGCCGGAGCGAACCGCCGCCCCCGTCGCCGCCTCGCCCGCGGCAGGGGCGGGGGCTGACGCGGCTGTCGCACGCGAAAACAGGCGACTGCCGAACCACGCGATTCCAAGCAATGCCGCTGCGATGAGCAGCACCGACCGGCCGCCGTCGGGCGGCGGGGGCGTGGCCGGCGGCGAGCTGTCGCTCACCCCGGCGGCGGGAGTCGCCTCCACGGTTCGCAGCCCAGGAGGAAAGGGCACGGGCTTTTCACAGTAGGCGGCGAGCTCCGACAGCGAGAAGAAGCCGTCGCCATCGCCGTCGCCGAACCGCAGGTAGCGTACGGTCGTGGGGGCGATTTCGAGCGCCCGGTTGCGCAGGCCGTGGCCGCGGTCGACGACGTTTGGCACGTCGGCGATCACGTGATAGCTCGCCGGCGTGTCCTCGAGCGATCCGAGGATCTTGTAAGTGTCGTTGGCGTCGGCCTGCACGAACAGCGCGGAGATCGAGCGCGGCGCGCCGAGATCGTAGGTCATCGAGGCGGTCTTCGAGTCGAATGTGACCGCGACGGGCGCGTCCCATTGCGCCCCTTCCTGCGCCGCCGCGCCGTCGGTGACGAGGCTGAGGTCTCCCTTGATCTCCGGCGCCAGCATGGCCTTCCGGCCAGCGAGGAGATTCGCCGTCCCACACGTCTCGCGCGCCGGCGCCTTCGCCGTCGTTGGGGCCGCGCCGGCGGGCGCCGCCGAGGCGAGGAAGGCCGTCGCGCAAATCAGTCTCGCAAGCGTCGGGCGGGATGCCATTTGCCCCGGTTATCATGGACCTCCGCGGGGAGCAACGGTCGGCTGGCGCCGCCAGCGCAGCCGCAGTTTTTTTGAGACCGGATCAACGACTTCGGCACAAACGTCGATCACGGCGCGGGCGTGGGGCTCACCGCCACCCGCGGCAACGCGACGTAGCCGCGGTGGACGAAGCGCCACTCGACCCAATCGTTGTCGCGCAGCCCGAGCAGCGCGAACGTCGCGTCCGACAGGTCGATGCCCGCGCGGTTGGCGGGCGTGCGGAACGTCCCCCTCCCGCGCTCCGCCGCCGGACGCTGGCCGCTGCTCCAGTAGTCGTCGTCGGTGTTCCACGGCCCGACGTCCAGCACCGGCACCACCAGCGCGCGGTCCCCGAAGCGGAGCTCGACGTCACGGCGCAGCGCCGACCGGTGCGGCAGCGCGACGAACTGATCGCCCGCGCGGATGATCCCGCCCGTCGCCAGCCGGCCGCCGACCAGCCCCTCGCGCGTCGCGAACACCCGCTGCCACGGCCCGGGCTTGCGCGCCTCGTGCACCGTCCAGATCACCAGCCCCGCCAGGATGACGGCCAGCACGGCGAGCGGCACGCGGCGAACCCGCCACCGGCCACGGCCGCCGCGACCGAACCTCATCTCCCCTCGGGGATACCGTCGCCGCCCGTCCGTCGCAAGTTTCTCGCCACGTGAACGCCGGTACGAGGCGTGGCGAACGACGTCAGCGGCGCTTCGAGGATTTGTTCAGGGCGACGGCGGCGCGGACGAGGGCCTTCAGCGCCTGGGCGTCGAGCTTCTCGCCCTCGCGCACGTCGATGGCGCGCCTGACGTTTCCTTCGAGGCTGGAGTTGAAGAGGCGCGCGGGATCCTTCAGCGAGGCGCCCTTGGCGAAGGTCAGCTTCACGACGCTCTTGTAAGTCTCGCCGGTGCAGATCAACCCGTCGTGAGACCACACGGGGATGTTCCACTTCCACTCCTCGACCACCCCGCGGTCTGCCTGTTTGATCAGGGCCCGCAGCCGGGCCAGCGTCTTGCCCCGCCAGTCGCCCAGCTCCTCGATCCTGGCGTCTATCAGCTCGGAGGGAGACCCGCCTTTCGTGGGGCTCTTGTTCATATCATCGGCACTCTGCCACAAACCACGACGTGGTATGTGGCAGGGATGTTGTCGTTACGCCCTCCGCGCGTCGTCGCCGTGACGACCATCCTCGCCGCCGTGTCGGTCGGCCCCAGCGCCCTGTCTCAACCGATCCAGCCCCTGGGGAGCGAACGTCCGGTCGCGCCGGCGGCGCCCGCCGACGTCGCCGAGGCGCCTCCCCAGGCGACCAAGACCCCCAGCGGACTGGCCTGGAAGGTCCTGTCGAAACCCAGGGGCACCACGCACCCAGGCGCCCACGACAAGGTGACCATCAACTTCACGGGCTGGGCACCCGACGGCGAGGTCATCGCCAGCTCGATTCCCGACGGCGAGCCCTGGTCCTTCGTGATGGACGACCTCATCGCGGGCCTGTCCGAGGGGCTGCGCCTGATGGGCAAGGGGGAGAAGCGCCGGATGTGGATTCCGGCCGACCTCGCCGCCCCGGGGCGGCCCAAGCGCCGCGGACCAGCCGGACCTGCGGTGTTCGATGTCGAGCTGGTCCAGTTCACGAAGATGCCCGATCCCATCCCGGTGCCGGAGGATGTCGACGCGCCTCCGGCGGACGCCAAGAAGACTTCGTCCGGCCTGGCCTACAAATTTCTCAAGCGCGGAAAAGGGAAGGACCACCCGGCGGCGACCAGCACGGTCCAGGTCCACTACAGCGGATGGACGCCCGATGGAACGCTGTTCGACAGCTCGGTGCGCCGTGGCCAGCCGACCAGCTTCCCCTTGAACGGTGTGATCAAGGGATGGACCGAGGGCGTGCAGCTGATGGTGGTCGGTGACAAGGCCCGCTTCTGGATCCCGGGACCGCTGGCCTATGGCGACACCCCGTCACGCGCGGGAGCCCCCTCGGGGCCGCTGGTGTTCGATATCGAATTGCTCTCCATCCGATAGCGAGTTGCCATGACCATCGATGAGCTGGAAGCGGAGCTTCCCAACGGCCTTCACGACGCCCATCTCCGGACGTTCTCGTCAGATCCGGCGACCGGACGGGCGGAGTTCACCCTGGACGTGTGGATCGGGAATCTTCAGAGCGCGGTGGTGTCCGAGCGAGAGTGGCGCCGCCCTGCACGCCTGGAGTTGCTTGGGGTGACCTATCTGGTCATCGACGTCCCTGATCCGCGGTATCCCGTGGCGGATGGATCACCCGTTCAGATCGATTCCTGCGCCGCGGATGACGACCCCGAGCGGCGCAAGCTGGTTCCCGCGGGGGGATTCGCGGGCAGGTTCTTCGTCACCGAATGGAACACCTTCATCCACTTCGCCGCCCGCGAAGCGCGTCTGACCTGGACCGGCGTCAATTAGCGTCGAGGTGGAGGCTGGACGATGGATGAAAGCGACTTCGAGGGGACGCTGGTCCTGGAGCAGCTGGCGGCCATCGGCAAGCTCGACGACTTCTTCGATGCCATCGACTCCGACGACACACAGCGGGCCACCACGCTGATGAAACAGGCCGGCGTCGACGCATCGACGATGGCGACGGTCATCAAGAAGATGGAGGACAGCGACGGGGAGCACTGACACCTCTACGGTCGTCTATCGAACGTGGCATCCTAACGGCGTCACAGCCGGACGACGACGTCATGTGCCGCTACGCCTTCCATACCTACAAGGAGCCGTTCGCGTGCTTCGCGTGCAGGAAGTCGTTCAAGCATCAGAGCCGGTGGGACCTCCCCGAATCCGAGCGTCCTGCGCCTGGCGAAGGGCGCGTGGTTCGGTGCCCGCAGTGCCGGGAGCCGATGGCCGAGATGGGGCTGGACTTCAAGGCCCCGCCGAAGACGGACGTCAAGCAGTGGGAGAAGGTCCGGGCGTTGTACGCGGCGGGGTTCGCGTTCGATTCGTGCGGCGACGGTGGCCCCGGATATCGTCCCGAGGACCTGAAGGACGTCGCTGACTTCATCGCATCGAATGCCCGGTTGTCGGACGGCGAAGCACTGCTGCGAAAGATCGCCGCGCGTGCTTCGCGGGGCGCCGGCTGAGGCATGTCCGACCAGGCATAATCACGTCCACCCATGCCCAACGCCACCCGCCTGTTCCTGGTGCGCCACGGCGCGACCAAGCTGACCGCCGAAGATCGCTTCTCGGGTTCGGTCGGCGTCGATCTGTCCGACGAGGGGCGCCGGCAGGCCGGGTTCCTCGCCGAGCGGCTCGCGCCCGAGGCGATCGCCGCGATCTACGCGAGCCCGCTCGGCCGCACGCTGGAGACCGCCCAGATCGTCGGGCGGCCCCATAACCTCACGCCGGTCGAACGCGACGGCTTGCGCGAGATCAGCCATGGGCGCTGGGAGGGCCTGACCCGCCAGGAGGTCGAGGCCCGCTTCCCCGACGAATACGCCGCCTGGGAGGCCGACCCGTTCACGTTCGCGCCCGAGGCCGGCGAGTCCGGCGTCGCCGTGCTGGCGCGCGCGCTGCCCGTCGTGCGCGAGATCGTCGTCCGCCACGCCGGCCACAACGTGGTCGTCGTGTCGCACAAGGCGACGCTGCGCCTGCTGCTCTCCAGCCTGCTGGGCTTCGACGCCCGCGGCTACCGCGACCGGCTGGACCAGTCGCCCGCCTGCCTCAACGTCGTCGACTTCAAGGACCCCGTGCGCGCCCGCCTGATGCTGTTCAACGACATCTCGCACTACCAGGATCAGCCGCGCCGCGCGCAGGACAACCTGTCGAAGTGGTGGGACGCGTCGGATGGCGGCGGCAAGAAGTGACGCGGTCATGCCGGCGTCGCCGCGGCTGCGCTACGCGCCGCTCGGGCCCGACGATCTGCGCGCGTTCCACGGCCTGATCCAGGACGAGTACGTCCGCCGCTACATGCTGGACGGCGGCGTGATGACCGAGGACTGGAGCGCGGCGCGCATCCGCGACAGCGAGGCGCTGTTTGCGCGCCGCGGGGTCGGCGTCTGGCTGGTGCGCGAGCGCGACTCGGGCGAGCTGGTCGGCTTCACCGGCTTCTTCGAGTTCATGCCCCCCGAACCCGAGCCGCAGCTGATGTACGCGCTGTTCGAACGCTTCGCGGGTCGCGGCTACACCACCGAGATGGCGCGCGCCGCGATCGCGTGCGCGCGCGCGCGCGGTTTCCCGCACGTCATCGCCGAGGCCGACGAGGTCAACGCCGCGTCGCTGCGCGTGCTGGAGAAGCTGGGCTTCGCGCGCGTCGCCACCCTACCGGGCGCGTTCGGCAACATGTTCCGGCTGCGCCTGGTCTGGAGCACCACCCACGACGAGCTGGTCGGCCAGCTGCGGGCGCTGGGCGTGGAGCCAGGCGGCGTGCTGCTGGTCCACACCGCGTTCTCGAAGGTGGCGCCGGTCGACGGCGGGCCGCGCGGGCTGATCGGCGCGCTCCAGGCCGCGCTGGGGCCCGACGGTACGCTGGTCATGCCCAGCATGTGCGATGACGACGAGCACCCGTTCGACGCGACGTCGTTCTCGTGCCGCGCGCTGGGCATCGTCGCCGACACCTTCTGGCGGCTGCCCGGCGTCCTCCGCAGCGACAGCCCACACGCGTTCGCGGCGGTCGGCCCGCGCGCCGCGGAGATCACCCTGCCCCATCCCGTCGACATCCCGCACGGGCCCGACAGCCCGCCGGGGCGCGTCCACGCCCGCGACGGCCAGGTGCTGCTGCTCGGCGTCGGGCACGACGCGAACACCTCCGTGCACCTCGCGGAGCTGCTGGCAGGCGTGCGCTACCGCCGCCCCGCGCACTCGACCATCGTGCGCGACGGGCGCCCGACCCGGATCGACTACGGCGAAAACGACTCCTGCTGCGCCCGGTTCGCCCTGCTGGACGACTGGCTGGAGCCGCCGGGCGCGCCCGCCCGGCAGCGGCGGGGAACCGTCGGTCACGCCGAGGCGCGCCTGGCCCGCTCGCGCGACATCATCGCCGTCGCCACCGCCCACCTCGCGACCGACGAGACCGTCTTCCTCCACCCGACCGGTGTCGACGCCGAGTGCGACGAGGCGCGCGCCTCGCTGCCGCCGTGATCCGCTCAACACCGCTCCGGATGGCTCGATGTAAGATGCGAGCGTCCGGGCGTCGCTCGGCGGGGTTCCGCGAATGAAACGTCGATTGGCTCTGCTCGCGCTCGGTGTGTGCGTCTCGTGCGGCGCTCGGCCGCTCGGCGGTGGCGGTACGACCGGAAGCGCCGGCAGCACCGGCACCGCGGGAGACACCGGCGCCGCGGGAGCGGCCGGAACCACCGGGACAGCTGGAACCACCGGCAGCGCCGGAACCGCCGGCAGCGCCGGAACCACTGGCAGCGCCGCCGGAACCACTGGCAGCGCCGGAACGACCGGCAGCGCCGGGAGCCCGGGCGGAGCTGGCGGGAGCGGCGGCGACGCGGCGACCGAATACACGCTCACCGAGTGGACGGTTCCTTTTTCGGACTCCGCGCCGTTTCAGATCGCGGCACGGAACGACAACGTGTTCTATCTGAACAAGGACTACGAGCAGCGCCTCGGCCGTCTCGACGTCGTCACGGGCGTGTTCACGGAATGGCTGACGCCCTACGTCTCCACGAGCCCCGGTGACATCGCGGTGCGCCCCTCCGACGGCGCCGTGTTCATGACGGGGGCCACCCTGGGCGAGATCGGGCAGTTCGATCCCGTCGGCGGGACGCTGACGCGCTGGAAGCTGCCGTCGAGCGCGTCGGGACCCGGCCCCTGGAGCCTCGCCGTCGACAGCGGAGCGGGCGTGTTCTTCGCGATGAACGACATCGCCACGGCGTTCGTCGGGCGGCTGGACACCGCCAGGGGCGAGCTCCGCGCCTGGACCTTCCCCGGCTGCGGCCTGGCCGATGTCGCCGTGGCTCCCGACGGCACCGTCGTGCTCAGCTGCTGGTCCGGCGACATCCCGTACCAGATCGCGCGGCTCGATCCCACGACCGGAATCATCACGCGCTGGCCCATGACGGCGCAACCCTTCTATCCCGTTGCCGTCAGCCCCAGCGGCGACATCTTCTTCGAGGGGGTCTCGTCCGACTTCCGAGGGATCCTGCGGCTCGTCCCGTCGACGGGCCTGCTGACCGAGTGGACGACGTCCGGGCTGCCCAACGACTCGGTGGCGTTCCTGTCGGACCGGCTCTACTTCGCATTCGACGGGACCAGGAACCCTCTGTACGCCCTCGATCCGTCCGTGCCGGGACGCGACCGGATGATCTCGGCCTCCACCTCGGCGGCGGTCGCGCCTCGCACGTTCCAGCTGTCGCCGTCCCGCTCGCCGCTCACCGCTCGGCAGGCGTTGGCGGTCCCGGAGCGGAGCCGCATCCAGTCGGAGACATCGGACGCGTTCGAATCCTGGTCAGCGGTACGAGCCCCCCGGATGATGGCCGCGATCCCCGGCGCGCTGTACGTCACCGAGGACATCATCCACGCGATCGGCCGGCTCACGCGCTAGCGCCCGATGACTGACCGCCGCTGGTACATCGCGGCCATCAACCGCGTCGACGACCACATCGACGCGCACCTGGCGGAGCCGCTCGACCTCGAGACGCTCGCCGGCGTCGCCCACTTCTCCCCGTGGCACTTCCACCGCCTGTTCCAGGCGTTGACCGGGGAGACGCTGGCCGATCGGGTGCGGCGCCGGCGTCTGGAGGCGGCGGCCGGGATGCTGCTCGCCACGCCGCCCGAGTCGGCGCTGCGCATCGCGCTGGACGTCGGCTTCCGATCGGCGGAGGTCTTCACGCGCGCCTTCCGCGCCCATTTCGGCGTCACGCCGACCGCGTGGCGGGACGGCGCGTTCCGCGCCTGGGCCCGCAAGCACCACCTGCAATTGCGCAAGATTCATCAAGCGGATCGCAAGGCGCATCAAGCAGCGGCGAAGACCTTCCTCCAGGATCGCGTCGTGTGGCCGCGCGGCCGCCATCGCCCCAAAGGAGGAAAGCCGATGCAAGTCGAGATGAGGACCCTGCCCGAGACCCGCGTCGCGTACATGCGCTACGTCGGGCCCTACGGCTCACCGAAGATCACCCGGATGTGGGAGCGCTTCGGCGCCTGGTGCGGCGCGAGCGGCCTGCTGAACCCCCGGCCGAACATGTACGGCATCAGCCAGGACAACCCGAAGCTCACCGCGCCCGACAAGTGCCGCTACGACGCCTGCATCGAGGTCGACGCGCGCTTCCAGCCCAGGGACGACGTCGGCGTGCAGACGATCTGGGGCGGCCGCTACGCCTGCGCCCGCTTCACCGGCACCGCCGCCGACATCCACGCCGCGTGGATGCGCTTCATCGGCGAATGGATCCCCGACAGCGGCTACCAGTGCGAGAACCATCCGGCGCTGGAGCTGTACGAACCCGACTTCACCGTCGATCCCAAGACGGGGGCGTTCTCGTGCCTGCTGTGCATGCCCGTCCGCCCGCAATGACGGCGGCGCTCGACCGCGCCTGGAGCTTGGGGCTCGCGACGTCGGCGTTCACGGCCTACGCGGCGCCGCCCGTCACGGGACACGGGCGACGATCACCGTCTCGCCCTCCGGGCGCCAGGGCCGCCGGTCGTAGCCGCCGTAGAGGGTGACGTCGGTGAAGCCGGCGCGCGCCAGCAGGTGCTCCATCTCGTAGCGGTAGAACCAGCGCAGGCGAACCGTGGTGTTGCCGTTGGTCTGCGCCGGCTCGAACCGGAACGTCACCTCCATGATTTGCGTGGCCAGGTTGGTGCGCACCTTCGCGAACCGGCGGGTTTCGACGCCGTCGATCGTGAACGTGGCGTCGAGGCGCTCGTTGTCGCCGGGGGCCATGATCCACGCCAGCTTGGGATCGAAGATGTCGAACGCGAACGCGCCGCCGGGCGCCAGGTGCCTGCGGATGTTGGCCAGCGCGGCGAGCTGCGACGACACGTCCAGAAGGTGCAGGAAGGCGCGGAACGGCGACGTCACCAGCCCGAACCGGCGCGCGCCGAGGTCGAAGCTCTCCATGCGCGCCTCCACCAGCTCCAGGTTCGGCGGCGGGTTCTTCGCGCGCAGCGCCGCGAGCATCGCGGGCGACGCGTCGACACCGACGCACGGGATCCCGAGCGCTGCGATCGGCAGCAGCACCCGCCCCGTCCCGCACCCGAGCTCCAGCACGGGGCCGCCCGTCTCCTCGGCCAGCGCGCGATAGAACGCGGCGTCGCCCGACGGGTCGCGCATGACCCCGTAGAGCGCGTCGTAGTTCCGCGCGAGCACCCCCTCGTATTCGTCGGGCATGGCGTAGGCTTATCACCCGCGATGCCGCCCCGCTCGGATCGATATCGGAGGATCTACGCGGTCGTGTCGCGCGTCCCGAAGGGCCGCGTCGCCACCTACGGGCAGGTCGCGATGCTGGCGGGGCTGCCGCGCCAGGCGCGGTTCGTCGGATACGCGCTGCATGCGCTCCCCACCGACAGCGACGTCCCCTGGCACCGGGTGGTGAACGCCGCCGGCAAGATCAGCCTGCGCGCCGACGCCCTCGGGCACGACGAGCTGCAGGCGCAGCTGCTGCGGCGAGAGGGCGTGCGCTTCGTGAACGGCGCCATCCCTCTCGCGCGCTTTCGCTGGCAGCCGCGTTCGCGGCGCTAGCCTGTCTGCCTGCCTAGCGCGGCTGCGGAACGATCCGGATGTACGGACGCGGCGCCTTCCAGCCGGCCGGGTACTGCTTCTTCGCGTCGTCGTCCGACACCGAGCCCGCGATGATCACGTCCTCGCCCTGCTTCCAGTTCACGGGCGTCGCGACCTTGTGCTTCGCCGTGAGCTGCAACGAATCGATCACCCGCAGCACCTCGTCGAAGTTACGGCCGGTCGTCATCGGGTAGACGAGGATCAGCTTGATCTTCTTGTCCGGCCCGACGACGAACACGTTGCGCACCGTCTGGTTGTCAGCGGCGGTGCGTCCCTGCGAGCCACCGGCCAGCTCGGCGGGCAGCATCCCCCACGCCTTGGCGACCTTCAGCTCGGGATCACCGATCATCGGGTAGTTGGGCGCGTGCCCCTGCGTCTCCTTGATGTCGTCCGACCACTTCGAATGCGCGTCGACCGGATCGACGCTGAGGCCGATCACCTTGACGTTGCGCTTGTCGAACTCGGGCTTGAGCTTCGCCATGTAGCCCAGCTCCGTCGTGCAGACGGGCGTGAAATCCTTGGGGTGAGAGAACAACACGCCCCACGAATCGCCGAGCCATTCATGGAACTTGATCGCGCCGGCCGTGGTATCGGCCTGAAAATCCGGGGCGATGTCGCCGATTCGAAGACTCATTGTGAACCTCCTTGTCCCGTTGGAAGAAGCGCATCCTGACGTGAGCCCCCCTGCGTTTCAAGGGCAACGGCACGGCGCACGATCGCCACGCCGGCGATGAACTATGATTCCCGTCGGTGAGGCGGGACCTCTACGACGATGCGCTGACGCTGCGTGAAGCGCGCCAGAAGTATTTCGTCGCGAACGCCTTCGGACTGGACGGCGGTTACAGCCTCGACTGGGTCGACGTGAAGGTCGGCCCGATCCCGCTGCGCATCCCGAACACCACGGGCCGCAAGCGCGCTGTGCGTTTCCACGATCTGCACCACACGTTGACGGGCTACCCCACGAACTTCCGCGGCGAATGCGAGATAGGCGCCTGGGAGGTGGCGACCGGCTGCGCGGATCACTGGGCCGCCTGGTTCCTGAATCTGAGCACGATCGGCAGCGGCCTGCTGTTCGCCGCCGGCGACGTCTGGCGCGCGTTCGTGCGCGGGCGCTGGAGCCGCAACCTGTATCGCGCCAATTTCGATGACGCGCTACTGGACCGGCGCCTGGGCGACGTTCGTCGCGAGCTCCGCCTCGCGGAACCCGCGCCCGCCGCCCGCGCCGCCGATCGCATCGCCTTCGTGGGCTGGTCGCTTGCCGGCCTGGCGCTGCTGCTCATCCAGGTCGTCGCCAGCCCGCTGGTCGTGCCGATTATCGCCCTGCGATCGCGCCTGGCGACGGCCCCGCCGGCGCGCCGATAGAGTTGACGCCGGCCGCGTGCTCAGCGAGAGTCTGACTCTTGAACCTGCTTCGCTTAGGGCTCGTGGTCTGTGTAGCGTCTGGTGGCATCGTCGCGCAGGGCTGCGGCGGCGGCACCAGCAGCACAGGCACGGCGGGAAGCGGGGGCGGCGCGTCCGGAACGACCGGCGCAGCCGGCACCACCGGCGCCGCTGGGACGAGCGGGAGCGCGGGCACGACCGGCACCGCCGGCACGACCGGCGCCGCAGGCTCGGCCGCAACGGCAGGCACCTCGGGCGCCGCGGGAACGACCGGCACCGCCGGCGTGACGGGAACCGCCGGAACGACCGGCGTCGGCGGAACGACCGGCGCGGCGGGCACCACCGGCAGCGGCGGAACGGCCGGCGGCGCGGGACGCGGGGGCACGGGCGGCGCGGCGGGCGCGGCGGGCCGGGGCGGCACGACCGGGACGGCGGGCGCGACCGGCGCCGGCGGAACCGGCGGCGCCGTCGTCCCACACGGCAGCGCCGCGAAGTGGATCTGCCCGCAGGGGCAGACCTTCGGCAACCCGCTGACCGGCATCGGCACGGTCAACGCGATCAACGCGCCGAACCCGGAGTACTTCGCGTTCATCGAGGGCCCTGTCTGGATCGGGAGCGTGGGAACGGGGACGCTGTTCTTCTCGGACAACGCCTCCTCCCCGAACGAGCGGATCTGGAAGCTGGTGCCGCCCGCGACCGTCCCGACGATCTTCGTGGCCGCCAGCGGCTCCAACGGCCTCGCCGTCGACAACCAGGACCGGATCGTCGCCGCCGTTCAGCGCAGTCCATACGGCATCGTGGTCTTCAACACGACGTCCGGGAATTCGGGCACCACGATCCCGACCACCGGCAAGCCCAACGACGTCATCGTGCGTAGCGACAACAACATCTACTTCACCGACCCGGACACCGGCTTCTACCGGATCACGCCGGCGCCGGCGATGGCGGTCGGCGCGGCGATGAAGCCGACCCAGGGCAGCCGGCCGAACGGCATCGTGCTGTCGCCCGACGAGAACACGCTCTACGTGGGCGACGTCGGCAACAAGAGCATCACGAAGTACACGCTCGCCACCGACGGCAGCGTCATGACCGCGACCATGGCCACGTTCGCGACCGCGATGCGCGACACCGTCGACGGCATGTGCGTCGACTGCGCGGGCAACGTCTACGCCGGCACGTCGGGCGGGGTCGAGGTCTACTCGCCGGCGGGGGCGTACCTTGGCCTGGTGCCGACCGGTGAGTCGTCGAACTGCACCTTCGGCGGCGCCGACCGCAAGACGATGTACGTCACCTCGCGCGCGCAGCTGAAATACGTCACGCTCGCCGTGCCCGGCCTGCCCGACTAGTACCTCGCCACAGAGATTGTGATCGGTTCGGAACGGGGCCTCGGGCCTCTGGCTTCAGGCCTCGGGGACCAGAGCCGGAGCCCGTCTCTATCCCG
>Ga0207428_10004585_pt1 | contig 13096 bp, 13 predicted proteins | sample RhiMethybrSRZTD1_FD_187600 | JGI IMG/M metagenome (GOLD analysis project Ga0207428, IMG submission 187600) | Populus rhizosphere microbial communities from Tennessee, USA - Rhizosphere MetaG P. TD hybrid SRZTD1 (SPAdes) (version 3) | ecosystem: Host-associated > Plants > Roots > Rhizosphere >... | reverse complement strand
GGGATGAATTTTACACAACGGATGATATTATTATTTTTTCTTCTCAACTCGGAATGGCTATGGCTCGTTTTTGAAGAGGCGAGGAGCGGTCCGTTTTCGTGGATAAGCTGTTGCCAGGAGTGAAAGCTCTAATTTATAGTAACGACCGTTATGTTAATATAAGTTGGTTTTTGAATCCCTGTCTTTGCTGACGCGCAGGTCATTGCATGCGTCCGGAAGCACCAGACTGAAGACGTTTGAGAGGTTTGAATGCGCACAAGAATTACAGAGCTTACCGGAACCCGTTACCCGATCGTTCAGGGGGGGATGCAATGGGTGGGGCGTGCCGAATTGGCGAGCGCGGTCTCGAATGCTGGAGGGCTGGGTATCCTGACTGCGTTGACCCAGCCGACCCCGGATGCACTGGCCGCAGAGATTACACGGTGCCGTGCCATGACCAACCAGCCTTTCGGCGTGAACCTGACTATTCTCCCTACAACCACACCGCCACCTTATGGCGACTATGTCAGTGTCATTATCGAGAGCGGGGTGAAAGTCGTCGAAACCGCTGGTCGTAGCCCAACCGAGTTCATATCAAGGTTCAAGGAGGCAGGTGTCAGGATCATTCACAAATGCACCTCCGTGCGCCATGCACTTTCAGCAGAGCGTGCCGGCGTCGATGCTGTCAGCATCGACGGGTTCGAGGCGGCTGGACATCCTGGTGAAGACGATGTGCCGGGTCTAGTTTTAATTCCCGCCGCGACAGCGATTTTGCAGATTCCGGTGCTTGCCTCGGGAGGAATCGCCGATGGACGTGGCATGGCGGCGGCGCTGATGCTCGGTGCGGAAGGTATCAACATGGGGACACGATTCATGCTGACCCAGGAGGCACCGATTCATGCCACCATCAAGGCAGCGATCACGGCGGGCAGCGAGCGCGACACACGACTGATATTCCGCGCTTTCCGCAATACCGGTCGGGTGTTTCGCAATGCCATTTCAGAGGAGGTGGTCGAAATCGAGCGCCATCCCGGCGCGCAGTTCGAGGATATTCGTCCATTGGTCGCTGGCGCACGCGGGCGCAATGCTTTGGAAGGCGGAGAAGTGGATGGAGGCCTGTTGTGGGCAGGCCAGGCCATTGGCCTCATTGAGGATATTCCGACCTGCGCCGTTCTCATCGAGCGCATCGTCGCGGATTGCCGGCAGGCTATCGCTCGCGGCGCCATGCTGGTTGGAGAATAAACAGTGTCCTACAGAAGGATCCGCTATTGCCCCAAGAAATGTTCTCACTGCGCGCCGTTTAACTACAAGGGCTGAAAGGAGATTGGCCAGATAACCGTGAGGTAGGCGTCGCCGTGCCGTATGTAAGCGCGCGAAAAAATGGATAGATTTATTTTCCCTACGCCGAATGTCCGTATATGGACTCCTCCTCGTAGCCTCCTTCGCGTTGGCGCCCGTGCCGACTGCACACGTATATTCGGCCTCTTACTACGGCATCGTTTTGATGCAGGGCCATGATAGGCTATTCGCGCGTCGGCTCCCAATCACTTCTACGTGCTTTACGCACCTGGACATTAGAGGGTTTTGCCGACGCCGGTTCAACCGGTTTGCCATTGCTCAGGTTGCTTCGCAATCGTGGTGTAGAGGGTGATTCTCCCTAGATGAATAGGTTAGGCCGCTGCCCGATCCGGATGGTAATCAGTGCCGATGCGCAGCATCGACCAAGCCATGCATGCAGTTTTGTTGGCCAGTGCGATAGCGGCCACGTTGGGATGTGAGCGCTCGGCTAGGTGAGGGCGTTACCCGATTAGATGTTCACCATGCCTGGCTTATTGAGGACTTGCCGGGTGGTCGCGTGCGTATCTTGACGCAAGAAACCCAGAAAGGAAGACCTGCTGAAGAATTGGCTAAGACCAAGCCGAACCCGATGATCAACGGTCACCAAGATTGGCTAGACGGGCTCGTCAGCGCTGCGCGCAAGGTGCGCAATTGAGCATAGATTTAATATCCACTTCAAGGCTCAACCGGCAAAACCAGCGATACACCAGGTTAAAAAGGGTCTCTTCGCACAACCGTCACTCGGAGCGAAATTCTCGTGCCGACAGAGTTACAGACCGCGGCTGAGGTGCCACTTCCGGATTTGGTAGCGAGTTTCGGGGGAGGGCAGCAGGCAGGTGAAGTTCGATCAACGCATCACCGAAAATGAGGTTATTTCCGTATCTTTAACTCTTTTACTGATCTGGCTCGTTGCTCGTCCAGACTGTTGTAATAGGTGTTTTGAGTCGTGCTTAGGCTGTTATGACGCAGATCCGCTTGGAGATCTTTCATATCGCGAAGTGGTGCATCGAACGTCGCGGCTGTATGGCGTAACCAGTGGAGCGAGGCAGAGCGGAGTTGGTCAATCTCATCCTCACTCCATCCTTCACTCTGCATACGTTGCAAGGCATGATCAAATACTGTTTGAAGAAGCGACCGTACATGCCGATCCGAGAGCCCACCGCGACCTTTCAACGTGGTAATCAGTGGCGTTTTTTCCTGTGGTGAGGGCAGGGGAGAGAGATTTAGGAAGTGACGGTACCTCACGAGATATCGCTCGATGTACTCGTCTCTCACACTAATCTTGGCCGCTTTGTTACCTTTTCCGACGACGTGAAACCACCAGTTGCCCGTTGTATCTCGCCGTAAATCTCCCATTGTTGGCCGCCAGTTATCACGGCCGATCAGGTCAGAAACACGGAGGTACATAGCAAAAAGCGTTGCCAGGATAAACAGCGTGCGCTCATGGTCTGAATCATCGTCAGCCATCTGTTCTGCAGTATCAATCACGAAACTCCATTGCAACTCGGTCAAGGACCGAGACGCCACGTCCAGTGTGTTTCGCTGCTTATAGATCGACTTCTGCTTGATAGCACGAAATGGATTCGCTTCCGTAAGGCCTTCATCCATCGCGTGTTGAAAGAAGCTGCCGCAGACAGCGAAGACCTGGGCCACCGATCCCTGGGCCATATGGTAAGTACGTGAGGAGAGATCGCTCATCGTCTCAGCCGCCAGCTTGCGCTCACGTTTAGAAACGGTGCAACTGAATGGCCGTCAATCAGGATTCACTACGTACTCATCTGATTCAAGCCGCTTACGGCCACCTATGCGTTTGAACCTAGATTTGATCATGGGACCGACCCAGTCCGCGGGCGGGTTAAGACAGAACTCCATGAATTGCTCCGCATCGGAGCGGCGCAGATCTAGGAGCGGTTTGCGAGCCACAATGAGTGCCCAGAGCAGCAAGCGTTCGACGTGCGTTCTGAAGGAGTTGAAGGTTGACTGGTTGCCGGCGTACGACTTCAAGAAACTCCGCACAACCAAGTAGCTGTCAACGGCGCGGCAACTGTCTTCGAAACTCTTGAGATATTGCTGGACAGTGGCACGCTCGTTACTGAGCTGGAGAAAGTTGAGCTCGTGGAAGCACTCGAAAGTGTCGAACAGCGGCTAAGGGATGCGTGACATGAATAGACCAATGCGGTGTTGGAATGGCGCTAGCTTGCGTGTCTAAGGGGAGTTATGCAATATCCGGGTCTGACAGTTATCGGATATTGCATTTATATCGAACCTTAGAGGTAGAGTCAGTTGACATAGGACTATCAACACCGGGTCCAGACCTATAATGGTTTTGAACGCTGACAGAACAGCTACCGTCAACGGCGGCTGGGCGCTGATACAAAGTCCCGCTCAAATTCGGCGTCACACTCTTTGATTCCCTATAGATCTCATCAAAGGCCAGCAATGTCCCAGAAAAATTTTTACCGCCGCCGGACACTGGCTGCACGGCTCACTAAGCTGATAACGCAAGTGGCAGTGGGCAGTGCTGCTGCGTCAGGTGTCTTCCTGACAGCACCACGTCGAACCGGCAAGTCCACTTTCGCCCGCGAAGATTTGAGGCCTGCCTTGGAAGAGGCGGGAGCCATCGTGTTGTATGCCGATCTTTGGAAGGACCTGACGATAGAGCCAGGAGCTGTCATAGTCGAGACTGTCCGAGAAGCTATTGGACGTGACGAAAAACTCATGAGCCGATTGGCGATAGCTCCCGGGCTGGAAGCGGTAAGTGTCGGTCGCGTGAATTTCAACGTGAACGAAATTGGGTTCGGGAAAGAATTCGGTCTCACCAAGGCACTTGAAGCGCTGTCCGATGAGGCGAAAAAACTCATTATTCTGATAATCGACGAAACTCAACATGCGATCACGACAGACGAAGGCGTCGCAGCACTCTTTGCGCTAAAGGCGGCTAGGGACGAACTTAACAGCTCCAAACATTATGGTCTTCGCATCGTTTGCATCGGATCAAACCAAAACAAGCTTGCCATGCTTCGCAATAGCAGCGATGAGGCGTTTTTTGGGGCCTCAATGCTGCAGCTCCCAATGTTGGATGAAGACTTCGTTGACTGGTATTGCAAGGCGCTTGACCTTCCAAATAATCTCGACCCTTCAGATGTATTCCAGTTGTTTCAAGAGAGTGGTTATCGCCCCGAAATTCTCAGCGCAGCCGCAGACGGCATCCGTTTCGATCTCACCGTCGGCCCTAAAGCCATCCTGGTGCGTTTTGCCGAGCTTGTCCGAGCGCAAGCGGAAGCGCTCAATGCGAATCTTAAGATGGTGATTCATAGCCTCACACCGATCCAGTCTGCCGTCATTTGTGTGATAGGTGCGAAGGGTGAGGGTTTCGCGCCCTTCGAATCTACGACCATGGGGTTGTATGCCAAAGCGATAGCGAACGCTGGCATAGCCACAAGCGAGCTGAAGGTCGAAGTGCCAGATGTGCAGCTAGCGCTCATGGCACTGCAGGAAAAGAAACTGGTCTGGAAAACTTCTCGCGGTGTCTATACGATCGAGGAACAGGTGATAGTTGACCTTCTTCGCGAAGATGGTCTGTTGGATGACCTAGTGTGAACCTCATCAATAGTGGTTCCTGCGTTGCAGCACGGTAGGTGAGTGCACCCTTGCGTGTCGTTTTATTCCTCGTTATCGAGACAGCTAAATCGTTGTGGCCGTGGAATTGGTGAGTTGCCACGTAGAACCGCTTTGATATGTTCCGCTGCGAGCTGAAGGCTTTCACGATCTGCTGCGTACACCGCCTCAACAAGCCTGTCCCTGGCTCGACGCTTGATCATCAATATCTCGTCAAAACTAGCTTCTCCTGAATGCTTGTTGCGATTACTCATGTGATGCCTCACTCGCTGATTGACTAAAGCCTAAGCTGATGGGATGCCAGAAGGCTCCAGCTTGAAAGAGAGCGCAGTGCGTTCTCTCCTGGATTTCACTGACCGTACACAAGATTCCGGTGGTTTCATTTGTTTTGGAGTTGACGTACTTTGAAGATAGCGTCGAATTCCCGCAAAAGCGATCACTTCAATCGTAATGCCGGAGTTTCGTGTACGGCCGTTTGACCTATCAAACTAAACCCGCGCAGGAGGTCTGAACGATGACTGATAAGCCCGTTGGATGTCGTCCCTATAGCCGATTTGAAGATGGGTACGAGGATCTTCCACTCGATTCAAACGAGATCGAGGTGCGCCTGGCTATCGCTGACTATGTGATTCGCCGAGTTGCTGGCACACCCACGGGTGAAAGCATTTTCAAGGGATTGGTCAGGAATTTTGAGAACCGCTACCCACACCATAAATTGCTCGCTCTTTATTTGACTAGCCCTGAATCTTTGGTATCGGAAGACGAGGAAAGTGAGGTTGAGGTTGAGGTTGAGGTTGAGGTTGAGGTTGAGGTTGAGGTTGAGGTTGAGGTTGAGGTTGAGGATAGCCTTTCACTGAATAAGCTGGATATCAAATTGTGTGAAAGCCTGCTCCATTATCATCCGGATCAAGAACCGTGTGGCCCACTCGCAGGATTGAGCTTTGATTTCACTGAACGAGAATCCCGTCGCCGAAAAAAGTGACGGTCTTTGAGTGTTAGGAGGTAATGCCAGCCTAAATCCTCGAGACGCGTATCGAAACCGCGGACAAGGTCTCCGTCAGGTTTTTTTTACGTATCGGTGCTTTAACAGGGAGCAAAGAATGAGCGCTAAAGTCGATAGCGATATCGCAGCTAATGCCCGAGCCAAGCTTGAGCGTCTTCACAGGTCGTCCAAGTATCGTAGTTTTTTTAACATCGATGCTATTGACGCTTTTAGTAAGGTAGAAGGCACTGCTTTCGCCGGTGTGCCCTTGAAGCATACGAAGGTTTTTGACGATCCATCGCCACGTGACTGATTACCGATGATTTGAAAAAATCGGACATCGCTTGGTTCATGTGGCCACTCTTTTGTGGCCGCAACGCTGCGGACAAGATTGTACTGTAAACCGCACATCAGTGCTGAACGGACAAGGCAGGCCTTCACAACCAAGGCAGCCTGGCTACAGAAATCAGTCATGTCTCCGTTTTGTGGGTGAACAATACCTTCACGCTTGTGAAGTCTATCTCAGTGCTGATGTCCATTTGCGAATACGTCCGGCCCGCAACTGTCAAAATGGGTATTTTCTCTCCACTCTGACCGAGCGCTTCGCTCGCCTCCAGAAGCGGCTCCATACGCCAATGGCCAGTTTTGTTGACAAAACCAGGGGTGACATACTGGATTGACCGGACCCGAAAGGAGTCATGCTGCTGCTCGAGGATATCTTTCAGTGAATCAAACGAAGAGACCATCAGCATCTCACCCACGAACTCCTTGCCTTCACGAACCTCCGCGTGAAGATAAAACCATGGACACATTACCGTCTGTCGAACGAAGGGACGTGCAAGAAAATCGTCGTTGAATAGGCTGGAAAAGATCATCGATTGTCCATGCTCCTGGTTCATGGCAAGCCTCTCTCCGCGTCACAAATGACCAATATATGTTGTAGTCATATATTGTGCAATGAAGCCTTATCGTTCCTTTTGTGAGATCGCAAAATGGAACTGAGGAAAGCATTTGGGGCAACGCTGAGACAGGTTCGCCTTCAGAAAAACCTTACGCAGGAGGATTTTGCGCTTGTCAGTAGTCGGACCAATGTCAGCTTGCTCGAGCGGGGCGGCACCAGCCCGACGCTTGATAAGCTCGAAGAGCTCTGCAGCGCTCTCGGGATCCATCCGGTCAGCTTAGTGGCCGCGTGCTATATGCGGAAAGAGGAAACCGGCGATATCAGGAAATTTCTATCCCACGTGCAAGACGAGCTTCAACTTATAGACCTGCCATTAAACTTTGAAAAAGGGGAAGGGCGCGATATTTGATTCTTTCATCGTAGGGAGACGTACTAGCTCACCTAGATGGCTGTTTTAGTCGAATTATCAATATGTTAGCTGAAGTTTCTAAAGGTTGAGCCTTGGCCGCTGCTTGCTAAATATTGGTAAATCGGCTATCTCTGAACTTGTGCGTGCGGAAACCTTGAGACAGTGCCACCACGTAATCCAATAGCTTTACTAGCTAGAGGATAGAAAATGCAAGAGTTACGTTCAATGATCACGGAATTCAAATTTTGCGTGGCAATGGCTCACGGATTGTCGGAAGTGGGGCCATTAGCCGCTCTCGTGTAAGACCTGCAATGGTTGCGTTGTAGATGAGTCGGTTCGCAATCTCCGCCATTCTGGCAAGCTCAGCCTTCAGTTCATCATTCTCTGCCTGAAGCCTGGAGATCTTCTTCATAGCATCCAGAGTACTCCGTGGTCTTGGCATGTCCGAAAGCTTCTGTTTTTCTACCTTCAGATGTTGTTTCTTGTTCTTATAAGCGACTTTTATCGCTATTTTTTTGTCGAGCGCCTGACGTGTTGGCGGGTTATCCCACCCCATAATGCCTTGTGCACCAATGCAGACTGAGTTCCAGTCCAGCGCATGCTCGGCTGGCCAGTTACGGATCATCTGAGCGATTTTTCTTTCATGCTGTTCTGAGATCGTTTTAGGCATTATCGGAACTCCGAAGTAACTCTAGGCAAGCCAATAAATCGTCGCCGTATGTGATGCGCAGTTCATTCCTATCCAGCAACTTGATACCTACGGCGTTGGCTTTCTCGGACACAATCACCTTCTCGTGGCTGAAGTCTTCTCCCGCCATTTCGATGGGGCTGCCGTCAGGTATTTCAGGGTCGTGCAGGATGGCCAGCAGTTGATCGAGCCGTTCGATCTGCGGTCCTGCCTTTTCAGTCCATCGCGATGCGGCCCGATCGCCTTTCGCTATCGCCCGTTGCGCGGCTGTGTAAGTTAGGAATAAATTGTCACGATCTAGCTTAATGATTTCTGCGGCAATCTTGTGGCCCTTGCACATGAGGAGTTCCGAGCAATTGAGGCAATCGGCGAACTTGTTGCAGGGCCCGGCTCTCCAGCTACGTCGGCAAATGCCATAGCGGCTGCGATGAAACGGCCCTTGGCCATAAAGCTCTGCTTCTCCGTCGGTGATCGGTTTCAGCGGTTCCTGTTCTTGGTTGGTCCCGAACAAGGCAGCTCCGTTGGAGGCTGCTGTTAGCGGGTCGTCATGCAGGTATGTCCTGGTCTGCCGGGTAGTAGCTCGACCACTCCATTCGGTAAGCATGTCCATGGAGATGCCGCTGTTGCGGCCAAGTCTGTTTAGAAGGTGGCGGAGGCTGTGGGATGTGAACTTTATAGCCTCATAGCCGTGCCGTGCGAAGAAATTCATTGCCAAGGCGTTTTTACTGCCGGTTCTCAAGCGTCTATAATAAAAATTTCGATCGCATGGTGCTAATAGTACGGGACTTGCACCACTGTTGTATGCCAGTTGAAAACGACGAAAACATAAAAGTGACTCTGACATTTTCAATGGTGGCTCCGCTGAGCTCATTGGGGCTTCTTGATACGGGAAGTGTGGGTTAAGTGCACGATGTTCGTTAAGCACTAGTTGCCATAAAGAGTTCAGTGTAAAGCCTGTCAGGGAATAGTTTCCGGTATGTCTCTTGATGAAACCCGCGCAGGACTTCTGGAGCGAAAAGCCTAATGCTTGCGCCACTTGTTTTGGCGTCAGTTCTTGGTCGTCGGGAGTATTCGGGCAATTCGCGTGGCGGTAAAAGGTCGTTGGATTTTTTTCCATGTAGTGCGCTAGACGGCGCCCCTCTTCAGTAATCGTGTTTAGTCGGTTGACCGCTTCAGTCGCAACCTCGCCCATTGTTTTGGGAATAGCTTTACGGATGAATTGTCGGGTCTTCGGTACCCAATACGCTAGGAATTTTTGACACTCTCCATTCTTGTCTGTGGCATCACGTAGGCAATCAGTGCGAAAGCGTATAGTTTCTCCAATACGCGTAGGAGCACTCATTAGAAGTCCAGTAATGCAGGTAACCATGATGTCGATGTCTTCCTGAGTTTCCTTGGCACCTCGTGAAAACACCTCGGCAATCGCCAGAAGCGCGCTCTGATTGGGAACCTTCTTAGCCTTCACTTCGTCCGGTGCTCTTGCGCCATTGATACAATCATAGCTGTGCCGACCCAAGTAAGGGTGTCTCCAGAACCGCGGATCGACTGTGAGGATGCCGAGTTCCGCTAGTGTTTTTAGGATATCCAGCATTACATCGCAAACTCCTTGGCGGGTAGCACTAGGTTCAAGGGCGCTGACGGCTCTGTCCCAGTGTCGTTGGTCGAAATTAGTTATATTTGGTACAGGCGTGTCTTGACGCAGGGCGAACTCGATCGTCCGCAGTGCGCGTATTTCAACACCGATGCTCTTCTTTGGACGCAACGTGTGCTTGTAGCGGAGGAAGGCCTTCGCCACTTCAATAAAAGTCGTATGCATCAACTGATGTGATTCGCAGGCTATGCCGGGACGTAAGCCGCTGTTCTCAAAGTTTGTGAAACGGATGGCAACGTGGGTCGTTGGCCACCTATATGCATCCCAGGCAAAATCTTCCAATTCAGACCAAAGAGTCAGATGATCGCGGGCTAGGGCAATGAAATCATTGAGGTTTTGCTGGGCTGATAAATCGCGCTTGGGAGTGAACCGAATTACCTGGCTCATGGTTTCATCTTCCGTGCGGCCTTGCGATCGTTGCAACGCGTAATGCAATTTTCTACGGCTCGAATATCAGAGGAAAGGTCAATAGGTATTAGTAGGCTTCGCTGGCCGCCAATTCTCAATGGCTTTTCCTCCGCTGCCTGTCGCTGTATTAATGCCTCCAATACCTCGTGGTGAGGAGCATCGACCAATGGCTCGAAATACTTACAGCGATAGCACGGAATTGGCACAGAGGTTGTAGAGCAAAAACTGTGCTTTCCGCAGCGACCCACGCTCTTGAGTTCGCCTGCGCTGGCAAACTCCAGCTTGCTCGCTGGGTCGTCGGCCCGTATGGCCTGGCTCTCTGAGTCAAGCAGCGTCCCGGCGAACGCCATGGCGAGCGGATTCAGTGTTGAGGCCATTGCTTCATCGAGTCGTCGCGCCTGTTCGGCGGGATCGTTGTAGTAAGCATCAAGCGTTCTTTCACGCGTATGGCCCAGCCAATGGGAGAGAATATGCTTTGGTACACCTTGGCGGGCGAGCTGCCGTGCTCGCGTATGACGCATCCGCGTCGCGGTGACAACCATTATCTGGCCGGTGCGGAGGCTAATTGGTGGTTTCGGTCGAAAGGACTGTCGCGTGGGTTTCATGCCATAGCTGCAGTTAGGGCTGTTATTTGTCCATTTGATAATATCGACTATGCGACCTTTTCGTAGGTGAAATAAGTTATTGTCTAAGCTTTCTAGAAGGTTAAGCTGGTATTGATTTTCAATGAGTTTCCGAGCTTCTTTAATTCGGGCTTCACTACAAAATAGTGGTAGCTTTTCCAATTGTTCATCAGAGAGGAAAAAACCCAAAGTATGTTCAAATAGTTTCTTGATTTCATGGCGTTGAATAGTGCATAAATTCCATAGGTGATCGGCCAGTATGTGAGGTTCGAATTTGCTATCTCGAAAGCTTGTTTCGGCGGTGATATCTTTGATTCCCGGAAAGTTGATGATACGCCCTATGAAACCCTGGGTATCCGTACCGTCGCTTTCACGAACATCACCCACTTTGAGAAGGGCTATCTGACTAGGTCTTCGCGAGTATTGCATCGATAGTAGCTTGATGAGCGTCACCTGCGTCTCTGATGTACCGCAGTCATAGTTATCCCAAACTGTGCGAAGCAAATTTTCATACTCCTCATCGGTGAGCCAGCTTTTCTCTGGATTGTCAGAGAGCACATTGCGCGGCCCGTTGCGGTGTGCGGCAGCATCATTCAGAAATCGTATTATGTCAGGGTTAATGGCGGCGCTGTCTCGCTCTTGCCAGTGCAGGAAAAGACGTGTTATCGCGCTTTTGGATCTATGAAACGAAGGCTTAGTCAGAGCCCGTGCAATCCAGGTTGCGTCAATTGTGGAGGTCGGACATGCTTTAAGTGTTGCATTCAGCGATGCGACGATATTCAAGTAACTATAGGGTGAGTAGTCACCCTGTTTTGAGAAGCTGATAACGTGCTGTTTAAAAGACTCCTTTAATGCGTCGCTTAGGGGCGACAGCGCGTCGGTCATCTTGAGTCGTCCTTGACCTATATGAATAAGATCATCTTCCTCCCAGTAAAAAGTCTCGCTACGCAGCTCAGTTCGATCAGTCCGCTGGAGATCAACCTCAAGCAATACAGGCGTACTTGCTATAGATGCCTTCTCATTCATATAGAGATCCTTGCGGTGTCGGAAGCGATTATTAATCCAAATTCATATGATTTTTCTTCGATATGGCGGCGGTTATAAAGTCTTGACATGGGCGAGTCTGGTGCCCACCCCATTAGTTGCTCCCTCAACGTACGCTCTTGCTCAAAAGGCATGCCTTCTCTATCTGCTTGCTTCGAAAAGCGGTAGTTCCAGTCATGTCGCAACAGGTGAGGGTGAATCAACAATAGAGCAGGATAGGATCGCTTGAGGTTAATAAGCCCTGTTCCAAACGCCGTTTTCTGAAGTGCTTTACCTTGGCTACGTCCACCGCGATGGACGACAAAAATAAAGTCCTCGTCCGAGAATCCAACCCTCGGAATCTCGGATCGCCAGTTGTCTCTGTATTCCTTTAGTTGATCTTCGAGTCTTTCTGATATTGGAACAATACGTCCCAGAGTTTTGGCAGCAGGTTGATTTAAACGGGTGTCGACTGCGTCATGGTGGTTGCGTTGTATGTGTAGATAGGCGCTATCGCCACCACTAGCTTCAATGAAGCTCTTGAGTTTTAGGCTTAAGAGCTCGCCGAGCCGAATACCTGTTTCGTAAATAATACGTAGCATTACCAAGTTTCGCAGTCTGGGGCCAAAGTCTTGTGGTTTCCGGATGCCTGTAAAGGGTTGTTCGAAGCAGTCCAACAACTGATTGCGGGCTTCAGGCGATAATCTCGCCGCCAAAATAGTTTGTTCGTGTGCGCATTTTGATCCCGTCTTGCGTCGCTTTTTTTTAAGCAGCATGGTGTCTTGCGTCTCAATTGCATCCCTGGCGTCGCGAGTGTTGGAGTCGTTTATGACCTCTAGCGCGAGCCATCGGAGATATGCTGCAGCATAGGCGACATAAGTGTTGTACTTTGGGCTGCTGATAACACTTCCTTTGTCACTCAATTTCCTCTTACGCAGATAGTTCGTCAGGTCATCTATCTCGGCGGCGCTAAAAAAACTGCGGTTGTGGAAGCGCGATGCTAGGTCGATGTTCCTGCGGGATTCCCATTCACTGACTCTCTTAATCGCCGCTAGGTACACCTTCTGGGTTTCGTGTGTAGCAGATGGCCTGATCGAACGGGCAATAAAAGCTGTTGGATAAAACAGAGGGAAGCCAGGGGTATCAGCTTCGTAGAGTTGAGAGAACCGTTCGCCACTATTCGTAATAAAGGTCTTAACCGTATATTTCATATTTACACCTCTGCGTAGTGTAGAAGAACGTCGATCGCTGTTTACATCTGATCGACAGCTCTTGCGGTGACTCTCTGACGATATGTTAAGATTTGACGCGTATTTAGAGGCGGCGAAGCGATGACGGTTTACAAAAGTGTAGCTAACAGGATGGTAGTACTCGACACCGAAACCACCGGCATGCCGGTGACCGACGGCCACCGGATTATTGAAATCGGTTGTGTCGAGTTGATCGGCCGACGCCTGACGGGCCGGCACTTTCACG
>Ga0207428_10004584_pt1 | contig 13097 bp, 15 predicted proteins | sample RhiMethybrSRZTD1_FD_187600 | JGI IMG/M metagenome (GOLD analysis project Ga0207428, IMG submission 187600) | Populus rhizosphere microbial communities from Tennessee, USA - Rhizosphere MetaG P. TD hybrid SRZTD1 (SPAdes) (version 3) | ecosystem: Host-associated > Plants > Roots > Rhizosphere >... | reverse complement strand
GCGCAACAGCAATTCCTCGCCGCCGCGGGTTGCGAGCAAATCCAGGGCTACATCATCAGCCTGCCACTACCCCCGGACGAATTTGCTGCGACGTTTCTTCGTACAACCGTAATGGCTTTTTCGGATGGCACAGTCGCGAAACCGTCGTTATAATCCGCGGCCTACTGAGGGCCTATAGCTCAGTTGGTTAGAGCAGAGGACTCATAATCCTTTGGTCCACGGTTCAAGTCCGTGTGGGCCCACCAATAAAATCAACAACTTAGGCCAATCATTGTGATTGGCTTTTTTTGTTTCTGGTGCTTTTGTAAGCATTTTGTAAGCATCTGGCGTAAAAAAGCCCAGCTCAGCGGCCAGGCTTGATGGTCTTGCACGGTCAAATCAGAGCTGCTGCCCGATGCATTGGGCGTTCAGCATCTACCCATTTCCACGGAAAAACCGAATCAAGTAACGTTATGTGCAATCCCAGATCAAAGGTCACGGATTGTCACGAATTGATAAAGCACTGTCGTCAGATGAAAGGTTGGCAGCCTTTCCGTCTATAAACTTCTCCTCACAGTCTGCGCGGCAAGCACACAAAAAAATGAACAATACAACAGTTATATTGACAACCGTGGCAGTGTTCGGGTTTGCAATCGTCCTCGCCATGCCCCTAGGCCGGATTGCCGGGGTTAAACTTAAGCCAGGTCGCTACACTCAGCTCGACGGCATGCGCGCTATTGCTGCGCTCATGGTGGTGTGTTCGCACTATCTGATCCATGCGCGCCTGATTACCGGGGAGCCAATCGGATCGCCGCTCAAGGAAGCGCTTGGTGCGGTCGGCGTGCAGATCTTCTTTTGTATCACAGGCTTCCTATTCACGCGCAAGGCAATGTACGGGCCGATTGACGTGCCGTCGTTGATCTCTTCCCGGGTTCGGCGAATCGTACCGCTGTATTTGTTCTGCATGACAGCAGGTATTGCGCTCGCCGCATACATTGCCTCGTCCGTTCCAGGCGCGCCGCCGGTCGTTTATCAGGACGTCCTGCGTGCTTACGCTTACGGTTTCATAGGCGGCAACGTGCCGTCCATTGCCGGCATGCCGATCTCGGGGCAGATTGGTCAAGTGTGGACCTTGAGTTGGGAATGGACCTTTTATCTTTTCGTGCCGTTTATCGCTGCCGTGGTTACGTCTAGAACATGGATCGTAGCAGCGCTTTTGTTCTTGGGGGCCTGCGCCCTCTACCAGTTCCAGGTATCGGACCAAGTGTGGGCCTTCTTTCTTCCAGGCGTAGTGTGCGGTGTCATAGCTGACAAGGTGAAAATCGGTACCGCGGTGAGCGTCCTGCTATTCGCTGCTGGCGTAGCGACATTTGGGGCATCACTCTGGATGGACGTTACACCTTACGGAATTACTCGGTTAGCGCTCTGCGCAATCGGCTTCCCTTGCCTCTTGTTCGGGCATCAGTACGCGCTCTCGATCCGGCCGCTGCGTATCCTCGGGGAAGTGAGCTACAGCATCTACATGGTGCACTTGATCTTTGCCTCCGGGTTCTACTTCATAGTCGCCAACAACTGGGATATCTTCAAAACTCCGGAAGACAAGATCCTGTTTGGACTTGTCGCGCTCGCCGGGATGTTGATGTTCAGCTTTGTGACTTACGCACTGATCGAGCGGCCTTTCATGAAGGGCGCGGCCATTGGATCTGCCACGCCTTCATCACCTGCGCTTCGAGCTGTGGATGTTGGAGCAGGCAGGGTTGCCAGTGCCGATCAGTGATGTCCAGTGCATGAGGGCTGTGCATAGTGGGTTGTGCGCGCGTATCGACGGCGCTGCCCCCTGCCGTTTGCGCTTCGGTGACGGCCTTGGGATCGACGATCACCCGCCTGATCTCAGTGATTACAGGGTGGTCGGGGTCGCGGCCACCTTCTCCGACCAGAACGCGCGATAGGCGTCTCTGGTTCGCTGCACCCCGGCCAGGCGCTGCTACTACCAGCTGGGCGGGGCTCAGACCTTGGAGGCTAAGCCCACGGCGTTCGAGTTGGACGAAGTAGCGGTTGACCATCAGCACCAGGTCGAATGTGCCTTGCCACGTCGATGCTCCAAAAATTTGCAGGCACCTCTCCCCGACTTTCCCCCTTTAATCCCTTTGCAACTCACTGATTTACCGGGCGTTATGTGATCTGCTAAATATTTTCAGCACGCCCTGCTCATGCCCACCGTTACCGATCCCATACCCGCTAGGTCTACGCACTGCCCGCAAAGGCCCGCACTAGAGGGCGTCACAGTGGATATGACATTCGAACACCTCAGACTGATAAGCTAAATCCAGCCAACACCCTGCAACCCATCTAAACCGAACCTCTCACGCCTTACCCCGAAAACATCTCGCAGCTATTCTTTTTTTCAGCACCTCCGTTCTACCCCCCATAGAACGCACTTTTACCGGGCAAACGCAGCTAGAGGCGCGTAGCCGCTCTGGCACGCGCCTTGGCAGGATCAGGAAAATTAGAGCGGATTTACTATAAAGCCGAAGCGCCGCGACAAATCCAGTCCATCCGCACCATTTACACCGACACCGTGCCAGTCCTCCAGCGCCTGCCGCTTCAGAGTCGACAAGTCACCCTGTACGTACGTTTCGGTCAACCCCGGCATCGCATGGTTCAGCAACTGCTCGGCAATCACATAGTTGACGTTCAGATGCTGCCATCCGGCCCGCGCCAGCTTGCGCAGGTCGTGGCTTGACCAGTCACCAGCGCTCAGGCCGGCAATCGCCAACGATGCCCCCGGCCCCGTCAGCGCGTGACCGTGACCACCCGGAAACAGATATACGCTCGGCTTGCTGGATTGCTGATCCTTGTACCAACGCAGCACAGCCACCACAGCTGGCGTCAGCGGCAGTTCAAGCCGCGTTCGCGTCTTGGTCAACTCAGCCGGAATCACCCACCACCCAAAATCCAGGTCGAAGTGATCCCAGCGCGCCTGCCGCGTCTCGCCGATCCGAGTGCCGTGACAGAGCATCAACAGCGCCAGCAGGCAAGGCCCTGGCGACTTCGGCAGACGCAGTGCCAGCAGATCCATCAGCCAGCCAACATCACGCGGAAACAACCGCGCCCCCTTCGGTCTCAAGCGGCCCAGCCCGAAATCCGTGAACCGGACGTCAGCCAGTGGATTGACGTTCAGCAGCCCCAGCCGCTTGCCCGTGCGAAACCCCGCGCTTAATACCCGGTAGGCATTGCACACCGTGGCCGGTGCTACCAGCGTTTGCATCGGTTGAACCAACAGCCGGTCAAGCATGGCCGTGTTCAACTGATCCACCGGCACGCCCCTCAGGCGCGGAAAAAGCCAGTTCTTGGCCAGCGACCGGCAACTGGCCTTGCGCGCCTTGGATACCGTGGCCGTGTTCAAATGCCGCTCCAGATACCACGACACCACGTCACCCACCGTATACAGAGCGCGCAGCATGGCGTCGGGATGAACACCGCCAGCACGTAGCAACTTCAGCGACGACACCCGTGCATCCATTTCCTTGCAGCCGCAACCCGGCCAATCAGCCACCTTCTGCCACTTGCCAGCATGCACCGTGTACCACGCACCCCGGCGCCGATCCTTGAGAAAACGAAAGCGCATATTCGGGTAGCGCTGGTCGCGAAGGTCGCGAACGTATTCATCTTTTGCCTCGGCTCGAATCGCCGCATCACTGAAGTCGATGTATCGCGTCTCACCCATCGCATACCTCTTCACCTGTTGACCAACCTAGCAGCCAGCCCGATCAGGACCACGCCGCACGCTCATGCCTGTCCGATCACCTTCGGCCTGCCGGTGAAGACGGTGATGCCAGCTTCGACGTCGGCTTCAACCTCGCGGTGAAGACACCTTCAGACCTCAATCAACGCGTAAAGCCCCGCGCCGACATCGCTGCCGCGACACACAGCACATCACCGTGCCAAGCTTCCAGCAGGCTGAACCGATGCCTGTTGAATTCACGCTCCAACGCCTCGACTTGCTCAGCCGTTGCGCCCAGGTCGACGTACTCGCGCAAGCACTGCGCCCATTGCGCCGCGTCCATGTCAGGGAACGAGTCCAATAGATCGTCCAGTTCGAAGAATTCACGCGTCAGCTCGTGCACCCTGGCGTTCGCTTCAGTCTTGCCCAGCGCTCTACCCTTGCACCCAATGAACTAGTGATCACCCCGGCCAGCACAGCAGCGCCGATAGCGTTTGAGCAGCACCACGAAAGGTGCGGTAAGCGGCAACGGCTCGTCACCGACCCACCAGACACGGGCCTGTAAGTCGAAATCGGACCACTGCGCTTGCAGCAGTACCGGCACCGGCTGGCCGTAACCGAGTGTCAGCAGGCCAAGTATCGACGCCTCAGGATCCACGCCGAATCCATCCAGCAGGTCGCCAATGACCGTCAGTGCCCAGTCATGATTATTCGCCATACACAACTCCATCGACCGCGCCTTGCAGGTGAGCAATGTCTGGCGCCGCTCTCAAGACAACTACTCACTGGGCAACCTGCTTTTGACCCCAGCAGTCGCCCCATCGTTTTTGAGCTTATTGGTGGGAATGGAATTAGGGCAACCCGGACAGCATTGACAGATAGCCCTGCACGCTCTTGCGCCCCCTCAATCTGAAGTCCTAGAGAAGAATTTAGGGGCGATGCGCTAAAGCTTTTTTCTTCTCTTCTCTTCTCTGGTCACGCTTTTGTCACGCTCATTGAGTGATGTATTGCGTGACTTATTTTCGCGGTGTTTGCGCTGCCTACGAGCGTCTACTGCGCGTTTCTTGGCCGAATGCCCGTTATGCCGATCAAAATTAGGGAAGGTAATTCCGCCGTTTTCTTCTCGCAGCCAACCAACTTTTTCTAACGCATCAGCGACACCGTCGTGACACACGTAACGGTTGATCCATTTTTTTGTCACACCAGCAACGTGACCATTGCGTGACTGCGCATCAGCCCATGCCCACAGGCGATGAAGCATTCCAACTACGGTGCATTCAGTAACGCTCAGATCAGCGCTAACGCTGATAACAGCCGGATCTTTATCTAAGTCAACGCGCATCTTTATCCAGTCACCGGCCATAGCTCAGCCCCTGTTTAGGAGCTGCTCGGCAGCGTGGAGAAAAAATGTGCTATGCGGATGCGCAGCGGTGAGCAAAATGTCGCCATTGGCGAGTTGGAGGAAACACCCGGTGCTTTGCCCCGGTTTATCGCTCAATGCGGGGTAGCGGGAAATCTTGCTGGCAGGTGCGGGAGCACCACCGGTGGGTTCACGCGGTGTCAGCGACTCGTCGTAAAAATTCATTGTGTAGCCCTCAACCGTTTGTCGGGGGCCGGACTGAATGCGACAATCAGCGTGCTCGTTACTGTTTGCAGCAATAACCAGCACCGCCGGACGCCATAACGTCCGGCTTTTTTATGCCTGGAGCTTTTGTGGTCTGGCCACCTCCAGCAATGCGCGAATATCGGATGTTGGCCAGGCAAGACGCCCACCAATGCGGACGCACTTTACCGGGCCATCGTTTCGAATGCCCAGTTGCGCAGGGTCTGCGGCTGGCGGTTAAGAAAGTACGCGGCCTCTGCCGTGGTGAGAGTCGGCCGCTCGATTGCGTCCAGGGACTTGAAGGCATGCATTTACTGCTCCCGATGGTTCCGGATCATCCGGGGTTCGGGTTCAACATTATTCACATGGTTGTAATGAAGTCATGGACAGTCACCTCTGGAGGTCGGTGTCCACAAGCAGCATAAGCCGCCTGTCATCTTTGGCGAGCTGATCCTTTTTAAACTTCTTTACTCGCTCGTTTCTGCGCCGTTTGGTCCGGGCTTCTGTCTCATACGGGTCTAGCTCAGCAATACCCCCCGCATCCAAACTCACAGCTTCTGCATCAGTCATAACCTGCTCGACCTTGCATTCATTAATTTTCTGCTTTTGCCGCATGGCGGTTAGCAGTTTTTCACCGTCCGGGTGATACATCAGTTGATCAAGCAGAGTCTGCATGGCCTCGCTTGCGACCAAACCAATTGGTTTGTCATCAATTAGCTTCTGCCGGAGGAAGTCCCATAGCTCGCACAGATCATCCAGCGACTCAAACGGCCTCAGCTGGGGCAGCACCGCGCCGTCGTTTCCTAGCGGTAAGTGCATCGTGATGCCCGCGTTACGGCAGCGTAGATTTACCTCTTTCCGCTTCTGCTCGCTCATTGCACTGCCCTCAATCGCGGGCCATCAGAGACCGGCATCGGCAACCCTGCCTGCTCCAGCATCCACACCTCGAAACGCTCATGATGCAGGCGCAGCAGGTCAAGCGGGCGAACCTTGTAGTGCCGCTCCCGAGTCGCACTAGGCTTGTGACCACCGATCTGCGCAATGACGCCAGACGGTAACTCAAGCCACTCAGACAGGCTCACGAACGAACGGCGCAGGTCATGCGGTGTTACTGACACACCGGCAATAGCACAGGCTCGGTCAAGCGCGTGGTTGGCTTCGGATATGCGCCCGGTCGCGCTGGCAGGACTTGAGAATACCCATTGATTGCGCCGTGGCAGATCACTCAGCAGGCGCTCGACATAGGGCGTCATCGGAATTGTTCGGGTGCCGTCACGACCACCCTTGCTAGCATCCTTGTCGCGGATGGTCAGGCTGTGCCACTTCCAATCAATGTCCGACCACTTCAAGGCCAGCAGCTCACCTGGGCGCGAACCAATCAGCAGCAGCGTTTGCAGGTAGGCACTGATAACGGGGTTGTCGATGCCACGCACAGCAGCAAACCACGCTGGCAGTTGCTCCTTCAGCAGGCAGCCCTGCTTTGCCTCGGCACGCCCCAAACGATCTTTGGCGCGTTTGGTGATGGCCTGGTCGCCAGCCACCACGGCCCGATACTTTGGCTCATCAGCAGCCCAGCGCAGGAAAGCCTTGAGGCAACGCATGGCCAGCCTTGCGCGAGTTGGCCTTGTTGCGCCCTCCTGGGCTGCCCAGCGCTCCAGTACCTCGCCACTCAGCGCCGACAACGGCAGCCCCATCAGCGAATGCAGCGGACCGGCAACCGTTTCACCGGCACCGCGCTTGCGCCTTTCGCCACCAGCCTTGGCCAGTTGCACATGGTCTTGGTAATGAGCATCGCCCCAGTGCGAACGGCGGTCGGCAAGGTAGTCGGCCCAACCATCGGATAGCGTGACAGTCTCCAGTCGGGCCTGCTCAACCGCAGCAACGGCAGCAGCCTCGTTGTCTTTCTTCAATTGCCGGGGATCGCGGCCTTGATCCAGTTCGGCCTGGAACGTGCGCGCCACCTTCTCGGCATCGCCGATGCTTTTACCCGGCCAATCACCGATGGTGATCCGAACAACTTTGCCCAGGTAGCGGCCTTGCCAGATGAATGCCTTCTTGCCCGCGGTCACACGAACAGCTAGACCGGCCTGATCGGCGCTCCAATAGAAGTCTTGACCACCGACAGCGGCAGGTGGCAACAGGTCATTGATGCGCTTGACCGTCAGCCCGAATCGCCTTTTCTGCCCCATAACACCCCCGAATCTTTGTAAGCACTTTGTAAGCATCTGGCCAAGATAGATCGGTAAACAGATCAACAAAGGCGAATGGTAAAGCCCCGAGATTACTGGGCTACAGACCATATTCTATCAACGTTTCGGGATATTTTTGGAAAGCCATTTAACAGGACTCATAATCCTTTGGCCAACGGTTCAAGTCCGTGTGGGCCCACCAAACAAGAAAGCCGCGTTTTTACGCGGCTTTTTTTCGTCTGACGTTTAGTTTCGTTTACTTAAGGTGTCGTTTTATCGGATGACGCCGAACGACCATGTAGGCAAACTCCGAATCTTGCTTTTGGGCACTTTGCCGCCTTGTTGCACATTTCTTCGACGGGATAGTCTCCGGACGTCGCTGACCATTCAGCGATCGGGCTTGGAAACCCGTCAGATCACAGTGCAACAGTACCCCTACCGCGATTCCAGACGTTTTTTACGATTGCGAATTCTGTGTTATGGCAGCTGTGCGTGGGACGCCTTCGGGCGTGCCGGTTCTGTGGTCTCCGGTTTTCCAACCTGCGCACAGCCGCCACCAATTCGCTTGGAAACGAACGTGGCGACTACTCTAATCTTGGAGTAAGACCATGATAAAAGCAGACTCCCCTGCGTCATCAGTACTAAAAACCGTCGGCTTCACGCCCTTCCTATATCTCTCGAATCAACCGCTATTCCACGTCTGCCGCGGCGTCCCCATCGCAAACGCCCTGGCCCAAGCCTCCGACCTGCTGTTCCTCGCCAAGTCCCTCACCGTGGACGCCGCCTACGCCCAAGACTCCGCCCGCCACGCCCGCGCATTACCTGACGACGATGAGCAAAGCAGTGATTGATGATGTGGTGAAAGTGCTGACGCGTCGGCCTGTTCAAACGAGAAAGGAAGCAGACCCATCGAAAAACACATAATCACGGCAGAGTTGAAAATTCCCAAAAAGGGACCTATCGTTCCCTTTTTGGGACTTATAGAGTCAACCATGCCTGTCATCCCGCTCAGCGATGCTCTGTTTACCGCCACTCAGCAAAAAGTGCTGGGAATGCTATATGGCAAGCCGGATCAGAGCTTCTATGCCAATGAAATATCCCGCTGGGCTCAGGTCGGTAAAGGCAGCCTGATGCGTGAACTGGAGCGTCTGCACAGCGCAGGCATACTCACCATGAGCCGACGGGGTAATCAGACGCACTACCAGGCTAACCCCAAGTGCCCCATCTATGCAGAACTGCTGGGAATCGTGCGCAAGACTTTTGGAATTGCGGAGCAACTGCGTGCAGCCTTGTCTCCACTGTCTGATCAGTTGGTATGGGCATTCATCTACGGCTCCATTGCCAAGGGTAACGAGCATGCAGGCAGTGACATTGACCTGATGCTGATTGGCGAAAATCTCAGTTACAGCGACTTGATGGAGCGGGTACTACCCGTAGAGGAACAACTTGGCCGCACCATTAACCCAACGCTCTATACCCTGGCCGACTGGCAAGCCAAGAAGGCGGCTGGCAACAGCTTTGTAGTGCGGGTTGAACAACAGGACAAAATTGATTTGATTGGCCGCAACCCAACAGAGGTAGCCGATGGGTAGTAACGAAAATCTGGAAAACCTGGTGCGTAGCGGCGGCCTCAAAGCCGAACCACCAGATCGTAAGGAATGTGAAGGGCTGCTGGGCTCGGCTACGGACCGCTTGAAGGATGCTCACAGTTCGGCTCTGTCCTTCGCCAGTCGCTTCGACCTTGCCTACAACGCCGCACATGCCCTGGCACTGACGGCCATGCGCTTGCAGGGTTTTCGCTCCGACCGCCGCTATCTGGTGTTTCAGTGCCTTGTACATACTCTCGGTCTGAACAAAATCCAGGTACGCCTTTTCGCGCTTTGTCACGAGCGTCGTAATCTGGCTGAGTACGAAGGTTATATGGATGTGGACGAAACCCTTCTGGCGGAGCTCTTATCGGCTACTGATGCACTGTTGCTGCTGGTGCAGGACGCTATGCTCGCGAGCAAATAACACTTCGTCCCTTCGTTACGTCCAGTGCTGAACAACATCACCGCAACCGTCAGTCCACACACCTAACGAAGGAATAGCCTGCACCGCCCGCAACCGTTCCAGCATCGGCCCGGTGTACACGACCTCATACGTATCCGCCGGCCGCCCCCATTGCTCCACGATGACCATACCGTCGACCAGTGCCACAGCCAATTCGGCAATCGTATCGGCCTGATCCTCGATGATTTTTTGAGTCCGGGCCCACAGCCGATCGGTCATCACCTTAAGCTCCGCCGCTATACGCTCACCCGACGCGGGATCCGTATCCGGATAGACGAGGTTGCGCAGCAGATGCTGAAGCTCCCTGATTTTTGCGTAGTCCTGTTCCGCCCCCTGCTCGCCTTTGAGGATGGCTGTGGCTTTCGGCTTATCGACGCGTTTGGCGGCTGAAGTTTTTGAAGGGAGTGTCTGCGCCATTGCGCCAGCCAGGAGCACCATCATCCGGGCTTCCAGATGCTCTTTCATGGCTTCTATCGATGATATCGGGCGCACCAGCGTAATGCAGGCTCCACCCTGGTGCCGCAAATCCATGGTCACCGTCAGGGTCACGCCGCCCGTGGCAAAGCCCAGGGCGCGGGCCACGACGTAGTGGCCCATTTCGTGATGGGCGATCTGCAGGGCATGATCGCGTACTGTGGGGGGCATCTTCCTCGTCATATCCATTGCCTCGGAACCTTCGTTCTCGCATTCGACTACGAGTGACGGTCGCTGTCCATCCTGATGCCTCGCGCAATGTGAGAGCGAGCCTGCTCGCGATGGATTTGAACGCACCGCGCCCATTCAGACAGCACGCGTTATCGTTCACGACCTTCGCGAGCGGGCTCGCTCCTACCTCACCTTATTTGGGCAAGGCATAGGCAATCACATAATCCCCACGATCAGTCGACTGACGCGCACCGCCCACCGTCAGCAGAATGTACTGCCTGCCGGTTTTCGGCGATACGTAGGTCATCGGCCCGGACTGGCTGCCCACCGGCAAGCGCGACTTCCAGATCTCGTTGCCGTTGCCGGTATCGAAAGCGCGCAGGTAGAAGTCCTGAGTGCCGGCGAAGAACAGCAGGCCCGACTGGGTGGCGAGTGACGCGCCGAGGGTCGGCATGCCGATCGGGATCGGCAAGTGCATGCGGATGCCCAGCGGGCCGGTGTCCTGCACGGTACCGACCGGGACTTGCCACATCAGTTTGTGGGTCTTGAGGTCAATGGCGGACATGGTGCCGAACGGTGGTTTCTGGCACGGAATGCCGACCGCCGAGAGGAAACGCTCGCGCATGGCGCCGAACGGTGTGCCTTCCTGCGGTACCACGCCCATTTCGATACCACTGGCCCCGGCGCCGATCTTGTCGCGCGGGATCATGTAGTTGGCCAGGCCCAGGCGCATGTCGTTGACGAACATGTAGTTCGTGTTCGGATCGACCGAGACGCTGCCCCAGTTCATGCCGCCCAGCGAGCCTGGGAATTGCAGGGCGCGGTCCATGCCCGGCGGGGTGTAGACGCCTTCATGGCGCATGCCTTTGAACTGGATGCGGCACATCAACTGGTCGAACGGTGTGGCGCCCCACATGTCGGATTCGGTCAGGGCCTTGTTGCCGATGGACGGCATGTCGACCGAGAACGGCTGAGTGGGCGAATAACGCTCGCCAGGAACCTTGCCTTGCGGCACCGGGCGCTCCTCGACGCGGGAAATCGGCACGCCGGTCTCACGGTTGAGCAGGAAGATCTCGCCCTGCTTGGTGACTTGCGCCAACGCTGGCTGGGTGCCGCCCTTGTCGTCCGGCACGTCGTACAGCAGCGGTTGCGCTGGCAGGTCGAAGTCCCACAGGTCGTGGTGGGTGGTCTGGAAGTGCCAGCGTACCTGGCCGGTCTTTACGTCGATGGCGACGATGGACGAGCTCCACTTGTCGTCGAATTCGGTACGTTGGCCGCCGAAGAAGTCGGGCGTTGCGTTGCCGGTCGGCAGATACACCAGACCGAGCCTGGCGTCGTAGGACATGGCCGACCAGACGTTCGGCGTGCCACGGGTGTAGGTCTCACCGGCCGGCGGACGTTTGGTGGTGTTCGGGTTGCCCGGATCCCATGCCCATACCAGCTCACCGCTGCGCACGTCGTAGGCACGAACCACGCCCGGCGGCTCGCCAGTGGAGTAGTTGTCGGCCACGCGGCCACCGACGATCACCACGTCCCCTGCAACCAACGGGGTCGAGGTCTGCTGGTAGTAACCGGGCTTCACTTCGCCCATGTCGGTGGTCAGGTCGACAGTACCGTGGTTGCCGAACTCTTCGCAGGGTTTGCCGGTTTCGGCATTGATGGCGATCAGGCGCGCATCGCCGGTCGGCAGAAACAGACGTTTCGTACAGGCAGCTGGCTGATTGTCCGAAGAAACCGGGGTTTCGGCGTAGCCCAGGCCACGGCAACGCTGCCAGTTGGGCGCGGTGCCTTGCGGGTCGAACTTCCAGCGCTGGGCGCCGGTGTCGGCATCCAGGGCGAAGACTTTGCCGTAGGCGGTGCAGGTGTAGACCGTGTCACCGACTTGCAGTGGGGTGTTCTGGTCTTCGGCACCGGCGCCGGTGCTTTGCGGGATGTCGCCGGTGCGGAAGGTCCAGGCGACCTGCAACTTGTCGATGTTGCCTTTGTTGATCTGGTCCAGCGCGGCAAAGCGATTGCCGGCGGTGGTGTTGCCCCAGTGGGCCCAGTCTTTCTGCCCGGTGCCCGGCGCGACCGGCGTTACCGCAGGCTCAACGGTGGCCTTGACCACGTGGGTCGGGACGAACATGTAGGCCATCGTCGCAACGACGCCCACGCCCAGAATGCCGGCCAGGCCGTAAGCACCACGCCCGCCAGTCGCGCCCGAAGCGCGGACCAGGGTTGGATAGATCAGCGCCACAACCAGACCGATCACGGCGAACGTCAGTACCCGCGAGACCAGCGGCCAGTATTCGAGACCGGCATCCCATACCGACCAGATCGCCGTGAGGATCAGCGCCAAAGCATACAGCCATGCACCGAGCGGCTTGCGCCGGGCAATCATCAGCCCGGACACCAGCATCGCCAGGCCCATCAGCAGGAAGTACCAGCTGCCGCCGAGCGCAATCAGATAGCCACCGCCACCCACCAGGCCGAGCCCGATCAGCGCAATCAGCACACCCAGACCCGCCAGCAACCATTTGCTGCCGGCGGCAGCCCCAGAATTGTTCATGTCGGAAATTTTCCCCATTTGTGACAAGGTCGGAATAATGTACTAACCAGTTACTTATGGCAATTTGTCGCAGGCGGGAATGTCATGAACGGTACTGAGACCAGATCAGGGATCCGTCGCGAGCGTCGTACGGAATCTGCCTGTAACATGCTTGCGCACTGATCCATGCCGCTGGAGATAACCCTTTGCCTGACACTCGCCCGCCCGTTCTCGATGAAATCGACCGCCAGTTGATTGCCGCCCTGCAGATCAACGCCCGCGAGAGCGTGGCCATGCTTGCCCGGCACCTGGGCATCGCTCGCACCACGGTCACCTCGCGCCTGGCCCGGCTGGAAAAGGCCAAAGTGATCACCGGTT
>Ga0207428_10004583_pt1 | contig 13098 bp, 10 predicted proteins | sample RhiMethybrSRZTD1_FD_187600 | JGI IMG/M metagenome (GOLD analysis project Ga0207428, IMG submission 187600) | Populus rhizosphere microbial communities from Tennessee, USA - Rhizosphere MetaG P. TD hybrid SRZTD1 (SPAdes) (version 3) | ecosystem: Host-associated > Plants > Roots > Rhizosphere >... | reverse complement strand
CATCACGCAGTGGTTCACAGGAAAAATGTACAACCGTTGTTCCCGATGCAACGGACTGAACGCCAAACGTAGATCGGAATGTCGTTTGTGCGGGAATCCGCTTTGATCCGGGAGCGCGTTCCCCCTTAACAAAGGGGGCGGCGCGAAGCGCCAGGGGGTTGTGCGCGACATTCGCCGAGGACGAGCACGAGGGCGACAACGATATTCGGAGGAGTTTTCAATGCGACGCATGATCTTGTCTGGTTGGTTGATGGTGAGTCTGATTTGTTTGCAGTTCAAGCCGTCCGGACAACCGCCGGCAAAGGAATCCACGCCCATGCGACCCAACATGACAGGCAGCTATGGGCCCTGGCTGGCTGACGAGGTTTTGGGTGATGGTCCTGCCCGACTGTCTTTCCGAACCGGAAAATGGAAGAACTTGGACGCGTGGCGGAAAGTGGCCCGGCAGCGGGTGCTCGAAACGATGGCACCAGTGAATCTGGGCGGCAAGCCAGAGGTCAAGGTCGAATCGGAAACCACGTATGACGGTCTGCATATCGAGCACCTCTCCTGGCAGTTGCCCGGTGGACCGCGAACTGAAGCGGTTTTTCTGAAGCCCGCCGGCGCGCAGGGCCGCTTGCCGGCAGTTCTGGGTCTGCATGATCATGGCGGCAACAAATTCATGGGATGGCGCAAAATCGCACGCACCGATGACAAGCCATGGCCGATACAAGCTACCCATCATGAGAAGTATTATGGCGGCGTGGCCTGGGCCAATGAGCTGGCACGGCGCGGTTATGCTGTGCTGGTACACGATACCTTTCCTTTCGCGAGCCGACGTGTGCGGGTTGCGGACGTGCCCGAGCGCCTACGCCAGGGAGGGGTCGACCCCGAACCCACGGATACGGAAGGCATCGCCAAGTACAACGCGTTTGCCGGACAGCATGAACACATCATGGAGAAGAGCCTGATCAGTGCGGGAACGACGTGGCCCGGGGTCTATGTCGTGGAAGACCAGCGGGCGCTCGACGTCTTGTGCGCGCGTCCGGATGTAGATGCCGCAAGGGTCGGCTGCGCCGGCCTGTCGGGCGGAGGTATGCGCACGGTGTTTCTGGGCGGCCTGGATGATCGCATCCGGTGCGCGATTGCAGTAGGTTTCATGACCACCTGGCGCGAGTTCTTGTTCGACAAGTGTTTCACCCATACCTGGATGACTTATCTGCCGCTGCTGCCTCGCGATCTGGACTTCCCAGAAATTCTCGCGTTGCGGGCGCCCTCCGCGACCATGGTTCTCAATTGTAACGAGGATCCGCTTTACACTTTGGTTGAGATGAAACGAGCCGACGACATGCTGCGTGATACTTTCAAGCGTGGCGGAGCCGAGCAGCAGTATCGTTGTAACTTCTATCCGGGAGGACACAAGTTCGATCGGCAGATGCAGGCAGACGCGTTCGCCTGGTTTGATAAGCATTTGGGAAAGATGAAGCAACAATAGGAGCGTCGCGGCAAGTGGATTTCATTGGAGACGGAGGCGCCTTAAGAGAACTGTATTGGTCATTGGTCAGTTGTCATTTTTCAATTGGTGACAAATCACCGATGATAAATGACCAATGACCAATTGCCTTCTTACGTCGCCGCACTCTCATCCGCGAAGTGCATTCCGCAGAGTCCCGTCACGGTTCAAAGAGTGGTTCATGTTCATACCTTGTGACTCAATGAAGACGGAGAGAAAAGCCACATGGAAATTCCCTTAACCCCCCTGGAATTTGCACGTCGTGCCCGCAGGCTGTATCCCGAACGCGAGGCTGTGGTCGATGGCGATCTGCGGCTGAGCTACAGTCAGTTCCTCGACCGTTGTGACCGCTGGTCGTCGGCCTTGCAATCGCTGGGTGTACAGCAGGGTGACCGGATCGCTTACATCGCACCCAACACCCATGCGCAGCTCGAATCCTTTTATGCAGTTCCTCAAATTGCCGCGATCCTTGTTCCGTTGAACTATCGGCTGACGGCGGACGACTTCGTCTATCTTATCAACCATAGCGGCGCCCGAATCGTATGTGCTCATTCAGACTATCTCGAGGCGGTGGACAGCGTTCGAGATCAGTTGCCTCATGTTGAAGCCTTCGTATCCCTTGAAGGTGCCAGAGAGGGTTGGCTGAACTATGAAACGTTACTGGCTGGAGCGACTGGAATCTTCGTGCGGCCGGCAATTCAAGAAAAGGATGTGCTGACGATCAACTACACGAGTGGCACCACCTCCCGACCAAAAGGGGTGATGATCACTCACCGCAATGCCTACATGAATTCTGTTGGCCTTTTGATTCACCACCCCATGACACCTGCGGACCGTTATCTCTGGACGCTTCCCATGTTTCATGCCAATGGCTGGACCTTTGTTTGGACTGTGACGGCGGTAGGCGGTTGTCATGTCTGTTTGCGAAAGGTTGAACCGGTCGGTGTCTTCGACAGGATCGAACGAGAGGCGATCAGCATGTTCTGCGCGGCTCCGACCGTGCTGATCAGTATTGCCAATGGTCCGGAAGAGCTACGGCGCAAGGCCCGCCGTGGTGTGCGTCTTTTCACTGCCGGGGCGCCTCCAGCGGCGGCGACTATTGAACGTATCGAAGGAGAACTGGGCTGGACTGTGATGCAACTTTACGGGTTGACCGAGACTTCGCCCGCCATTACAGTTTGCGAGCCGCGTCTTGAGCACCTGTCACATTCCGCACGCGAGCAAGCTGCGATCAAGGCGCGTCAGGGAGTGGAGCTGATCACCTCTGGAGAAGTGAGGGTCGTGGATGCAGACGGAAATGAGGTTGCGAACGATGGTGAGTCGCAGGGGGAGATTGTGGTGCGGGGCAACGTGGTGATGGAGGGCTATTACCGCGACCCAGAGGCCACCGCGCAGGCGATGCGCGGCGGCTGGTTCCACACGGGCGATGCGGCGGTTGTTCACCCTGACGGATACGTCGAGATTCGAGACCGGCTGAAGGATGTCATCATCAGCGGTGGCGAGAACATTTCGTCGGTCGAGGTTGAGGGAACCTTGCTCCGGCATGCGGCGGTGCAGGAGGTTGCCATTGTAGGATTGCCGCACGAGCTGTGGGGTGAAGTTCCTCACGCATTTGTGGTGTTAAAAGCGGGTGCCGCAGCGACAGGAGAGGAGCTGCGGCAGTTTGCCCGCGACCACTTGGCACACTTCAAAGCACCGCACGGCGTCACCTTTTTGGGGGAGCTCCCGAAGACGGCCACGGGCAAAGTTCAGAAATACGTGTTGCGAAAAAGCGCTGTCAACCTGACCGCTTCCAAGTCCGAAAGGAGAGGCTCTTCGTAGTGATTCATAACCCACTCATCGAATCAGGCACCTTGGCGTTGGACCCCCGTCGTTGTTCGCCTCATTGTCTCATCACACTTCTGTTATTCTCTCTGGCCGCTTGTGGAGGTCAGCCAGCAAAGAAACCCACGAAGGAGGCTGCGCCGGCGGCTCCTCCACAGCCAGTTACGGCTCGTTTTGCATTTCAGCGCCTGTCAATTCAAGCTAGAGTGTGGGCCGCGGATGCCCAACTTCTAAGGATCTACAGCGCGAATCTGAAGGAAGTACCCAGCGTTGACGGCAAGTACCCCGCCTGGCATGCCACGTTTGTGTCTGCGCAACTTAAGAAGGCGAGGAGTTTCAGCTACTCAGTGGTGGACTCTGGACCCGAGCATGCGGGTGTGTTGCGTGGGAGGGAAGAATCGTGGTTGGGACCGACCGGACAAGCGCAACCTTTTCCCCTGCAGATGCTGAAAGTGGACTCTGACGAAGCCTATGCGACGGCCGTGACGGAGAGCAAAAACTACTTGAAGAAGCACCCAGAAATGCCCATCCATTTTCTTCTCGAATTCACGCCTCGGTTCCCGCTCCCTGCCTGGCGCGTTTCTTGGGGAGAAACCCTCGGCTCCAGCGACTATACCGTATTCATTGATTGTACAAGCGGGAAGTACCTGCAGACTTTGCCCTGAATTGTCTCCGTAGGGGCGGACCTGTGTGTCCGCCCTTCGTGGGGTTGGCGACCCCCCAAACAACAAGGGGCAGACACATGGGTCTGCCCCTACGCTCCTAGATCGTCCCATCGGCAAAAGGCTACCTACTTCTTGACCAGCCTCTCACACACACTGGCAGCTCCGGCTACCTCGATGGCCGCACTGCCCTCTTCGATGTGTTGAATGCGCCCTTCCTTGTCAACCACGAACGTGGCGCGGCTGGCGATGCCTCGTTCCGGAATCAGCAAACCATAGTCTGTTGAAACCTTGCGGGTTGCGAAGTCGCTGAGCATTGGGAATGTTACTTTCAAGTCCTCAGCGAAACGTTTTTGTGAGGGACTGTTGTCGGTGCTGACACCAAATACCTGAGTGTCTGCGCCTTCAAACTTGGAAAGGTTGAACTGGTAGGCTTGCATTTCTTTAGTGCAGCCACCTGTGAACGCCGCAGGATAGAAGGCCAGCACCACAGTCTTCTTTCCACGAAAATCAGAGAGTTTCACTTGCTGACCGGCGGTTGAGGGCAGTGTAAAATCGGGCGCCATATCGCCGACTTTGAGAGTTGTCTTGCCGGGTGACTGCGCAAGCAAAGAAAGGCAGGACGAGAGCGCAATCAGGCAAAACAGGGTTTTCTTCATTCTACGTATCTCCTTATGGTATTGGGATAGTTTGCATCGCTACGAAAAAAGGGCTCAGGAAATGATACTGCGTCTGCCTGAGAAAGAAAGTGCAAATTCAACGAGCCCCGAAGACCCGCCTCAGCGCGAGTTTTGTGTCAGGTACTTTTCGCTGAACCATTCGTCATTGAGCTTCGGATTGTACTGAGCTTCTTTCGTCTTCAGAGTCAGTTTGCCTTTTTTCTTCAACTCCTCGACGCGAGCCACAGTGACGGTTGGAACGCCCTGCAGAGTTTTAATCTCCTCAGCGTGAATCACCTTCTCTAACTGCCCCGACTTACCGAACAATTCCCACTTCTGCAGGAGGCCGTTGTCCTGGCGCAGATAGATCACCGACCGGGGATAGTCAGAATCACTCTTGAATTTCGGAAGCAGCACGTTTTCCACGACATTGCTGGCAATTCCTTGAAGCTGCTGCACGCCCTTGGACTGGTGTGAATATTTCCCGAGTTCGCCTCCAATCAGCTCTTGAACGGAAATGGTCAAGCCCTTGTACTTGTAGTCGCGCGCACCGGAGATTCGTACCTTCTTCTTCAATACACTGTTCGGCCGATAAGCCAGGTACTCCGCTCCTCCATCCGGCTTTTCCTGCACCAGGAGGAGCTTGCCTTGCTCGGAAGGAGGCGCTTCCAGGCGAATCAGGTGTGCGGTCAAGCCCTGGCGCACACGCCGCATCCAGGTGAAGTCTAAGCGCAGTTCTTCTTTCTCCGGCTCCCGATAGTCCACTTGCATGGTCAGAATCGCTTCGCGTCGTACGGATTCTTTAAGGTATCGCGCCACCAGTTCGTCGCCACGAGGGTCCGCCAGCAGGCATTGCGGCTGACTCAAGAGGCAGGCAAGCGCCAGCAGGGCACCGATTTGTCTTGGGATTGTGAAGAATTCTGATGAAAGGGTCATGAGCATTGCAAGTCACCGAAGCAGAGTGGGCGATATTGAGCTGGCAGTGAAGATGTCTGCTGCGGGTGACTCGTTTGAGAGCCCTCAGCGTGTTCACGACCTGAGCCCCAAGATTAGCATGAGCGGAGGAGGTTAAAAATATCGATTCAAAAAATTCTGGTGTCAAGAGAGGCGCACTGAAATCAGTTGCGAGTCGAGGCAGGTTCCGATTCAATAGCCGAATTCTTACTCTGCTAGATCACTTACCCAATGAACAGACTTCTGGGAGGAGCTGAAGCGCGATGCGTGCCACACCATTGATGCGGTTTGCGAGTCTGATGTTTTTGGCAAACCTGATCGTTTGCGCTCAGGACAAGGCCGGCAAAGAACCGGCTGCCGAATCTGCGCAATTTCGCGCCGTGATGCGCAGTTCGCCTGCGCTTCAGTTGAAACTGACCGAGCTGCAAATTTCTCCCCCTCGGCCGGGATGGAAAATTGAGATGGCGTCGTCGGTGGCAGTCGATCGCAACGGCCTGATCTACGTCTTGCAGCGAGGTTCCGATGCCGATCCTGTGATTGTGGTGGACCGTCAGGGACAGATCGTGCGGTCCTGGGGGCGCGGGCTGTACAAGATCCCTCACAGCATCAGAATCGATAGCGATGGAAATGTTTGGACCGTCGATGCCGGCAGTTCCATGGTCTATAAGTTCTCTGCCGACGGAAAACAACGGCTCGAGATCAATGTGGGTGGTCTTCCAACCGCACCCAGAAGCCCGTTCTGCGGGACTACCGACATCGCATTTGCAAACGACCGAATCCTGATTTCTGATGGTTACGCGAACGCCAGGATTCTCGAATACAGTAAGGAAGGCAAACGATTGCGGGAGTGGGGCTCGGCTGGCGAGGGTCCGGGTCAATTCCGCATCCCTCACGCCATTGCCATCGATCAAGAAAGCATCATCTACGTTGCCGATCGGGAAAACGGTCGCATCCAGCGCTTCAGTCGCGAACACCGCTATCTGGATGAATGGCGTCACCTGGGGAAGACCTTCTCTTTGAAGGTGACGTCGGCGGGCGAGTTATGGCTGGGCACTCAGCCCAGAGACGTCGAGAATGGCGCCGAGCCTTGGATTGTGAAAGTGGACCGAAAGACAGGCAAGATTCTGGGAGTCATTGAATCGCGGGGCCACCACTCCATCGACCTGAACGCCGCCGGCGAACCGCTAACGGGCGCTCGTCCAGACAAGGTACTGTGGTTCCGCAAGATTTCTCGTTAGCTCCGACATTCCCCCTTAGAAAAGGGGGCAACGCCGAAGGCGTGGGGGTTGTCTTGAGAGGCGGGAAGGCAAAGGGGGTCGCAGTCCCTTTCGAGATACGATGTGCGGAGGCAGCCTTTTCCCAGCTTGCTACGACAACCCCCTGGCGGCTGCGCGACCGCTGTCGCGAAGCCGCTTTCCCCTTTGACTAAGGGGGAATTGTTTTCCAGCTTTCTATTGAAGTGCGGCTTCGTTGCCGTGGACCACACGCCCGTCAACCACGGTTAACAGCGCCTCGATATCCTTGATCTCATCCTCTGGGACCGTCAGATAGTCCTTCGTGATCACCACGAAATCCGCCAGCTTGCCCGGCTCAATGGAACCTTTGAGGTTCTCTTCGAAGGTGAGCCAGGCGCCCGCCAGAGTCCACATGCGCAGTGCCTCCTCACGGGTAATGCGCTGTTCGGGGCCAAGCACGCGACCGTCGGCCATCTTTCGAGTGATCGTCATCCACATCGCGAAGAATGGATGGTAGGCATTGATCGCATTGCGAGGATCGTAACGGATCATGTGATCGGAGCCGCCCGCCACGACCAACCCGGCGTCGAGCATCGACCGCAGTGGAAGAAACCATTTCGTCCGCTCCGGTCCAAAGACGCCACCCAGGACCGGGCCATCGAAGTGGTGCCACTGGGGCTGGCAGTCAAAAGCCACACCCATCGTTTGCGCTTTGGCAATCGCTTCTGCGTTTGGGAAGTTTCCATGGGTCACCGCAAACCGGCGATCTCGGATCGAACTCTCGTGGTTAGCTGCCTCATAGGCATTAAGCAATGCGTCGATGGCACCGCCGCCAGTAGTGTGCGCCGTCATTTGCCAGCCCAGTCGGTTCGCCGTTTTGGCCATCTCCGTCAGATTTTCGGGCGGGACGTTCAGAACACCTCGGTACGACGGATCGTGATAGCCGTAGACCTCAGTGCTGTCGCCGTAAGGCTCCCGCAGATAGGCTGTGCCAATCAGGATGCCCCCATCGACAATCGTTTTCAGCGCGCCCACGCGCAGCCACTCATCGCCCCAACCCGTAACGAAGGGAATGTTTTCAATCGTTCGCGTTACTTCGCCAGGCTTGCCATCGGCGTTGATCAAATACGTGACCGCGGTGCGCACCGTCATTTCCCCGCGCCGCTTGAGTTCTTGGTAGGTCCGGAAGCCATCGGCTCGCTGCCCGCGATCGCCAGTGCTGGTAATTCCCACACGGTTGTACGTTGCCTGCATCGTCTTCAAGGCCTTGAGTCGCTCGGCATCTGAAAACGTCCGCGATGCACGCAGCGGGCCCAGCAGTTGTGCGGCGCCAAGGATCAGTCCGGTGGGTTCTCCCTTGTCGTCCTTGATGATCTTTCCATTCGTCGGTTGCGGCGTGTCGCGACTGATGTTCAGCCGCTTGAGCAGCACAGAGTTCAGCACCGAAGCATAGCCATTGTCGGTCATCGCTTCCCGGTCGCCGACTGCGGCATCCAGCTCGTAGCGGGTTGGGTAGCGCCGATCCGCCAGGCGCGTCGCGTAAACCTTGGGTACAAAGAGCAGGCTTCCGCGCTGCGTTTGCCCGGCCAGTTTCTTCAGGTACGCCTGCACGTCGGAGATCGAGTGCATGACAGGAACCGGCCCATCGAACTCGCTGAGTGCCGCCCCAATCGGATGAGTGTGACTGTCGTTCAGACCTGGCAGCACGGTGCGACCGTGGAGATCAACCCGCTTCGCCTCAGGCTTGGCCGCCGCCAGCACTTCTCGGTTCGAACCGACTTTGACGAAATGGTTGTCGGATACCAGGAACGCTTGGGCTACAGGGAGTTGGCTCCATTGCGTGACAACCTTGCCATTGTGGAAGACGACTTCAACTCCAAGCGCGAAGCCGCACACCAGCAAGGTTATGCAGGCTGTCATCACAGATCGAATCATGATGTAAATCAAAGGGCCGGTGTTCTCGGGAGGAATTCGGGAGGGCTCCTGGCGAGCCGCACAGCCGCAAGCCCATGATTCAGGCCGGCTCGGCTGGAGGCTCACCCTCGCGTGATAACTATCAGTGCACGCTTTCTATAGTCTCAGGGTCATGGGGACCGGAGTTCTGTCCCCCTTGGCAAGGGGAACCCAGGGGGTGTGGTACGCACTAGAAGACCCCCTGCCGCAAGAAACGCGGCGTCCCCCTTAAAAAGGGGGACAAATGTAAACTCCAAGCATCGCGGTCGCTCGTCTGATCCAATTCTCTGAACAGACCCTGCAAGAGCGCAGATCTGAAAAGTCCACTTGCAGAAATCCACGGGAATGCGTGTGGCCGCCCAGAACTACGGGCTTACTCTCTTGGCAGTCATGTCGTAGGACCGTTCACCAGCTTCTACTTTGAACTGAATCGCGTCGCCGGTTACTTTGCCCTTGTACTTGACCGTCACTTCATTTCCGCCAAAGTTCCGGATCACCGAGAAAGAGATGTCGCTACCCTTGATGGTCCCGTCCTTGATCTCGCTATCGCCACCACGACCACCGGCGACGGTTCCCGTCAGCTTCTCGCCCTCGGCCTTGAGCACAATGGTGCTTTCACGCGTTTGGCCGTCCCGTCCAGGATATGACCCTTTCCAGGTGCCGCTGACGTTCTCGGCAAATACCGTTAAAGTGGTCAGCAAAGACATTGTGCATAGGAATCCGACAGTGCGAGTTTTCATCGTAGTGACCTCCCAAGCTTGATATCGAGATAGATAAATTGGTGCCAACGGCACGCGCAAATTGATGGGGTGAGGATATCTGCGATTCAACGAAATTGCGACAGTTTTCCGCGAAACGCCGACTGCGAGGTAGCCATTTCATTCTGAGCTGTCAACCCGCGTGCATGCCTGCGAGACCCGAGTGGTCTGTCTGTTCAGGGAACTTTGGACTGCATGAGGGAGAGGGACATCGGCTTGGAGTTTTCAGTACAACTGTTATATCTTTCTACGCCTCCGATGCCCCGTCTTTCCTGCAGGCCTGGGTGGCGAAATTGGCAGACGCAACGGACTTAAAATCCGTCGATCCGAAAGGTTCATGCGGGTTCGATTCCCGCCCCAGGCACCACGATAGCAAATCTTCGGATGAATCAAAGGCTGGGTACTAGAGCGCTGGTCCAATAAAGCGGAAGTTGCTAAGTAACGCCGTCGCAAACCTCGAATGAACGAGATCATCCTCATCTTAATGATTGGGAGTGGATGCCTGCGTCTGCCAAGAACAAAGCGACTACATATTTGGCGATTGTTCCGCCAAGAATCGTGCCTAAAAACTCGAAGAGATCACTCTTGTCGGCCAGCTCGTCAAAGGGAGCAACGATGCATACCACGGCCAGGACAAGCCATAAAGCAGCACCTGTTAAAGACCTTCGAGTTAGTTTCCAGTACATCTCCACAAATCACTCCCCCCACTGAAAAAAGGCGGGCCGAAGCCCGTTCTCCTTGGGTGCTCCGCTTTGCAATCATTTCAGAGGTACAACAACTTTCATTAACCCTTTCTCTTCCAGAATCCGATCAGAATTGGCACAGGTCAATTGTGCAATTGGAGAACTAGATGATTAGGTATTCACTTCCAGAGGATCTCACTCGGGATAGATTTCACAGTCTTGTCACAGATCTTTACTACAAGCTGGCATCAAACGGCATCGATCCGATCTTCAATATGGCCATCGGAGACCGGGACGAGGTTCTTGACGACGGCACGACCCGTACTCACTTTTCGCTCATTATCTCTCACGCGGCGGCAGCTATCCTGAAACAGCCCACAACTGAAAGCTAAGCGGCCCTAAAGCCCGCCGTCCGGTTAGTAATAGTCAGTCTTCAATCGCCGCGTCCTAAGCTCCGGATGCATGCTGCCTACAAGAAGCCCTCGGGCCCGACCACTTGGACGTCTTTTTCTCTGCCTTTTCCAAATAGTCTTCAACTAGCTTTCGGATCACTTCACCGCTGCCCGGCAAACTGTAACTATTTACTTGAAAAACTGTAACTATTGCAGAGCAAAACTATCAACTCAACCTCACTGCAGCCAAAGCTAAATCATTGACGATCCTTGCAACCAACTGATAATCAATACCCGACTTTCGGACTTAAAATCCATCGATCCGAAAGGTTCATGCGGGTTCGATTCCCGCCCCAGGCAATAGCAATCCACGGATGAATCATCAAAGACTGGGTACTAGGGCGCTGGTCCATTAATGCGGAAGTTGCTAAGCAACGCCGTCGCAAACCTCGGATGAACGAGATCATCCTCATCAATATCTCAGGTGAAGATAAGCCGGGGCTGACCTCTTCCTTGACCTCCATTTTGTCGAGCTACGGCGTTAACATTCTGGACATCGGCCAGGCCGTCATCCACGAAACGCTGTCGCTGGGCATGGTGGTGGAGGTGCCAGCCAACTCGGACGGCGTGTTTCGTGACTTGCTCTTCAAGGCGCATCAGCTTGGCGTTAACGTCCGCTTCACGCCAATCTCCGAGGAACGCTACGAAAAGTGGGTGTCAGGGCAAGGCAAGCAGCGCTATATCGTGACCTTGTTGGGACGACGAATTACCGCCGAACAGATCGCCCGCCTCACCACCAGTATTGCAGCTCACGGGCTGAACATCGACAAAATCGCCCGGCTTTCGGGGAGAGTATCGCTGGCGTCGCCGTCGCTCAACACTCGCGCCTGCGTCGAGTTCTCAGTGCGAGGGGCAGCCGAAGGCATCGATGCGATGCGCGCCGAATTCATGCGGATCACCAGCGACCTTGACGTCGATATCGGATTTCAGCTCGATAACGTCTATCGCCGCAATCGCCGCCTGGTGGCGTTTGATATGGATTCCACACTCATTCAGGCTGAGGTTATCGACGAACTTGCGAAAGCCGCAGGGGTGGGTGCCGAGGTGGCGAAGATCACAGAGTCTGCCATGCGCGGCGAGATCGACTTCAGCGAAAGCTTTCGAAATCGTCTTCGTCTGCTGAAAGGGTTGGAAGAAAGCCGGCTGGAACAGATCGGGCAGCAAATTCCGCTCACTGACGGTGCGGAACGCCTCATTGCAACGCTCAAGAAACTGGGATACAAGACTGCGATCCTTTCAGGCGGGTTCACCTATTTTGGCTGCAGGTTCCAGAAGCAACTTGGCATTGACTATCTCCATGCCAATGAATTGCAAATCCGGGACGGTCGGGTTACCGGCGAAGTTGCCGGCGAGATTGTGGACGGGCGGCGCAAAGCCCTGTTGCTGCGCGAAATTGCGGCCAGGGAAAACCTCAGCCTCGAGCAGGTGATTGCCGTGGGCGATGGTGCGAACGACCTGCCCATGCTGAACATTGCAGGCTTGGGCATTGCGTTTCATGCCAAACCGGTGGTGAAGGAGAGCGCCCGGCAATCGATTTCCAATCTCGGCTTGGATGGCATTCTGTATTTGATCGGATTGCGGGACAGGGAAACGGTGGTATAAAAGGCAGGAAGATTTGGATTCAGATGGCGCATCCCAGGCCGGCGAAGAAGCTGAGGTGTTCTGAATCCAGCAGGGATAAGACCTACCAGAGAGGACCAAACGTGAATCGAAAACTGATTGTCTTCTTGTTTATCCTGATCTCATATTGCCAGGGTTTCTACGCTCAAGTGGATCGGGCTGTTGTTCGGGGTCGGGTGATCGATGCCAAGCAGCTGCCTGTATCCGGAGCACAAGTGCGGCTTTTCCAGAAATCGATCAATGAATCGCGCCAGACCACCAGTGGAAATGAAGGCGAGTTCATCTTTGTCTCGTTGACGCCTGGAAGCTATTGGCTGGAAGTCGAGCAGCCGGGTCATAGGAAGTACGCGCAGGATCTGGAGCTATTTGTGAATCAGGAATTCCGGGCGAATGTGACGCTCGAAGTCGATACGTTGCAGCAGCAGGAGGTGGTCGTCAACGCGCTGTTGGCTCCACTGCGCAGAGATTCCGCTGCCGTAGGAACGGTGATTGAAAACCGCCAGATTGTGGGGCTGCCGCTCGACGGCCGCAACTTCTTGGAGTTGAGTCTCCTCGTGCCGGGGGCGGCGCCTTCGGCCCCAGGTTCAGCGGGCTCTGTGCGCGGCGATTTCGCGTTGAACATCAACGGAACGCGCGAGGATGCCAACACTTTTCTGCTGGACGGGGCCTACAACGTAGACCCGAAGCTGAATACATTTGGTGTGAAGCCGCCCGTGGATGCCATCCAGGAGTTCGAGGTTCTCACGAGCACGCACGATGCAGCATTTGGACGGAATGGAGGCGGCCAGATCAACATCGTTCTGAAG
>Ga0207428_10004582_pt1 | contig 13099 bp, 10 predicted proteins | sample RhiMethybrSRZTD1_FD_187600 | JGI IMG/M metagenome (GOLD analysis project Ga0207428, IMG submission 187600) | Populus rhizosphere microbial communities from Tennessee, USA - Rhizosphere MetaG P. TD hybrid SRZTD1 (SPAdes) (version 3) | ecosystem: Host-associated > Plants > Roots > Rhizosphere >... | reverse complement strand
CGATACGTCCGAGCAGATCGACCGCGCGAAAGCGATCCTCAAGCAAACCGTCGCGACCGATATCGCCTCCGCTGGCGAAGAGACGGTCGGGCCACGCCCTCCAATCGTGACACCACACGTCTCTAGCGATCGACAAGGGGGGCTCGTGGCGCCCCTTTTCTTCAACACGTTCAACACGCTCCTATTCCGGTAGAGGTTCTATGTACCACCACGTGAAAAAACTGATGTACACCGTACGCGTTGACGAGGCCGATCCGAGATTCGGCAACATGCTGCTCGAGCAGTTCGGTGGCGCAAACGGTGAGCTGGCGGCGGCGATGCAGTATTCCATCCAAGGCTTGAATTGCGACGACGCTGAGCGCAAAGACCTGCTGATGGACATCGGCACCGAAGAACTGAGCCACCTGGAAATCGTCGGCGCCCTTGCTCGCCTTCACCTGAAGCCAATGAAGTTCGATCGGGAGATGGCAGAGGCCGACCCGCTTATCGCCATCGCGGGTGGCGGCGGCGTCAACCTGTACAACTCGATGGGCAATGCGTGGACCGCGGACTACCTGAAGGTCACGGGCGAGCTCGACGTCGATCTACGGAGCAATATCGCGGCGGAGGCACGCGCGAAGATCGTGTACGAGCGTTTGATCAATTTCACGACAGACGCCGGCACGAAGGACGCGCTGCAGTTCCTGATGACGCGGGAGATCACGCACATGAAGGCGTTCACCGCGGCGCTCGAGAGCCTCAAGAAGCCACGGTTCTCGATTGGCAAGATTCCTCCGACCCCTGGCTTGGTGGACCAGTTCTTCAACGATTCGACGGGTGTCGGCGAAGACGGCGAGATCGATGCTCGTGGCCCGTGGAATCAAGGTGAAGACTGGCAGTTCGTCGACGCGCCAGCGTTCCAGGAGCTCGGCTCCCAGGGCACTGGCGAAGCGGACTCGCGCGTCGACGATCGAACGACCAGCACGGCCACGGAACCGGAGCTGATTGAGGAGCTGCTCGTTGCCGAACTGCGCGATCTGCTGAGCGCTGAAGGTCAACTCGTCAAAGCACTCCCGAAACTCTCGCAGGCTGCAACCGCGGCCCGTTTGAAGGCTGCCTTCGAGAACCATCTCGAAGAAACCAAAGAACAGGTCGAACGGCTGAAGGAATGCTTCACGTTGCTTGGTGCACAGCCGAAGGCGAAGCTCTGCAAGGGAATGGCGGGGCTGCTGGAAGAGGGGGCCGAGGTCATTGAGGAAGGGAATGAGAAAGACAGCGTCGCAGCCGACTTGGCGCTGATTGCGTCGGCCCAGAAAGTCGAGCACTACGAGATTTCGGCGTATGGGACTGCGCGGGCAATGGCTGGTCAGATCGGCTTGCCAGCGGTCGGCGCGCTGCTCAGTCAATCCCTCGCGGAAGAAGAGATCGCCGACAACCTTCTCACTCAGGTCGCTCGAGAACTGATGTCCGAATCGAGGACCGGTTCGACGAAGGAACCGAAACACGCCATCGCGACAGAGGCGACCGACGAGTAGCGCGGGAACATGATCGGACTCTATTCGAATCGGCTGGGATGCGTGGGGTCCATCGTGGTTTCCCTAGTGGCGACGGTGCTGCTCGCGTTGTTGCTCCGCGCCTGTGGCACCGTCGCGTGGTAGCGACGTCAAGATACGTATTGCCGCGCGCACACGTCGTTCAATGTGTCAAGGCATACAGCACGATGTTCGTCGCCAGCGCGTAACCCTCGGGTGAGAACTCGGCGAAGTACGCGGGATCGTCTCCCTCCCGCTCCATCGAGTCACCGATGTCAGTGTTGTGCGTGATGGCGACGATGACGCGCCCGTGCGCATCGGCGATGGCGCGGAAATTTGCATGGGGACTGTCGCTCCCCCGCTCCCGCGGGTCGCTCCCGGGACCGCCCCACGCGAAGATGCTGGGCACTTGCTTGACCTCGTTGATGTTGAACAGGGTGTGCCTGATGGGATCGGCCGGCGCCACGTCGACAATCGGGAACTCCGGCAGCACACGCGTGATCTGACCCTTCCACTGCTCCCATGCACGTGTGCCCCAGAAGTCGTCCACCCAGAGGAACCCACCTTTCAGCAGGTACTCCCGCAAGCGCTGCACTTCGGTATCCGAGAGCGCCGCCGTGCCGACGTCCGAGCCAATCAGCATCGGACAATCGAACAACTCGTCGTCGGTGAGCCGCACGACCCAGTAGTTGACATCCTTGCGACCGGTGCGGCTGACGTGAACGTTGGTAAATTCCGCGAGTCGCGTCAGCAGGTTGATTTCGCCAAACGGATAGTCGGTGCTCCACCCAATCCCGCTCGGTTCCGACCGATCGCTGCGGAACATCCACTTGCAGACGGTGAATCGACCGTCGTTGAAGTCCTTCGGCGCCCTCCGAATGCCGGCGCCAGCGCCTTCGAAGACGCCGAACCGCTGTGCCAGCGACACCGCTCCGCTGACGACGATGAGTGCGAGCACGACGGCGAGGCGAGCACGCAGGCGCGGCATGGATCGATCGTAGCGTAGCCGATGGTCTCTCCGAGGGTGGATAAATCTTCTCTGCTCGTCGGGCGTGGCTCGACATTCCACCAGCGCATTCCGCGCGATGGCATAAGATCGCCGCCCATGAACCCTGAACGCTGGCAACGCCTTGAAGAACTGTTTCACCGGGTCCTGGAATTGCCGCCAGAGGCCCGCGCTGCCTCGTTGGCCGAGGCGTGCGGTGACGATCTCGACCTGCGCGCGGAGGTGAACCTGCTTCTGCAGTCGCACACCGAGGCGACTTCGTTCGTCAGAGATGCGGCCTCAGGAGTCGAACGCGTCGCCGCGACGATCATGCCGGAAGCCGCTCACATCGGCGCCTATCGCATCGTCCGCGAGCTCGGACGCGGTGGCATGGGGACGGTCTACCTCGGCGAGCGCGCAGACGCGCAGTTCGAGATGCGCGTCGCCGTCAAACTGATCAAGCGCGGAATGGACACCGACGCGGTGCTCCAGCGCTTCCGCCACGAACGACAGATCCTCGCCGGCCTCGAGCATCCAAACATCGCGCGGCTTCTCGACGGTGGAACGACCGACGAGGGACTTCCCTACTTCGTCATGGAGTACGTCGACGGCCAACCGATCGACGAGTACTGCCGCACTCACCAGCTGTCACTGGAGCAGCGACTGCGACTCTTCCGACAGGTGTGTACGGCAGTGTCCTACGCCCACCAGCATCTGGTGATCCATCGCGACATCAAACCGTCGAACATCCTGGTCACAACCGACGGCGTGCCGAAGTTGCTCGATTTTGGAATCGCCAAGCTGCTCGACACGGGTGAAGACGCAGTGACCATGACCATGACCATGACCACGGAATTTGGCGCGCAGGCGATGACGCCGCAATACGCCAGCCCCGAGCAACTCCGGGGCGCGCGGGTCACAACCGTGTCGGACGTCTACGCACTCGGCGTGCTGCTGTATGAGCTGCTCGCAGGTGCCCGTCCGTACGAACTGACCGGCAAGTCACCGGACGAGGTCAGACACATCGTCGCAGACACCGACATCGTCAAACCGAGTCTCACGGCCGCACGGCGGGGCGATGACGTCACGGCGCGCCGAGTGCGCGGGGATCTCGACGCGATCGTGAACACAGCGATGCGGAAGGATCCGGCGGAGCGGTACGGATCGGTTGCGCTCCTCGACGACGACGTGCGACGGCACATCGACGGCCTGCCGGTGGTCGCGCGGGGCGACTCGTGGACGTACCGGACAGCGAGATTCGTCCGGCGGCGCAAGCTCGGCGTCGCCGCAGCCGCCGCCATCGTGATCACGCTCGTCGGCGGCGTCATTGCCACCAGCTCGCAGGCGCGTGTGGCACGCGCCGAGCGTGCCCGAGCCGAGCGGCGCTTCAGCGACGTCCGCCGGCTGTCAACGTCATTCCTGTTCGAATTCCACGACGCGATCGCCACGCTGCCCGGGTCGACACCGGCCCGTCTGCTGGTCGTCAGCAAGGCGCTCGAATACCTCGACAGTCTCGCCGCTGAAGCCGCCGGTGATCGCGACCTGCAGCAGGAACTTGCGGCCGCCTACGATCGCGTCGGGGACGTCCAGGGCAACCCGGGTGCGGCAAATCTCGGCGACATCGACGGCGCGATCAAGAGCTACGAGAAGGCCGCGGCAATCCGCCGGGCGCTCGCTGCCGATGCACCTGAATCGCTGCAGTCGCGGGTGGACATGGCGACCAGCACGATGCGGATCGGCTATGCGTACTTCGCTCGTGGCGCCGTGAAGGATGCCGTCGGGAAATTCCGTGAGGCGTTGGCCACGCGCGAAGAGGCGTTCGGGGCCGGCGTGCCATCCAAGTCGGCCGCTCGGGCGGCGCTGGCCGAAACCACCGCACGTCTCTGTACGACGTTGATCGCGGTCGGAGACGTGCCGGGCGCGATCGACAACTGCCGTCGCAACCTGACGCTGACGGAGGAGCTGCTGCGCGAACGTCCAGACGACAAGGCGATCCAGGTCATGCACGCCGTCAATGCGACCGGCCTTGGCAACGCGCTGCGACTCAATCGCCAGCCGGACGACGCCGCGACCCGGCTGGAAGACGCCATCCGTCAGCACCGCGACCTGCTATCGAAGAATCCGCTCGACGCGGAGGTCCGCCGCCGGCTTGCGGTCTCGTACACGTATCTCGCCAACGTCCACAACGACCGCAAGGAGCCGGACAAAGCCGCACAGGCGTACGAGCAGGCGATCGCCGAGCTCGACACGCTCGCCAAGGCCGACCCGGCGAACGCACGCATGAGGACGGAGCTCTCATACGTGCTCAACCAACGCGTGCGCATTCTGGTGGCGAACGGGCGACGCGACGAGGCGCGGCGTGACGCGCAACACGCGTTGACCCTGCTGCGCGCCGGAGTCGAGCAGCCCGGCGCCGGGGGCGAGGCGTTCAACGAGTACGCGTGGGCCCTGGTCAGCACGGAAGTCGAAGATGTGCGCAATCCGAAACTCGCCCTCGAATACGCAACGCGCGCCGTCGAACTCGCCGGAGGGCAGAACCCCGTCTACATGCACACCCTGGGCTGGGCGCACTATCGTCTGGGCCATCATGACGAGGCCATCAAGACGCTGGAGCAGGCCTTGAACTCGATGCCGAGCGCAACGAGCGGTCCGGCGGTCGGTCTTCGACGGCAGGTGGAAACCGACCTCGCGACGTTTAGATCCGGGAAATGAGGGACTCCGGCGAACAGCCGAGCGTTACCTGGTGTCGGTTTTCACGGACCGGGATCAGGAGCGAGCGATGTTCCGTCAAGCGATCGTTTCAGGAAATGGTGCCTGACACGGCGCCATGTAGCCACGCGCGGGCAAACTTCCAGTCGCGTTCCACGGTGGCGGTCGAGATGTGCAACGTCTCGGCAATTTCATCCGTCGTGAGGCCGCCGAAGAATTTCAGCTCGACGATCTGAGCCTTGCGCGGATCCGAGGCGCCAAGACGATCGAGCGCGTCGTGGAGGTCGAGCAGGTTCACTTCCGCCGCGCCGATCCCTTCTCCCGCGAGCGTCAGCGGAACGTGTTCCGCACCGCCGCCGCGTTTGTCAGCGATGCGATCGCGCGCGTGATTGACGAGGATGCGCCGCATCATCACCGCAGCGAGTCCCATGAACTGGGCGCGATTGGACCAGTCCACCTGACGCTGATCCAACATTCTCACATACGCTTCATGAACGAGCGCCGTCGGCTGAAGCGTGTGGCCGGGCCGCTCGCGACGGAGATAGCTGGCGGCAAGACGACGCAACTCGCCGTAAATGAGCGGCAGCAGATGATCCGGCGCGTTCGCCGCGAGGTCTGTTGCAGGATTCCGTTCCGGTGGGCCGCCGGCGTTCTCCATGTCCCCAACGTGCGTGACGGAGTTTATCACCCGGTCGTGCGTTAATCGCTGGGTGCTCCCTCCGGACATGCGAACCGTACGGTTTAGCGCGGTCGTGCTCACGTTGGTCGTCGCCTCAGGCTGCGGCCGTTCAGGGGATCAGCCTCCCCGCGCCGGCGAGATCGCGAGCGAAGCCGCCACCTCACAGAGCAATCCGCCTGCATCGTCGACACCGCAGAACGACTTGGCCGCCGCGTTGGGCGTTGGTAGAAGTCTGCCGATTCCTGAAGGTCTGGTCCCTGGCGGGGACTGCCCACCACCTCCTCCGGACGCCGAACAGGAAATTGCCGCGCAGGCCAAAGCGGCTGTTCCCCTGAAGGAAGGCCTCACGTTCGCGTACGCCTGGACGCGAACGCCGCAGGAAGAGTACGAGTGCCTGATCCAGGTGAAGAAGATCGACGCGCTGGGGATCGTGACCACGGCGAGCTGCGACGCTCCGGAGGGCCGCGGTCCGTTTCTCCGCCGGGTCTGCCGGGCGGACCTGCGCAGCGCGCGCATGCTGCACACGGTCTATGGTGCGGTGAAAGTCATCGGCGCCTCAGGCGAAGAGGAGCCGGAGACGATCACCGGTGCAACGGCGTTCAGTCTGTCATCGGACGCGTTTGCGCAGTTGAAGCGTACCGGCGCCTTCACGCATCGCTACGTCGAAGTCGAATCATCGGACAAGCTCGCTAAAGACGGCGTCGGTGAGCTGCGCATCGAAGGCCGCGAGACGATGAAGCTGATCCTGAACGATCGGGTTGTTGACGTCCCTGTCATCACCACGCGTGGCGCGATGAAATGGTGGATCCGCGGCGAGCGCCTGGAGACGGAAGATACGGCCGTCATCCTGGACGACGACCGGTTTCCCTTGCTGATCGACCAGAAAGACAGCAACGAAAAGACCGGTTCGCGCATTCGGTTCGCGAAGATTACCTACCCGAGTACGGGCCGCCGGGAGAGCGGCGGCGGTTCCTTGGCGATGCGTGGTGGCTCCCTCGAAGACGGACTGGTGGACAACAAACGCGTCGACGTCTACGGCATCTACTTCGACTTCAACAGCGACCGCATCCGGGCTGAGTCGGAGCCCGTGCTCGAGGAAATAGGCGGGATCATGAAACGCTACCCTGATTGGCGTCTCAGCGTTCAGGGTCACACCGACAACATCGGCGGCAACGGCCAATACAACCTGGAGCTGTCGCAGCGGCGCAGCGCCGCAGTGGTGTCGGCTCTCGTCAATCGTTTCGGAATTTCGGCCTCGCGCCTGACGTCCGGGGGATCCGGTGCAGCGTCACCCAAAGACACGAACGACACGTCAGAAGGGCGTGCGCGAAACCGTCGCGTCGAGCTGGTTCGCCAGTAAATGAGGGCATTCACATTCCGACGGGGCGTTCTCTGGTGGAGGACCCCATGCGGAACGTGATTGCTTCCTCGTTGGTCATCGCCCTGTGCGCCGCGTCGGCGGCGGCAGAACAGGCTCGCAGCGGCAGCGCTACCGGCAAACCTGCGATCAAGGCCTGTTCGTTCCTGCCCAAGGATCTGGTGATGAAGGTCTCTGGCGCAGCGAACAAGCTCGTATTCGATCTGCCACCCGAGGAGGAGCCGGTCGGTCAATCGGGCGCGGCATGTGAATACGCCGATATCCGCCTGCAGATCGACGCGTTCACGCCGGCGTTCGTCGACGACACGGCGAAGAAGGATAAGGCGTGGATGCCCGTGTCAGGCGTCGGCGATCGTGCCTGGTTCCGGGACAACAAAGGGCACTACGCTGAGCTCATCGGTCATGCTGGCGGCCGTACCTTCACCATCCAAATGGGAATCCCGTTCGAGAGCACGGCAGAGAAAGTCAAGCCGAACGTGATCACGCTCGCGAACGCGATCGTTCCCAAGCTGAAATAGAAGGATACGAACGACACGCCAGAGGGTCGTGAGCGCGCGCGTCGTGGAACAAGAACCGCGGATCTCCGTCTAGGGCGCCAGCCGTTGCATCGCCGTCGCCGCAAGCTTCACGGCCTGGCCGCGTGTCGCGCGTGACGTGCGGTAATACACCTCCAGCAGCCGATCGCCTTTCAGGAACAGCAGCGCGCCTGATGTGCCGCTGACGTGCGCCCGCTCCCACGGCCCTTTGATCACGACGGACTCCTGCGGCGCAACGATGCCGATGAGCCCGCCAAGTCCCGTTTCGATCTTGAACGACTGCGCGCCGCCCTCCCACGTCGGCGACAGCACGAACACGTGATGACCCGGCGTGAAGTACGCGCAGGCGAATCCTTCCCCGTGCGCAAGCGGTGGCCAGTTGGATGACGAGCGATACGGCTCAATCGAGAGGGGGCCCAGTACCGTTTCGGCCTCGGCGCGCGTCAGCAGGCTGCAGGCGTCTTTGGTCCCACGCTGCAGGACCTGATACGGGTTGGTGACGGGAAACGGCAAGTCGGGAATACGATCGCGCACGCGCGCGGCGAGCGTCTGCATTGGCTCGATCGGCACGTCCGGTGACTGCCCGGCGACTGTGACGCGCACGTGTCCGACGCGACCGCTGAAGCCATAGGGCACGCGTCGGGCGTCATCCCACTCTGTCGGCGTCCTGGCGTCTTGCGTCTGGAGCTTGTCCATTTCGACGCCGGCGGGAAGCCCGAACTCCCTCGCCACAGCACTGGACGCCAGTTCGCCTTCGACGCCGCCATTCACGTCCACGTTCACCGTCACCGCGTAGGAGCGTGGATCCTGCAGCGCGTCGAATAAGGGGCTGCGTGCGTCGGCTTCCTCGGCGGCCGCGGTTCCGAACGCCTTGCGCAGGTTCTCACTGATCTTTTCTTGCGTCGCCTTCAGCTGCTGTCGCTTGGCAGCAACCGACTCCGGCACGACGAGCGTGTACCGGCACCCGTCCTCCTTCCGCGGCGGCTCGGCAAGCTTGCCGATGACCGCCTCGACGTCGGCGACCGGAATCCAGCCGCACGGCTCTGCAGGGATCGCTGCCGCGCGGATCGCGGGTTTCCACGCGTCGCGCGAACGTCCCTCGTCTTCACTTCGTGCTGCGTCGAGGTTTGAACGCTGCTCTGACGACTTGTCAGCGACGGATTGGTTGCCGCCGCATGCGGTGAGCATCACGGTCATCGACGCGATCGCCAGCAGTCCGAGCGGACGAGCGCGCATGATTTCCGGTATCACCGTGCACCCGCAGTCGCGGCTGTCACGATCAAGTTCGACGCCTTCTCGACCAGTGGAGTGAGAAGATCTTCTCCGTCCGATTTGGCTTTGGCTTTGGACGTGACCGGCTTGGCGCGCTCGACGGTATTCGGAGCGCCCAGCAGATACGAGAGCTCGAGCTCGTCCTTCGCGCGGATCTCGGACGCGAATCTGTAGATGGCTTCTCCACCGGCCCACGTGGCGCCGGTGGCGACCGCACCGGTCACGCCGCCGCCGAGCGGGGTCCGCGTCACCGCCACACCGGTGGCCTGGCCGAGGATCCGTCCCACGCTGCTCCCGCCGGCTCGTTTGCGTTCGACCGTCACGAGCAGCAGTTGACCGCAATCCTGGTCACGCGCCTCCAGCGCCGCCTGCGATGGGAGTCGCGCTTCAAGGGACAGCGTCCTGATGGACGGTCCTTTCAAATAGCTGGCGAACAGGTCGCGAACAGCCGTGGCGAAGCTCGTGGCGTTGCCGTCGACACCTTGAACGCTGGGCACAGTCAAGGCCACGCACGTTGACGCGGAGCCAGACGGTTTCTGTGGGGCACCAGCGGCGACGGTGGCTGACAGCGCCACAGCCAGGAGGGTCAGGCCGAGTCTGCTGGGTTTCATGAGGTCCTCTCGTTATGCGTCCATTGCTGTACGCACCGAGCGGAACGGATCTCCCTCATTCAAAGTCGTTTCATGACCCTCGTCACTTGCAGGCAAGCACGTTCGGCTTCACCCAGTTCTCCTGTAACACGTTCTTGCTGACCAGCGGGCGTTCAGCCGGAATGTCGACGCCAAGCACCTTCTTCATCGCCTGCTTGATCGGATCGAACATCTGGATGGACACGCCGCCAGTCACGACCGACGTGATCGACACCTGCTTGCACTGAACGATGCCGAGGCTCGAGCCGTTGGTGAGGCCGAGCGAGGTAATGAACGACGCCGCCGGCCCGGCGCCGGCGACCGGCAAACCAAAGACCAGGCTGAACTCGAAGGAGACGCCGACCACGATTCCGTTGACGCCGACCGACACACCCATGATGCTGTCGATCAGCTTGGTGCCGCGGGTAGTGACGGTCGGGAGCGTGACCGTCTGACCGTCAATGCCGATCGACCCTGCCACGTCCCATTCTCCAGAAGCACTGAGGTTGCCGTTCTTCGCCGTGAAGGCCGTCTGAACGAGGAACTTGAATTTCTGAGTCAGTGTTGCGGGGAAGCCGCCGATGATCACGTTCTGACGAAGCTGAATCGGAAACTCGATGCGCGCCTTGCGATTGTCGCTGAGCCCGTTCACGGAACCGGCCTGAACGCTCATGACCAGCCCGTCGATACCGTAGACACGAAAGTGCGACGTGCCCACTTCGCCTCGCGTCACCGGAATGTCGGCGACGACTCGCAATCCCGACACTTCGAGATGAGCATCAAGCGCCACCATCAAGTCCGCGCCGGTGATCGTCTTTCCGGCGCCAACGGTCTTGGCTCCCGCCAGTCCGCGATCAGCTCGTAACCCCATCACGCCAGTCTTTTTGTAGGCGGTCAGGCTCCAATCCCCGACCTTGGTGGACTTCTCGTCGACGTCTCCGGGGGCGGCGCTCGACGACATGTCATCGACGTCGCGGATGTTCGATGGCGCGTTCAAGAGAGCTATCGCCCGCGAATAACCGACGATCGGACGATCGATAGCCAAGGCGGCTTGCACGAGTTGGTTCGATGGGATGTCCTCGTAGCCATCAACGATCTGCGGAGCCTCGAAGAAGGAGAGGGATTCCACCGGCACGACCTGATCGACGACCAGACGGCCATCGCGAATCACATCGCCGAGCTCGACGGGTGAAAGCGTGACGTCGAGGACATCCGGTTTCGCGGCCAGCCGGACGACTCGCCCCACAGCCTGGCTCGTGGCGAACATGATCGTCCCCGGTTTCAGCCGATCAACGCCAGTTGCCTTTGCATCGATGCTCCACGTCAAGCCGTCGGCGCTCACCCCTCGAATCACTTTGGGTCCGCCCTCGATCAGGATGACATCCGGTTGATACGTAATCGACGGATCAGGTCTGGGCCCGAAGCCATATCGATCAGCCAGGACCGCATCATCAGAGCCGCCGCGCTCGGTCTGCGTCATGGAGACGTCTTGGGAGCCGCCGCAGCCCGCGAGCATGACCACAGAAAGCAGCATCGTGATGCGTCGATTCGCCGAAGGGCGTGGCATCTTCATTTCCCCTCCGCGCAGACGAGCTCGACGCGGCGGTTGCGCGCCCGCCCGGCCAGCGTGTCGTTGGTCTCGATGGGGCGGCGCTCTCCGAAGCCGGCAGTCGCGAGCCACGTCTGATCGACGCCGTCACGGACGAGCGCGGTCTTGACGGCGTCGGCCCGTCGCGCCGAGAGATCGTCGTTGTAGCGATCGCTGCCGATATTGTCGGTATGCCCTTCGATGGTGAATCGCCGCCGGATGTTCATGAGCGCGGTCGCGATCTCTTTCAGCGCCAGTTCGGACTGTGGGTGAATCGTCGCCTGGTTGAAGTCGAAGTAGATGCCTTTCAACTCGACGCGACAGTCCTTGTCGAGTGCATCGGTGATCCGCGGTTTCGGAACGGGGAAATCGATGCGCACGACCTCACGAGCGAACTCGGGCTTGAACGGGAATCCCTCGTCTCGCGCCCCATACGCGAGGCGCAGCGAAATCGGGTACCGCGGGTGATCCAGGATCACGGTCTCGAACGGCCGTTTCGCAGTCCCGAGCGCCATCTGTCCGGTCGCCAGAATCGCGTCGAGCTTGACGCGTTCGCCATTGAGCAGCACGGGAAACTTGACGGGCGCATTGGCGCGCTGCAGCGTTCCGGAAATCACCTCACGACCGACCCATTGCCTGAATGTGTAGGCGGTCGTGCCCTTCTGCACCAGTTCGCGGGTGACGCCAAGCGACGGACCGAGCGCAGTCGTACCGTCCGCCCGCGACGGATCGTTCAAGTGGAATCCGAAAATCTGCACCCGTGCCGCGGCCAGGTCCGTGGCCGACACGACTCGGGTCACGAACCCTCTGCGTTCAACACCGGCAGCATCGACCCCCTCGAACTTCGTCTTGTGAGTGATCCCGTCGGCAGCCACGTTCGTGATGGTGACAACCATCTCGTAGTCGCCCTGCAGAACCCCGGCGGGACCGCCGGCCGATGACGTGGAGTTCGAGACGGCAAGCACGATGTTCAGGTCCGGGATGATGGGGATCTCCGGCGATTGCGCGGAGGCGGACGTGGCACACAACACCACGGCGAGCGTCAGTGGAGCACGAAGACGCGGTGTCAAGTTGAGAGTCATATTTCCTCGCTGCATGGACCCGCCTGCTTCCTCACGCACGGACCTCGCATGATTCCCCTCACGTGAGCACCCGACGTGGGCCAAGCACCGCGTGATGGGCTTCGTCCGCTGTTCGGGCGTTGTGGGCATGAGTGAGGCAGTAGGCGGGCGCGAACTTCCGCGGTATCGGCCAGGCCCCCGCGATTGGCTGCAGTTCGTCTATCTCGCGGTTGCCTTCCTGCTTGTCGTGCTCATCGGCCTCTACGCGTTCGCGCTGGTCTTCAACGAGGTCACGATTGTTGGATGGTTGTTCGTCGCCGGCTTTTTCAGCTTTCGCCACGGATTCATCCAGTACCGGAACCGGCTTGCCGTCAGCGGCACGGCGACGGCAAAGGCGTCTTCGGCGGCCATCGGACTGGCAGAACTCTCAGGTCGCGGCCACTCGGAACAGACAGGCTTGGCGCCCGTCAGCAAGGCGTCGTGCCTGTTCTGGTCGGTGGAGGTTGACCAGTGGCAGCGCCGCTCCAAGCGCCGCGGGTGGAACAACAAGCTGCGCAAGTCGTTTGGAGCCGAAACGCTGGAGCTCGAAGATGACAGCGGCCGCGTGCTCGTGTGGACGCGCGGCGCTGAGCTCATTTCGGTGAAGCAGGTCTGGCGGAGCGAAGATGGCAATCCTCCGGAGGCGGGATTGCGGCTCGTTGCGACAACGGGACTGCAGTGGCCGGCGCCCTCGAGCCGTTCCCCCATGAGG
>Ga0207428_10004580_pt1 | contig 13100 bp, 15 predicted proteins | sample RhiMethybrSRZTD1_FD_187600 | JGI IMG/M metagenome (GOLD analysis project Ga0207428, IMG submission 187600) | Populus rhizosphere microbial communities from Tennessee, USA - Rhizosphere MetaG P. TD hybrid SRZTD1 (SPAdes) (version 3) | ecosystem: Host-associated > Plants > Roots > Rhizosphere >... | reverse complement strand
CGGCGCCACGCTGCCAGAGGAGGAGATCGATGGACCTGAACCGTTTGACTCAGAAGTCGCAGGAGGCGTTGCACGACGCCCAGACCAAGACGCTGCGCTTCGGGCACACCGAGGTTGACGGGGAGCCGGATCCACCCCCGCGCGAGCAAGCAGTGGCCCGCCTGCAAGAGGGCGAGCGGGAGAAGCTGCTCCGTATTGACGAGGTTCCACGAACGGGTGGTCGGCCAGGACGAGGATGTCCAGCTGGTCGCCGACGCGATCATCCGGGCGCGATCCGGGATCAAGGATCCGCGTCGGCCGATCGGCTCGTTCATTTTCCTCGGCCCCACGGGTGTCGGGAAGACCGAGCTCGCCAAGGCTCTTGCGGCCGCCCTGTTCGACACCGAAGAGAACATGATCCGGATCGACATGAGCGAATACCAGGAGCGGCACACGGTGAGCCGGCTGGTCGGTGCCCCACCCGGGTACGTCGGCTATGAGGAGGGTGGGCAGCTTACTGAGGCCGTACGCCGCAAGCCGTACTCGGTGATCTTGCTCGACGAGATCGAGAAGGCCTATGTCGACGTGTTCAACACCTTGCTCCAAGTGCTTGATGATGGCCGGCTGACCGATTCCCACGGCCGTACGGTTGACTTCCGCAACACCGTGGTGATCATGACATCGAACATCGGATCGGAGTTTCTTGATGCAGGGCGTGACGGCAGACGGCGAGATCAAGGAGGATGCGCGCGTGCTCGTGCTAGGTGCGCTCCGCACTCACTTCCGGCCGGAGTTCTTGAATCGGGTCAATGAGATCGTGCTCTTCAGCCGCTGACCCTGGCGGAGATCGAAGCGATCGTGGACCTCCTCCTGAACGACCTTCGTACTCGGCTTTTGGAGCGGCGGATCACGCTTCTGGTCACTGAGCGGGCCCGGCGGTTCATTGCCGACCAGGGATTCGACCCGGCGTACGGCGCGCGGCCGCTGCGGCGCTTCATTGCCCGGGAGGTGGAGACTCGAGTAGCCCGAGCACTCTTACGCGGTGAGCTCCCCGATGGCGGAGTGATCTCGGTTGATCTTGTGAATGGTGAGCTTACCGTTGTATCCACTGGTGGTCCGCCGGAGGAGAGGGCAGCTGCATGAGCGCAAACGTGGAGGACTCCACGACACAGGTGATCGTGTGTTCGAACTGCGGCACCAAGAACCGCGTACCGGCGGCTGCCAACGGCGTGCCTCGGTGCGGAAAGTGCCATGCGCCGTTGCGGTGGGTGGTCGACGCGTCTGACGACGACTTCGCGGCCGTCGCGGAAGCCGCGACCATTCCAGTGCTTGTTGATCTGTGGGCGCCTTGGTGCGCTCCGTGCCGCAAGGTGAGTCCGGTGCTGGAGCAACTCGCAGGCGAGTTCGCGGGGAGTCTGAAGCTTGTCAAGGTCAACGCCGACGAGGCGCCCGCCTTGAGCGGGCGGTTCGAGGTACTGGCCATACCGACGCTCATCCTGCTCAAAGGCGGCGAAGTCATCGACAAGCAGGTGGGAGCTGCTCCTGCCTCAGTATTGCGGTCGTGGGTGACTTCGAAGCTCGGTTTGACTGCCTGAGCATTCAGCGCACGCGCCTATTTGGATGCTTCGTTTCTCCGCACAAGGCCACGTCTGGAGGCGGATTCAGTCGCGATAGTGAATTTTCGTGGCCTTGTGCTTAAAAACGCGTCAGGGAGATCGCCAATCAGGGCACGCCTCAGGCTTCGCGGGTCTTGGGTGAGCTCTCCAGTGTTTTGGCTGGGTCGCGCTCGACGAGTGGATCCAATACCTTGTCGATCTCGGACAGCAGCTCATCGTCAAGCTTGATCCCGGAGGCTGCCGCGTTGTCCTGAACCTGCTCCGGCCGCGATGCGCCGATGATCGCACTTGCCACGTTCTCGTTCTGGAGCACCCACGCGACGGCCAACTGTGCCATGGAAAGTCCAGCGTCCTTGGCGAGCGGCTCGAGCTGCTGTACGCGCTCCAGAACGTCGTCCCTCAGCCACCTCTTGATCATGTTCGCGCCACCCTTCTCGTCGGTGGCCCGGGAGCCGGTGGGATGCGGCTCGCCCGGACGGTACTTACCAGTGAGCACGCCCTGGGCGATTGGCGAGAACACGACCTGAGATATTCCGAGTGAGACACAGACCGGCATGACATCGCTCTCGATCACCCGCCAGAGCATCGAATACTGCGGCTGGTTGGAGATCAGATGGACGCCGAGGTCTTCGGCGAGATCATGGCCGTCCTGGATCTGCTGGGCAGTCCATTCACTAACCCCGATGTAGAGCACCTTGCCCATCCGTACCAGGTCGGCGAAGGCCCGGATGGTTTCGTCGAGCGGGGTTTCGTAGTCGAAGCGATGCGCCTGGTAAATGTCGACGTAGTCGGTTTGCAGTCGAATGAGCGATCCGTTGATCGACTCCATGATGTGCTTCCGGGACAGCCCGACATCGTTGTGTCCTTTCGATCCGGTAGGTCCGAAGACCTTGGTCAGGATCTCCAGTGACTCGCGTCGCTCGCCTTTCAGCGCCTCGCCGAGAACGGTCTCGGCTTGTGTGTTGGCGTACACGTCCGCAGTATCGAATGTCGTGATCCCGGCATCGAGCGCAGCGCGTACGCACGCCTTTGCTTGATCGTTTTCCACTTGCGAGCCGTGCGTCAGCCAGTTGCCGTAAGTGATCTCTGAGATCTTGAAGCCTGAGTTGCCGACGTAGCGAAACTGCACCGGAGCCCCCTGTCTGTGTTGGCCGTTTGTTGGCGATCGATACCCGATAATCTCGCGCAGCTTAGATGTCGCGCCAGATCGCGGACTTGCGGATCTCAAACTCAGCGGCGCTGATCACCCCACTGTCGCGCAGCGCCCGGAGTTCGGCTAGCAGCTCTAGCGGGTCGCGGTCTGGTCGAGATACGCCGTGGATCGCCTCTCGCGCATCGTCGGCGAGCATCTCCCCCTGGGTGCCGAGGATCTGGTCGATGGTGAGGCTGCCGTCGAGTGTGGTGACGCGGACCGTCCCGGAGACTTTGCGAGTGGAGGCTTCGATAGCAACGATGTCTCGCAGCGGCACGCTGAATGCAGAGCCGGTGCTGCGGCGAGGGCGGAAAAGAATGCGTTCGCTGGTCAGTACGAGGAGTCCCATCTCCCGCGAGTACCGCCCGTCCATCATCCGCAAGACGGTCTCGGAGTCAGTGAGAGAGGACTCCAATCGGGCCACGTACACATCAGAGCGCTGGTCAGAAGCCATGGCAGATGCCGCGGCGAGAACGTCGGCACGCAGGTTGTACCGGGCCAGGCGGTCCCGGACGCTGGGTCGTAACCAGCGGAACCATGACATCGTCGCGCCTTCGTCGATCGGATGATCCTCGATGATGACATTGGAGCCTCGTGCGGACAAAGTGGCCGCTGCTCGTCGAAGGCGAAGTGGCTCCAAGATCACCGATCGACGTGAGTCAGGCCTTCGGCGTCAGCAGCGCGAGGGGTATCTGCCGCTCGACCTTCGCTTGGTAGTCGGCGAAGAAGGGTGCCTGCACAAGCAGCTTCTGCCACAGGATTTCGCGCTGTGCGCCCTCAGCCACAGCCACGCTCACGACGTGTCGGCTTCGCCCGACCTCGATCTCTGCCTCATCCGCGCGGCGCAAGTTCTTGAACCACTGCGGTTCCTTCGCTGACCCGCCACCTGAACCAGTCACCAGATACTTGCCATCGTCCTCGAGGTACAAGACCGGAGTCGTGTGCATGACGCCGGTCTTGCGGCCTGGGGTAGTGATCAGCAGCACCGGCATTCCGCGCACCCTGCCCATCAATCGACCGCCGGAGGCCCGATACAGGCCGTTGTTCACTGCCCTACCAAAACGCACCAGGGTTTTCGGGACAGCCATGTCGGCCATCCTCCCATCTGCATTAACAGCAGCACCCCTTGTCAGGTCCGCAAGCCCTAGTGGCCTGCTAGCGCGTGTTTGATCGCGGCAATGACGATGGCCAGCGCGAGAACTGCGAGGCCGAAGAGCAGCGAGCGGATTCGACCTTGACTGGCGCTGCGAGCGACCCCGTAACCGACGACCCCGATGATCGCGGCGCAGGTGTAGCGGCCCCAGTCAAGCTCGCTAGACGGCGGCGCTATCAGAACCGGAATACTCACAATCAGCGCGACAATCGCCGCTGCAGCCAGCTGAATGCCCGAGACGATTTGATCGTTCCTCGGAAGCCGGCCGTCGTGAACCAGGCGACCGGCAATCCGAAAAGCGAACAGATGCGCAAGGGCCAGACCAATGGTGGTGCCCCAGATCAGGCCGAAGACCCGGCCCGGAACCGCGACAAGATTCTCTACTGCAGTCAGTGCAGCGAGCAGGCAGACGGTGACATAGAGCGCCATCGTCCAGGCTTCCTTGCGTAAATGATCAGGATCTGCGTGGTCTGCCTCAGCGGCGGCCTCGACTGGAGGGGCGTCCTCGGTCACCATCCGATCCTGGCAGGGTGAGGTGATGTCCGGTAGACGGCCGCAGCCTCGACGTCACCGTGAACGCACCGAAACAGGTGCCGCCGAAAGGAGAAGGACATGAAGTACATGATCTTGACCTACGCGTCGCAGCACGACTACGACGGCATGGCCGGCCAAGGGACAGACCAGCCCGCATGGTCACCAGAGGAGTTCGCGGCAATGGGCGCCTTCATGGAGGCCTTCAACACCGAGCTTGTTGAGGCCGGCGAGCTGGTCGAGACCCGGGCACTTGCCGCACCGGTGCACACCAGACGCCTTGGCGCGCAGCACGGCGTGGCATTCGTGACTGACGGCCCGTACGCCGAGACTCAGGAGGTGCTTGCCGGCTACTGGATCGTGGAATGCGACAGTTTCGACCGCGCGACCGAGATCGCCGGCCGACTTGCCGCCTGCCCGGCACCAGAGCAGGTCACCGCCAACGCGTACGCGGACGTGCGGCCGATCATGGAATCCGCTGCCGAAATCACCTATTGAGCAGAATCCAGTGTCCGGGACCGATCTCGAGAGCCTGCTGCGCGAGCTTGCGCCGCAGGTTCTCGGTGCGGTCGTACGTCGCTACGGCAACTTCGACATTGCTGAGGACGCCGTGCAAGAAGCCATGCTGGCGGCGGCGACCCAGTGGCCGAGCGAGGGAGCTCCGGACAACCCCAAGGGATGGTTGATCACGGTCGCAGCCCGTCGGCTGACCGACCTGCTACGCAGCGAGCAGGCTCGTCGGCGACGGGAGGACACGGTGGCTCGCTGGGAGCTACCCACACGGCAGCCCGAGCCCGCCAAGAGCCCGGCTGACTCGGATGACACATTGATCTTGCTATTCATGTGCTGCCATCCAGCGCTGTCGCCGTCGTCGCAGCTTGCGCTCACCCTGCGTGCGGTTGGCGGGCTGACCACGGCCGAGGTCGCGCGCGCCTTTCTTGTCGCCGAAGGCACTATGACCCGGCGGATCACCCGCGCCAAGCAACAGATCAAGCACAGCGGGATTCCGTTTCGGCTGCCTGCTTCGGAGGAGCGTGCCGAACGGCTGGCGACGGTCCTCCATGTGCTCTATTTGATCTTCACCGAGGGCTACGCCGCCACGGCCGGCCCCAGACTGCATCGGATTGAACTCTCTACCGAGGCGATCCGACTCACCCGGATGGTTCACAAAGCGTTGCCCGACGATGGCGAGGTTGCCGGTCTGCTGGCATTGATGTTGCTCACAGACGCCCGCACCGCCGCTCGGACGACCGCCGCCGGGGAGCTGGTACCGCTGGCCGAGCAGGACCGCTCGCTGTGGAACTCTGACGACATCGCGGAGGGAGTCGCCTTGATTACCAGCGCATTGCCCCGAGGGACGGTCGGTCCTTACCAGCTTCAGGCCGCGATTGCCGCAATCCACGACGAGGCTCAGAGCACGCAGCAGACCGACTGGCCGCAGATCAAGGCGCTCTATGAGTTGCTGCTTCAGACCTCAGACAACCCGATGGTTGCGCTGAATCATGCGGTCGCTGTTGCCATGGCCGACGGCCCAGCGGCTGGACTCGAGCGCGTACAGACGCTGGCCAAGGAGAAACAGCTGACCGAGGACCATCGGCTGTACGCGGTGCGAGCACACCTGCTGGAGATGACCGGTGACACGCCGGGCGCTCGCGAGGCGTACCTGGCCGCTGCCCGCAGGGCCACCAACCTGCCCCAGCAGCGATACCTCAATCGCCAAGCCGCCAGGCTCGACGACGCCGACAATGAGTTGTCAGAATCTCAGCACCACATATGGTGCTGAGATTCTGACAAGTCGGCGTTGTGGCTGATCAACTAGGGAGAGAGCTCATGAAAGTGATCGTCATCGGGGCGGGGATCAGTGGGCTCACTCTCGCAGCCGCTTTGGCTCAGCTGGCACCGCGGATCGAGGTGGAGATCTTCGAACGCGACGCCGAACCCGCCCAGCGGCGGAAGGGCTATGCGATCGGCCTCAAGGGAGATGCCGGTCTCGCCGTTCTCTCCAGACTTGGCCTGCGGGAAGAGGTTCTGACCGACGCACAAAAGGTGACGAACTTCGTGATCACCGACCGTCGGGGCCGTACGTTGCTGGGACTGCCGTCGGGGAGCGACGGCCCGCGCCAGACCTACCGCGTACAGCGTGATCATTTGCAGTCGGCGCTGGCAGCTGCGGTGACGATGACACCGGTCCAGTACGGCTTTCAGGCCCTTGGTTACGAAGCGATCGACACCGGCTGTCGAGCCGTCTTCACCGGCGGCCGTCACGTGGACGGGGATGTGGTGATCGCCGCTGATGGGGTTGGCTCGGCCCTGCGGCGACAACTCGTCGATGATTTGCCACACTTCCTCGGACTGTCCGCGATCACCGGGGATGCGGCACTGGCGATTGAGGATCCGTTGCTCAGCGGCGGCTACTTCCTGACCTTGGGCGAGTGCGGTGACTCCTTCTTCTGCTATCGGCAGCCGGGTGGTGTCCACTTCTCCTACACCTCACACGTTGAGCCATCCACATTGGAGTCGTCCAGCCAGCAGGAACTGTTGCGCCAGGTCCAAACGGCAACTGAGGACTGGCATCAGCTCGTCCGCTCGATCGCCTCAGCAGCTGAGCCCGAGTCGATCAAGCCTCGCGGGTATTACGACAAGGAACCGACAAAACAGATCCGCGATGGCAACTTCTGGTTGATCGGCGACGCCGCGCATCCCATGAGTCCGTTCCAGGGCCAAGGGGCCAACACGGCGATGCTCGATGCCCTGGAACTCTCGGAGTTGCTGGGGTCGGGCAACCTCAGCGCCGACGCCGATCGCGTTGCAGCCCGCATCGCCGCCCGCGGGCGCAAGGCGGTGTTGGAGTCCCGCCGGTCGGCACACCAATTCCACGCCACAAGCCGTTTCCAGATGACGAGCCGCGACTTCGGCTTCCGGGTAGCCAATTCCATGATCAACTCGCGCTTTCGGCGGCGCAAAGCCGCGGCGGCCGGCGTCGTGCCGCAGGAATGAGTCGCTTCGAAGCCGGACCTCAGGCGCCTGCGACCTCGCAGGCCGTACGAGTTGGACTGGGGATCCTGGCGATCTTGCAGGGAATCGTCGGTATCTGGGCGTCGCTGGTGCCCAGGAGCTTCTACCGGAACTTCCCGATACCTGGCCACAACTGGGTCTCACTGCTGCCGCCGTACAACGAGCACCTAATCCGCGACGTCGGCGAGCTCAATCTCGCCTTGACGGTGGTGCTCGCCGCAGCAGCGCTGACCGGTCAACGGCTGCTGAGTGTGGTCGCTGTCATTGCGGCTGCCGTGTACGCCGTGCCGCATGCGGTGTTCCACATGTTCCATCTGCAGGGCTTTCCCACCGTCGACGCGGTCACTCAGACGATTGGCATTGCAGTCCAGCTCGTCGTGATCGTAGTCGTGGGCTGGCTGCTATGGCGGGAGCGCGGTCGCACATCCTGACGGCTCAGCGTCGAGAAGTCGCGGAGGATCAACTGTTGGGTCGCTCGGGGACCATTTCCATTGCTTTGGATGTATAGACGCGATAGCCGAGTGCCGGCTGATAGCCGTGGATTTCCGGCGTATCCAGACTGCGCATGAAGGACAAGATCTCCTTGCTGAAGACCTGGCCGGGTACCAATACGGGGAATCCTGGCGGGTAAGGGGTCACAAATGTCGCTGAGACGACCGATTCACCTGATTCCATGCGTTCTTCGACTTCATCCGCCGGCAGGTATTCGCACGTGGTGTGGTCGTATGACAAGAAGAACGCCCTGCGGACATCACCTTCTGGGGTCGGCGGCGCACTCTGGCTGAGGAACGCTGGGTGGAAGCCGCTGAAGTCCGGCAACGGAGCTGTTGGATTCGTCAAGTGCAACACTGCCCGCTCGAATGCCGCCCGTTCGGCCAGATTCATCTCCGCGGCCTGGTTGTCGATATCTCGCGCGATGCTGACCAGAACCTCGATGAGGTAGGCGACCGAGCTGCGCGTGGTGCCGATGTTGGTCATGAACAACACGGTGTTACGTGAGGTCTTGTTGATCTGGATGCCGAACTTGTCCATCAGCCGTTCACGTTTGAACGTCGCACCGTCGATGCCGGTAAGCCCGATATAGAGCGTCACTCGCGACGGATCCAGAACGAACTCATCCTGCTCCCATGCCGTGATCATGTTGTTGAGACCGGTACGCAACGGCTGGGCGATGCCGGAGGCCCGGTACCGCTCCGGGATCATTTCTGCCGTGCTGAGGCAGTGCATGTATTTGCTGAGCAGCGGATGATGATCAATAGCGTCGCGCAGTTTCATGGCGTACTCGAGCTGGCGTTGCACGAGCTCGAAACCCTCCAGCGCCGCCTGTCGGCGTCCAAGATCAAGAGATGCCAAGATCTGGTAGTTAGGCGAGGTGGAGGTATGTGCCATGTAGGCCTCGTGAAAGCCCTCGGCCACCTTCAACGCGAAGTCTTGATCGTAGACGTGGATCATTGACCCCTGACGCAGCGCGGTCAGCGTTTTGTGGGTCGAGTGAGTCGCGTAAACCCGAACCCGTGCTCGCGCCGGATCAGGGCTGAGGCGTTGGCTGAGTAGCGCTTCGGTGCTCTCGTTCAAGGGCAGGCTCGCCTCGTAGCGCGCGCGATACTCAGGTGACCGTAACTTGTCGGCGAGCGTACGGGCCGCCTCCATCGCCGTACGAGCTCGGTAGACATGGTGGAAGCGGGCGAAGGCGAACCACGCCTCATCCCAGAGGAACACCAGATCCGGCTTGATCGCGAGGCATTCCTCCATGACCCGACCGACGTCGTAGACGATGCCGTCAAAGGTGCAGTTGGTCAGCATCAAGAGCCTGACCCGGTCGAGCTTGCCCGCCGCTCGGAGTGCGAGCAATTTGGACTTGATCTCATGCAGTGGAACCGCGCCGTACATCGAATACTCGTTGAGCGGATACGCGTCGAGGTAGGTGACCTCGGCACCGGCCAGCATCAGGCCATAGTGGTGCGACTGGTGGCAGTTGCGATCGACGAGAACGATGTCGCCCGGTGCGAGCAAGGCCTGGGCGACGATCTTGTTGGCTGTCGATGTTCCGTTTGTGACGAAGAAGGTCTGTCGAGAGCCGAAGGTCTCGGCTGCCAGCTGCTGAGCCTCTCGCAGCGGTCCGGTCGGCTCGAGAAGCGAGTCAAGCCCACCGGTGGTCGCTGAGGTTTCGGCCAAGAAGATTTCGAGGCCATAGAAGCCGACCATGTCGCGGATCCAGTGGGAGTTGACGATCGATTTGCCCTGCGAGATCGGAAGTGCGTGGAAGACTCCGGTCGGCCGTTGGCTGTAGGTGCGGAGAGCTTCGAAGAAAGGCGTACGGTAACGCTCGGCAACCCCGGCGAGGATCGTCAGATGCAACTCGAGTGCGCCTTCTCGCGCATGGAAAACCCGACGGAAGTGGTGGCTCACCTTGCCGGCGACATCTTCGACCGCGATCTCGGTCATCAGGTACAGGTCGACCTCGGGACGGATCTCGGCCAACCGCGGTGCCAGAATTTGGGCACGCTCGTCAGGTGAGTGGTCCGCGAGCTCTTTGGACAGAGTGGCATCGGCGAAGTTGGCGAGCCTGGTGAGATCTCGTACCGCGACGTGGGAGAAGCGTCTCCGGATCACGCACGCCTGGATGTTCGCGTTGAGCCGGATCGCAACGGCCGCCTCGACGCCGCTACCCACGACGACGAGGTCGTAGATGAAGGGATCTCCGGGCCGGCGCCAGGTGTGCACTTCCTCCCGAAGCTGCTCCTCCTGTGCCGGCGACATTGTCTCCACAACGAGAACCTCGAAGTATGGCCGGCTGAAGGACTCATGTGATACGCCGAAGATCATGTCTTCGCTATCGTCGCGATGCTCGGCTTGCACGAGGTCATCGAGGGAACCGACCCGGTAGGACTCCGTGACCAGCGCGCGGTTGATCCGGGCCACCAGTCGTCCCAGTCGCTCCCAGCTCCCCGCGGCAGCCAACTCCTGGACAACACCAAAGGCCGCGTGGCCGGGAAAGGCCCAAAACTGCTCCACCGGCGCCAATGCCGCGCACGCCGCGTGCACGGCATCGGTCATATCGTCCTCGATCGGCCTGCTGCGTCGTAGCGACGAGACGATCCGGGCGGTCGCTTCCTCCAATCGCGACCACGAATCAGCACGGAACTGCCACCAGCTGTTGTACGCGTTGGCTTGATCGACCATGATCAACTCCTGCAGCTAGCCCGTTCGACCTTTAGCGCGACACTAAACCGGCCCATCGGTGCTGATCAACACCAGCGCGCTCTCCTCGTTGACCGTGAGGGCAGCGCGATGATCGGAATCTTCCAGCGCTGCGCGTACGCCGGCGAGTGCCGCGGCGCCGCAGGGTCCGGCTCGGACTCCGAGCTCGTGGAGCCGATGCATCGCCGAGGCGGCCTGGTGGTCAGTGATCGCTATCCCCGCTATCCCCGCGTCCAGTCCGTCGCGGATGGCGGGCCAGGCGATGGTGGAGATGGTGCCACAGTTGAGCCCGGCCATGATGGTGGGCGCTGAGGTATCGAGGCTGAGAGCCTGGCCAGCCGCCAGACTGGTTGTGACGCAGGCAGCCGTTACCGGTTCCACGGCGAGGATCGCCGGGTGCTGCGGATTGGCTGGATCGCGGTAGTGCTGTAACGCCGCCAGCAGCAGTGATCCGACACCGGTCGGTACCGCGACAAGGTGGATCGCCCGCCCGCCCAGCTGGCTGGCGATCTCGTAGAACAGGGTGCCGTAGCCGTCGACGACCCACTGCGGGATGTCCTCGTAGCCTTGCCAGGCGGTGTCCTGGACGAGCAGCTCGTCAGATCTTCCACTGGTCGAGGCGGCGGCGGCGTGTATCACATCGTCGTAGATGAGGTCACTCGGGATCACCTGCGCGCCCTCGCTGGCAATCGTTGCGACGGTCTTCGCTGCTGTTCCACCGGGAACGTAGATCCGAGCTTCAAGGCCAAGCAACGCCGCCACTCGTGCCAGAGCATGACCATGGTTTCCATCAGTCGCTGTGACCAGGGTGAGCGATGCGGAATCAATCCGTTGGCGGAGCTCAGCGAGGCTTTCTGCGGGCGTGTCGTAGCCGTCGCGCAGGCTCAACGCTCGATTGACCGCCCAGGACGCACCCAAGATCTTGAATGCCGGCAGGCCGAGACGTTCGGACTCGTCCTTGACGAAGACCGCCGCGACGCCGAGTTCGGCTGCCAGCTCTGGAAGCGCCACAAGCGGCGTCGGGCGGTAGCCAGGCATGGAGCTGTGGAATGTGATTGCGGCGTGTTCCAAAGGTTTCGGCTTCCATTTCCGCGGTCCGGGAGCCTTTCGGACGATCCCCGTCATCTGCCCTGAGCTTGTCTAAGGGCACCGGAGCGGACTTCGGCAAGCTCAGCGCACATCTGGTTCACCGAGCGCGAGTGAGCTAGGCAGCCCGGCACGCAGTGCCGCGACATGCTCAGCAAAGTTCAGTTGCTCGAACAACGAGGTGCCGTCCTGGATAGCACCTCGGATTGCGGCCTCCCGTCGCTGGATTTCCTCGGCAGCGGCCAAGGCGGCGTCCAGTTCCGCCTGACTCAGCACCACGATGCCGTCGTCGTCACCGACCAGAATGTCTCCGGGTCGAACCTCGACGTCTCCTAAGCGCACGGGTTGTTGGGTGAGCAGAACCTGGGTCGCACCAGCCGCCCGTGGTGTAGTGCCGAGGGAATAGATAGGCAATGGCAGCTGAGCCAAGGTCGCGGTGTCGCGGCACAGACCATAGACGACGATGCCGGCCATCTGACGTCGGATGGCCTCTGTGGCGAAGAGCTCGCCAAGCACGGCGTGTTCGGTGGTGCCGGCATCGACGACCAGGATGTCTCCAGCACCGCACTGCTCCAGGCCGGCGAGCACCGGCAGCAGATCAGCCGATGCGGCAACCGTGACGGCCCTGCCAACCATTGCGATGCCTCGGCGGTAGGGGCGCAGTTCGCGCGGCAAGATGCGCAACGCCTTGTTGGCGTCGGACAGACTCGCGGCGTCGAGCTGCCAGGCCTGTGACGGAATCTCGTGATCGCTCACTGGCGTCGCTCCTTCTTCGCACGTGATCATTTTGCTTGCTTGATCTTGCGCCACCCGCCCGCGCGATTATTGGCGATGATCTGCCTGAACATTTCCCGAAGGGCTCTGGTGTTGATCTTCTCGTCCTGGCGTACGGCAACAGTGCGAGCGGTCTGGTTGTCGTGGCCGCCTGTGATGATGCCGTCTGGATCAGGGACGATCGCACCGTCGTAAAGGAAAACATTGACGTGATCCTTTGCGGCTAGCAGTGCGCAGATATTGCCCTGGAGCACGAAATACGGCTGGACCCGCCGCTTGATCGTCTCAACAACTTCCGGATCGACGCTGTGGACAAGATCACGAACTTCATGACATATCTGCTGCTGCCATTCGGGCAGCGCGTGGATGTAGGCGTCGACCCGCGGATCCCTCTCGTACGTCACTGGCCCACCCCCTGTGTCGGAAGCGCACGTGAACGTGCGTTGTATACGCGTCGCACACGTTGCAACATATGCGAAGCGCCAGCAAATTGTGCAGAGCTATGGATGTGCCCTGGGCTTGTCGAAGGCCCCCACGCCGCGCTGCAACAAGC
>Ga0207428_10004578_pt1 | contig 13102 bp, 16 predicted proteins | sample RhiMethybrSRZTD1_FD_187600 | JGI IMG/M metagenome (GOLD analysis project Ga0207428, IMG submission 187600) | Populus rhizosphere microbial communities from Tennessee, USA - Rhizosphere MetaG P. TD hybrid SRZTD1 (SPAdes) (version 3) | ecosystem: Host-associated > Plants > Roots > Rhizosphere >... | reverse complement strand
CGTCGAAGCAGTCGCCGAGCGCAAATGGCCCGCGGGCAGCGAGGCTCGCATCGTCAACGCCACCTGGTCGACGCCTCAGATCACTTCTAATCGTGGGATCGGCCCGATCATCACATGGATCGCCGAAGAGAAGGCCAGAGTCAAAAAGATGATTGACGAAGCGGTCAGCAAGTTAGCCGCTTCCGGGTTGAGAACTGAAGTAGTGGTGAAAGAAGAAGACCCGAAGCGATTGTTGATAGCCGAGGCGGAAAGCTGGGGCGCCGATTGCATCTTCGTTGGCGCCAGGGGAATGGGCCGAATCGATCGTTTTCTACTCGGCAGCGTCTCATCCGCCGTGGCCGCGCGCGCTCATTGTTCGGTCGAGGTCGCGCATGATCAGAAGGAACGAAAACTGTGAAATGGCACACATTCGATCTCGACGCAGTCCGAAAACAGGCCGATGGAGCCTTTACCAGGGGTACGAAGGTGAGGGACGGATTGCGGAAGAGGCTCGGGGCCGAATGAATCGAGCTGAAAATCGGGCGTCAGCCCCCGGAAAAAACTTCTAAGGCCTGTTCATCGCAAATGGTAATGCGGCGTCCATCGATCTGAATCAAACCGTTTTGCTGCAATCGCGACAGCGCCCGCGACACGACTTCGCGCACCGAGCCGATGCGGGCGGCGATCTGCTGGTTGGTCAAAACCAGCGTCACTTCGAGACCCGCGCCGTCGCGGCGTCCGCGCGCTCGAGCTTCGGCTATCAGCCATCGCGCCAGCCGCTGATCGACCTCTCGCAATGACAACGCCTCGACCAGCTCGGCGCATTTCCGCAATCGCCCGGCAAGCACCTTCAACGCGGCCATCGGAATCTGCGGATGTTTCAGGCAGAGCGACTTCACATCATTTTTGTCGAGGTAAAGAACGACCGTCTCTTCTTCGGCTGCGACGGTCGAAGGGTAAGGTTTGTCGTCGAAGACTGGCAACTCGGCGATTGTTGCGCCGGCGCGTTCGACATGGATCACCTGCTCGCGCCCGTCAACGCCTTCGCGGAATGCGCGCAGCGCCCCGCTTGCGATGACGTACAGGCCGAGAGCTTCGTCTCCGGCGACGAACAGAATTTCGTCTCGCGCCAGGCGGCGATCGACCGCGCGCTCGGCCAGCGCGCGAAGCTCAGGATCTTCGAGTTCACCGAAGAGCTGCGTTCTTTTCAGCGCGGAGATTTTGTCTGTGAACATGCAGGGGCATGATCACGCCTGATCGCCGCCGCTTTCAAGCCGCGCGGAATCCTAGGGCGGCGCAGACTAGAAAGACCAGCGAGTAGACGATCTCCAGAATTCCGGAGCGCACAAGGTTCACCTTCGTCTTCGGCGTGAACATTCCCCAAAAAGTCCTGGCCAGCGCGGGCGCGAAGGCGATGAACGCGAAGAGGCTCAAACTTCCTGCGGAGATTAGAGCAGGCAGCGCGACGAGGAGAAATGAATGATAGAAGGCGCAACTCCGCAAAGCCTGCTGCTGCTCGGCCTGCTTGCGCGGGTTGAGGCGGTAAACGCGCAGCTTGATGTAAAAGACGCTGCTCGCCATATAAAGCGCGCTCAGCAGCCACAACCAGAAGGCCGTCATTTCCCATCGCCCGATTGCAGCGTAATAGGCGGCGGGCGCGGTCATCGTCAAACCGACGATCGCCATAACCTCGCCCGCCGTCGAGCGTTCTTCCATCCGCGTGGCCTGGGCGCCGTTGATCAATAGCAGCGCCGCGCCTGCCAGCCCCATCGGAATCAGCCAGAATAGTTTGAATGCGACGACCAGCGGCGATCCGAACGCCGCCGCCAGGGCGAGATAGAGCAAGAGCATCCTACCTGCTTCGGCGGCTTCACGCCCCCGAGCGCGTGCGCGCAAGTAGACCAGCAGTGATTCGCGCGAGATGAACGCCACCGTCGTCGAAAGCAGCAACAACAAAACTGGCCAATTGACGCGGCCGGCCACGGCCACTCCCAGAACGAAAGGCACGTAAAGCATCACCCACGCGCCGTGCTCTTTGGGAAGTTTCAATGCGGATCGAAGGCTCATAACGAAAACTACTCCAAAGCATCAATACTCAATCGAATTGGCGGCGAAGCAGCGGCCGATCAATTCGCGCCGCTCGGCTTCGTCGGTCACACGATCAAGCGCTGGGAAGAAGATGTTGCGCTCGCGCATGTCGTGATGTTCGCACAGGCTCTTGAACGTCGCCTCTTCGTCGAAGAGCCGGATCACGCGCCTCGCCGGGTCGCCGCTTTCCCCTTTCAACTCGTCCAGCGTCGCGGCGAAGCGCGCCAGGAATTCGAGCATCCGACGATGTTCTCCGATGAAAAATTCCGGCGGGCCGCCAGCGATCTTTCCCGCACGCTCGTAAACCGGCATCAGCAGATCTTCTTCGACCCGCATGTGGGCGCGCAGTTCGCGTTCGTAAACCCGCAGCCTCTCCGCCGCCGATTCGAGGTCGAGCCGTAAGAGCGACTCCTGGTGGAGCAGGAAAAGCTCGTTCAGACACTCATGAATTTTCAGGAGCTTGGCAAAACTCATTCGGACATCCTCCCACCGCGTCTCTCTCCAGCAAGATTAGCGCCAAACTTATTTTGGCGCGATGACTTATGTCACTGCGCGCGCCGAGAAGCGGCTTTACACTCCGCTCGTAATCAAAACTTTACTACCAACGGAGGGGTTATGAATATCAGCGCTACAGTTACTGTTAGAGACCTGGCCACCGGCGTTCCGGGCGCGACGCGCGTCTTCGAGAATTTCGGCATTGATTACTGCTGCGGCGGCCACCGAACCCTGGCCGACGCCTGCCAGGAGGCGGGTTTACCGGTCGAAGATTTGACGCGCTCTCTCGAAGAAGCCGGGAGCGCGCCACAACCCGGCTCCGGGCGCGATTGGCGACAAGAGTCGCTCACGGCGCTTACCGAATATATTATTGACACCCACCACTTCTTCACCAGGCAGGAGCTTGATCGTCTGGAGAATCTCTTCGACAGGGTCTGCTCGCGCCACGGCGAAAACCATCCGGAACTGTTCGAGGCGCAGATGACATTCTATCAACTCAAGCAGGACCTGATCCCGCACATGCTCAAAGAGGAGCAGGTTCTCTTTCCTTACATCACGCGGATGGAGGAGGCCGCTCGCGAAGGACGGGGGATTCCGCCGCCGTTCTTCGGCACGGTGCGAAATCCGGTGCGGATGATGATGACGGAACATGACACGGCTGGCGACATGTTGAGACAGTTGCGTGGCGTAACCAAAGGGTACACAACGCCGCCCGACGGCTGTGTCAGCTATCAGACACTCTGTCAGACCCTGGCCGCGTTCGAGGCCGATCTGCATCAGCACATTCACCTGGAGAATAACGTTCTCTTTCCGCGCGCCGTCGAAACGGAGGAAACCTCCGCGCCCGGCTTCTACAAATCCGCGGGCGAATTCAACGAGCATCGCTGCTTCGGCCGTTGAGAGCCGGAATCGCCGCAGCAGGCGCGGGAAATTTCGCAGCGGATTGGGGAATTATCCCCAGATGTGATCGGCGGAGACCTGTAGTAGCGCGATTCTGAGGTTGGCACGGCCATTGCTCGGGAGCGGAGGCGAGGGCAGATATACAGAACACTTCAGGAGACGAATGAGATGACCAGAGAAGCAATCAAGGCGACCGGTTGGGGAACGCTCGTGACTCTGACCGTCGCCCTTCTCATCGTGATCGGCTCACGCAACCTGTCGCATTTCGACGCCGCGCTCGTCGGATACACATTCGCGGTCCTCTTCGCCGTATTCGGCGTAACGTACCGCTACGCGATGTGGCTGCAAAGGCCTCCGACCGCGGTTTATTGGAAGCGCGGCTGGCAGGTCTTCCTGCGCCCGAAGTACCTGACGCGCAACGTGGCGATGTGGTTCGCGCGAGTGACGGGCGAGTTCGCGCTCAACCATTTCATCGCGCGACGCGGCGCGGCCCGATGGGGAGCGCATATGCTGATTATGTGGGGATGCTTGATCGCGATCGCCATCACCTTCCCGCTGGTCTTCGGTTGGATTCATTTTGAAACGCTGCCTGAGGACGTGATCTGGTATCGCGCCTACGTCTTCGGCTTCCCGACTTTAGCCTTCCCGATTCATTCGATACTGGGCTTTCTGATCTTCCATGGTCTGGTCTGGTCCTCGATCCTGGTGATCGCCGGGGTGATGCTGGCGATGCGGCGGCGGATGCGCGATCACGGCGCGGCAGCCGCGCAGCAGTTCGCCGAGGACTTCCTGCCACTGATCCTGCTATTCGCCATCAGCGCGACGGGGTTGATGCTGACGGCGAGTTACACATGGATGAAAGGATATGCCTACGACTTCCTGGCTATCCTGCACGCGATCACAGTGATCTTCACGTTGCTCTGGCTGCCTTTCGGCAAGTTCTTCCATATCTTCCAGCGGCCCGCGCAGTTGGGTGTGAGCTTCTACAAGGACGTCGGCGCGCTTGAGGAGCAGGCGCACTGCCGCCGCTGTGATAAACCATTCGCCTCGAAAATGCACGTGGAAGATCTGATCGAGGTCGAGCGGAAACTGGGGTTTCGTTACGAGATGTCCAACGGCGCCGGGCATTATCAATGGATTTGTCCGAAGTGCCGCCGCGCCATGTTGGCTCTGGCGCAGGGGCAGATGTGGCGAGGGGAATCACAGATTTAAGATTCAGATTTTGAGATTGTATGGCCAAATTACCCGATCAGTTGAACAACATCACAGAACGCTTCGGCCCGCACCTTGCCTTCAACACTGGCGTGCGGCTGGCGACGAACGTCGAGCCTGACAAAATCGTCAAGACGCATTGCTGCTTCTGCGGCCAGCAATGCGGCATTCAGCTCAAGGTCAAGGACAACGTCGTAATCGGCTTCGAGCCGTGGGAGGAGTTCCCGTTCAATCAGGGGATGCTCTGCCCGAAAGGCGTCAAACGTTATTTGCAGGGAGCGCATCCTGACCGGCTGCTGACCGCGATCGAGCGCGACGAATCGACGGAAGGCGGCTTTCGTCCGATTCCTTACGACCAGGCGATCAGCCGTGTGGCGTCGGAGATTCAGCGCATTCAATCCGCATACGGCAACGACGCTTTCGCCGTTTTGAGCGGCGCGAGCCTGACGATCGAGAAGGCTTACCTGATGGGCAAGTTCGCGCGAGTCGCGATGAAAACGGCCTACATTGATTACAACGGGCGACTCTGTATGGTCAGCGCGGCCGCCGGGAACAAGAAGGCGTTCGGGATTGACCGCGCGGCCAATCCGTGGTCGGACATTCTCAAAACCGAAGTCGTCTGGATCAGCGGCGCGAACGTGGCCGAATGCGCGCCGATCACGACCAACTACGTCTGGCAGGCGCGTGAGAACGGCGCGAAGATCATCGTCGTTGACCCGCGAATTACGCCGGTGGCGCGAACATGCGACCTGTTTCTGCCCATCAAGCCCGGGCGCGACATTGCGCTGTTTAACGGCATCCTCCACCTGATGATCGAGAACGATTGGCTCGATCACGATTTCATCAACGACTACACAGTCGGCTTCGACGCCGTCGCCGAACACGTCAGGATTTGGACGCCACGGCGCACGGCGGAGGTCACAGGAATAACCGAACGCGCGATCCGCCAGGCCGCCGAAATGTGGGGCGAGGCGAAATCTTCTTTCCTGCTGCACGCGCGAGGCATCGAGCATCACTCGCACGGAGTGCAGAATGTGCTAGGAGCGATCAACATTGTGCTGGCTTCGGGGCGAATCGGGCGCGAGGGCTGCGGCTACGCGACGATTACGGGTCAAGGCAACGGGCAGGGCGGGCGCGAGCACGGCCAGAAATGCGACCAACTGCCCGGCGCGCGTGACATCTCGAATCCCGAACACCGCGCCTACATCGCCGGGGTCTGGGGCATCGATGAAAAAGAGATGCCGGGCGCGGGCGTGGACGCTTACGAAATCTTCCGCAAAATTGATCGCGGCGAGATCAAAGGATTGCTTTCGATCTGCTTCAACCCAAAGGTCTCGCTGCCGGACAATGACTTCGTCGCGCGAGCGCTAGATAAACTGGAATTTTACGTGGCGATAGATTTCTTCCTGAATGAATCGGCGCATCACGCCGACATCGTCCTGCCCGGCTCGCTGCATGAAGAGGACGAAGGAATCGTCACGCAGACCGAAGGCCGAGTCATCAAGATCAACAAAGCGGTTGACCCGCCGGGCGACGCGAAGCAGGACTGGCGCATCATTCAGGACATCGCCCGCGCGATGGGCCGCGAGCGCGGCTTCACTTTCAACGAGCCGCGCGAAATCCTCGACGAACTGCGCGTGGCGTCGAAAGGCTACATAGCCGATTATTCCGGCGTCACCTACGAAAAGATCGAACGTCAGGGCGGCGTCTTCTGGCCTTGTCCTAGCGCAGAATGGGGCGACGACCAGCATCAAGACCATCCGGGCACGCCACGATTGTTCGAGAAAGGCTCGTGGAATCCGATTGCGAAGGGCGCCGGGCCGTTCTACTTCCCTGACGGCAAGGCGCGTTTCAACGTCGCGCAGTACACGCCGCCGGCTGAAGACGTGGATGAAGAGTATCCGATCATCCTGACCACGGGCCGTGTGGTCAGCCAGTTCCTGTCGGGCACGCAGACGCGGCGCATCGGGCCGCTGGTCGATCAGTATCCCGAACCGCGCATCGAGATGCATCCGCGACTGGCTGAAAAGCTAGGCGTCGAAGACGGCGATTGGACGACGGTGGAATCGCGGCGCGGACGGATTACGCTGAAAGCGCAAGTAGTGACGACGATACGGCCCGATACGATCTTCATTCCCTATCACTGGGCAGGCGCGAAGAGCGCGAATCAATTGACCATCGCCGCGCAAGACCCGGTCTCGAAGATTCCCGAATACAAGGTCTGCGCCGTGCGCGTGAAGAAAGCCGAAACCGCTCCTGATTGGACTGACGGCGGGAGGAGGGCGTAGATGGCGGTTCCCTCGCACATGGAATTTTTCATTGACCCCAACCGCTGCATCGGATGCCAATCTTGCGTGCAAGCCTGCGGCGAGTGCGACACGCACAAAGGACATCCGATGATCCACCTCGAATACATTGACCGCGCGCATTCGGCGCAGACCACGCCGGTCGTCTGCATGCACTGCGACCAGCCGACGTGCGCCGAGGTCTGTCCGGCGGATGCGATCAAACGCACGGGCGACGGTGTGGTGCAAACGGCGCGCAAGCCGCGCTGTATCGCCTGCAACAACTGCGTGCTCGCCTGCCCGTTCGGCGTGCCGAAAATGAAGACGGAATTCCAACTGATGATGAAGTGCGATATGTGCTACGACCGCACTTCGGCCGGAAAGAAGCCGATGTGCGCGACCGTCTGCCCGAGCGGCGCTCTATTCTTCGGCACGCGCGAGCAGGTCGAGCAACTGCGCCCGCGGTCGCAACCGGTCAACCGGTTTCAGTTTGGCCGGCAAACGATCACGACGAAGGTCAATATGATGACGCCGAAAGTCGGGCAAGCTGAATACATTGACGTGACGGCGGCGATGGACGAGGAGGCCATCGGCAAAAGTATTTTTCTAAACATTTTGTCAGTCGTAGAGGAGGATTTAGATGACTCTGAACAGGTTTAAATTAGGCGCGAATTTCGCGATTTTTGCGCTTTTCTTTGGCGTGGCCACACTTGAAGCGCTTCAATCGCAAAACTGGCTCAAGGCTGCATTCTGGCTGGCGATCGGCGTAGTGTTTCTGTGGGCGGATAATATGAGGCGCCAGGCCTGCGCTAGAGATTAAGCTTTGGTCGTAAGTTATCTTTATTACCAGTAGGAGGAGTAAGCTTTGTTGCCTGACCGCGAACAGATCACATTACCGCCCGACGGCCGTTCGCTTGCGGAACAACCCAAGTGGCGCCAGGACTTCCCGATTGACTGGCCGCAGGACCATTACGTCGCGCGTCGCGACTTCACGAAGTTCATGGTCCTGACCAGCTTCGCTTTCGTCGTCGGCCAGTTCTGGATCGTCGCGCAAAACTTCATGCGTCGGCGGCGCGGCCAGCCGCCGATCCGGCAAATCGCTAAACTCAACGAATTGCAGGTCGGCCAATCGCTGGTCTTCGCTTATCCCGAAGAGCATGACAAATGTCTGCTGGTGCGCACGGGCGAAAGCAACTTCGTCGCGTTCGGCCAGGAATGCACGCACCTGGCGTGCGCCGTAGTGCCAGAGCCGGAGAAGAAGCGTTTCCTGTGCCCCTGTCACAACGGCTCGTTCGATCTTGAGACCGGCAAGCCGCTGGCCGGGCCGCCGCGAAGGCCTCTGCCGCGCATCCTGCTCGAAATTCGCGACGGCGCGCTATATGCGATAGGCGTGGAGGCCCGCGTCGTTTGAGAAGGTCATGAAACGTCATCAAAGTCTTTTCCCACTGTCTCACGATCATCATCACGCGCTGGTCCAGGCGCTAAACCTCGATAAGGTCGGAGGGGGCGACGATCAGGCCGGCCTTCGAGAAGCCGCCGCCCGGTTCGCCGACTTCTGGAAAAGCGATCTGCAAAGACATTTCGCGCAGGAAGAGCAGATCGTCCTTCCGCTGCTGGAAAAGTATAAGGCGGCGGACGCGGCTGAAATCAGAGAAACGCTCGAACAGCATTCCGCCATCGCGAGGCTGATCGACGAGTTGAACGAAAAACTGGCGCGGCGAGAGATGATTGAAGCGAGCCTGCTCACCAATCTCGCGGAGTCTCTTCGTCGCCACATCCGCTATGAGGAGAGCGAATTATTCCCCGCCGTCGAAGCTTCAGTCCCTGATGATGAACTGTGGCTGATGAACATGCGACTGTCGGATCGCTGATTTCAGGGCGGAGAAACCGTCTGAAAAATGCGCTGAGGGTTGACGATGAAAAAGCCTTTCACACGCGAACAGAAGATGACTATCGTCTACGGCATTCTCTGCATAGTGCTGGTGCTGGTCGTGCTGCAGCTCTGGCTGCTGACGGCGACGATGAACGCCTACCTGGGCGGCGACACCGGGGTCGTCTGGCCCGCGGCGATTGCGAGCCTGGTCTGCTTTTTACTCAATCTTGGATTATTGCGGTATCTCTATGCGATGGATCGAAAGTAGCTATGAATAACCCATCTCAAACACCCTCATCTCCAGGCAACACATTGCAGTTGGTTTTAGCCACAGGCGCGTTCGCAATCTGTTTCGCAGTCTTCGGTTCCGTGTCGGCGATGATGCCGATTCTAAAAAAGAACCTTGGCCTCGATCCCGTACAGGTAAGCATCGCGCTGGCGATTCCCGTCCTGCTCGGCAGCCTGGGGCGCATTCCGCTGGGGATGCTGACGGATCGCTACGGCGGGCGATTGATCTTCTCGTTTGTAATGGCCAGCTCGATCGCGCCGGCGTTGATGATGGGCTTCGTGGCCGATTACTGGCAGTTGATCGTTTGCGGCTTCTTCATAGGCGTTGCGCTGGCGAGCTTCTCTGTCGGTGTGGGATTCGTCAACGGATGGTACCCGCCCGAGAAACAGGGGGCCGCGCTGGGAGTTTACGGCGCGGGCAACATCGGGCAATCACTCGCGGCCTTCGGCTCGCCGTTATTGGCCGCGGCGCTGGGGTTCAGGTGGGGGTTCTGGACGTTCGGCGTTCTGCTGCTCGCGTGGCTCGCAGTGTTTTTGCTCAAAGCCGAGAACGCTCCGCGCCGCGCGCGGGCGAAACGCTTTAGCGATGTGATCAAGCCGCTCAGTGATGCGAGGAGCTGGGTGTTAAGCCTCTACTACTTCCTGACCTTCGGCGGTTTTGTGGCGATGGCGATCTACCTGCCGATCTTCTTGACGGAGATATTCAAGCTGACGCCGGGCGACGCGGGATTCCGCACTGCCGGGTTTGTCCTGCTGGCGACTGCGATGCGACCTGTCGGCGGAATGCTCGCCGATCGTATCGGCGGGCGGAAGATTTTGCTGTGGGTCTTTCCGGCGACAGCGGCGATGGCCGTTTTTCTGGCTTGCCCGATGATGGTCACGTTCACCATCGGCGCATTGGGAATGGCCGCCGCTATCGGGTTGGGCAACGGGGCCGTGTTCAAACTCGTGCCGGAATACTTCCCGCAATCGGTCGGCGCGGTGACGGGGCTGGTCGGCGCGGCGGGCGGGCTTGGCGGATTCTTCCCGCCGCTCGTACTCGGCGCGGTCCGTCAGGCGACCGGGAGCTTCACGCCAGGATTTGTACTGCTAGCGCTTTTCTCCATTGTCTGCTTCGTCGTAATCTTCAAGTCCGGTTCAAAACTCGACATTAAATCGTGTCCCTACGGCAGAATGGCATCGGCGCAAGTTTTGTTGGGGCCGATGCCATTCTGCCGTAGGGACACGCATCACGAGCCGAGAGACATACACGCGCTCGACGCTGAGCGTCGGCGACGTGTCCATCATGATCTACATTCAGGAAAGTATGACGTTGGAGCAAGCTCTTAACCGCCTGGTCGAGCATTACCGGGCATGGTGTGTGAACCGACCAGGCGGTCGCCTGTAGTCCGACACATAGCCACCACAAACAAGAAAAGCCGGGCTTGTGACCCGGCTTTTCACTTCACTACAACCAAAGCGATTCAACAGGTAGTTCAGTGCAACCAAAAGAAGTGTAAAACGAGCAAGCCGAATGGGACACTCCCAGTCCCGCATTCTAACGCCCCATTCGGCTTTGCCATTAGTTCCACGCCTCATTAGGCGCAATTGTAGAGCGCAATTAGCGCGCCGCGATGACGGTGTTGAGTGTGGGGCGTTTCGCCGGTTCGGGCGTGGGGCAATGTCCCGGAACGCCACGTAGACTTGGTGTGCAGACGCGTCCCGAAACGCCACACAGTGCGACAAGGCAAACTCTCAAGCTGAGTGCAAGTTTTTCTCAAGGGGTCTGATTGATACTGCGGCATGTGACCGTGACGTTTTCGACACCGCGAACGCCACTTGTTTTGCAAGATCAAAGCGCAAAGGAGAGAAATAATGCATAACCAAGCGAAACAACCGAACATTCCGGCGGAACTGGCCGACAACCTGATCAGCTCCCTTAGCGGCTTGACCGCCATTGAGGGCGACGAACTGCGCCGCCAGGTCATCATGCTGCTCATCGACCACTCATACGCCCTAGGCTACGTGGCCGGCGCCAGCGCGGGACTCATGGCCCGGGTGCAGTCCAAGTTCGCGCTCGCGGGGCAGGATATCAAACCGGCGCTCTCCACCATCCGCGAGCGCATAACTATGTTCTTTCGTAATCACGGACACCGTTCCCATCAGACGTTCCCTCTCTAACCTTTGGGGGGTCAATGTTCACAGTAATTGCAGGGGCCACCCGGCTTCTTGTTTGATACTTCACGCCGCAAACACGGAGGAACCGAATGCGGAGCTATCTATTCATCGGCGGAGGCAAAGACGGCCTCAGAATCCCCTTGGCGGACGAACCGGACACCATACAACTGCCTGCGGGCGCCACTGAAAAAGAAACCTACGTCCGCGAAACACTCAGCGTCAGCGACGCGTCCATCTACATCTACAGGCATGAAAGCCTGACACCGGAGCAAGTTCTCAACCTGCTGATTGCGTCCTACAAAGCATGGGCCGTGAACCGGGCAGGAGGGCGTCGGTAGTCCAACGCGCAAGCCCATAAACACGGAGACGGGTTAGCCGCCCGGCTTTCGCTTTATTTGACCCTTGTCGGCGCTGGCCCGCTCACGTCGACTCTGCCCCCACGCTTTCAGGTGGTAAGGAGACTCACAGAATATCAGCCAGATGCTTAAAAGCACGCCGTAGAATCCGAGATAGAAAGCGAGTCGGGCGCTAACCGTACTATCAGGCGCCTCTACGACACCGAAGTAAAACAACAGACAGATGAAACCGAAGAGGTAGACGAGGAATCTGATGAAGGCATCTTTCATTGGGTGGCTCCTTTGAGGCTTGGATTTCGGGAAACAACGCGCGGACTATAGAGCTGACAACGGCGAATGACAACGGATTTCGCGGCGGTCGCGCGTTGTTCGCTGGGAGACTATCAACTGGCTGACAATGCCCGCCATTGAATTTTTCGCATGGTGAACCCTGCGCCTCGACTGTCGACCGAAATACCCAGCCAGCCCGGCAAAGCGCAAAGATACGCCCTGTCACACGCGCGGCTCCCCGTCACGTCTGATGGTTTCTCCTCTCTGCGGCGTCCGCCATTCTCTCCATAGAAGCCGCCATCCTCTCGTGAGCCCTCATCCCCCGCCATATGGCAATGACGACCGCAAAGAAGGCTATAACCCCCGCCACGTATACCAGAACGGCAAGGAGCGCGTATATTTTCATTATGCCCGGCATGAAATCCCAAATATCCATAAGTTAAACCTCCTAAGCTGTTGTTTCATCCATATGTGCATCAGAAAGCGCCAAAATTTCGCGTAGAGAGAGCGAGCCGGGTCACAAGCCCGGCTTTTGCTATTGTGGCATTTCGGGCCGCGACTGACACAAAAACCTATGGGGCGTTTCAGGACATGCCACACACCTCAACCAGCGAAATCCCCTGCATTGAGCGCCGCCATTTAGGCGCGGTAATTGCAATCGCATACCGCAATGTAGTTTAGTCAAACACCAAAGCTGGGTGGGATATGCTATGGAGAATCCGTCCCGCCCGGCTTTTTTTGTGCTTCACATCCTGAATTACCACGCGTAGAATCCGCCCGCCAGAAATAGATTGCCCCTAAAACGCGGATAGCCAGATGACAAAGATGGGTTGCATCGTCTTTCCCTATATACCAGTCAGTAAAATAGTAGAGTCCAAAGAGCCAAACGTTGTCAGGCTATCATCACCAAAGCAAACAATTAGTGAATGGCTGAGAAAGAACCGGGCAGTCACCAAGAAAGGGTATTGGGTTGACCTTATTGGCGGCGGGTATCCAAGTAGGTTTAAACAGATGCGATGAGGCCGCGTCTAATAACCGATAGCAACGGAAGGCCGCAAAGTGCCAAGATGAGCCCCGTCCTACGCATAAATCCAACCCAGTTTTAAGTCAGTTGCCCATTTTCACCTTACAAACCGTAAGCGAAACGGCGACAAATCTAATATAAATGTGCCATTTTGGCTCTATTGCCCAATATTTTA
>Ga0207428_10004577_pt1 | contig 13106 bp, 11 predicted proteins | sample RhiMethybrSRZTD1_FD_187600 | JGI IMG/M metagenome (GOLD analysis project Ga0207428, IMG submission 187600) | Populus rhizosphere microbial communities from Tennessee, USA - Rhizosphere MetaG P. TD hybrid SRZTD1 (SPAdes) (version 3) | ecosystem: Host-associated > Plants > Roots > Rhizosphere >... | reverse complement strand
CACCGCCGCCACCGCCCGCGTCGCAGCCGGCGGTGGCCGGGCCCGCCCCCGCCGAAGGGCCACTCACCCTGAACGAGCGCCTCGTGCGCGAGGCCGCCAGCCGCCCATCAGGAGCTCTCCCGGCCGAGACCGTCGCCGCCAGGCTGTCGGCCGCCGGCGTCCCGATCGGCGCGCTCAAGCAGGTGCTCGCCCGCCCGCTCGGCGCCCGCTACTGCGCCCTCGGGCGCACCGCCGCCGGCCTGGTCGTCTCGCTGTGCGAGTTCGACGACGACGCGCAGGCGGCGCGCGGCGTCGAGCTGTCCCGCAAGACCTTTGACCGCCTCATTCCGGGCCGCCGCCTCGCTCACCGGCGCGGCACGCTCCTGACCCTGACCCTCGGCGCGCCCGATCCCACGCGCCTGGTCGAAGGCGCACGCGCCGAGGCGGTGTTTGCGACGCTGTGAGGTGGCACTAGCTACCTGGATGACGTGGAGGACGCGGACGCGTTCGCCATCCGGAGCAACCTGCTGGACAAGACGATGATGCAAGGAAGCCAGACGGCGAGCAGGAGGCGCTGCACCAGGCCGGCCCAAGGATGAAGCGGCGCTCCGTGGTCGACTGCAAAAAAGCCGACGGTGACGAACAGCGCGAGGACCGCGATGCCGCAAGCGCGCGTGTACTTCACCAGGCCGTGCCACCTCGGATCGGCGGCCATGCGCCACGACATTGCGATCAGCCCGAGCCCCGCCCCCAGAAAAACGCAAAACGCCGCCACGACGTGGGCCGCCGATTCGACCAGCTCGCTGCCTTCGCGTCGCCACGGAAAGACTCCCGCGAGGATGACTCCGATACCGCTGACCGCCAGGAACAGAAATGCAATCCATCCGGCTCGCCGATTCGCAACAGCGAGGTGAAGCCCGACGGCGTACGCGAGCAAGAGCGCGCCGGTCGAGTAGAAGTTCAAGTTTTGCAGCCAGCCCAACCGCCACGCCGCGAGCGCGCTGACCGGCTGAGCGATCTGGCTGTAGTCCGGCTGCAAGACACTCTGAACGACGACCAGAACCGTGAACCAGATCGGGCCGACGATACCCGCTACCGCCACCAGTTTTCTCATGATGCTCTCCAGGGCTCGCGGAAGACCTTGCCCGGCCTTCGGCGTCTGGATCGATCCGTAACGTTCCGGGGTGCGGCGCGCATCGGCCAGATGGCCTACGCGTGTTAGGTTTTCGTGATGGCCTCCGAGGGCCGTCTCGCCGAGGTGTTGGGGGCGCTTTCGCTCGCCGCCGACGTCGCCTACGGGCTGCCGCTCGAAAAGACCATCAGGACCTGCGTCCTGGGTGTCGAGCTTGGTCGCCTGCACGGCCTGTCCGACGACGTTCTGCGCGACGCCTACTACGCGATCTTGATGGCGTCATTCGGCTGTACCGCGTTTTCACACGACGCAGCACAGCTTGCCTGGGGCGACGACCTCGGCATGAATCGGTCAATCGTCGACATGATCTCCGATCCGCGGACCGGGAAGACGCCGCGCTTCGTGAGTCGGATCGCTCGGGGTGCGCCCTTCTTCGAACGCATCCGCGCGATGGCGCGATTCATCGCGGCTGGCGATGGGATGGCCAAGAAGCACGGGCATGCGGTGTGCGACGTCGCCGTGCACCTGGCCCGCCTGGTCGGCGCCTCGAGCGGCGTGCGCACAGCGCTGACCCAGGTGTGCGAAACCTGGGACGGCAAAGGTCAGCCGAACGGCACGGCGGGTGAAGCGCTGGAGCTGCCGAGCCGCCTCGAGCACATCTCGTTCTTCACCGACGCCGCCTATCAGCGGGATGGTCGCGAGGAGGCGCTGGCGCTCCTGAAGAAGCAGGCCGGCCGCCACTACGACCCCGCGCTCGCCAAGACGTTCATCCGCAACGCTGATCAGCTGTTCGAGCTGATCAACAGCGAATCGATGTGGGATCATTACCTCGCGTCCGAGCCGGAGCCGCACGCGCGCGCAGACGAAACGCGCATCGACGACGTCGCCACGGCTTTCGCCGAGATCGCGGACCTGAAATCGGTCTGGACGCTCGGTCATTCGACGGGGGTCGCTGACCTCGCCACCCGCGCTGCTGCCGCGCTCGGCTTTTCCGACGCCGAGACGCGCACACTGCGCCGGGCCGCGCTGCTGCACGATCTCGGGCGGGTCAGTGCCCCGAACGGCATCTGGGACAAGCCGGCCGCGCTGTCGCGGTCCGAGTGGGAAGCGGTGCGCATGCACACCTATTGGACCGAGCGCGTGCTGGCGCAGTCGCCGCTCTTGCGCGACGCCGCGCAAGTAGCCTCCGCTGCCCACGAACGGCTGGACGGCACGGGCTACCACCGCGCCCTGCCGTCGCCGATGCTCGGCCGATCTGCGCGCCTGTTGGCGGCCGCCGACGCATACCACGCGATGCGCGAGCCACGCGCTCATCGGCCGGCCAAGAATGCGGCAGAAGCCGCCAAGATCCTGCTCGACGACGTGGCGGCGGGCCGCGTGGACCGCCAGGCGGCCGACGCGGTGCTGGTGGCTGCCGGCGTCGCGCGTCCGCGCGCTCGGGCTGCTGCCTGGCCGTCCGGTCTCACGGACCGTGAGGTCGAGGTGCTTCGCCTTCTCGCCCGCGGCCAGAGCAACAAGGAGATTGCGTCGAGCCTGGAGATCTCACCACGCACCGCGCAGCATCACGTGATTCACATCTACCAGAAGGTCGGCGTCTCGAGCCGTGCCGCAGCCGCCCTGTTCGCCACCGAACACGACCTGCTGTTTCCTTGAGTTGCAGCCTTCACCGCGGCGGCCGGGCGGTGATCTGCAGGCGGACCGGGGAACGCGGGCGCAGCGTCGCGCTGGGCAGGAGGTCGAGCTTGGTTTCCGGCGTCGTCTCGAACGAGAACCGCTGCGCGAGCACGGCGAGGATCAACGTCGCTTCCATCATCGCGAAGCGGTTCCCGATGCAGACGCGCGGGCCGCCACCGAAAGGGAAATACGCGAAGCGCGGCAGGCGCCGTTGCGCGTCGTCGGCCCAGCGCTGGGGCTGAAAACTCTCCGGATCCTCGAACAGGGCTGGATCGCGGTGCATGACCCATTGCGAGATGAAGAACGTCGACCCCTTCGGCAGGAGGTAGCCGCCAATCTCGACGTCGACCAGCGCCTGGCGGCCGACGCTCCACACGGGCGGATACAGGCGCATCCCCTCCAGCAGAACCGCCTCGGTCAGCTTCAGGCGCTCGAGATCGGTGAAGGTGGCATCCCGTCCGGCCAGCACCTGCCCCAGCTCGGCTGCCACCACGTCCTGCTGCCCCGGGTGCACAGCCAGCAGGTAGAGCGCGTAGGTGAGGGCGAGCGCGGTGGTCTCGTGGCCGGCGACGAACAGGGTCATCGCCTCGTCGCGAAGCTGCCGGTCGGTCATCCGACTGCCGTCCTCGTCCCGGGCCCGAAGCAGGAGCCCGAGCAGGTCGTGCCCGGGATCGGCGGCCGCCCGCCGGTCGGCGATGATCTTGTAGATGATGCGATCCAGCTCGCGGACGCGGCGGCGGATACGCCAGGACCGCGGGGTCGGCAGGTGGGCGAACGGCGTCAGCGCGCGCAAGCTGAGCTCGCCGCTGAAGTCCTCCAGCAGCGCCGAGATCGTCGTCCCGATATCCCGCGCGTCGGCGGCGAGGTTGGCGCCGAACAGCAGCTTGGCCACGATGTTCAGCGTCAACGCCATCATGTCCTCGTGCAGGTTGCGCGTCTCACCCGATCGCCAGCCGGCGATCGCCTCGTGCGCCAGCTCCGTCATGACGCCGCCGTAGGAGCGCAGCTCGCCCTGGTGAAACGCCGGTTGCATCAGCCGGCGCTGGCGCCGCCACAGCTCGCCTTCGCTGACGACCAGGCCCGCGCCGATGCCGCGCGAGAGCACCTGGGTGATGCGGTCCTTCTGAAAATGCGACGCCTGCTTGACCAGGATCTCCTCGATCAACGCGGGCCCGGACACGAAGTAGATGTGCATAGGCAGCCGGGTTCGCACGAAGGGACCGTAGCTGCGGGCGAGATGGACCATGATCGCGCGGGCGTCGCTGCCGAACGCGCGCCGGAGGGGAAACAGATCCCGCCACTTGGCCCGCGGCGGCGGGCGCCTGTGCTCGTCCGCAGAGGTGACCATGTCCAGGTCCTACCGCCGCGGCGCGGACAAGTCACGGTGTGCTCAGTCACGGACCGAGTCTGATGGCGCGTGATACCCTCGCCCTGCCAGGGAGGGAGGATGTGATGAGGTGCGCAAGGTCGCTCGGCCCACTTCGTTCCACGCGCGCAGCAGATCTGGGGCCCGCGTTCGCGGGCCTGCTCGTCGCCGTGGCCCTTTCGCCGGCGTGCGGCTCGGGCAACAAAGTCTCTGGCTGCCCGCCGGGGCCTGACCTGTGCGCCTCCTACTGTGCCCACGTCTTCAGCGCCCCCTGCGATTGGCCGCAAGGCGCCGCGATCACCTGCGTGAGCGAATGTCACGCAGCGGAGGCGTCGCTGGTGCCGGCGGACTGCATGGCCCTGTGGGAGGCGGCGCTCACCTGCGGGAGCTGCGCGACGGTGACCTGCGCGCATCAGACGTGTATTGACCAGGGCCGCGTCTGCATCGACGAGCCCGAATCCATCAATGGATGCGAGCAGGAGAGCATCGCCTGGCGGACGTGTGGCGGCGCCTGCCTGAAGAGCCCATCCTCGTGGAATGAAGGCGGCGGCTCCAGCATGGGCGGAAGCTTCTCGCGCGCGGTGGTCACATCCGCTTGCACCTGCCCGGGCACACTGGAGCCGGGCGGCGCAGCGGGAGCGGCCTGCACCTCCGACATGGACTGCGCACAGATCTGCTGCGCGTGCGCGACGGGACATGGGCGCTACCTGGTGCGCACGTGCCAGAACGGACGCTGCCTGGGCGAACCCGAGATCTGCGCCGACGCCAACGCAACCGGGAGCAGTCTGGCCAGCTTCTGCCAGGGGTGAACGCCCGAACACATTGGCCGAGATCGGGCCACAGACGACCCCGGGCGGTCGTATGCTTCTCACATGCCCGGACAGAGCGTCAGCCCCGCCGTGGGCGAGCGAGCGCCCGAGTTCACGCTGCCGGGACCGGGCGGCCGCGCCGTCAGCCTGGCGGAGTTGCTGCGCGGCGGCACGGTTGTGCTGTATTTCTATCCGAAGGATCAGACGCCCGGCTGCACGATGGAGGCCTGCGCCTTTCGCGACGACATCGATGCGTTCAGCGCGGCCGGCGCCCAGGTCGTCGGCATCAGCCGCGATGACGAGGCGTCGCACGCGCGCTTCGCGGCGAAGCACAAGCTGCCGTTTTTATTGCTGAGCGACAGGACCGGTGAGACGCACGCCCGCTACGGCGTGACCAAGAAGCTGGGCTTCATCCCGGACCGCATGACCTTCGTGATCGATCGAGAAGGCATCGTGCGCCACACCTTCCAGTCGATGCTCCGGATGCGCGCGCACGTCGACGAATCGCTGGCCATCGTGCGCCGCTTGCGATCGCCCGCCGACCACTAAAGTCTTCCTCGCCAGAGGTCGATGTTGGAGGTCGCGCCGGGAGGGAGCATGAGCATTTTCTCGCGACTTCGGAAACGCGGCGCCGAAGACGGAAGTCCGTCGGAGGCGTCGCCGAATCCGTCCACGCCGCCGTCCCCGCCGGCCGCCGCTGCTGCGCCTTCGCCCCGCGCGCCGGAGCCTGTCCGGCCCGCGCCGCCGCGTGAGCCGCCGCGTGAGCCGCCGCGTGAGCCGTCGCGCGCGCCGGCTTCGGTCGCGCCGCAACGCGGAAACGTCCAGGCCCCGACCGCGGGCATCATTGGCGCGGCCCCGGCTCCGGCGCCGGCCGCCGCGCGCCCTCCGCTCTCCGTGGCCAAGCCCGCGGCTGCGCCACCCGCGCCCGCGCCGGCGCTGCCTGGGATGATTTCCCGCGCGAGCCCGCAACGGGCCCCCTCCCCTGAGCGCGCCCCGGCCCCGCCGCCGGCCGCGCCCGCGCCGCAGCCCGCTGCGGCGGCGCCCGTGGCGGTGAATGAGCCGACCGGCGGCTCGCTGGATCTGGCGATCGCGCTCGCCCTCGACAATGAAGTGCCCAAGGCGAACGGGGTGCCCAAGGCCAACGGAGAGGCCAAGGCCAACGGAGAGCCCAGGCCCGCCGAGGCACCGTCGCACTTGCCGCCCTCCGCAGCGGACGAGGCCGCGCTGCGCGCGACATTCGAGGAGCTGGCGGTGGCGCACGTGACCCCGCTGCGGAACGCGATGCTGGAGGTGCGCTGGGGCGAGGCCCAGGCGAGCTGGCTCGAGCTCGGGCGTCCGGCGCTCAAGTCGCTGCGCGGGATGGCCGCGGAGGTCGGACACACCGAGCTGGTCGCCGCGCTGGACGGGTTCGTCGTCGCCTTGCAGGCGGTGCTCGAGCCGGGACAGCCTCCCGAGGTGACCGGCGCGTCCCGCGACACGCTGCTCGCCGGCTACGCGCCGCTTGCCACCTGTTTGCCTCGCGCGTTCGCGCTGGAAGGCGAGCGGGATCGCCGCGAGCCGATCGTCGTGCGTGCCCTGCTGGAACAGGTGGCCGACCTGGAACCTCTCATGGTCGACAAGTTGATGGCGGCCGGGCTCGGCACGCTGGCGGCGTTGTTCGCCGCACGCGCCGACGAGCTCGCCGCGGTGACCGGCATCCCCGACGCGATCGCCGCGCGGGCATCCGCGCGCATCCAGGCGTTCCGCCGCGCGACCCCGGCGGCGCTGGCGACGATCGATCCGGCGGCGACGATCCGCGAGCTCGCCCAGCTGGTCGAGCAGCTGCGCACCGAGCACACGGCGTTCGAGGAGGCCGCGCGGGGCTGGTCGGGCGACGCGCGGCTGGCCAAGAAGGAGCTCCGGCGGCAGCGGCAGGTGACTTTCTTACAGATCACGATCGCGCTGGTCCGCCTGGGCGAGATCGACTTCGCCCTCCGCCTGCCGAAGCTGGCCTTCGCGCGGCGGATCGACGATCTGGAACGGATCGTCGCCAGCCGGGCGGCCGCGGTCCGGAAACCGGCCGCGAGCGTGGAGAGCGGCCCGCGTCCGGTGGCGGCCTGATCAGGCGAATTCAAAGGAGAAAGCGACGATATGGGTGAGATGACACGCGACCAGGTCCTGCAGAGGGTGCGGCGCAACGAGAAGCTCGAACGCGCCGACCTGCGCGGCCTCGACCTCTCGCGGGCCCCGCTCACGGGCGCGATCCTCTCGCGCGCCGATCTCGAGGGTGGGAACCTGGAGGCGGCCGTCCTCCGCAAGGCCAGCTTCAAGAACGCCAGCTTGCGCGAGGCGTACCTGGGTGGCGCGGACCTGCAGGAGGCGAATCTCGAGAACGCGGATCTGGAGGGGGCCAAGCTGGATCGCGCGAACCTCGCCGGCGCCAACCTCGCGCGCGCGAACCTCGAGGGCACCAGCTTCGTGGGCGCCAACCTGGCGGGGGCCCGGCTGCCGCTCGCGAACCTCGGCTCGGCGAACTTGACCGGGGCCGATCTGCGGGGCGCCATCCTGACGAACGCGAACCTGGAAGACGCGACGCTGGGCGGCGTCAAGGCCGCGCAGGCGGACTTCAGCAACGCCAACCTGCGCGGCGCAAAGATGACCGAGGGCGATTTTTCGCGCGCCGTGTTCGCGAGCGCCGTGCTCGCGGGCGCCAAGCTGACGAAGGCGAAGCTGGGTGGCGCGCAGCTGACCAAGGCGGATCTCGGCGGCGCCGACCTGACCGGCGCCGATCTCGGCGATGCGGACGCGCGCCACGCGACGCTCGCGGGCGCGCAGCTCGCCGGCAGCAAGCTGACCGGCGCCAAGGTCGCGGGGCTGATCGGGACCGGCGCGCCGCTCGCCGACGTGTTGGTGGCGTGGCTGGACACCAGCGCGGCCGGTGACGGCACCGGCCGCATCAGCAACGGCGAGATCCCGGCGCTGCTGACCGGGCTACGGCCGCAGGAGGAAGCGACCGCGCCGGCGTCGCGGCGCTACTTCGGCCACGGCGATCTGCTGAAGAACGCGACGCTGGAGTTCGAGCCGGGCGCGCGGGTGGAGATCGACAGCCTGTTCGACAACTGCACCATCAACCTCGGCGAGGGCACCGAGCTGGTGGTCGGCGAGACCGGCGTGCTCGCCGACTGCAAGATCTCCGGCGACGGCTCCGTGACCGTGCACGGGCACTTCTTCGAGCGCGAGAGCCCCGGCATCGTCGGCGCGCGCGAGGTGATGGTGAGCGGCAAGGGGGCGCTGGTGGCGTCGGTGCAACAGGCCGCGGGGCTGACGAGGTTCGCATTCGAGCGCGGCAGTCGGCTGCGCGTGAAGATCGTCCAGAAGCAAAAGTGAAAGGCGGGATGCAGCGATGAGCGAGACCAAGAGGACCTTGATCGAAGACGGCACCGAGCTGAAAGGAACCTTGACGTCGACCTGCCCGATCGTCGTCATGGGGCGCGTCGAAGGCGATCTGACGGGTCCCTCGGTCGAGGTGACCGAGAGCGGCGTCCTGAGCGGCAAGGCGAAGGTCACCGAGCTGCAGTCGCGCGGCGAGCTGGCCGGCGAGTTCGACGCCGACATCGTCCAGCTTTCGGGACGCGTGCGCGACAAGACGCGCATCCGCGCCCAGTCACTGGAGGTGCGCCTCAAGCGCGAGGAAGGCCGCGTCGAGATGGTGTTCGGGGACTGCGAGCTCGCCATCGGCGACGCGCCCGACAAGGCGAAGGCGGTCGCCCAGGCGATGTCGAACGGCCACGGGCGCAAGGCGAAGAAGCCCGAGGTCGAGGAGCCCGCCGCCGAATCGCCGCCCGAAGGTTAGCGCCGCCGCCTTCGACGAATCCGCCGAAAGGAAACATCCCGGCAGTCCACCGGAAACGTGAACATCCGTAGACTGACCGGATGAGCACGATCCATTTCATCGGGGGCGAGAAGGGCGGCGTCGGCAAGTCGGTGGTCGCCCGCCTGTGCGCCCAGTACTGCATCGACCGCGCGATCCCGTTCGTCGCGGCCGACGCCGACGGATCCCACGGGGCGCTGCTGCGCTTCTATTCCGACTACACGCGGCCGATCGATCTGTCGCAATACGACGGCGCCGACGCGATCATCGGGCTGGCGACCGAATCGGAACGGCGGGTGCTGGTCGATTTGCCCGCGCAGAGCGACCGCCTGCTCGCCGCCTGGATTCAGGAGGCCGGGATTCTCGAGCTCGCGGCGGAGAGCGGCGTGCGCGTCGTGTTCTGGCACGTGATCGACGACGGCAAGGACGCCGTGACCACCCTGGACCGGCTGCTCTCCCGCTATGGCGACGCTGCCCAGTATTGCATCGTCAAGAACCGGGGACGGGGGCGAGACTTCTCGCTCTACGATCGATCGGAGGCGCGCGCCGCCGCCGATCGACTGGGCGCCAGAACGCTGGACCTGCCCGAGCTTCACGGCCCGGCGATGCAGAAGATCGACCGCCTCGACGCCAGCTTCTGGGCCGCCGTCCACGGCAACGCGCCGGGTGGCGACGCCCTGAGCCGACTGGATCGCCAGCGGGTCAAGGTCTGGCTGAACGCGGGCTTCGATCAGCTGGCGAAGCTCGGCGATCTGTTCTGAGCGGCGCGCTCCGGTCCCCTCGCCCCGCGGAGCGGGGAGAGGGGCCGTCCGAGCTCGGCCCGTCACTTTCCCGGTTTGGCGCCGCAGCCCGTCCCGTGCCGAGATCGACGAAGCGTCGCGACTGGATTCTTGCGCGCGTCATGGGGCCACCCGTCGGCCTCGTCCTCGTTCGTCCCGATAAAGTCGCGAACAACCCACCGACCGGTCTCGCGGGGCCTGATAGCTACGCCGAAGGGCCGACCGGCTGCCTTACAGCGTCCGTGTGGTCCTTCGTAGAATCTTTGCGTCCATCCTTCGCCGCCTCGAAGCTCGGATATCGTTCGGACCACACCTGACTCCGGTACCCGTATCAGTGGGAGACCGTCCTCGGTCGGAAGCGGATCCGTTCCGGGCACCTCGAACTCGACGCTCACCCAACCGACGAGACCTTCCGGCACGACCACTCGCCACATGGGTGGCGTGCATCCGGAGCAGATCAGCATCCCCAGAACGAGCGGAACCGCTATCCGCATTTCACCCCGCGGCGCGCGACTGGTCGAGGGCGGGCTCCAGCGTCCAGGGCTCTTCGATCGTGCGCCGGATCGCCGCGACCATCACGGCCGCGTGGCTGCCGTCGATGATCCGGTGGTCGAACGTGGCGCCGATGCGCATCACCTTGCCGGGGACCACCTTGTCGCCCTCGACCACCGGTTCGTCGGCGACCGCGCCCGCCGCGATCACGATCGGCGCGGCGCTGTAGGCGACCAGCGGGATGAGCGCGCTCTCCAGCCCCAGCGAGCCGATGCTGCTCACCACGGCGGCGCCGAACGGATCGCGCGGCACGCCGAACCGCCGCAGGTCCAGGTTCAGCGTGTACGACAGGAACGTCATGAACCGCAGCACCAGCCCCATCAGCCACGTCGGCACGAAGCTGAGCGTGCGTCGCGCGCGGCGCAACCCGTCGTCGCGGTGGGCGCGAATGTCCTGCGCGCGGCGGTCCAGCTCGGCGGCGATCTCCGCCGGGGTCTTGCCGTCGACCGCTTCGATCTTCGTCGCCGACAGATCCGCCTTCCCGCCGGCGCCCGTCACCGCGACCAGCACCGACACGTCGACGCCGCGCCGCCGGTAAGGCCGCGAGCCGCGCAGCACGACGTTGGCGTCGCCGCAGGCGGCCAGCGCCGCGCCGATCGCCTTGATGACCATGTGCGTGACGGTGACGTGCTGGCCGGTGCGGCGGCGCGCGTCCTCGATGTACGCCAGCGCCGGCTCCATCCGCAGCTTCAGCGTGCCGTAGATCTGTGGATCCATCGGCGTTCGCCAGGTGCCGATCGCGATGCGCCGGAACGGCGACAGCGCCCGCATGCGGACCGCGTCGACGTTCGCCATCACTTGTCACCGATCGGCGCGAGCGTGCCGAACAGCCAGTCCCAGAAAGGGTTGGTCACGCCGAAGTTGCGGCGCCAGTTGCGCTGGTGATGGCGCAGATGGAACGCCTGCAGGTAGACGAGGGGACCGCGGGTGTGGACGCGCGCGTGGCATTCGTGGTGGACGACTTCGTAGATCGCGTACGCCGCCACGGCGCCCAGCATGACGAACGCGGCCGGCGCCACGCCGCCCAGCAGCGCCAGCGGCGGCAGCGACAGCAGCGTCGTCAGAAACACGACCAGCGCGGGACCGGCGTTCCAGACCGCGCGGTCGTCCGGCGTCCGGTGATGATAGACGTGAAACGACTCGACGACCCGGCGGAGCGCGCGGTTCCGCGGCGTCCAGTGGTAGAGCCACCGGTGCAGCGCGTACTCCACGAACGTCCAGTAAACGACGCCCCCAGCCACCCACGCGACCGCGGCGGCGGTGCCGCCGCCCGCACGGACACCAGCCCAGATCAGCGCGCCCGCCAGCGCCGCCGCGAACACCAGCACCGGCGTCAGCGTCGCCGCGCCGAACAGCCGCAGCAGCCAGCGGCGATCCTCGATCAGCGTTCGATTCACGCCGGCATCAAGAGCAACCACGGTGCCAGCGGCAAGGGCCGGAGCCCGCTGCGATCACTCAGGATGTGTGCGAAGCGCCGCACAGTCTTGCGGCCATTCATGCGCAGGTCGCGACGGGCGCACGCCGCCCGGCGCCGTCACTGCATCGAGCCGGGCGTATAGAACTTCACGTCCGGGTGGATCCAGCCGGTGTAGATGCTCCAGTTGTAGAGGTGATACTGCTGGGGAAGGCTGGGTGTCCGCGGCGGCGCGCTGAGATCGCAGCCCCCGTTGGCGTAGATCCAGGCCTTCGCGTCGTCGTAGATGATGACCTCTTCGCGCGCGTCACCGCAGAGGTCGGCGTGCAGCGCGAAGTTCTGCTCGGTGTTCGTCCCGGGGTAGGGGAAGGTCGCGACGGTGGCCATGTTCCCGTCGTAGAGGAAGCCGCCCCCGCTGCCGCGACGGTAGGAGAAGATGAAGTCGGATCCGCGGCCGTCCCAGTTGTTGAGGTTCTCGGTCACCGTCAGCCAGCCGGAGTTGTTGGGCCGGTTCTCCTTCCACAGCACGGCGCCGCGTCGATCGAGGAGGACGTTGTTGCTCTTGAGACCCAGCGCCGCGGTCCGCAAGCGATCCAGCAGGGCCACCTCCAGGCCGGCCAGGTCGGGACGGTAATCGCCGAGTCCCAGCTGCTGCACCTCCGTCGTGTTGGTGTCCTGCCAGATTCGGGTGCCGTTTCTCGAATCGAACGCGGCGGCGACGTCGCCACAGATGATGATCTCCTTGCCGTTTGCCGCATTGCCGTCGAGGTCGCCGGTCGCGATCGCGTCCGCGTGCAACCCGAGCGTCGTGACCGACCAGAGCGTCCTGCCGGTCGCGTCCATGAAGTCGTAACCGCCCATCACCTCGTCCTTGCCGTCGCCGTTCCAGTCGTAGACCAGCGGATAGTGGCCGGTGCTGTTGTCCGAGAACCCCGTGTCGGGGCCCTTGCGGTGAGTCCACAGCACGGTCCCGGCCGGACCCGCGGCGCTGTCCACGCCGGTGATCGCCCAGAACGCGCCATAGCGCGTCTTGACGATGATGTCCTGCGGCCACGCCGTGCCTCTCAGATTCGTGAAGGCGATCGAGTCGTTGCTGCCGGCCTGGGGCAGCGGGATCCGGCGCAACACCCTCCCGGTGCCGTCGAGCACGGTGATCTGGGTGGTGCTCATGTTGGCGAAGATCTCGGCCTTGCCGTCGCCGTCCATGTCGTAGACCTGGATGGGAATGTCCGAGCTGGCGACGTGAAACGTGTTCGGGGTTCCGTATTGCCAGAGCTGGTTGCCGCGCAGGTCGAACGCCGTCACCGCCGCGACGACCTGGGGCGTGTACGAGCCGAGCGTCGCCTGATCGAGAGGTTGACCGACGACGATCTCCATCCGGCCATCGCCGTTGATGTCGCCGAGCCGCATTCCCGGGCAGCCGCTCACCCCTTTGAGGTCGATGGTGCTGACCAGCGTGACGCCCATTCCGGCAGCGCCGCCGGTGGATGTTCCCCCGGCCCCGCCGCGGCCCGCGCCGCCGCCGGTGCCGCCGGTGCCGGAGGCGCCGCC
>Ga0207428_10004574_pt1 | contig 13114 bp, 11 predicted proteins | sample RhiMethybrSRZTD1_FD_187600 | JGI IMG/M metagenome (GOLD analysis project Ga0207428, IMG submission 187600) | Populus rhizosphere microbial communities from Tennessee, USA - Rhizosphere MetaG P. TD hybrid SRZTD1 (SPAdes) (version 3) | ecosystem: Host-associated > Plants > Roots > Rhizosphere >... | reverse complement strand
CAACTTCGGCCTGTCGCTGCTGCCGATGACCGATCTGCGCGTCGAAGACACGTGGTTCATGGTCGGCATGAAGGGCACCGGCAGCAACACGATCGTCGCCACCGACGTGTTCGTGCCCGAGCACCGCTTCCTGCCGTATCCGAACGCGTTCGCTGGAAAGTATCGGACCGAGTTCACCGACGAAGTCGTCTATCGCGTCGCGCTCGTGCCGGTGACAGTGCTGATCCTCGCGCCATCACAGCTCGGTGTGGCGCGCGCCGCGCTCGATCTCGCCATTGCCAAGGCGCCGACGCGTGGCATCACGCACACCAACTTCGCGACGCAGGCCGAGTCGTCTGGATTCCAAATGCTGGTCGCGGAGGCGGCGATGAAGATCGACACGGCGACGCTGCACGCCCAGCGCGCCGCCGACGACCTCGATCGCGCCGCCAGCGAGAATCACCTCATGGATCTGACCGCGCGCGCTCGCGTGCGGATCGACACGGCGCTCGCCGCCAAGTACAGCCGCGAGGCGGTGGAACTGCTGGTCGCAGCGCACGGCACGTCGAGCCTCGCCGATTCGAACCGCATGCAGCGACTCTGGCGCGACGTCCACACTGCGAGCCATCATGCGATCACGGAGTGGCAGGTGAACCTCGAGGTGTACGGCAAAGCGCTGCTCGGGATCGAACCGAACATCACGCATCTCATCTAGCCACGAAGAGCACGGAGAGATGGCCACAAAGGACACTAAGAACACGAAGCTTAGTGATCTTTGTGTTCTCGGTGGCCAACGCTCAGTGTTCTTGGTGGCTAGCGGCGCGGCAGATCGAGGTTGTCGAGGCCGTTCTTGAAATCGGGATCCATGGCCGCGATGTCGGCTCGATAGCTCACCGAGTCGGCCGTCGGAAACGTGGACGGGACCTTCTGCGTGACCTGTCCCGTGGCCGCCCATTCAGCGCCGCGCTGGAACGTCACGACGAAATCGACCGAGCTGAGGGCGGCGAGGTCGTGGCCCCACGTGGTGTGAAAGACGCGCCCCTTCCCGTAAGTGAGCACCATTAGCTGCGGTTCCTCGCGTCCGCTTCCGGCATTGGCGGGATCGGAAAATGACGTCGCGAGTACCGTCATGTTCCTGCCCGGTCCGCGCAGGCGTGCATACAACTCGTCGCCCTGGTGCATCCAGACGCGCGGCAGGCCCTTCACGATCGGATGATTCGGTTCGCGCACCGACACCTGGAACGGTATTCGGCGACCGTGGCTGCCCGCGCGTCCTGGCGTCGGATCGGAGACCAGCGTGCCCTCACGGTGATACCAGTACGGGCCCGCCTGTTCGGTGCGGCCGCGCCAGCCGCCGACGCCCATCATCTCGTTGAACGCCGCCCATCCCGGAAACGCGTTGTCGGCCGCGTGCACTGCGACGACCCCGCCGCCGGCGCTGACGTACTGCTCGAAGGACGACTTGACGGCCGCCGGCCACCGCTCGTCCGGAGCGTCGTAATTGAGCACGACGACGCGGTACTTCATGAAGCCGGGGGAGAAGCCCGCGACATCAGCAGTCGCGGTTGGTGCGGTGACGATGGTCACGGCGAAGAGCCCGGTCTCGTCGAGCATCTTCTTGAGCGCGGGCGTCACGTGCTGCCAGTCGTGATACGGGCCGCCCGCCTCGCCGTCGAGGATCATCACCGGAATCGGCGCCGCTGCCCGCGCGACGACCGACGCGGCGATGCAGGCGACGATGATGAGCAGCCGCACCACAGCCTAGGACGCCGTTCGACGCTGGTCGATGAGCAGACCGACGAATCCAGTGGCGAAGAAAGTCTGGAGTGGCAGCCACACCGACGTGGCGACCAATGCGGCCACGAAGAACCAGAAGCCGTCGAGGCCGTTGCCGACAAGGCCGATGATCGTCGCGGCAGCAAACGCCAACACCAGTCCCGCGACGGCGAGCGACGTCACGATATGAGTCCGTCGGAGCAGCCGGGCGAGGCCGGTACGCTCACGCACGCGGCTTGCCAGCACGAGCGCGATGACGGGTGCGACGACAAACCACAAGGCGTCGACAGCCGTCGAGGCGCCGCCGAAGAAGCCGCTGCCCGCTCCGAAGAGCTGTAGCACCGGCCGCAGGTTGTTGATGGCCCACGCCGAGCAGGCGATGGCGCCAAGGACGAGCACGCCGATGGCCAGCCGATGTCTCGACATCACGCCCCCTCTCGCGGCGGAGTGTACCACGGGGTTACGAGCGAAACGCTTCGCGGCCGACGCCCTGCACGGGGATGCGCTGCGCCGCGAGCACCTCGTGCTGCAGGGCGTACATGCACGCCGCCGCCTCATCGATATGGCGCACGAACGCCAGCGAGCCCTGCAGGATGGGTTTGAGTCGCTCGCGATCCTGGATGCGCGCCTTGGGATACTCGTGCTCGACCACCAAATGCGTGTTCGCGACGTCGAGCGGCAGCAGCTCGCGCGCCGCGAGCTGATGGTCGAGCCAGTCGACGCTGCGGTTCTGCAGGTACGCCAACGGGTCGTGCCGCGCGGTCCCCGGCAGCTCGTGCTCGCACAGTACCACCTGCTTCTTCCACGCGTTCAGCTGATCGGCCGGCCGTTCCGACGGTCGGCCCTTCACCCAGTCGCCGCGTTCCATCGTCTGGCCGCCGTAGCCCCACGCCGAGACGCCGCGTGAGTCGACCACCTGTCCCTTGACGTGGAAGCCCGAGATGAGAAACGCGTAGCCGCTGTCCTTCAGATACTGAAACAGCGAGCGCGTGTCCTGTCCCATGAGGATCGCGTGAGACGGGTCGTAGTGGATGCGGAAGTGGTCCCCGACGCCGTGCCGTTCGCAGATGCGATGCAACGCGATCCACGCGCCCGGCGTGTACGCGATGTTGTTGTGCCAGTTGTCGCCGGTCGTCCAGCCTGGCATCGGGCACTGCTCGACGCGGTAGGTGAGACCGCGCTCCTTCGCGGCTTTCAACAGCGGGATGAAGTGCTGATCGAAGTCGATCAGGTTCTCGTCCATGCTGTGCTGTTGATTGCGTCCGACGAAGCCGCAGACGGCATCGACCCCGAGCGCGGTGGCGGCGTCGAAGACTCGCAGCAGGAAGTCGTGCTTCTTCTTGCGCGTGGCCGGATCGTGGTGCAGCAGGTTGTCGAAGTAGGCGAGGTCCGACAGGCCCACGCCGGCCGCTTTGATCGCCGACTCCACGCGCCGGGCGCGCGTCGGGTCGAACGGCTGCCGCAGGTCGAGGGTGTTCGCTACCGGATCGAGCATCGCTTCCGGAGGTACGTCGGTCTCCGACGGATGAAGCGCCGCGGACAGCTGGATGTATCCGGCACCGATCTCGCGCGCAAATGCCAGCCACTCTTCGATGGCGCGATCGGGATCGGCGTCGCGCACGTCGCGCGGCGTCAGCTCCTGCAGAGCGGCGGTGAGGATGCCGACTTTCATGAACGAGGGTTCGAATGGCTTCATCGTGAGCTCCGACTCTTGTCGCCGGGCCTAAGGAGCAAGGCCGGCCTACACTGCAACCCAGGCACCCTTCTTCGCGCTCTCCAGAATCGCTTCGACGATGCGGTTGGCGCGGTGGCCGTCGTCGAACGTGGCGACGGCGGGGGGCAGCGGCCGGTATGGCTTACCTGCCGCGATGCAGGCGTAGATGTCGCGCATCAGATTGCAGAACGCGTCGGCCCACGCCTCCTGGTGGCCGCCAGGGAGATGCGCGTAGCCGCGCACCTCGCCATCGATGAGCGACGGATCCTTCTGCAGCGTTTCGTTCGCCGAATCGCGATGGCCGATCCACAGCTCGTTCTGATGTTCCTGCCGCCAGCGCATGGCCGCTTTCGAGCCGCACACCTCGAGCACCAGATCGTTCTTGTGGCCCGCGCACACCTGACCCACCGAGAAGGTGCCCTTGGCGCCGTTGTCGAAGCGGACCAGCACCGAGGCGAGGTCCTCGACCGTGACGTCGACGAGGTCGACGGCCTCGTTGCCGCTGGCCTGAAACGCCTCGCGTGATCCACGGGGTTTCTTGCGGGTGGGAATCACGGTGGTGATGTCACCGAGCACGTGCGTGATCCGCAGGCCACTGACGTGCTGCGCGAGGTCACACCAGTGCGACCCGATATCGCCGAGAGCGGAGGAGGCCCCGCCTTTGGCCGGATCGAGCCGCCACGAATAGTCCGTGTCTTTGAGGAGCCAGTCCTGCAGGTAATAGCCGTGCAGGAAATGCGGCGCCCCGATGTCGCCGCGCGCAACCGAGAGCCGCGCCTGCTGGACCAATGGATTGCCGCGGTAGTTGAACGTGACCGCGGTGACGACCCCGGCGCGCGCCGCGCGCTCGACGAGGTCCTTCGACTGTGCGGCGGTCATCGCGAGTGGCTTGTCCGAGACCACGTGCTTACCGCGCGCGAGCGCGGCGGCGGTGACTTCGTGGTGCAGGTAGTTCGGCGTGGCATTGTGCACGACCTGCACGTCGGGATCGTCGATCAGCGCCTGATAGCTGCCGTATCCCTTCCGCGCGCCGAGCGCCTCGGCCTTGCGGCGCCCCGACTCCTCGCTGCTTCCCGCCACGGCGACGATATCGACGAAGCCGAGGCGGCGGACGGCGTCGATGTGATGCGGGCCGACGAAGCCGGCGCCGACCAGCCCCATACCGATTCGAGCCACGATGTTTCTCCTGTCCCGATGTGGATTCCGTAAGCCACGCATTCTTGCTCGACGGTTGATTGGGCGCAAAATTCGCCACGGAGAACGCCGAGACTTGGCCACTGAGGACACTAAGAACACTAAGAAAGATCCTTAGTGATCTTTGTGATCTTAGTGGCTAATCTCTTCGTGCCCTCGGTGGTGAAGGAGCATCACATGGACCGAAGAGATTTCCTGCTCGGGCTGGTTGCTCCGCTCGTTCTTACACCGACAGCCGTGGCGCAGGCGCCTCTCCCTCGGAAAGGCCGTATCAAACAAGGCGTCACCCGTGGCGTGTTCGCGCGCGGGATGGCGCTCGAGGAGTGCTGCCGCGAGGCCGCTCGCCTCGGCATCAAGGGCTTCGACCTGATCGGCCCGCCGGAGTGGCCGGTGCTGAGGAAGTATGGCCTCGTGCCGTCGATGTATCCGCTCGGCCCCGGCGGCACCATCGCCGACGCGCTCAATCGGACGGAAAACCACGCCAAGCTGGAGGCGTCGCTGCGTGCGGCGATCGACGAGTGCGCCGCCAATCAGGTGCCGAACATCATCACGTTCTCGGGCAACCGGCGCGGCATGGCCGACCAGGAAGGCGCCGACAACTGCGTCGCGTTCCTGAACAAGGTCAAGGCGCACGCCGAGGACGAAGGAATCACGATTCAACTCACCGCGAGTGAAGATCCTCTACGACATCTACCACGCGCAGATTATGGACGGCGACATTGTCCGCGCCATCCGCGACAACATCGCGCTGATCGGTCACTTCCACACCGGCGGCAACCCCGGCCGCAACGACATCGACGAGACGCAGGAGCTGAACTATCGCTACGTGATGCAGGAGATCGCCGCGCTCGGCTTCACCGGCTTCGTCACGCACGAGTACACACCGAAGATGGGCAGCGATCCGATCGCGGTGCTGGCCAAAGCCATCGGCATCTGCGACGTCTAGCACGTTCCCCTTGCTTACCGAGTGGAACGTGTCGTATGCTCCACTCGGTAACCGTGAGGAGATCGTGAGCCGGCCCGCCGACCTCGTCCAGGGCACCCTCGACCTGCTGTTGCTCAAGATCCTGGCGCTCCAGCCGCAGCACGGATGGGCCATCAGCCAGCGGCTGAAGCAGGTCTCCGGCGACGTGCTGCAGGTCAGCGACGGCTCGCTCTATCCCTCGCTGCACAAACTGGAACAACAGGGTTGGATCAAAGCCGAGTGGAAACCGAGCGAGAACAACCGCAAGGCGAAGTTCTACTCCCTGACACGGTTGGGGCGGCGGCACCTCGAACGCGAAGCCGCCGACTGGGCGCGCTTGTCGAGCGCGATTTCCCTCGTCGTGCAGCTGCCGGAGGCGTGACATGTCGTTCGGTCGCTGGTGGTACGTGCTCCCGCTGCGGCTCCGTTCGCTGTTCCGGCGCAACGCGGTCGAACAGGAGCTGGACGACGAGCTGCGGTATCACGTCGAACGGCAGATCGAGGTCAATCTCGCGCGTGGGATGACTCCGTCGGCGGCGCGCACGGCGGCGCTCAGCGCGATGGGGAGTCTCGAGGCCCGCAAAGACGAATGCCGCGATCACCGCGGCGTCTCGTTGGTCGACCACACGCTTCGGGATCTGCGGCACGCGATTCGTCTGCTCCGGCGCAGTCCGGTGTTCACCGCAGTGGCGATCGCCTCGCTGGCGCTCGGCATCGGCGCGAACGCGGCGTTCTTCCAGCTGATCGATCACGTGCACCTGCGCAGCCTCGGCGTCCGAAGTCCCCAGGAGCTGGCCGAGGTCAAAGTGGCGGGTGTTCGCAACTTCGGCGTCTCCGACGGCTTCAACTCGGAAATCACCTATCCGCTTTGGGAGCAGATTCGCGCGCACCAGCAGGCCTTCAGCGGCGTGTTCGCCTGGGGACGGTTCAATCCGCTGGTGGGCCGCGGCGCCGACGCTCGGCAGGTGAGCGCACTGTGGGCCAGCGGTGATTTCTTCTCCGTGCTCGGCGTCCAACCCGCGCGCGGCAGGCTGTTGATGTCAGCCGACGATCACCGCGGCTGCGGTGCGACCTCGGTCGTCGTCAGTCATGCGTTCTGGCAGCGGTATTTCGGCGGGCGCGAGTCAGCCGTTGGCAGCCCGCTGGTCGTTCTCGATCAGCGCTTCACCGTCATCGGCGTGACGCCGCCTGACTTCACTGGCCTCGAGGTCGGCCGAACCTTCGACATCGTGCTGCCCGTCTGCGCGGCCGCGTTGTGGGGCACCGCGCTCGATCAAAAGCACTATTGGTGGCTCACCGTCATGGGGCGGCTCGAGCCGGGATGGGACGTCGAGACCGCGAGCGATCACGTGCGGACACTCAGTCCCGCGCTGTTCGAGGCGACCGTCCCTTCCGGCTACAGCGCCGAGAGCACGGCGCGCTACCGGGAGTTCCGCCTCGGTGTCTGGTCGGCCGCCCGTGGCGTCAGCTTTCTCCGCGAGGAGTACGGCCGGCCGCTCTGGCTGCTGTTCGGCATGACCGGCCTGGTGCTGCTGATCACCTGCGGCAACCTGGCCACGTTGATGCTGGCGCGGTCGCGCGAGCGCGCGGCGGAGATCAGTGTTCGCGTGGCGCTTGGCGCGTCGCGTGCCCGCATCGTGTCGCAGTTGTCGCTCGAGAGCCTGGTGGTCGCCGTGATCGGCGCCGTGGCATCGGTGCCGGTCGCGCTGGCCGCCGGCCGCGGGTTGGTTCGGTTCCTGAGCACCAGCGCCAACCCCGTGTACCTCGAGCTGACCGGCGATTGGCGCGTGGGCGCGTTTTCGACGGCGGTCGCACTCTGCACCGCAGTCGCGTTCGGCGTGGCGCCGGCACTCCGCTTATCGCTGACGAATCCGCAGGACGCGCTGCGGCGAGCGAGCCGCGGCGTTGCCGGTCTCGACAGTCGGTCGCTGCTCCGGCGGGTGCTCGTCGTCGGTCAGATCGCCGTCTCGGTGCTCCTGGTCTCCTCCGCGCTGGTGTTCGCGCGAAGCGTCTGGAATCTCGCGAACGTGAAGATGGGGTTTCAGCAGGACGGCATCCTGTCGATCCAGTTTCTGGATCTGCTGTCGGCGAAGGTGCCACCCGATGAGCGCGCCCTGTTCCAGCAGCAGCTCGCGGACGAAGTTCGCGCCACTCCTGGTGTCATCGCGGCGGCGCCGTCGACACACACCCCGCTGAACGGCGCGAGCTGGTCACAAGCATTTCGGTTGATCGACACGGAGGGGCGTCGCAGCTCCAAGTTTTCTTATGTCGGACCCGACTACTTCACGACGATGGAGGTTGCACTCGTGGCCGGGCGAGGCATTCGGACGTCCGACACCGCCTCGTCTCAGCGCGTTATCGTCGTGAACGACGCGTTTGTCCGCACGATGCTGCCTGGCCAGGATCCGCTGGGACAGACGCTGCGCACCTTCGCCGAACCGGGCTATCCCGAGACGACCTATGAGATCGTCGGCGTGGTCGGCGACACGATGTACGCCACGCTTCGTGGCGGCACGCCGCCGATTGCGTTCGTGCCGATCGCACAGCATCCCAACCTCAGGCCCTGGGCAAACGTGTTGGCGCGCACCAACGGATCGACGGCCGCTATCACCACAGCGCTCACTCAACGGATCGCGACGCTCAACCCGGCGATCACGGTGAAGGTCGGCGAGCTGCGAGGACAGATCCGTGAACTGATCACCGGCGATCGCCTGCTGGCCTGGCTGGCGGGGACGATGAGTGCGTTGGCGACCGCGCTCGCGGCCGTCGGCGTGTACGGTCTCGTCGCGTATCTCGCCACGCTGCGTCGCAAGGAAATCGGCATCCGCCTGTCACTCGGATCGTCGCGGGGGAGCGTCATCGGGCTGATGATGCGCGAGAGCGGCTGGCTGGTTGGCCTGGGTGTCGCGGTCGGCTTGCCGCTCGCGTGGCTCGCCATGCGTGGAGTGGCAGCGCTCGTGTTCGGCGTCTCCTCCGCCGAAGCGATGCCAGCGCTAGCCGCGTTGCTGCTGGCGGTCGTGGCCGGCGTGTCAGCAGGCATTCCCGCCTGGCGCGCCTCGCGACTCGATCCTGTCTCGATCCTGCGGGCCGACTGAATCATGTAGGCCCCAGGGCCCAGGCCTCAGGGTGTATAACCTTGCCGTGCCTCTGGCTCGAGCGATCGGGTTGTTGTGGCTGGCCGGCGCGACGGCGATGGCCGCACAGGGCGGGCCGTACGACCGTCAGAAGGTGGACGCGGCCGCGGCCACACGCGGCCGCGCGGTTTACGCGCTGCACTGCATCAATTGTCACGGAAGCACCGCGAAGGGCACCGACCGTGGGCCGGATCTGATTCGATCGGTGGTCGTGCTGCGCGATCGAATGGGCAACGGCGTCGGCGCGGCGCTGAAGTCGGCTGCGCATCAGGCCCGTCTGACGAACGCGCAGGTCGTCGACCTCTCGCACTTCCTGCACCAGCGCATCGAGTCGATTGCCTCCAACCGCACGCCTCGAGCGCCGATCGATGTGCTCACCGGCGATCCCGAGGCCGGCCGGGCGTACTTCCATGGCGCCGGCACCTGCAGCACGTGTCATTCGACCACCGGCGACCTCGCCGGAATCGCGACCCGCATCGGCGATGCCGTCGCGCTGCAGCAGCGTTGGCTGTTTCCCACGTCGCGGCGCAGCGGCGGACGGCAAGCAGACGTCATGACGAGCGGCCGCAGCGTCTCAGGTGCGCTCGTTCGCCTCGACGACTTCTCCGTGACGCTGCGAGACGGTGCCGGTGCCGAGCAGTCGTTCACGCGCGGCCCAGACGTCACGGTGACCGTGCGTGACCCGCTCGCGGCCCATCGTGCGCTGCTCGACCGCTACACGGACGCGGATATGCACGACCTGACGACTTATCTCTGGACTCTCAAATGAGAGCGCACACCCTCGTGTGGTCGCTCGTTGTGGGTGTGAGTCTCCTCGCGCAGAGCGGCGTGCCGCCTGAGGCGTTGCGACGCCCGCTCGGCGACGAGTGGCCCATGTACAACGGGGATTACTCGGGACGTCGCTACAGCACACTGACCTCGATCGACGCGTCGAACGTGTCGTCGCTCTCACAGTCGTGGGTATTCCGTCCGACTGCCGGCAACGCGCCCGCGGGTGGCGGCGGACCGACGTCGGTGCTGATCAAGGGCACACCCGTGGTCGTCAACGGCGTGCTGTACGTCACGATTCCCGATCACGTCTGGGCGGTGGACGCGCGCACGGGCCGGGAGATCTGGCATTCCACCTGGCCGTCGAAAGGCGGCTGGCACATCGGCAATCGCGGCGTCGCCGTGCTCGGCGACACGATCTACGTCGAGACGCCTGATTGCCATCTCGTGGCGTTGAACAGGCAGGATGGCCGCGAGAAGTGGCGGACGGAGATCTGCGATCTCGAGCAGTTCTACTACGCCTCCACGGCCCCTCTCATCGTCAATCGTCACGTCATCGTCGGCGTGAGCGGCGACGATCTCGACATCCCCGGATACATCGAGGCACACGATCCGGATACGGGCGCACGTCAGTGGCGCTGGTACACCTATCCGGAACCTGGTACGCCCGAGGCGAAGAGCTGGCCGAGCGACGAGGCCGCGAGACACGGTGGCGGCATGACCTGGGGGTCGAGCACCTACGATCCGGAGCTCAACCTGCTGTACTTCGGCACCGGCAACCCGCAGCCGGTGATCAACGGACGCAAGCGGCAGGGCGACAACCTGTTCACCGAATCGATCATCGCGCTCAACCCGGATACCGGAAGGCTCGTGTGGTACTTCCAGCCGTCACCGCACGACACGCACGATTGGGATGCGACGCAGACGCCAGTGCTGATCGACGGCGAGATCGACGGACGCCCGCGGAAGCTGCTGGCGCAGGCGAGTCGCAACGGCTGGTTCTTCGTGCTCGATCGCACCAACGGCACCAATCTCGTGAGCAAGGAGTACCTGCGGACGAACTGGACCAAGGGCGTCGACGCCAAAGGCCAACCGATTCCCGATCCCGCGAAAGAGCCGCAGACCGACGGCGCGCTCGTATCACCGAATCAAGGCGGCGGTCAGAACTGGCCTCCGCCCAGTTTCAGTCCACAGACGGGACTCTTCTACGCCAACGCAACACGCGGCTACAGTGTGTATTACCTGTATCAGAACGAGAACGATGAGAAGCCGCAGGGCTGGGGCGGGAACGATCGCGGCGGTTGGTCCGAGGCGATGGTCCAGGCGATCGATTACAAGACGGGGCGGATCGCCTGGAGCCACAAGTGGGCCGACAGCAGCAGCGTCCGCTCGGGCCTGTTGACGACGGCCGGCAACGTGCTGTTTGCCGGCGACGCGTCATCGAACTTCGTCGCCTTCGATGCGACGAAAGGCGTGCCGATCTGGCACGAGCGCCTGCACGCCTCGATCACGAACGGGCCAATCACGTACCGCCTCGACGGTCTTCAGTACGTGGTCGTCGGCGCCGGCGACCGGTTGTACGCATTCACGTTGCGTCGGTGATGGGCATGACCAAATCTCTCGTCGCGTTTGTGATCCTCGTTGGGGCCGTTGTCGCTGCCCAGGCGCCGAACACCGACCTCGGCTACACCGACACGCCAATGCTGCCGGGCCTGACCTATCGCGTTCACGATCCGGCGCGTCCGCATCCGCGCGTGGTCACGCCCGGCGCGCAGCCCGGCGGCGCGCCATCGGATGCGATTGTGCTGTTCGATGGTCGCGATCTCTCGCAGTGGACGACGACGAAGCAGGCGTGGAAGGTCGAGAACGGCTACGTCGAAGTGCTTCCGGGCGGCGGCGATCTGCGGACAAAGGAGCGATTCGGGGACGTGCAGTTGCACGTCGAGTGGGCCGCGCCGGCGCAGGTGCGCAACACCAGCCAGAATCGTGGCAACAGCGGCATCTTCCTCCAGGGCCGATACGAGGTCCAGGTACTCGACTCGTTCGACAACCCGACGTACGCCGACGGGCAGGCCGGCGCCATCTACGGGCAGTGGCCGCCGCTGGTCAATCCCACACGGCGGCCGGGCGACTGGCAGGCGTACGACATCGTGTTTGAGGCACCGCGTTTCGACGGCGATCGTCTCGTGACGCCGGCCTACCTCACCGTGTTCCTCAATGGCGTGTTGTTGCACCATCACAAAGAAGTGATGGGACCGACCGTGCATCGCGCGCTCGCGAAGTACGCGCCTCAACCCGCGGAAGACACGCTCGTCCTGCAGGATCATCAGCAGCCGGTGCGCTATCGCAACATCTGGATCCGCCGCCTGCGCGGCTACGACCTTCCGTAGCGTCCGGCTATCGCCGGACCCCTCCTATTGACTACACGTGTAGTCACGTCGTAGAGTGTCCCTGACGACATGAGTAGTCAACGTCCGTTGAAGCGTGTGGGCGACCAGGAGCTCGCGCTGCTGCGCTTCGTCGCCGAGGCCGGCCATGCGACCGCAGGCGAGGCGGCCGAGCGCTTCGGGCAGCCGCGCGGGCTGGCGCGCTCCACGGTGCTGACGATGATGGAGCGGCTGAGGAAGAAGGGCCATCTGACACGTCGGCAGCAGGGTGGCGTCTATCACTACGCACCGCGCATCGCGCCGGGCGCGGCCGTTCGTGAGGCCGTCAAGAGCTTCGTCGACCGGACGCTCGACGGATCGATCACTCCGTTCGTCACGTATCTGGGCGAGCGCGCGGACGTCTCGGACGAGGAGCTCGCCGAGCTCGAATCGCTGCTGGCGCGCCTGCAGCAGCAGCGGCGAAACAAGGGCTGACGTGATGGTGCCCATGTCCGACTCGTGGCTGTGGTGGGTCGGGGCGCGGCTGCTCGAGGGCTCCGCGTACGGCGCCGTGATCGTCGCGGTGGTGTGGGTCGTGTGCCGACGCATCCGAGCCATCCCGCCGTCAGCACGGGCGTTGCTCTGGTGGCTGGCCTCGCTCAGGCTGGTCGTCGCGTTGTTGCCGCTCCCATCGTTAGGCATCGCCGTACTGCCGCCGTCGACGGCCGTTCAGCCACGTAACGAGTTGCCCGACACGTCGGGTCGTGTCGTAGACGACCCGAGGCCAGTCACGACAGCGGTGCCCGAGACGACACCGGATCCCGCACTTCGGCTCGTTGTGATAGGGCTCGTCGCGCTCTGGTTTGGCGGCGTGACGTTACAGGCGTTCCAGCTGTGCGTCGGGTATATCGGGCTGCGGCGAATGGTCGGCCGATCGAGGCCGATCGGCCCCGACGAAGCCGAGATCGTTGAACGTCTCGCCTGTCTTGTCGCGCTGCGCCGAGTGCCGATGGTCCGCGTCTCGACGGAGATCCAGACGCCGCTGGTCGTCGGCATCGTCCGGCCGACGGTGCTGCTCCCTGCGGCCGAGATCGGCGCACTCGCGCTCGCCGAACGGGAAATGGCGATCTGTCACGAGCTGGCCCACGTGCGGCGTCGCGATCTCGTGCTCGGGTGGATTCCTGCACTCGCGGAGCGGCTGTTCTTCTTTCATCCGCTC
>Ga0207428_10004571_pt1 | contig 13117 bp, 10 predicted proteins | sample RhiMethybrSRZTD1_FD_187600 | JGI IMG/M metagenome (GOLD analysis project Ga0207428, IMG submission 187600) | Populus rhizosphere microbial communities from Tennessee, USA - Rhizosphere MetaG P. TD hybrid SRZTD1 (SPAdes) (version 3) | ecosystem: Host-associated > Plants > Roots > Rhizosphere >... | reverse complement strand
GCCGTCGGGGGTCGGCAGCTCGAACACGACCGAGACGCCACCGGTGGGCGACCCCTCCATCCGGATCCGCCCCCCGTGCGCCAGGACGATCGCCCGTGCGATCGTCAGGCCGAGCCCGCTGCCGACATTGCCGCCGGCGTCACCCTGATAGAAGGCGTCGAACACTCGCTCCCGGTCTTCGGGCGAGATCCCGCGACCCTGATCAGAGATGCGTACCTGCACTGCCTTCTTCCAGGGCGTGATGGCGATCGCGATCTCGCCGTTCGGCGGCGAGAACCGCAGGGCGTTCTCGAGCAGGTTCGTGAACACCTGGTCGAGCTGGACGGGATCGGCCTGGATCTCCGGGGTGTCGCGGATCACCGTTCGGATCCGCACCGAGGACAGGCGCGGCTCCAGGCGGTGCAACACGGACGCGAGGATCTCGTCGACCGCGACCGGCTGCTTCGACGGCGTGAGGACGCCGGCCTCGAACCGCGCGAGGTCCAGCAGGTTGCCCAGCAACCGGTTGAGGCGGTCGGTCTCCTCGAGCACCGTTTGGAGCAGGTCCGCCCGCTGGGCCTCGTCGTGGGCGGCGTCGTCGTCGAGCAGGCTCGTGGCCGCGGCCTTGATCGAGGCGAGCGGCGTCCGAAGGTCGTGGGTCACCGCCGAGAACAACGCGGCGCGAGCCTGGTTGGTCTCTGCGTCCAGGCGGGCCACGGTCACCTGCGAGTCGAGCCGCGCGCGTTCGAGCGCGAGCGCGATCTGCCGGGCGGCCGCCTCGAGCAGCCGGAACTCGTCACGGCCCATCGGCGGCTGGTCGGCCTCGCGCACGACGGCGAGCGTTCCGAACACCTCGCCCCCGACGTCCAGCGGCAGGTTGCGTTCCTCGCCGCCAGCCGCGCCCTCCCGCGACTGCACGACGTCGTAGGATCCGGTCCCGGTCCCCGCCCGGATCTCACATCGGGCCAGGTGGAGCGGACCCAGGAGCGACCCGGCGAAGTCCTCTAACACTCGCTCGAGCCGCTCGCCGGCAAGGACCTTCGTGGCGAGGTAGCTGAGCAGTTGGGACTCCCGCTCGCCGCGCGCGGCCCGGGCCCGCTCCTCCAGCGTGCGCGCCACCAGCGATCCCACGATCGCGGCGACCACCAGGAACGCCACCAGCGCCACGACGTCCTCGGAGTCGGTGACCCTGAACGTGTGGAGCGGTTCGGTGAAGAAATAGTTGATGCAGAACAGGCTGAGGACCGAGGCCACCAGGCCGCTCCACAGGCCGCCGACCGCGGCCGCGATCACCACGCCGAGCAGGTAGATCGAGATCGCGCCGAGCGCCCGGCCGGGCTGCAGGATCAACCCGAGGCCCGTCGCCGCGGCCGGCGCCAGCAACGCGACGGCTGCGCCGCGCGCCCACGGGGACCGCCGGAGCCTGCCGAGCGCGCTCATACCCAAACGCTACGGCTTCGCTACGGGTTCTTCACGGGCTGAGAGGAGGCTTTCACGGGACGTTTACGCAGGTCGTCGCACGCTTAGGGCATGAGCGCGACGATCAGGGCACCGGCGACCCGGGGCCCGGTCGCGGCGCCGCCGGGAACGGTTCCGGCGCCGCTGCCGCCGGGGACCGGCCACGCGATCAAACGGCTCCTCCTCGGGCCCGCCCTTCCGACCGCGCACCTGAAGCACGAGCGCCTGGGCAAGCCGACCGCGCTCGCGGTGTTCGCGAGCGACAACCTGTCCTCGGTCGCCTACGCGACCGAGGAGATCCTCAAGGTCGCGGTCCCGGCCGTCGGGGTGCTCGCCTTCTCCCTGGTCATGCCCGTGACCCTCGGGATCCTTGCCGTCCTGGCGATCCTGCTCTTCTCCTACCGCCAGACGATCAAGGCGTACCCGAGCGCCGGTGGCGCCTACATCGTGACGAAGGACAACTTCGGGCTCTTGACCGCCCAGCTGGCCGGCGTGGCCCTGCTCACCGACTACGTGCTCACGGTCTCGGTCTCGGTGGCGGCGGGGGTGGCCGCGATCACGTCGGCCGCACCAGGCCTGTACCCGTACCGCGTGTGGCTCTCGGTCGCGTGCATCTGGATCATCGCGTGGGGCAACCTGCGGGGCGTCCGCGAGTCCGGGCGGATGTTCGCGGTCCCCACCTACTTCTTCATCGCGATGATGTTTCTGCTGCTGGGCGTTGGAGTGGTCCGGGCGTTCGCCGGCGACCTGCACCCGCTGCCGGTCTCCGCCGACGTCGCCCAGACCACGGGCGCGATCGGCATCTTCCTCGTGCTCCACGCGTTCGCGTCCGGCGGCGCCGCCGTGACCGGGGTCGAGGCGATCTCCAACGGCGTGCCCGCGTTCAAGCCGCCCGAATGGGTGCACGCGCGCACGACGCTGATGTGGATGGGCAGCCTCCTGGGCGTGATGTTCCTCGGCCTGTCGTTCCTGGCGATGAAGCTGCAGGTCGTTCCCACGGAGACCAAGACCGCGATCTCCGAGGTCGGGCGGGCGGTGTTCGGGAGCGGAGGCGCCGGCACGGCCCTGTTCCTGATGCTGCAGGTCGCGACCACGCTGATCCTGATCCTGGCCGCGAACACGTCCTTCGCCGACTTCCCGCGACTGGCGAACTTCCACGCGCAAGACCACTTCATGCCGCGGCCCCTCACCAAGCGGGGTCACCGGCTCGTGTTCTCCAACGGCATCATCGGCCTCGCGATCGCGTCCACGTTCCTGGTCGTGGTGTTCCGGGCCGACGTGCATCGGCTGATCCCGCTGTACGCGATCGGCGTCTTCACGTCGTTCACGCTGTCGCAGGCCGGCATGGCCAAGCGGCACCTGCGCCTTCGCGAACCCGGCTGGCGCCACGGGCTCCTCATCAACGGCCTCGGCGCGATCACCACCGCGCTGGTGACCGTCGTGATCGCGATCACGAAGTTCGCGCACGGCGCATGGGCCGTGATGGTGTTCGTTCCGGTGATGGTCTGGCTGCTGGTCCGGATGAACCACCAGTACACCCGCGAGTATGCCGAGCTCGACGCCGGGGTCGAGCCCTTCGACCCCACCCCGATCCAGCACCCGACGGTCGTGGTGCTCGTGGACGAACTCGACCGAAAGGCGGTCCACGCCCTCCAGTACGCGAGGACGATCCGCTCGAGGGCGATCCGCGCCGTGCACGTGGACGTGGACCCGGCCAACGCGGCGAGACTGCGCGAGGCCTGGGAGCGACGGGGGTTCGACGTGCCGCTCGACCTGGTCCCGGCGCGCCAGGACCCGACCGAGACGCTGCTCGGATACGTCGGCGGCCTCTCGCTGAGCTCCGACGTGTCGCTGATCGTGCCGGGGCCTACGCGGATGGGACGCATCGAGCGGCTGCGGCGAGGTCGGACGGGCGCCCACCTGGCCCGGGAGCTGGCGCCCAACCCGCGGGTCCGCGTCACGCTCGTGCGCGACCACCCCGCGCCCGGCGGCCCCGACCGAGGGGAGCTGCGGGCGCTCCCCCGCGCGAACCACCACGTCGTGGTCCTCGTCGACGACGCGGACCGGGCCACGCTGCGGGCCGTCCGCTACGCGCTCTCGCTGGGTGCCGAGGACGTCGTCGCGGTGCACGCCGCGGCCGACCCCGACGCCCAGGAGGGGCTGATCGACCGGTGGATGGAGCTCCGCGTGCCCGTCGCCCTGGACCTGGTCGAATGCTGGGACCGCGACGTGGCGCGCACCGTCGAGCGGTACGTGGTCGAGCTCATGGGGGCCCGTTCAGAGGTCACCGTCGTGCTCCCGCGGCGCGACTTCCCGCATCTGCGCCAGCGCGTGCTCCACGACCGAACCAGCCGCGGCATCGCCCGGGCACTCGGCCGCTACGACCACGTTGACGTGGCCGTCGTGCCCTACTTCATCGGGGCCCCCAGCGAGGTGGCCAAGGCCAACGCGGCGCCGCCCGAGGCTGCGACCGCCCATCGGGCACGCTAAGGTAGCCAACCGTGCGCGTGATCATCATGGGCTGCGGTCGTGTCGGCATCCTGCTCACCCAGGAGCTGTCCAAGCAGGGCCAGGAGGTCACCGTGATCGACAAGAACGCGGCAGCCTTCTCGCGCCTGCCGCCGGGGTTCGAGGCGCGCACGATGGTCGGGCTCGGCTTCGACCGCGAGGTGCTCGAGGATGCCGGGATCAAGGAGGCGGACGCCTTCCTCGCGGTCTCGAGCGGCGACAACTCGAACATCCTGTCCGCCCGGGTCGCGCGAGAGACCTATCACGTGCCCAAGGTCATCGCCCGGATCTACGATCCGATGCGCGCCGACATCTACGAGCGGCTGAACATCCCCACGGTCTCGACGACGCGGTGGGGCGTCAAGCAGATGATCCTGATGCTCAAGCATCCCGGCGAGGAGATCAAGGAATCGCTCGCGGCCGGGGACCTGTTCCGCATGCGGATCGAGATCCCCGCGCACCTGGTCGGCAAGCCGGTCTCGTCCATCAATCTGGAGGGCAAGATCCTGGTGGCCGGCGTCGATCGCGGCGGCACGGGCTTCATCCCGGTCGCCTCCAGCACCTTCCAGGAGGGCGACTTCGCCGCGGTGATCGTGCAAAAGGACTCCGTCGACACGCTGGAGGAACTGCTCCAGCCGCTCGCGGAGCATTGAGATGCGCGTCGTGATCAGCGGGGCCGGGGCAGTGGGTCGTCACCTCGCCTCCGACCTGGCCAAACGGGGCCACGGCGTGACGCTGATCGAGCAGGACCCCGCCGTGCTCGAGACGGCCAAGGAGTGGGCCCCCGACGTCGACCACATGATCGGCGACGCGTGCGAGCCCTGGGTGCTGGAGAAGGCGCAGCTCAACACCGCCGACGTCGTCGTGGCCGCGACCGGCGACGACGAGGACAACCTCGTCACGGCGCTGCTCGCCAAGCAGGAGTTCGGCGTGCCGCGAGTGCTCGCGCGCGTGAACCATCCCGACAACGAGTGGCTGTTCACCGAGCAGTGGGGCGTCGACGCCGCGGTCTCCCCGCCGCACCTGCTGACGGCGATGGTGGAGGAGGAGGTCACGGTCGGTGACCTCGTCCGGTTGCTGCCGCTGGAACGCGGAGGGATCGCGATCGTCGAGCTCACGATCCCCGCCGAGTCCCCGTCCGCCGGCCGGCCGCTCTACGAGCTGCGGCTGCCGCCGGACGCGGCGATCGTGGCGATCATCCGCGAGAGTCACGTCGTGATCCCCCAGCCCGAGACCGTGATCACCGACGGCGACGAGGTGATCGCGCTGACGGTCCCCTCGGCCGAGATCGCGCTCCGCGAGGCCGTCCTGGGAGGCGCGTCCGGCTAACGCGTCCGAGCGGCCGCCGGCACCTGCACCGGCTCGGCCGCCCACCGGTAACCGACGCCCGGTTCGGTGACGACGAACATCCGCTGTCGCTGATCGGGCTCGAGCTTGCGCCGGAGCTGACTCACGAACACGCGCAAGACCTCCACGTCGTCCTCATACCCGGTGCCCCACACTCGCGCCAGCAGCCAGCGATGGGTGAGCAGCTTGCCGGGATGGCCCGCGAGGGCCTCCAGAAGGTTCCACTCGGTGCGGGTCAAATGCACGTCGCGACCGTTCCGCATCACGCGATGCGCGTCGAGATCGATCGTCACGCCGCGCGTCTCGAACGTTTGCGGCGCGTCCGCCTTCGCGGTCCGTCGGAGCAACGCGCGGATCCGCGCGAGGAGCTCGTCCACCCCGAACGGCTTCGTCAGGTAGTCGTCTGCCCCCAGATCCAGGGCCTCCACCTTGCCCCCCTCGTCCTCGCGCACGGACAGAATCAGGATGGGAGCGCGGGTCCACGCCCGCAGGCGGCGGCAGACCTCCATACCGTCCACGCCCGGCAGGTGCAGGTCGAGCACGATCAGGTCGGGCATGGATTCTTCGGCCTCGGCGAGCGCCTCCTCGCCGTCCGCGGCCGTGACCACGTCGTACCCGCGAGCCGTCAGCGCACGGCGAACGGCCATCAGGATCTGCGGTTCGTCGTCGACGATCAGGATTCGGCTCACGCCGCCGCTGTCCCACCGGCCGGCACGGCCACGGCGAAGGTCGCGCCGCCGCCCGGCGTGTCCTCGACCCAGATCTCGCCGCCCATCGCGGCCACGAACCCCTTGGCGATCGCCAGACCCAGCCCCGAGCCCAGGCGTGGGTTCCGGCCGTCGAGCTCGTAGAAGGGATGGAACAGGAGCTCCCGCGCCTCCGGCGTGACCCCCCTTCCGTGATCGACCACGCGGATCGTGACCAGGCCGTCGTTGCCCCGGGTCGTGACCTCAACGTCCGAGACTCCCTTCGAGGAACGCGCGGCGTTGTCGAGCAGGTTCGTCAGGATCCGGTCCAGGAACAGGGGATCGGCTCGCGCGAGCAGGCCTTCCTGCAGCCGCTCGCGCACTCGGACGTGCGGCCACACGCGGCCAACGTGGTCGACGCTTGCGACGACCACGTCGCCGACATCGACGGTCTCGGCGTGCGCATGAAGCACCCCCGCCTCGATCCGCGACATGTCGAGCAGGTTGGTGATCAGCGCGTCCAGCCGCTCGCTCTCGGCGTCGACGGCTTCGAGCGCCTCCCGGCGCTCGGCGGCCGAGCGATCGAGGTCGTCGGCCAGGAGGTCGGTGACGCTGGCCTTGATCGCGGCGAGGGGACTCCGTAGGTCGTGCGACACCGCAGCGAGCAGCGTCTGGCGCAGGCGCTCGGTCTGCCGATACACCTCGGCATCGGTGGCCACGCGCAGCAGCCGGTCCCGTTCGAGCACAAGCGCGAGCTGGTCACCGAACGCGCGCAGGATCCGGCTCTCGGCGTCGGTTGGGGCTGCTCGCGAGCCCCGCAGAACCAGCAAGCCAACGTTGTTCGAGCCGACCGAGAGCGGGAGGCGTTCGGGCGCGCGCTCGGGGGATCGCGGGTCCCATTCCGGCACGATCTCGCCGGGGGCGCAGCCAACCGAGACCTCCTCGCGCAGGCCACCCACGTTGGCGGCGTCACGGACGAACAGTGCGCCCGACCCATAGCCGAAGGTGTCCAGCACCAAGCCGACGATCTCGCGGTACGCGTCGGTGCCCGGGCCGCGCACGACGAGCTCACGCGACAGGCCCTGCAGCATTCGCAGTTCGGCCTCCCGAGCCTCGGCCGCAGATGCTCGTTCCGACGCCCGGCCGATCAGGAGCGCGATCAACACGGAAAGGCCGAGGTTCACGAACAGGACCGCGACGTACTCGGGCTTGCCGATCGCGAACGTGTCGTACGGAGGCAGGAAGAAGAAGTTGAACGCGACGAACCCGAGCACCGAGGCGAACACACCCGGCCAGATGCCGCCGATCGCCGCTGTGACAACCACCACGAGGAGAAAGCCGAACGCCTTCGTGAGCGGCTCGACGTCGCCCCGGAACGGCAGGAACCCGGCGACAAGCGCCGCGGTGCCGGCGAGGGATACGACGTAGGCGAGCGCCTCGCGCCGCGCGCGGCGCGGACGCATCAGGCGGAGCATCGATGCAGCGGACGCGCGTTCGGGGTTGGCGATCATCTGCCGATTCCTCGTTCCGACGCAAGCTTCCCACCGGCGCCAGACCTTCGAAAGCCTCTGGCCGGCTCTTTGACGGAACCCATACGCGCCGGGCCGCGTTCCTTACAGGTCGTTGACGGACCCAGTCCTACGCTCGGTCGCAGCGAGGAAAGGAGGAACGGATGCTCGATCTCCTGATGGTGGTCCTCACGCTGGTCGCGTTCGCCGTGTTCGTCGCGATGGTCGCCTGGCTGGAGCGCGTATGACACTCGCGGACGTCCTCGAGCTGATCCTGTCGCTCGCGCTGCTCGTCTACCTCTTCTTCGCGCTTATCCGCCCGGAGCGCTTCTGACGTGGTCACGATCGTCGTCTACGTCGTCCTGCTGATCATCCTGACGCCGCCGCTCGGCTCGTACATGTACCGCATCTACTCGCGGGAGGAGATCGGGCGCACCGAGGGCATCGTCTACCGGCTGATCGGCGTGAACCCACGTCTGGGGCAGTCCTGGCGCCGCTACGCGATGTCCTGCCTGTGGTTCAGCCTCTTGTCGACGCTGCTGCTGTACACGATCTTCCGGCTGCAGAACCACATGCCCCTGAATCCGGTCGGGCTCGGGGCCGTCGATCAGTACGTCTCGTTCAACACGGCCTCGAGCTTCACCACCAACACCAACTGGCAGGCCTACGGCGGCGAGACCACGATGACCTTCCTGAGCCAGATGCTGGCGCTGACGTTCCAGAACTTCGTCTCGGCGGCGGTCGGCATGGCCGTGCTGGTCGCGCTGTTCCGCGGGTTCGCCCGCGCCAAGCGCGACGAGGTCGGCAACTTCTGGCGAGACCTGGTGCGCGGGACGCTGTACATCCTGCTGCCGCTCTCCGCGATCGTGGCGATCCTTCTGGTGACGCAGGGCGTGGTGCAGACGCTGGGCGCCAACGAATCGGTGACGGGAATCCAGGGGTTCGAGCAGACGATCGCGCGAGGTCCGGTCGCCGGTCAGATCGCGATCAAGCAGCTGGGGACCAACGGCGGCGGGTTCTTCAACGTGAACTCGGCGCATCCGTTCGAAGGCGGGATCGGCGCCTTCGGCAACTTCATCGAGCTGCTCTCCATCTTGCTGATCCCGGCGGCGCTCACGTACACGTTCGGGAAGTGGGTCGGCAACGTTCGTCAGGGATGGATGCTCTTCGCGGTGATGCTGGTCCTGATGGTCGGAGGGCTCGCGCTCACCGTCCCTCAGGAGCACAGCGCGTCTGCCGCGATGGTCGACGCCGGCGTGTCCGCCTCCGCGCCGAACATGGAGGGCAAGGAGCAGCGGATCGGCACCGACGAGTCCGCGCTGTGGGCCGTCGCCACGACCGACGCGTCGAACGGCAGCGTCAACTCGATGCTCGACTCGTACCGGCCCCTCGGCGGGCTCGCGCCGATGTTCAACATCGCGATCGGGGAGGTGATCTTCGGCGGCGTCGGGAGCGGCCTGTACGGGATGATCTTCTACGCGATCATCGCCGTGTTCATCGGGGGGCTCATGATCGGCCGTACCCCCGAATACTTGGGGAAGAAGATCGGCGCGCGAGAGGTGAAGCTCTCCGCGATCGCGGTCCTCGTCCCGTTCATCCTCGTACTCGCCCTGGCCGGCGTCGCCGCGGTCACGCCCGCGGGTCTGGACCCTCGCTTGAACCAGGGACCGCAGGGCTTCGGCGAGATCTTCTACGCGTTCCTGTCGCAGGGGAACAACAACGGCTCGGCGTTCGCCGGGCTCACGGCGAGCGGCCCCTTCTACGCGATCTCGGGCGGCCTGCTGATGCTGGCGGTGCGTTTCGTCCCGCTCCTCGCCGGCCTGGCGCTCGCCGGGAGCCTGGCACGGGCGGGCACGGTCCCCGAAACGCCCGGGACGCTGCACACGGACACGACGCTGTTCGGGGTCCTGCTCGTCTTCGTCATCCTCATCATCGGCGCGCTCACGTTCCTCCCGGGCCTCGCCGTCGGTCCGATCGTCGAGCACCTGAGCGGCGGGAGGCTCTTCTGATGTCCGTCGCTACGGAACCCAAGCCGCCCGAGGAAATCGACCGGCGCGCGCTCGGCGGCCGTCCGCTGTTCGACCCGCCGATCGTGCGGCGGGCGATCCGGGACAGCTTCGTCAAGCTGAACCCGCGGACCCTGGCGAAGAACCCCGTGATCTTCGTCGTCGAGGTCGTCTCGCTCGTCGTCACGATCCGGATCGTCACGGACATCGTGAGCGAGGGACCGGTCGCGTTCGACACCGCGATCGCGCTGGGCCTGTGGTTCACGGTGCTGTTCGCGAACTTCGCCGAGGCCATGGCCGAGGGCCGCGGGAAGGCGCAGGCCGATGCGCTCCGTCGAACGCGCGCGGACCTCGTGGCCCGACGCCTGACCCGGGAAGGGGTCGAGGAGACGGTTCCGGCTTCGCAGCTGCGCGCCGGAGACCTCGTCGTGGTCACGGCCGGCGAGCTGATCCCCGGCGATGGCGACATCATCGAGGGCATCGCCTCGGTGGACGAGTCCGCCATCACGGGCGAATCCGCGCCGGTGATCCGCGAGTCCGGCGGCGACCGGTCGGCCGTCACGGCGGGCACCCGCGTCCTGTCCGACTGGATCAAGGTGCAGATCACCGCCGACCCGGGTGAGACGTTCCTGGACCGAATGATCTCGCTGGTCGAGGGCGCCGAACGCCAGAAGACGCCCAACGAGATCGCGCTGTCGATCTTGCTGGCGAAGTTCACGATCATCTTCCTGATCGTCTGCGTGACGCTGCAGCCGTTCGGGATCTATTCGGGCGGCCGGCTCTCCGATGCGGTGCTGATCGCGCTGTTCGTCTGTCTGATCCCGACGACGATCGGCGGGTTGCTGTCCGCCATCGGGATCGCCGGGATGGACCGCCTCGTGCAGCGCAACGTGCTCGCGATGAGCGGCCGTGCGGTCGAGGCCGCGGGGGACGTCTCAACGCTGCTGCTGGACAAGACCGGGACCATCACGCTCGGCAACCGGCAGGCGGTGGCCTTCGTCCCCGCGCCCGGCATCGACGAGCGTGACCTGGCCGAGGTCGCCCAGCTCGCCTCTCTCGCGGACGAGACCCCCGAGGGCCGGTCGATCGTCGTGCTGGCCAAAGAGCGGTTCGGGATCCGCGAGCGCGAGCTCATGGAGACGCGTCACACCTTCATCCCGTTCACCGCGCAGACACGGATGAGCGGCATCGACGTGGACGGCAGCGAGATCCGCAAGGGCGCCGTGGACGCGATCGTCGGGTGGTCCGGACTGGAGCTGCCCACGCCGCTGGCCGAGGAGGTCGAGCGGATCGCCCGGGCCGGTGGCACGCCGCTCGCCGTCGCCCGCGACCGGGTCCCGCTTGGTGTCATCGAGCTCAAGGACATCATCAAGGAGGGCCTGAGCGAGCGGTTCGACGAGCTTCGAAAGATGGGGATCCGAACCGTGATGATCACCGGCGACAACACGCTCACGGCCGCGGCGATCGCACAGGAGTCGGGCGTCGACGACTTCCTCGCCGAGGCGACGCCCGAGACCAAGATGGAGCTCATCAAACGCGAGCAGACGGGGGGCAAGCTCGTCGCGATGACCGGCGACGGAACCAACGACGCGCCGGCGCTCGCGCAGGCCGACGTCGGGGTGGCGATGAACACCGGGACGTCGGCCGCCAAGGAGGCCGGCAACATGGTCGACCTCGACTCGAACCCCACCAAGCTCATGGACATCGTCGAGATCGGCAAGCAGCTGCTGATCACGCGGGGGTCGCTCACGACCTTCTCGATCGCGAATGACGTAGCGAAATACTTCGCGATCATCCCGGCGATGTTCGCCGGGATCCTGCCGGCACTCGACCAGCTGAACATCATGAATCTCGCGACGCCCGAGTCCGCGATCCTGTCGGCCGTCATCTTCAACGCGCTGATCATCGTGGCGCTCGTGCCGCTGGCTCTGCGTGGGGTGCGCTACCGGCCGATCGGGTCGAACGCGCTCCTGCGGCGGAACCTCCTGATCTACGGCCTCGGCGGGATCATCGTCCCCTTCATCGGGATCAAGGCGATCGACCTGGCACTGCAGGCGGTGCATTTCCCGTGATGTCCAACGTGCTCAAGGCGCTCCGAGCGGTCATCGTGCTCGGACTCATCACCGGCCTGCTCTATCCGCTCGCGATCACCGGCATCGCCCAGCTGACGATGAACGGCAAGGCTGACGGCTCCCTGGTCCGGTTGGACGGGGCAGTCGTCGGAAGTTCGTCGATCGGACAGCTGTGGGACGGCGATCGATGGTTCCACGGCCGGCCGTCGGCGATCGACTACGACGCCTCCACGTCCTCGGGCTCAAACCTCGGCCCGAACTCGAGGAACCTCGCCGAGGAGATCGCCGAGCGAGCACGGGCGATCCTGAAGCTCGAGGGCCCGTATCAACCGGCAGCGACCGTCTCCGACATCCCCGCCGACCTCCTGACCGCGTCGGCCAGCGGCCTCGACCCGGACATCTCGGTCGCGGCCGCCGACTTCCAGGCGCCGCGGATCGCCCAGGTCCGGGGCCTGTCGATCGAACAGGTCCGGGCGTTGATCGACGAGCAGACGATCCGCCCGGCACTCGGGTTCCTCGGCCAGGAACACGTCAACGTCCTCGAGCTCAACCTCGCGCTCGAGCGGGCGACATGAGGATCATGGCAGGCACACGGACGTTCGTCGTGCTCGGCACGCGCCCCGTGTTCGATGCCACCGAGCTGTTCGCCGACGTGGCGACGGGCGGCGAGGCGTTCCTGCTCGCGCTCGGCTCGCGGCCGACGCTTGCCCAACAGGTCGTTACGGAGGAGGCGCTCGCGCTCGCGGCCGATCGCCGGTTCGTTCTGACCGCCGAGACGGTGGCCGACCCGGCCATGCTTCGCGAACGCCTGGACGACGCCGGCACGATCCTGATCGCGGCGAGCCGAGGCGAGCGGCGCCGCTGGAACCTCGGCAGCGAGCGGCTCAGTGTTCCCGGTGCGAGATCACGTGGATATCCAGGTTCGACGCCGCGCGGATCAGCCGCGTGACGAACGAACCTTGCATCAGCTCCTTGAACCGTGAGCGAAGCGACTCCCCCACCACGATCTGCGTGACCGAGTGCCGGTACGCGTAGCCGAGCACGGCGTCAACCGGCGTCTCCGAGTCGATCACGTCGAACGACCCACCCAGGTCTTGCGCGAGTGCCTCCATCTCCCCCAGCCACGCGGGATCGGTCGCGCCCTCCCCCTGCCGAACGTGGAGCACCAGGAGCTCGCCCCGCGCCCGCTGAGAGAGCCGCGCGCCGCGTCGAACCAAGGTGTCCGAATCCTCGCCCGGCCGCACGAGCACGAGCGCGCGTTCGCGCACATCTGGAGGCGCGCCCTCCTGCGTCCACCGGTCCAGCAGTGACTCGTCGACCTGGTTCGCGACCTTCAACAGGGCCATCTCGCGCAGCGCGGTCAGGTTCTCCGTCGTGAAGAAGCGCTGCAGCGCGAGCTCGGCCTTGCGCGGATCCGGATAGACGTTCCCGTGTGCCATCCGCCGGCGGAGCGCGTGGGGCGACATGTCGACGAGCTCGACCTGGTCGGCCAGGTCGAACAGCCAGTCCGGGATCGTCTCCTGCTGGTGGATCCCGGTGACGTTGGCGATGAC
>Ga0207428_10004570_pt1 | contig 13117 bp, 15 predicted proteins | sample RhiMethybrSRZTD1_FD_187600 | JGI IMG/M metagenome (GOLD analysis project Ga0207428, IMG submission 187600) | Populus rhizosphere microbial communities from Tennessee, USA - Rhizosphere MetaG P. TD hybrid SRZTD1 (SPAdes) (version 3) | ecosystem: Host-associated > Plants > Roots > Rhizosphere >... | reverse complement strand
CGCGGAGCTCGCCGCGCTCGCCGGACATCCCGGCGCGCAGCGGGCCGTCGGCACATTCTGCGCGCAGAACTCCTTCGCCTTTCTCCTGCCGTGTCACCGGGTCGTGGGGTCCGCAGGCATCGGCGGCTACGGGAGCGCGGGCGTCGCGGTCAAGCGTCGATTGCTCGCGCTCGAGGGGGTCACGGGGCTCGCCGCGTGATCACGTCGGAGGACGTGCGGGAGGAGCTCGCGCGGATCGCGCCGACCCGGCGCTGCGACCGGCTGGCCGAGCTGGCGGCGCTCTTCCACGCCGCCGGCAGCCTGCATCTCCGCGGGCAGGGCGAGTGGGCGATCCATCTCGACCTCGGGAGCGGCGCCGCGGCGCGGCGCGCCTTCGCCCTCCTCCGCGACGAGGGCCTGCGCTCGGAGATCCGTACCTATCAGCGGCGTGCCTTCGACCGCGGGACGCGCTACCAGCTCCATCTGGAGGGGGACGAGGACGCGCTCGACGTGCTCGTGGACGCAGGCGTGCTCGACCTCCGGCACGCACCCCTCCAGCGGCCGCCGCGCCGCGTCATCGCCAGGACGTGCTGCCGGGCTGCGTACCTCCGCGGCGCCTTCCTCGGAGGGGGGACGCTCTCGATCCGGCACGCCGCGCATCTCGAGCTGCGCACCTCGACGCTCGAGGCAGCCGTCCTGCTCCAGGAGGTCGCCGCGGCCGCCGGAGCGCGCCTGCGGGTCACCGAGCGCTCCACCCATGCCGCCGCCTACGCGAAGGCGTGGGACGAGGTCGAGTCCTTGCTCGCCCTCACCGGCGCTGCCGAGGCCGTCCTCGCGCTGGAGGAGCGCGTCGTGCTGGCGGCGACGCGTGAGCAGGCAAACCGGCTCGCGAACGCCGACCATGCGAACGTCGTCCGCACGACCAGGGCGGCGCGGGCACAGCTCGAGGCCGTCGAGACCCTGCGAGCGGACCGCCGGCTGGAAGAGCTGCCCGGCGAGCTCCGCGAGGCCGCCGAGCTTCGGACGCGCTTTCCGACCGAGTCGCTGAGGGAGCTCGCGCGGCGCACGGATCCCCGGGCGAGCAAGGCCGCGCTGCAGAGGCGGCTCCGGCGGCTCCAGGAGCTCGCCCAGGCCTGACGCATCCGGCATTTGTTCCGAGACGCACGATCGGCGATACTTCCCCTCCACGTGGGCTCGCGTCCCTGCTGCGGCGGATCCAGACCCCATCTGCCGCGGACCTGGTGCGCGGCAACTGGGGGAGGAGGTCGTCCTCGGAGCTCCTCCCCCGGCCCACTTTCGCTCGCGCAAGATTCCCGAAGCAGGCGCTCCGCGCCGGGTCGCGCTCTGCTCCCGGGGTTCGTGCGGCATCTGCCCGGGTGTGGCCCGAACTGCCCCGGTTAGACTCGCCGGGAACGGGCATCGACGGGACAGAGGAGCGTGAGCATGGGCATTCGGGTCGGAATCAACGGCTTCGGCCGCATCGGGAGGAACTTCTTCCGAGCGCAGCACGCGCTCGGCGCGGACATCGAGGTCGTGGCCCTGAACGACCTGGGCAATGCGGAGACGATGGCCCACCTGCTCCGCTACGACTCGAACCTCGGCCCGTTCGAGGGCGAGGTCTCCCTCTCGCAGGGCGTCCTGCACGCGGCCGGCGAGAACGTGAAGATGCTCTCGGAGCGCGACCCGGCTGCGCTCCCGTGGGGCGACCTGGGCGTCGACGTCGTCGTCGAGTCGACCGGGATCTTCACCGACCGCGATGGCGCGCAGAAGCACCTCGACGCCGGGGCGAAGAAGGTGCTCATCTCGGCGCCGGCCAAGGATCCCGACTTCACCGTCGTGCTCGGCGTCAACGACGGCGACTACGACCCGGATGCGCACCACATCGTCTCGAACGCCTCCTGCACGACGAACTGCGTCGCCCCGCTGGCGAAGGTCCTGCACGAGCTCGGCGGGATCGAGTCCGGGTTCATGACGACGATCCACGCGTACACGAACGACCAGGTGATCCTCGACTTCCCGCACAAGGACCTGCGCCGTGCCCGGGCGGCCGCGATCAACCTGATCCCGACCTCGACCGGCGCCGCAAAGGCGATCGGCCTCGTGCTTCCCGAGCTTCAGGGGAAGGTGGACGGAATCGCGGTCCGCGCACCCGTGGCGACCGGCTCGCTCACCGACCTCGTCGTCCGGCTCGGCCGCGAGACGAGCGTTGACGAGGTGAACGAGGCCTACCGCGCCGCTGCCGCCGGCCCGCTCGAGGGGATCCTCCAGTACACCGACGACCCGATCGTCTCGACCGACATCAACGGCAACCCGTACTCGTGCATCTTCGACAGCGAGCTGACGATGGTGCGCGGGAACCTGGTCAAGGTCTTCGGCTGGTACGACAACGAGTGGGGCTACTCGTGCCGGTGCGTCGACCTCATCGCCCGGCTCCTGCCGGCGTGAGAAAACCGCGCTCGGTGCGCGAGGCGGCCGTGGCGGGCAAGCACGTCCTCGTCCGCGCCGACCTCAACGTGCCGCTCGAGGACGGCAGCGTCGCCGACGACACGCGGATCCAGGCGTCGCTGCCGACCCTTCGCTATCTCCTGGAGCAGGGCGCGGCCGGGGTCGTCGTCTGCTCGCACCTCGGCCGCCCGAAGGGGCCGGACCCGGCCTTCGCGATGGCGCCCGTCGCGGCGCGCCTGCGCGAGCTCCTGCCGGACGACCGTCTGACCGTGCTCGAGAACACGCGCTTCGATCCAGGCGAGACGAAGAACGACTCCGAGAGCGCGAGGCGCCTCGCCGAGGGCATGGACCTGTACGTGGACGACGCCTTCGGCTCGGCCCACCGCGCGCACGCCTCGACCGTGGGCGTCGCGAAGCTGCTCCCCGCCTACGCGGGCCTCCTCCTCGAGCGGGAGCTCGAGATGCTCGGCCGGCTCCTCGGCGAGGTCGAGCGCCCGTTCGTGCTCGTCGCGGGGGGCGCCAAGGTCGAGGACAAGCTCGGCGTCCTCGAGCACCTCGGCGGCCGCGCGGACACTGTGCTCGTGGGCGGCAAGATGGCCGAAGAGCTGCGCGACGGGAGCCCGCTCCCGTTCGAGGCGAAGCTTCCCTCGGACGTCGTGGCCGCGGCGGCGTTCGACGCCGACGCCGAGTCGCGCGTGACCCCCTACGACGCCCTGCCCGAGGGCTGGCTCGGCCTCGACATCGGACCGGAGACGCAAGAGCGCTTCGGCGAGGTGATCCGCGGCGCGCGGACGGTGTTCTGGAACGGCCCGATGGGCGTGTTCGAGTGGCCGCGCTTCGCGGACGGGACGAAGGCGGTCGCGCAGGCGGTCGCCGATGCGGAGGCCTACTCCGTCGTCGGCGGCGGCGACTCCGTGCGGGCGATCCAGGAGCTCGGCCTCGCGGACGGGATCTCGTGGGTCTCCACGGGCGGCGGTGCCGCCCTCGAGCTGCTCGAGGGCAAGGAGCTCCCGGGCGTGGCCGCGATCCCGTCCGCGTAGCGCGCGGACGCTCCAGCCGGAGCAGCGCGTCGCCTAAGATCGCCGTCCGGATGTTGATCGCCGGCAACTGGAAGATGTTCAAGGGCGCGCACCAGGCGCGCGAGTTCTCCGCGCAGCTCCGCCGAGTCTCCGAGCGCGCGCCCGGAGTCGACGTCGTCGTCTGCCCGCCGTTCGTGTCGCTCGAGGCGACGCTGCAGGGCCTCGGCGAGGGCACGGGCATTCACGTCTTCGCGCAGAACGTCCACTGGGAGCTCGAGGGCGCGTACACCGGCGAGGTCTCGGCCCCGATGCTGCTCGAGCTCGGTGTGACGGGGACGCTCGTCGGTCACTCGGAGCGCCGCCAGCACTTCTGCGAGACCGACGAGACAGTGCGCCTGCGCGCGGAGGCGGCGCTCGAGGCCGGGCTCGCCGTCATCGCGTGCGTCGGGGAGACCGAGGCGGAGCGCGAGTCCGGCGAGACCGAGTCCGTGCTCGAGCGGCAGGTGTCTGCCCTCCCGCGGCACGAGCGGCTGGTGATCGCGTACGAGCCGGTCTGGGCGATCGGCACCGGTCGAACCGCGACCGCGGACACGGCGCAGGAGGCCCACGCGTTCGTGAAGTCGGTGTACCCGACGGCCGTCCTCTACGGCGGCTCGGTGAAGCCGGAGAACGCACCCAGCTTGCTCGCGCAGCCGGACGTGGACGGCGCGCTCGTGGGCGGCGCCTCGCTCGACCCGGCGTCGTTCGAGGCGATTTGCCTCGCCGGCGCCGAGGTCGTCGCTTGAGAGACCTCGTCGCGCTCGTCATCCTGGACGGCTGGGGGATCGCGCCTCCCGGGCCGGGGAACGCCGTCGAGCTCGCGGATACGCCCGTCTTCGACTCCCTGCTCGAGCGCTACCCGCACACGCAGCTCGCGGCGTCGGGCGAGGCGGTCGGGCTGCCCCCCGGCCAGATGGGGAACTCGGAGGTCGGGCACCTGACGATCGGCTCCGGGCGCGTGCTCCTCCAGGACCTGATGCGCGTGAACGTTGCCATCCGAGACGGCTCGCTTTTCGAGAACCCGGCGCTCCTCGCAGCGTTCGAGCGCGCGCGGGCGCGCGACGCGGACGTCCATCTGCTCGGCCTCGTCTCCTACGGCGGCGTCCACTCGCACATCGAGCACCTGCGAGCGCTGCTCGAGCTCTCCGAGGGGCAGGGGATGGCGGAACGGACATGGCTCCATGCGTTCACCGACGGGCGCGACGTCTCGCCGCACGCGGCGGCGGAGGATCTCGCCGAGCTGCCGGCTGGGCGGATTGCAACCGTCTGCGGGCGCTACTACGCGATGGACCGCGACCAGCGCTGGGAGCGGACCGACCGCGCGCTCCGCGCGATCTGCGACGGCGACGGGCGCCAGGCCCGGGACGCCGTCGAGGCGGTCCAGGAGAGCTACGAGCGCGGCGTCACGGACGAGTTCGTCGAGCCGGTCGTGCTCGAGGGCCGTCCCCGGCTCGGCGCCGACGACGCAGCGATCTTCTTCAACTTCCGCCCCGACCGCGCGCGCCAGCTGTCTCAGCGGCTCGGGGAGGCCGGTCGCGACCTGACGACGATGACGCGCTACCGCCGGAACTTCGCGTTCCCGGTCGCCTTCGAGGAGCAGCAGGTCCGGAACACGCTCGCCGAGGCCCTCTCACGCGCAGGCGCGCGCCAGCTGCACGCCGCCGAGACGGAGAAGTACGCGCACGTGACGTACTTCCTGAACGGCGGCGAGGAGCAGGAGTGGGAGGGGGAGACGCGCATCCTCGTCCCCTCGCCGCGCGACGTGCCGAGCTACGACCTGAAGCCCGAGATGTCGGCGGTCGAGCTCGCGGCCCGCTTCTGCGGCGAGATCGGGGACGGCTACCGCTTCGCGATCGTCAACTTCGCGAACCCCGACATGGTGGGCCACACGGGGTCGATTCCGGCGGTGCGCGTCGCCGTCGAGGCGACCGACCGCTGTCTCGGACGCGTCCTCGACCGCGTCGAGAAGGCCGGGGGGCTCTGTTTGGTGACCGCGGATCACGGGAATGCCGAGGTCATGCTCGAGCCGGACGGCACGAGCCCGCACACGGCGCATACCTCGAACCCGGTCCCGCTCGTCGCGACTGATTCGGGGCTCGCGCTGCGCGAGGGCGGGGAGCTGTCCGACCTCGCACCGACCGTCCTCGGCCTGCTCGGGCTGCCCGTCCCGGACGAGATGACGGGTAGGAGCCTCGCAACCACCACGTAAATCGTCCCGAACAAACCCCTTACGTAAACCGTTCTATACTCCGCGCGCTCAATGGCACTCCCGCAACCCGACCCGGGCGTCCTGCGCAAGGCACAGCGCGGCGACGAGCGTGCCTTCTCGATCATCGTCCGGACGTACGAGCAGCCGGTGTTCAACTACGTGCTTCGGCTCACGGGCGATCGCACGCTCTCCGAGGACCTGACGCAGGAGGTCTTCCTGCGCGTCTTCCAGGGCCTGCCGGGCTTCTCGCTGCGCTCGCGCTTCACGACCTGGCTCTTCCAGGTGACGAAGAACAGGGTCCTCGACGAGCTGCGCGCGCTCGAGCGACGCCCGCGCGCGGTCGCCGCGCTCGAGGACATCCCGCCGCTCGAGGTCGTCGACGCGCCCGCCGAGCGGGCGGAGACGATCGACGCGGTCTGGCGCGCCGTCGAGAACCTGAACCCGGACCTGAAGATGGCGCTCCTCCTGCGGGACGTCGTCGGCCTGTCGTACACCGAGATCGCGGAGACGCTCGAGATCACGCTCGCCACCGTCAAGTGGCGGATCTACAAGGCGCGGGAAGAGGTCCAGGCCGCACTCCAGCGGGAGGGCGTCGTCGTGCCGATCTCGGCCGCGCCGTCCGCCGAGCGCCGCTCGCAGTAGCCGGCCCGCTCGCCGCTCGCGCCTAGGATGGAGGCGTGGCGAGCACGCACGTCCACGCGCTGACCCGGCTCGAGGAGGCGCTCGCCGAGGTCGCGGGCACGCCGGTCGAGCTCGAGCGGCCCTCGAAGCCGGAGCACGGCGACTACGCGACCAACGTCGCACTCCGCGTGGCGCCCGCGCGGGGCGTGGCACCCCGCGAGCTCGCTGCGGAGATCGCCGCGACGGCGGTCGAGCGCGGGGTCGTCGACGGCGCCGAGCCGGCGGGGCCGGGCTTCGTGAACCTCCGCGTGTCCGACGCCTGGATCGCGGAGGCGCTCGCCGAGATCCTGGACGCGGGCGAGCGGTTCGGCGGCGGCTCCGCGGCGAGCCCCGAGCACGTCCAGGTCGAGCTCGTGTCCGCGAACCCCACGGGGCCGCTCACGGTCGCGCACGCGCGGAACGGTGCCTACGGGGACTCGGTCGCACGCCTGCTCGCCTTCGCCGGCCACACGGTCGAGCGCGAGTACTACTACAACGACGCCGGCGCCCAGATGGACCGGTTCCGGGCTTCCGTCGAGGCGGTACGGCGCGGCGAGGAGCCTCCGGAGGACGGCTATCGCGGCGCCTACGTCTCGGAGCTCGCGGCCCTGGACGGCGACCCGGTCCCGGCGATGCTCGAGCGGATCGAGGCGTCGCTCGAGCGCTTCCGCGTGCACATGGACAGCTGGGAGCGCGAGAGCGACTTCGGCGCCGAGGTCGACGAGGCGCTGCCCTTGCTCGACACCTACGAGGCCGAGGGCGCGGTGTGGGCGCGCACGAGCGCGCTCGGCGACGACAAGGACCGGGTGCTCGTCCGCTCGAACGGCGAGCCGACCTACTTCGCGAAGGACGCCGCCTACATCCGGAGGAAGCTGTCCGGGGGCTTCGACCGGCTCGTCTACGTCCTCGGCGCGGACCACCACGGCTACGTCGCGAGACTGCAGGCGCTCGCGGAGATGCTCGGTCACCGACGCGACGCGGTCGAGGTGCTCATCTACCAGCTCGTCAACCTCGTGGAGCGGGGCGAGGCGAAGAAGATGTCGAAGCGCCGCGGCGACGTCGTCTTCCTCGACGACCTGCTCGAGGCGATCGGCGTCGACGCCGCCCGCTGGTACCTCGTCTCGCGCGGGCACGACCAGCCGATCGAGATCGACGTCGACCTCGCCGCCGAGCGGACGCAGAAGAACCCCGTCTACTACGTCCAGTACGCGCACGCGCGGATTGCCGGGATCCTGCGCAACACCGGGCAAGCCGGCACGAGCGCGACGCCGACGGAGTCGCTCGCGGCCGAGGAGCGCGAGCTCGTGAAGCGGCTGCTCGAGCTCCCCGCGCTCGTGGCCGAGGCGACCGAGCGGAGGGCACCGCACGCGATCCCGACGTACGCGATCCGCGTCGCGGACGACTTCCATCGCTTCTACCACGAGCACCGCGTCCTCGAGTCGGAGCAGGAGGCGTTCAGGCTCGGCCTCGTGCGGGCGGCGCAGCTCGTCATCGCGCGGTGCCTCGACCTCATCGGAGTGGAGGCGCCGGAGCGAATGTAGGATCCGAGGACGTGAGCGCGGTACCTGACCGGAACCTCGCGCTCGAGCTCGTCCGGGTCACGGAGTCCGCAGCGACGTTCGCGTCGCGCTGGATCGGGCGCGGGGACAAGATCGCGGCCGACCAGGCCGCGGTCGACGCGATGCGGCTGATGCTCGACACGGTCTCGATGCGCGGCGTCGTCGTCATCGGAGAGGGCGAGAAGGACGAGGCCCCGATGCTCTTCAACGGCGAGGAGGTCGGGGACGGTGACGGCCCCGAGGTCGACGTCGCCGTCGACCCGCTCGAGGGCACGCGACTGACGGCGCTCGGGATGCCGAACGCGATCTCCGTGATCGCGGTCGCGGAGCGCGGGACGATGTTCTTCCCCGGCGCCGCGCTGTACATGGACAAGATCGCCGTCGGGCCCGAGGCGGCGGACGCGATCGACATCGAGGCGACGCCGACCGAGAACCTCGAGCGGGTCGCCGAGGCGAAGCACGTCGGCGTCAACGACCTCACCGTCGTCGTCCTCGAGCGCGACCGCCACGACGACCTCATCGCGGAGCTCCGCGAGGCAGGCGCGCGCGTCAACCTGATCCGCGACGGCGACGTCGCGCCGGCGATCGCCGCGGCGCAGCCGGGAACGGGAGTCGACCTGCTGATGGGAATCGGGGGCACGCCGGAGGGCGTCATCTCCGCCTCCGCGATCAAGTGCCTGGGCGGCGCGATGCAGGGGAAGCTGTGGCCGCGCAACGACGAGGAGCGCGAGCGGCTCGTCGGGGCGGGCTTCGATCTCGACCGCGTCCTCTCGGCGAGCGACCTCGTCCAGGGTGAGGACGTCTTCGTGGCCGCAACCGGCGTGACGGGCGGAGCGCTGCTCCGCGGCGTCCGCGTCCTCGGCGATCACGTCGAGACCGAGTCGATCGTGATGCGCTCCCGCTCGGGCACCGTTCGCCGCATCGTCGCGACGCACCCGCTGACCAAGATCCAGAGCCTGATGAAAGGAGCACGCTGATGGCGTCCACCGAGCTGCACGAGACCGCCCGCGCGATCGTCGCCGACCACAAGGGGATCCTCGCGGCCGACGAGAGCACGGGGACGATCAAGAAGCGGTTCGACTCGATCGACGTCGAGTCGACCGAGGAGAGCCGCCGCTTCTACCGGCAGCTCCTCTTCACCGCGCCAGGGATGGAGGACGCAATCGGCGGCGTCATCCTCTACGACGAGACCATCCGCCAGAAAGCCGACGACGGCACGCCCTTCCCCGAGCTGCTCGCCTCCAAGGGCTCGATCCCGGGCATCAAGGTCGACACCGGTGCGCACGACCTGGCCGGCTTCCCGGGGGAGAAGGTGACCGAAGGGCTGGACGGCCTGCGGCCGCGCCTCGAGGAGTACGCGAGCCTCGGTGCGCGGTTCGCGAAGTGGCGCGCAGTGATCACGATCGGAGAGGGCATCCCGACCGATGCCTGCCTGCGCGCGAACGCGCACGCTCTCGCCCGCTACGCCTCGCTGTGCCAGGAGGCCGGGATCGTGCCGATCGTCGAGCCCGAGGTCCTGATGGACGCGGACAACACGCTCGAGACCTGCTGGGAGGTGACGACGCGGACGCTGCACGAGACTTTCGGCGCGCTGTACGAGCTCGGGATCGACCTGCAGGGGGCGCTCCTGAAGCCGAACATGGTCATCTCGGGCAAGGGTTGTCCCGCGCAGGCGTCGTCGGAGCGGATCGCCGAGGCGACGATCGACTGCTTCCTCGGCGTCGTCCCGGCCGCGGTGCCCGGCATCGTCTTCCTCTCGGGCGGCCAGTCCGAGGTGGAGGCGACCGAGAACCTGAACGCGATCAACAAGCTCGGCGGGCCGTGGCCGCTCTCCTTCTCCTACGGCCGGGCGCTGCAGGCGTCCGCGCTCGCGGCGTGGGGAGGGGACGCGGCGAACGCCGAGGCGGCGCAGGCGGCCTTCGCCCACCGCGCGCGGATGAACGCGCTCGCGGCCGCGGGTGCGTGGAGCGCGGAGCTGGAGCAGCCCGTCACGGCCTGAGGGAGTCTGGGAAGTCGCCCTCGCGGGGGACACCAGGATCGCCTCGCGAACCACGAAACGCGCACCTGCGCGGCCCAGGGTCTTGCCCCGTGAGGAAGCGCCTGTATCTCGCCCTGATCGTCCTCGTGATCCAGCTGCTCGCTCTCGGCGGTGTCGCCGGCCGTTCGACCCTCGCCCGCTCGGGACCGGCTCCTGACACGCTCGTGGGGCACCGCGATCTTGAGTCGGACACGCTCAAGTCGATGGGCTGTAATGTCGCCCGCTTCGCAAGGGCAGGCGAAGAGAAAGGAGAGGGGACATGCCCGACGAGGAGCTGCTGGGTCTGGTGTCCGCCCTGGCGCGCCTGACGAACCCGCGCTGCGCGACGCCACGCGTCGACGCCCTGCGGAAGGCGCATCGGCGCCTCCGCAACTACGCCATCCAGCGCGGCCTCACCGAGGAATGGTGCGACCGCGTGCTGCTGATGTTCCTCGATCGCACCACGAATGCCTACGCTCCCGCGTGAGCTCAGGGAACTGAAGTACGAGGGGCAGGACCTGACGCCGGGACAGCATCGCGTCCTGCGCCAGATCGCCCTCGGCAAGACGGGGCCCGAGGTGGCCGACGAGCTCGGCATCTCGCCGGAGACCGTGAAGCGGCAGCTTGCGATCACGCGCTCGAAGCTCGGCGCGTCGACGACCGCGCAGGCCGTTGCCATCGCCGTCTCGCTCGATCTGATCTAGCGGTCTCGGCCCGAGTCGCGCCGTCTGCCGCGGGGGGTGGCCCCTGCAGCGCGTCCCTGCGAACATACGTTCGTGTCGGCCGATGCCCACGCATACGCGCGCTTCCGCCGCGCACTCGGGCAGCGCGCGCTGTGGGCGGCCGAGGACGCTGCGCGGGAGCTCCAGCTCTCGCTCGACGACGCGCTCGAGCTCGTCCACCTGTACGCGGACCGGCGGTCGCCGAAGTTCGAGCGCGCCGCGCTGCGCTGGCTCGAGCGCTACCTCGTGGAGAGCTCGCCGCGACTGCAGAGCGTCGCCGAGGTGGCCGCGAGCCTCGCCCGGCGAGAGCACGAGGCGGGTGAGCCGATCTAGACCCGCTACCGTCGGCAGCCTCGATGCGACCGCTCCGCCCGAACCTTGCCGTCTTCGTCGTCCCGACCTCGAAGCTGGCCGAGAGCCTGGCGTTCTACCGCGACGGCGTCGGCCTCGAACTGCTGGAGGAGTGGAGCGACATGGGCCGCGGGGCGCTGCTCGCGGCGTCGACCGGCGCACGGGTCGAGCTGGTGGAGCAGGAAGGCGTCGTGGACACCCCGGAGCCGCGCGTCGCGCTCGGCCTGCAGGTCACGGGCGTGGATCTCGTCTACGGGCGCCTCACCGCGATGGGGATCCCGGCGAAGGCGCCTCCGCGGGTGCGGCCGTGGGGCATGTACGGGTTCGGCGTGCTGGATCCGAACGGCGTGCCGGTCAACGTGTACGAGCCTGCCACGGACGCCACGGGCGATCGCGGGTCGACCGGAGGCGCGAGTCGACGGTGACCGGAGACGCGCTCGGGCCGCGTGTTCAGCGCCAGACCTTGACGTTCTTCGCGCCCCCGCCCGGTGGGCCGCAATGCAGGTGATTGTCGTCGCCGCGGCCCCAGCCTGGCGAGCACGGCACGTCGACGACGAAGTGGCCCGTGTTGTCGGGGAACAGGTCGTCGTTCACCGCGAACACGATCTCGCCGGTCCCCGAGAGCATCGTCGGCCCGCTGCCCACGTGCATCCACGGTCCGGTTCCGACACGAGCGACCAGCCCCCACGCTGGCGCGCCGGGAAGCAGATACCCGCCGTACCAACTGTCGGTCGTCGCCCAGGACGCGTCCCCGTCCGGCCCGACGCAGTAGTCGAGGGCGACGCCCCACGGGCACATCGCACCCGTCGCCGTGACCTCGGCCTGCTGACCGGGCTCGAGCACGAGGCCGGTGCTGACTCCCGGGACGGTGAGCGATCCGACCACGTAGGAGTTCACGATCGGGCTGTGCCGAGAGTTCACGATCGGGCTCTGCCGGGCCGCAGTCGCCTGCGCCGCAAGTGCAAGCGCGACCATCGCGCCGATGACCGTCCACGCCTTCAGTGTCCGCATGAGTCGCCTCTTGATCTCGTCGATTGCGCCGCGGCACGATCGCGCGACGTCCGCGCGAGGAACGTCGGCCACGCGGGGCCGGGGATGAATCACTCGATCGTGTGTGGCGGCCGTGGGTGTCGGCTCGAGTCACTCGAATCGCAACGAGTGATGAAAGGCGTCTTGCGAGGCTCGCTGAGAGCGGACGACGGGGCTCGAACCCGCGACACCTGGCTTGGGAAGCCAGTGCTCTACCAGCTGAGCTACGTCCGCGCGCCCCCGATTCTAGCCGCGTTGCCCGCCTCGGCCTCCCGAGGCAGAGGTCAGGTCGGCACGAGCGCCGCGGTCCCCGAGCGCGGCGCTGATGCCCGCTCTGAGGTCGCGCGCCAGCGACTCGAAGTCCTGGTTTCCGGGAGGCCCAGCTGCGCGACCCGGTCGGGTTTCGAGCCGTGCTCGTACATCCCGCAGCCAGGCTCGCAACCGCCCGATCTCCACCTCGAGCTCCTCATAGGTGTTGACGCGATGCAGCAGCAGCTCCGCATCACGCGGGTTGGGCCCGTAGGGATCCACGACGATCCTCGAGCGCGGCAGCGGGCCTACCAGCCTCAACCTGGTGCCGGATCCGTCCTCGTGCCAGGGCCGCGCCGTCGCGTTCGTACGCAGTTCCCGGTCCCGTCCAAGAGCCGTGTCCACGCTCACCGTGACCTCCCGGAGTCGATCACCGGCGCGAGCTTGCCACACGAGTCCCCCGAACGCAGGGGTGTCGGGGCACGCGTTGACATCGCCTTCACAGGTCGGCCGTACAGTCTCGGCCGTGCGTGCCGCGCTCGTCGTCCTGGCTCTCGCCGTCGTCGTGGCTCTCTCCTCCGCAGCGGCGCCGGCTGCCCCGCGGGCGGACGCCGCGGTATTCGGCGGCCTCGGCACGTGGATCGACATCTACGACGGACCACTCTTCGCCACGCCAGAGCGGACGGCCGCCCGCATCGCAAACCGCGGCGTCAAGGTCGTGTGGGTCGAGACCGCGAACGACCGCGCGCCCGCGGACGTCATGCGCCCCGCGCAGCTCGGACGCCTCGTCGACGGGCTTCATGCCCGCGGGATCAGGGTGATCGCGTGGTACCTGCCCG
>Ga0207428_10004568_pt1 | contig 13119 bp, 9 predicted proteins | sample RhiMethybrSRZTD1_FD_187600 | JGI IMG/M metagenome (GOLD analysis project Ga0207428, IMG submission 187600) | Populus rhizosphere microbial communities from Tennessee, USA - Rhizosphere MetaG P. TD hybrid SRZTD1 (SPAdes) (version 3) | ecosystem: Host-associated > Plants > Roots > Rhizosphere >... | reverse complement strand
TGCCGGCCGTGGCACGAGATGCAGCTCGCGACCTTCGTGTCGCCCTTCGCCAGCCGCTCGCCGTGCACCGAGGTGCGGTACTTGGTCTCCTGGTCGACGCGCGCGTCGGGATTGAAGCGCGCCATGCTGGCGGCGTCGGAGTGGCAGCGCCCGCAGAAGGCCGGCCCGTCGGCCGGCGCCGGCCGCCCGACGTAGCCGGCCGTCGCGTCGTGCGCCCGCGCCTGCGCGTCGGGCGCGGCGAGGTCGACGTCGGGCCGCCCCCCGTGGCAGTCGTGGCAGGAGAGCCCACGCTGGGCGTGGATGTCGTCGGCCAGGTTCGCGACCGGCTCGCGCGCCTCGGCGCGCTGAACACGTGTCGGGTCGGAGTGGCACGCGACACAGGCGGAGACGGCGGTAGTTGCGGTTGGTGCGGCGGTGAGCGCGGCGTCCTGCGCCGCGGCGCTCGCCGCGACCGAGCCGAGCGCGAGCAGCCACGACGCGGCGCGCTTCACGAGATCCTCCCGATCACGGTCATGACCACGATGAAGGCCACGGCGAGCCAGCCCAGCGACGGGAAGAGCAGGCTCGGCCCCGCCCGGCGTCCGGCGCGCCGACCGTCGAGGAGCACCGAGACCACGATCCAGGCCGCGGCGACGAGGCCGCCCGCCACGCCGAGCGGATGGCCGAGCACGTGCATCGACCAGGTGCCGAGGCCGGCCAGGACCAGGCCGAGCGCCACGACCACCGCGCCGCCGACGCGCGAGAAGGCGTTGGGCGGCAGGCCCGACGCACCGCGGTCGAGGAAGGGCACGAGCAGCAGCACGGCGGCGCCGGCGCCGAAGCCCAGCACGCCGAGCGTCTCACCGTCGACGCCGGCCAGCTTCGCGGGCAGCAGCTTGAGCGTCTGGTACATGAACAGGAAGGACCACTCGGGCTTGATGCCCTCGGGCGCCGAGGCGAAGGGGTCGGCCTTGGTACCCAGCTCGAGCAGGTGCTTGGGGTCGAACAGCGCGTCGAAGGGGAACAGGGCGCCCATCGGCGCCGTCGGCGCGAGCACGATGATCGTGACGAGCACGCCGAGCGCCACGAACCAGCCGATCATGTCGCGCAGCAGGAAGTTGGGATAGAAGGGCATCGGGGGCCCCTTCTCCTCCACGTCGCGCGGCACGCTCATGCCGTGGCGCTGCACGAGGTACAGGTGCGCGCCGAGCAGCAGCGTCGTCGTCGCGGGCAGGATCGCGACGTGCAGCCCGTAGAAGCGCGAGAGCGTCGCGCCGGTCACGTCGGGGCCGCCGCGGATCAGCTTGACCAGGAACGGGCCCACCCACGGGATCGCGCGCGGCACCTCGGTGCCGACCGAGGTCGCGAAGAAGGCGAGCTGGTTCCAGGGCAGCAGGTAGCCGGAGAAGCCGAAGGTGATGAAGACGAAGAACAGCCCCACGCCGGTGACCCAGGTCAGCTCGCGCGGCCGGCGGTAGGCGCGCAGGAAGAAGACCGAGGCCAGGTGCACCAGGAGCGCGAGCATGAGCAGGTTCGCGCTGATCGAGTGCAGCGAGCGCACGAGCCACCCCCAGCGCACGCGCGTCACGATGAACTGCACGCTCTCGTAGGCCTCGCCCGCGCCCGGCCGGTAGTAGAGGAGCAGCAGGATCCCGGTGGCGACCTGCACCAGGAAGAGGAACAGGACCATCCCGCCCCACACGTACCAGAATGCGTGGCGGTGCTCGGGCACGGTCTTGTGCTCGAGCAGCGCGCGCAGCGACGCGAGGCCCAGCCGCTCGTCGAGGAAGCGCTGGAGCGGCGAGCGCGGCGACTCAGGCGCGGGAGACGACGATGTCATGCTCCGGCCCCCCGGGACGACGTCGCAGGTTCACCACGTAGGCCTCGAGCGGGCGCGGCGGCGGGCCGGCCACGTTCTTGCCGGTCAGGTCGTACCAGCCCGAGTGGCAGTTGCAGAGGATGCGGCGCTCGGCGGGCGCGTACTGCACGATGCACGAGAGGTGCGTGCACTGCGCCGAGAAGGCGCGGATCTCGCCGCCGGCGGTCTTGACCACGAGCGCCGGCTTGCTGCCGAACTTGAAGATGCGCCCCGAGTTGGCGGGCAGCTCCTCGGCGGCGAAGGGCAGCACGGTCGAGGTCGTCTGCGCCTCGCCACCCTCGGGCGGCACGAGGTAGGACACCGCCGGCACGATGGCGGCGATGGCGGTCATGCCGAGCGCACCGGCGACCATGAGGTCGACGAACTCGCGACGGGTCGGCTCGGGATCGCTCATCGTCGCCCTCGATCCTGGCGACGAGAGCAACTCACGTGCCGAGCGCCGCAACGACCATGCCGGCCAGGAAGAAGAAGCCCAGCGCGAGCGCGCAGCCGCCCACGATGTAGGCCGCCACGATGCGCCGGCGGCTCGGCGGGTCGGCGAGCAGCGCCTCCAGCGTGCCCGTGCGCACGGCGCGCTCGTACTCGAGCGGGCGGTCCTCGCGGAACTGCTCCTCCGTCAGCCGACCGGTGAGGAATGCCGTGTCGATGGGGAATTTGTCGGGTCGCAGGTTGGCGTGGAAGACGTGCACCGTGAAGATGAAGGCGATCACGAGCTGCGCCTCGTGCCCGTGCACGATGACGGCCGCGTTGAGCACCCAGCCCGGCACCACGCGCGTCGCGGCCTCGGGGAACCACAGCATGAGCCCCGACAGCCCGATGACCACCAGGCCCCAGAACGCGGCCCAGAAGTCGAACTTCTCCCAGTAGGTCCAGCGGTCGAAGCGCGGACGAGGACCGCGGAAGGCGAACCAGCGCAGCGTGGCCCAGAGGTCGTGCAGGTCCTTGAGCCGCGGCAACATCGTGTTCGGACCGTGGAACAGGCCGCCCTCGTGCTCGCGGACGGCGCGCCAGACGAGCTGCGCGACGTAGGCGACGTAGAGCGCGGCCAGCGCCGTGGCCGCGAAGCGGTGCACCCAGCCGGCGGCGATCGGCCCGCCCAGCAGGTTCATGATCCTCAGCGACAGGGGCCGGTCGGCGTAGTGCAGGGGCAACCCCGTCAGCGCGAGCAGGAGCACGCTCGACACGAGCCACATGTGGTAGACGAGGTAGACCGGCCGCCAGCGCCGCAGCCAGCGCGTCGGCTGGACACGGCGGCGCTTCCAGTCGCCGTCGGCAGACGCGCGCACGAGCCACGCGATGGCGTGCAGCACGCCGAGCACGAGCGTGCCGGTCAGCAAGCCCTCCATCGCGGCCTTCACGAAGTGCAGGCGCGGAAAGCGCGCCGCGTCGTCGGGGTCGGCGTGCACGAGGTAGCTGGCGAACTCCGCGTTGGCCTGCTCGTGGCACTGCGAGCAGGTCTTCAGCCGGTGGTCGGGGTTCACGCTCGAGCGGCTGTCGCTGGCCGCCAGGATGCGGTGCGCGCCGTGGCACGAGGCGCAGGTCGCGACCTTCCCGGGCAAGCCCAGCGCCGCGACCTTGCCGTGGTAGGTCTGGCGGAAGGAGCCCGCGCGCTCCACGTGGCAGCGGCTGCAGGCCTCGATCGAGTGCGCCAGGAAGGAGCTGTCGGGCCGCGCGATGTCGTGCGGCACGTGGCAGTCGGTGCAGGTGGCTGCGTCACGCCCGTGCTCCTTCGCGGCCGCGTAGTGCACGCTCTCGTGGAACTGCTCGGCCACCCCCACGTGGCAGACGCCGCAGGTCTCGTCGACGTGGGCGCGCGACACGCGCGACTCCGGGTCGCCCGTGCGCTTGATCTCGTGCCCGCCGTGGCACGAGACGCAGTTGGCCGCCACGACGAGGCCCGCCTTCAGGATGCCCTCGCCGTGGACGTCGTCGGTGTAGCGCTGCGCGAGCAGCGTCTCGAGGTCAGCCTGCGCCGGGTCGACGGAGAAGTGGCACTGGCCGCAGGTGCGGTAGACGTTGAGCGGGTACAGCCGCGAGTCGCGCTCGGAGGGCGGCAGCACGTCGTGCACGCCGTGGCACCCGCTGCAGTCCACGGACGGTCGCGCCTCTCCCGCCCGCGGTATGGCGTGCACGCTCGAGGCGAAGGCCGCGGCCTGGTCCGCGTGGCAGGTCGCGCAGGACGCGGTCGGCGCGTCCTTCGGGTGCGGAAACTCGTCGCGGTCGGCGTGGCAGTCGGCGCAGGCGAGCTGCTGGCCGTGGGCCGTGCGCTGGTAGAGCGCCGAGTCGATGAGCAGCTCGCCGATCGGCCGGCTGGCCGTCGCGCCCTCCTCGGCCAGCATGCCCTCGGCCTTGTCGTGGCAGCCGAGGCAGGTCTCGTCGTCCGGCGCGGCCGGCGCTTCGGGCGCGGCCGAGTCCGGCGGCGCGGCCGGAGCGGCCGGCTCGCCCTGCGCGCGCGAGGACGACGACACGAGGAGCGCGGCGGCCAGCGCCGCCGCGACCGCCACTCCCCGTGTCGCCGGCCTCACCGGCGCTGCGCTACTTCGACGCGGCCGCCGCCGGGCGCGGGCACTTGCAGGTGCCGGCGTCGCCGCAGCCATTGGGATCGGCCAGCTTCTTCAGCTCCTCTGGCGTGCGCTTCTTCTCGGGGTTCAGGTGCGAGATCTTCGCGTACGACTCCTTGAAGCAGAACGGCTTGTAGCTCGGGCTCTCCGGGTTGTGGCACTTCACGCACGTGTCGAAGCCGGGCTCGGCGATGATCTCGCTGGCCGCGACCGGCGCGGCCTTGGCCGGATCCTTCTCGGCAGCCGCGGCCATGCGCGCCTTCATGTGCGTCTCGGCCGGACCGTGGCACGACTCGCACTGCACGCCCATCTCGGGCTTGAAGCCCTTGGCGAGGTTGTCGGCCGCCTCGCCGAAGGCCGTGACGTGGCACTTCAGGCAGGCATCGGCCTTCTGCGGGTCGTCGATGCCCTTGGCCTTGGCCAGCTCCTTGGCCTTGTCGCCGGCGAGCGTCTCGAAGGCCTTGGCATGGAGCATCTTCTCCCAGTGGCCGTACTGGTCGCCGGTCTTCTCGGCCGAGTGACAGTTCTTGCACTTGGACGCACCGATGTACTTGCCGGCGACCACCGGCTCGGCGCTCGGCGCTGGCGCGGGCTCGGGCTCGACCGCGGGCGCCGCAGCCGGCGCAGCCGCAGGCACGGCGACGGCCGGCGCGGCCGCCGCCGCGACCGGATCGCTCGCCGGCACGACCGACGTCGCCGCGAGCAGGCTGGCGACGCAGAGCGGCACGACCAACCACGTGGCGATCCGTGCACTCGACATTCGTTGCATGTCCATCGTCCGCATCCTCCGTGACAGGGTGAGTCGGTCGCGCCTCAAGGCTCGTCGCTCGGCGCGTCGGTCCGGACTCCCCGCAGGGCGGCGGCCGCCCGGGCCAGGCGGCCAGCATCGCACTCCGGCGGCGGACTCGCCACCGCTTCGCTCAGGACGGCGACGGCGGCCGGCTCGCGCGCGGCGCGTCGCGCGAGGAAGCTGACGGCGAAGTCCGGCACGGCCGCCTCGGGCCGCTCGCGCTCGCCTGGCGTGGCGATGGCGCACAGGAACCACCGCCCGGCGTCCGGCGCGCCCGTGTCCCACAGCGCGCGGAGCAGCGCGATCCGTTCGTTCTCGGGGCAGGTCGAGCCGTCCGCGAAGAGGCGCGCGGCCTCGGCCGACAGCGAGCCGTCGGCCTGGCGGCCCAGCTCGAGGAAGCGGGCGTAGGCCGCGGCCTCGGTGCCCTCGCGCGGGGCGGGCTCGTCCTGCGGCAGATCGTCGGAGACCGCGGAGATCGCGGTCGGAGCGGAAAGGCGGCTCGGTGCGGGCGCCACGCCGAGGACCGCGACGTCGTCCGTGCCGAGGCCTGCGCGCGCCGCGCTCGGCTGCCGGGGCGCTGCCGGCGCCGCCGCGGCCGGCTCGGCGGGCATCCCGCCGCCCGGCCCGACGAGCAGCGCCACGCCCAGCGCGAGCGCTCCGGCGAGCCCGGCCACCGCGAGCAGCAGCCCGCGGTGCCGCGCGATCGCGGCGCTCGCCGCGCTCATCGGTGCTGTCCGGTTCCGTTCCGTCGCTGCCTCCTCGTCGCGCGCGCCGTCACCGCGGCCGGTGCATGACCTCGACCGCGAACTCGGCGTCCGGCCCGTGGCAGATCTCGCAGGACTCGACGCCGCTGTTGGTCATCGCATTGATGTGCGCCGTGGCTTCGGCCGAGTCGTGGCAGGCGTTGCACACCGCGCGCCACACGCGCGCCGGCTCGGTCTGGTCGGGATGCGTGCGGTCGCCGGGCTCCTTCCAGCCCTCGCTGCCGTCGCCATGGCACTTCTCGCAGCGCTTGACGCCGCCCGGCATCGCCGGGAACACGACCTCCTCGTAGCTCGACACCGCGCCGCCGAAGCCCACGACCTGGTAGCTGCTCGCGTTCGCGAGCTCCTCGCCCATGTGGATCTTGTGGAGCATCGTGCGGAAGTCGATCGTGACCCCGGTCGTCGGGATCACGGAGTTCGTGTCGTACTGCGGCCGGTCCTCGCTGCCCGACACGCCGTGGCAGAGCAGGCAGGCCTCGAGCCCCGCGCGGCCCAGGCCGTGGAAGGTCGGCGTCATGTGGCACGCGTTGCAGGTCGTGTTCGAGGCCACGATGTCCTCGGGCTCGATCGAGCTCGCGCCGGCGCCGTAGAGGAAATCCTTCAGCGAGGCCACCGACGCGCTGCGGTAGCTCTGCGTCTCGCCGAAGAGCGGCAGCTCGAGGTTGCGGTAGAGCCACAGCGAGGCCGTGTAGGTGCCGTCCTCGAAGGGCAGGCCGGCCCACTCGCCCCAGTCCTGGCCGAGGTCGGGCGAGTCGTTGGGCGGCGGCTGGTAGACCGTCTGCAGCGCGTCGCCCGCGTGCCGGTGCCAGCCGAAGCGGCCGTCGGTGCGGTAGCTGACGATGACCGCATTGCCAGCGCCGAAGGCCGCCACCGAGGTGACGGTGCCCGCGTCGCGGTCGAGCGTGTACTGGTTGCTCGCGCCCTCCTGGCGGAAGGCCGGCGCGCACTCGTTGACCGCGGTGCCATTGCCGTGGGCGTAGCGCACCGGCGTGCGGAACCACAGCCGGGTGGCGCCCTCGACGAGCCCGACCGCGAGGTACTCGCGCGTGCCGACGCCGGTCCCGTTCTCGAGCACGACGGTGTCGCCGGTCGCGTAGCCGCCCGTCGAGGCGACGTCCGCGAATCGCGCCTGCGGCTCGAGCGGCGCGCTCAGCGTGGTCGCGTTCGTCACGCTCGCGGCAGGCACCTCCCACAGCGTCTGCCGGCCGAAGTAGACCGGCAGGTTGCCGGCGGTCAGCACCTGCCCGACCGCGCCGTTGCCGTCGCCGAGGAACTCGGTCGTCAGCTCCATGGGCAGCGTGAGCGTGTAGGTCGCGGCCGCGGGGACGACCTCGTAGTAGAAGCGGTCGGGCGCCGGGGCGGCGAAGGCGAAGGACGTCTTGCCGGCGACGATCGCGAACAGCACGGGGTTGGCGCCCGAGCCCTGGAAGACCGTCAGGAAGACGTTGTTGCCGGCTGCGAAGGGCGTCGTCGAGACACTCACGTTGAAGGCCACCGTGCCGTCCGTCGATGTGAAGCGGTTGCTCGCGCTGGTCGCGGCCGGCAGAGTGCCCGAGCCCATCGGGCCGTCCACCGAGCCGGTCACGGTGAAGTTCAGCGGTCCGCTGAAGGCCACGGTGATCTGCTGCGGCACGGCCGCCGGGTCGAGGGTGATCGTGCCGATCGACGAGCTCGAGGGGTTCGTGCTCGGCGAGCCCGGCAGCGTGCCGCTGCCCAGGCTGCCGCTCGCCGAGCCGGTGACGTCGAAGTCCGTGGCCGACGTGAACTGCACCGTCAGCGTCTCGGCCGTCGCCGCGCCCGTCGGCACGACCTTGCTCATCGAGCCCTTGTTCGACGAGCTGGTGGACGCCAGCCGCCCCGAGAAGTCGTAGGGGCTGGGCGTGACGCCCGCGGCGCCGGTGTACGGCATCACGATCTGCCGCATGTTCGTCGGGCCGTCCATGATCGAGCTCGAGGAGTCCATCGTGGGCAGGTCGACGTCGTTGCCCGCGTTGTCCTTCAGCGTGAACTGGACCGTCGGCACGTCGCCGGCCAGGAAGCGGCCGCCGGCGCCGCTGCCGCCGCTGAGGTCCGTGATCTCGGCGACCACGCCCGCGTCGACGGCGGGATTCTCGAGCGGGTGCACATGCGCGTCGTAGACGTCGAGCGCGCTGCCCGACGCCTGGTGACAGGCGTTGCAGGCCGTCGCGCCGATCACCGGCATGGTCTGGCCATTCGCCTTGTAGGGCAGGTCCCAGTCGATGTCGTCGTGGCAGCTCCCGCAGGCCTTGCGGCTGGGCTGGGTCTTGTGCAGGTCGCCCTGCGCGGGCACGTCGGTGATCGGCCCGTCGCCGTCGGGATCGCCGTGGCACTTGAAGCAGGCGGTCGCGCCCCCGCGCATCGTGTCCTCGGTCGTCTTCTGTCCCGACGTCAGCGCGCTGTAGCCCTGGTCCTTGGGCATGGGCGAGCTCAGGTTCGGCCACACGGGATAGAAGACGTGGCTGAAGTCGTTGACGCTGTTGTTGAAGCCCACGAGCTGGTAGGGGTGCGGCGTCGCGGCGTAGTTGCGCGTGCCGTCGGGATTGGTCGCCACGCCCAGCACCGAGGGCAGATGCGCCCCGTTGTGGAGCTTGTGGATCATCACGCGGAAGTCGATGGTCACGCCCGGCGTCGTGCCCACGGACGCGGCGGGGTCGTTCTTGTCCTCGGCGCCGGCCGTGTGGCACATGGCGCACAGCACGACGCTGCGGCGCCGGCCGCCATGGGCCTGCAGCTCGACGTGGCACTGGTTGCAGTTCGTCTGCGCGACGACCTCGCGCGGCTGCAGCGTGGCCGTGCTGCCGACCAGGAAGTCGGAGGTCGCGTTGCCGACGTCGTGGAAGCCGGACTGCGGGCCGACGGAGTAGTCCCAGGAGATGTACATGCCCACGGTGTAGGTGCCGTCGAGCAGCGGCTGGCCGGACAGCTCGCCGTCGTCCGCGTCGAAGGCCGTGGTGTCGTTGTAGGGCGGCAGGTAGGTGTCGGGGATCGGCACCGGGAAGGTGTAGGACCACAGGCCGTTGCCCAGGTAGGTCGAGCCGCTCGCGAGATCGGACTGCTCGGCGATCACGCGCTGGTAGTTGAAGGTGGGCCCCGAGACGAGGATGCGCGAGGTGGCCATCTCGTCGATGTCCCAGGCCTCGCCGTCGTCCTTGAGCAGCGTGAACTGCACCGTGATCGTGTCGCCGGGCTCGAACTTGGAGCCGGGCGCGTTGCCGGAGAGCGACGTGATCTCCGCGTCGACGCCGGGCGGGCTCTCGAACGGGGTCAGCGTGGAGTCGGTCGGCCCGGGCGGGCCGGCGGGGCCCGGAGGACCGGGCGCGCCGTCGCTGCCGTCGTCGCCGCAGCCGAGCGGCAGCAGGCCGAGCACGAGCAGCGCGGCCAGGCCGGCGGCGCGCGTCGCGCGAGGAAGGAGGGAGGCGATGGTCGTCATGACGAAACCTCGATTCCGCTGGAAGCTCAGTGGTGGCAGAAGGTGCAGTTGTCGCCGTTGTCGACGTGCGGCAGCGGCGCGGTGACCCCGTGGCAGGCGCGGCAGTCCATCGCCGCGTTGTGCGGGGGCACGGTGGGCATGGGCGGAGCGAGCGCGTGGCTGGGCGTGCCCTTGTGGCACGTGAAGCAGCTCTCGTTCTGCACGGGGATGTGGCAGGACAGGCAGTGCGTCTCGAGCGTGCTCGACCAGGCGCCCTTGTGGCTGAGCGGCTGGTTCTCCTCGTGGCAGCGGATGCACGAGTCGGAACGGTGGCACACGAAGCAGCTGTCGCGGTCCATCGCGGCCTCGATGCCGTGGCCGCGGTTGTGCCAGAAGGCGTTGTGGCTGGCGGGCTTCTCGTCCTGGTGGCAGGTCACGCAGGTCTGGTCGGTGTGGCACAGCCGGCAGTCGTTCGCGGCGCCCGGCAGGTCGGCGCGCGCGGTCTGGCCGTGCAGGCGGTGCCAGGCCTGGTCGTGGTTGGCCGGCGGGTGCTCGGTGTCCAGCACCCGATGGCAGACGGCGCACTGCGTGCCGTCGGGCATGCCCGCCCGCTCGTGGCAGGACACGCAGCGCTCCATGCTCACGAAGAGCGTGTCGTCCACCGCCTCGCTCTGCTCGATGCCCTCGTGGCAGGCGTTGCAGGCCAGCCCGCTCGAGACGTGCGTCGAGTGCGAGAAGATCACGTCGCCCGTCATCGCCGTCACGTGCGCGCCCGCGAAGGCGCCGCCGGCGAAGAGCGAGGCGACCTGCCGCTCGGGCGGCTTGTCCTTGTCGAGCTCCTCGTGGCACAGCGCGCACTGGCCCGCCGCCACGGGACGCGGCTCGTCCTGCGCCTCGTAGTCCGCGTGGCAGTCGGCGCACTCGAGCCCCTCCTCGAGGTGCCGCGAATGGCTGAAGGTGGGCGGCTCGTCCATCCAGCCCAGCGACTGGAGCACGAAGCAGCCGCCGGCCGCGGCGATCGCCAGCGCGCCGGCGAGCAGGGCGGCGCGGCGCCGCCGGCGCCCTCGGGGCAGGGGCGCGGCGGGCCGCGGGTCGCTGCCGCCGGCTGCGGTTCGGTCTAGAAGTTCCATGTCGAGCGCGCCGTGAGGGTGTTGAAGTCGCCGACGTCGCTGTCCTCGTGCTCGAACCCGAAGCCCCAGGTCAGGCGCTTCTCGGGCTTGTAGCGGAGCGCGACGTAGTAGGTCCGCACGTCGTCGCGCTCCTCGTCGAGGAGGAAGTCGTTCTTGTAGAGCTGGTAGTACGAGCCGATCGAGCCCCGGAAGATCTCGGAGAACTCGCGCGTGAGGTCGAAGCCCATCGAGTTCGAGTCCGTGCCGTTGCTGGCCCAGTAGTCGCCGGTCAGCGCGAGCGTGAGTCGTTCCAGGAGGAAGTCCTCGACCGTGCCGGTGAGGTGGTAGCGGTCGTAGTCGCGGTTGAAGTCGCCCTCGTCCTCGGCGTCGTCCACGCGGCGCAGGTCGGCCCCGCCCTCGAGCGAGTAGCCCGAGTCGAAGTACTTGCTGACGAGCAGGCGCGACAGGCTGTAGGGCTGGTACTCCTGCAGCGTGTCGAAGAAGGGGTCGAGCTCCTCGGCGAGCGAGCCCTCGCTCTGCATGAGCTCGTAGTAGCTGCCCTGCACCATCCAGCCGCTGTCGGTCGGCGTCCATGTCGCGCGCGCGTCGAACTGGCGCGGCGCGTTCTCGAGGAGCTGGTAGCCGCCGTGCAGGAGCAGCTCGCGGCCGAAGAGCTGCTGGACCTGCGCGGCCCAGAGATCGTCGTTCTCGTCGCCGAGCTGCTGATCGTCCTCGAGGTGCATGTAGTCGATGCGCGTCTTGCCGCCCTTCCACATCGAGTTCGACACGTAGGCGCCGGCGACCGCGTCGCCCGCCGGCGACGACTCGTACTCGTGCACCGTCCGGCCGACGTAGGCGCCGAACTGGTGGCGGTCGCCGCCCCCGGTCTCGGTGACGAGGCTCGCGCCGTCGAAGCGCGCGTAGGCCGGCGTGTCGTACAGCGACTGGCGGCCGACGCGCAGCAGGTCCAGGCCGACGTCGTGGAAGTCGACGTAGGCCTCGTAGAGGCGCCCGTTCAGGCTGTTGTCGTAGGTGTCCTCGAGCGAGAAGTATGGGGAATCTTCCCCAGCGCTCCCGTCGAGATCCTTCGACAGCCGGCCCAGGATGTACCCCGAGTACGGGTCCTTGTCGGGGTCGCCGACCGTCGCGCTGAGCAGCGAGTAGATGTCGTTGTCGTGGTCGCCGCCGCTCCAGCGGCCGATGTAGCGGCTCGTCAGCGAGCCGTCGATCGCGAGCGCACCCGGCTCCGCCGATTCCTCCTCCTCATCGGCCGGCTGCGCCCACTCCGGCTCGGGGAAGGGCTCGCCGCGGCGATCGGTCACCGCGTCGTGCACGGCCTGCTGCGCGGGCTCCTCCTGCGCGTCCGGCTCCGCGGCCGAGCTGTCCACGACCTGCGTCGACACCTGTCCGCCCTCCGACCATTCGTCCTGCGCGGCCGCCTCGTCCTGCGCACCCTGCGCGTCCTGCGCGTCCTGCGCGCCCGGCGCGTCTGCGGCCGCCAGGCTCGGCTCGTCGACGGTCTCGCTCGACGCGCACGCCCCGACGGAGACGCACACCAGCGCCGCCAGCGCAACCCTGCCCAGGGCAGACTGTCGTCTCGATCTGGAGCCCAGCACGGAACCACTCTCGGGAGTGTCGCAGCCTGCACCTACCGTACTTCGTACCACACCGGTGCAAACTGCGTGCCGTGAGCCTCGATTCGACGCGAATGAGCAGCGGCGCGCTCCCATCTCGCGCGCGCGGCGCATCACGACGACAGGAACTTCTGCATCTGCGCGCCGGTCACGACGCCGCCGCGCTTGCCGATCCACTCGGCGTTGCCGGGCCCCCACGCCTCGTCGAGCAGGACCTCGAGCGCGCGGCACGTGCAGCCGCCGGGGCACCCGCAGCCCGACCGCATCGGCGGCGGCTTGAACTCGCTCTTCTCCGGCAGCCAGCAGGTCCCGTCGAGCGCCTTGCACGCGCTGCACAGGTCCTCGCGCGTGCCGCAGTGCCAGGTGTAGTACGCGACCCTCGCCTGCTTGCCGAACTTCCTCGAGAGCCAACCCACGCTATCGCCTCCCGGACTCGCCGCGCCACAGCGTGCGAGCCGCCTCGGCGTCACTGTCCCACACCTGCAGGCTGCCGTCGGCCGTGGCCGAGACGATGCGCCGCCCCGTCGCGTCGAAGATCACGCCGCGCACGGGCTCGCCGTCGCCGCGCAGCACGATGAGCGACTCGCCGGTGCGCGTGTCCCACACGCGGACCGTGTGGTCCTCGCTGGCCGACGCGATGCGCGTGCCGTCGGGGCTGATCGCCACCGAGTCGATGCCGCGCGAGTGGCCGCGCAGCACGCGCATCGCCGGCGCGTGCTGGGCCGTGGACCAGAGCCGGACGGTCTGGTCGTCGCCGCCCGTGACGACGAGCTGCCCATCGGCCGAGAGCGCGACGGCCGTGACCGCGCCCTCGTGCCCGTCGAAGACCAGCGCCTCGCCGCCGCTCTCGAGGTTCCACAGCCGGGCCGTCTCGTCGAGCGAGCCCGACACCGCGCGCCGGCCGTCGGACGAGATCGCCAGCGCGGTCACGCCGCCGGTGTGGCCGCGGAGCTCGCCCTCGGCATGCCCGGCG
>Ga0207428_10004565_pt1 | contig 13122 bp, 7 predicted proteins | sample RhiMethybrSRZTD1_FD_187600 | JGI IMG/M metagenome (GOLD analysis project Ga0207428, IMG submission 187600) | Populus rhizosphere microbial communities from Tennessee, USA - Rhizosphere MetaG P. TD hybrid SRZTD1 (SPAdes) (version 3) | ecosystem: Host-associated > Plants > Roots > Rhizosphere >... | reverse complement strand
ATTCGCCGGGCCGCGCCCCGCCGATATTGGTCAAGATCAATTGGAAGGCGCGTCCGAGCGTCGAATTCGCCCGCGCGACGTTGCTGAAGACATTGCTCCCGCAGGCGAAACCGAGTTCGCGGCGAAGGGGGCCGTTGACGACGATTAGCGGCGCGGCGAAATGGGTCGTCGCCTGCACGCCGTGAAGGTTGAACCGCTCGTCGCACGCCGCGCGGATCAATGGTATCAACACCCGCATCATTTCGGGCCTGCAGCCGGCCATTACGGCATTGGCCGCGATCTTTTCCACCGTGGCCATCCCGTAATTCGGCGGCACTCGCGCGACAATTTGATCGGGCGGAAACCTTTCGGGAAATGGCGCCGCGGCTAGCATTCGATCCACACGCTCCTCAGTCGGAGGGATCACGGGCAGCGGATCGGCGAAGCCCGCCTCGTAACAAAACTCGTAAGGATCGACGTCCTCATCGAGTGTGACGCGCGACGCGCGCGGACCGCGTTCGACGTAAAGATTCACGGACGCCGCCTGGCCGCCTTCAGCCCCCGGTTCCTGACAAGGCTCCAGATGGCGCGAGACGCAACCCGGCTTTGTCTCGGGCGCGCCGTCGCGCCTGCCCGCAAGCTCGAAAGGCTCGGCGCCGACGGAGTTGAGCATGTCCGCCGCGATCGCGTTCAACTCGGCCTTGTCGAAAGCGACCGACGTTCGCGCGATTTTTCCAGAGGCGTCAATCAGAAAAAGCGTAGGCACGGCCTGCGGATCATACTCGCGCGATGCGCTCAGGTCGCGGTCCAACACGACGGTGAATTTGATAGGCGCCAGTTCTACCAACTCACGAGTTGCGGCTTCGCCGTCCTGAGAGATTCCGATGACCTCTGCCTTGCCATCGAGGGCCTGCGCAAGCCGGTTGATGTAAGGAATCGTCAATTGGCAGGTCGGGCAATCGGTCTCAAAGAAGACGAGCAACGCCGGCTTATTCAGCCCCAATTGACAAACCTCGCCGTCGAGTTCAGACAATGAAAATGAAGGGGCTTGACTACCCAGCCTCAACATAAATCACTCCGCCTTTCGCTGTGGCCCGGGCCTGCGTTATATCTCCGGGAGAATAGTGGCGCGGACTAATGGTCTTTGAAAAATAAATGCAACAATGGTCTTCACGGTCGCGGAGCGACCACGTGAGCTTAGCCCGGCTTTTCAAAGCCGGGTCGACTAACGCATATACGTTCTCAGTCGCCGCAGCGACGGTTGATACCGATGATCGGTATCAACCGTCGCTGCGGCGACTGAAACAACCACGTAACCGCTCTCCCGGCTTTGAAAAGCCGGGCTAGGCTCAAATGCCGCTGCGGCGGCAGGGGAATCTCGCCCAAGCTTTGATGATGTTTGGGAAATAAATGCAACGACTGCTGAATCACATCTACTGCCGTCAGTCGGATTGCCGAATTCGTGGTTGCATTTATTTCTCAAAGACCATAAATCCGCGCCACGGTCAGGATCGATTCCATCCATTTCTTAGCTGTGGATTCGGGCTGAAGCGAGCGCCTCCCATCAGCCAATCACAGCTTCGCGTCTTTCGCGATGATCTCTTTCATGATCTCCGAAGCGCCCGCGCCGATGGTGCCCAATCGGGCGTCCCGCCAGGCCCGGCCAAGCGGGTATTCGGTCGTGTAGGCGAAGCCGCCCATAATCTGCATGCAATCGTACATCACTCGCTGATCCAGCTCGCTGCAGAAGAGCTTGGCCATAGTGATTTCGCGCACGCATTTCTCTTTGCGGTTCATCATGTCGAGCGCGCGGTAGCAGAGCCACTTCGCCGCCTCGATGCTGGTCATATGCTCGGCGAAGCGGTGCCGCCAGACCTGGAACGAGCCGATGGGCTGGCCGAAGGCCTCTCGCTCCTTGCCGTAATTGATCGCGTACTCCAGCGCGCGCTCCATCTTGTAAAGCGCGCCGAGCGCGGCGGCCAATCGCTCGCCCTGGAAATTGATCATCGTATAGTAAAACCCCCGGTTCAATTCGCCGAGCAGGTAGCGGCGCGGGATGCGGCAATTGTCGAAGAACAGCTCCGCAGTGTCCGAAGAGAGGTTGCCGACCTTCTTGAGCTTCTTGCCGACGCTGAAGCCTTTGGTCTTGGTCGGGAATAGAACCATCGAAATTCCCTTATGCCCTTCGGGGCCGGTGCGAACCGCGAGGATGATGAAATCGGCGCGCGTGCCGTTGGTGATCCACAGCTTCTGACCCGAAATCACGAAATCGTCGCCGTCTATGCGCGCGCGGGTCTTGAGATTAGCCACGTCCGATCCGCCGCTGGGTTCGCTGATGCCCAGCGCGGCTATGTAATCGCCGGCCACCGCGGGCTTCAGGAATTCTTCCTTCTGCTCGTCATTCCCAAGCTCTTCGAGCGCTGGCAGCGTGATATCCGATTGCACCATCAACGCCATCCCGACGCCTCCGTTGTTGGCGTATGACAAGCCGTCGAGATAGGCGGCGGTCGCCCACCAATCAAGGCCGCTTCCGCCCCACTTCGGATCTATCCGAATGCCGAACAGGCCGAGATCGCCCGCCTTCTTGAAAATCTCGCGCGGGAAGATTCCCTCTTCGTCCCACTCTTCGGCGTGCGGCGAGATCTCTTTAAGGCAAAACTGCTTGACCGTCTCGCGCAACATCGCGTGCTCTTCAGTGAAATAAGGATAGGTTTGTTGTTCCGCAACTGGCGCTATTGCTGATGACATATGTTTCCTCCTAAAAGTGTAGGGCGTCGCCGTGGCGATTATTATGCGGATAAGATCTGTACCAGAAGTTGTCCCGGCGCGATGACTTCTCCCTGGTTAACCAATACCGCTTCAACTACCCCATCCAACGCCGCCCGCATCGTGTGCTCCATCTTCATCGCTTCGAGAATGATCAGCGGATCACCCGCCGAGACCTTCTGCCCCGCCTCGACCAGAATCTTAAGCACCTTCCCCGGCATGGGCGAATTGGCCGAAGCCTGCTCCGACGCCGCCTGTGGAGCCGGATGTCTGGGAGGCCGTTTGATCACGCGCGATCCGAGAGACGAGTGAACATAAAGTTCGTCGCCCGCCTCGACGATCTTGAACGCCCGTTGGACGCCGTCAATCTCGATTCGAATGACGCCGGAGAAGCCCTCTGAGGTTGAGGATAGCACTTGCGCCGTGACAGTTGAATCGAAAACTCGCGCGCGGTAAGCGCCGTCGCCGGTTTGAATCCACGAGACGACGATTTCGTCGCCCCCGATTCGGAACCTGATTGACGGATCGCGGTAAGGGTTGTTGCGATAACCCGGCGGCAATTCGGCAAGCAAGCCGTACGACGACCGCCACTGATTTTGCAAATGGAGCGCGGCGGCGACGAGCGAATCACGATTGAGTCGCGGGTCATCGTCGGCGATCAACTCATTAAGATGTTCGGCGATGAAGCCCGTATGCGCCCTGCCCCGCCTGAAGTCTGGATGGTCCAGCAGCCGGATCAGAAAATCGCGGTTTGTCCGCAAGCCCTGAATCGACGATTGGCGCAGCGCGTAGACCAGCCTGCGAATCGCGGCGTCACGATCCTCGCCGCGCGCGATCAGCTTGGCAAGCATCGGGTCGTAATGGATGCCCACATCCATCCCGCTCTCGATCCCGGAATCGACCCGTACGCCTTCAATGGCGGGTAAATGCAGGTCGAGTATCTTCCCGGTCGAAGGCAGGAAGTCGTTGGCCGGATCTTCGGCGTAAAGCCGCGCCTCGATCGCGTAGCCTTCAGCCTTCAAATCAGACTGCGCGAACGGCAGCGGGCGGCCTTCAGCGATCTCGATCTGCAGCTTGACCAGGTCGAGTCCGGTGACCATCTCGGTGACGGGATGTTCGACCTGCAGGCGCGTGTTGACCTCAATGAAGTAGAACTCGCCCGAGGGCGCAAGAATAAACTCGACCGTGCCCGCGTTCGTGTAACCGATGGCGCGGCCAATGGCGACGGCCGCCTCGCCCACCTTCCGCCTCAATTCTTCATTGACTGCGGGCGAAGGGCATTCTTCGACGACCTTCTGATGGCGGCGCTGCAAAGAACAATCACGCTCGAAGAGATGAACCAGGTTCCCGCGCGCGTCGCCCAGAATCTGAACCTCGACGTGGCGCGCCCCTTCGACGTATTTCTCGAGCAATAGCGCGCCGTCGCCGAAAGCCTTCTCGGCTTCACGACGCGCAGCTTCGATAGCGTCATTAACTTCACTCTCGGCGCGCACGACGCGCATGCCTTTTCCGCCGCCACCCGCCGAGGCTTTGATCAAAACCGGGAAACCGATTTTGAGCGTTCGCGCGCGCAAGGTTTCGGAGCTTTGATCTTCGCCGTCGTAACCTGGGACGACAGGCGCGCCGGCTTCCGCCGCCAGCATGCGCGCGGAGCTTTTCAACCCCATCGCACGAATCGCGGCGGGCGGAGGGCCGATGAAGACGACGCCCGCCGCCGCGCAGCTTTCTGCGAACTCGGCGTTCTCGGACAAAAACCCGTAGCCGGGATGAATCGCATCGGCGCCGGTTCGCCTGGCCGCCTCGACGATCTTATCGATTCGCAGATAAGACTCTTGCGCCGTGGCCGCGCCCAGATGAACGGACTCGCCGGCGAAACGGACGTGCGGCGAATCGGCGTCGGCGTCGGAATAGACGGCCACCGTTTCGACGCCCATCGCTGTGCATGAGCGCATCACGCGCAGCGCTATCTCGCCGCGATTGGCGATCAGAATTTTGCGAAACGACCTTGTTTCCATCTCAGTTCAACTGTCCGTAATACATCTGCGTTACGTACTCGAAGACGACCCGGCCTTCGTCCTGATAAGTTTGGAAAATTCTCTCAAGCTCGGCGAGCATCGGTTCATAGTTCGGGCTCCCTTCCTCCGGCGCATAGGAAGACGAAAGCAATCTGCCCTTCACTCCTTCGTAATCGAAGACCTGAACGTTTTTGAATTGTTTCAATCTGAACTGACCCGAGCCGAAGAAATCGCGGATCACATCGTCGTCAATCCGCCGGTGATCGACCTGCTCGTAATCGATCGAATAGTCTTTCAACAACTGTTCGTAAGCGACGAGGAACGGCGTCGTGATCGTGACGCGCTCATTCCAGATCAGCGCGATCCAGCCCTGCGACTTGAGAATGCGGGCGAATTCCCTCCTGGTTTTTTCCCGGTCGAACCAGTGAAAGGCCTGCCCCGCCGTGATGAAATCGACGCCGGCGTCGTCCAACGTGGTCTCTTCCGCCCGCGCCGCTACGCTGCGAAAACGCGGATAATCTTTCAGCAATCGCTCGGCGGCCTCTCTCATCTCGCGGTTCGGCTCAATCCCGTAAACGGCATTGCCGTTACGCAAAAACATCTCAGTCAGAATGCCGGTGCCTGAACCGACGTCGGCGACGATCGAATCAGATGTCAATCCACATTCATTTCGCAGAGTTTCGACCACTTCGTTTGGATAGCCGGGCCGGTATTTGATGTAGTTCTCAACTCGACTGGAGAAGCGTTGTGTCGCGTCAGTCATTTTGCCCTCCGCATTCGTACTAATGGCGAAATACGCCCCACGCCATTGTCCCTTCGACCGACCTCTGATACGCCGCCGCAAGCGCGATCGCCAAAACCGTTCTCGTTTCGCGCGGATCAATGATTCCGTCGTCCCACAGCCGCGCCGTGGCGAAATAGACATCCGATTCTTTCTCTATCTGGTCTTCGAGCGCCTTCTTCGCCGCCGCCTGTTTGGCTTCGTCAATCTCGACGCCGGCGCGCGCGGCGGCGTCGCGTTTGATGATGTCCATCACGCCGGCCAACTGTTGTCCGCCCATCACGGCGATGCGGTGGTTGGGCCAGGTGAAGACGAAGCGCGGGTCATACGCCCGGCCGCACATCGCGTAATTGCCCGCGCCGTAACTGCCGCCGATCATCAGCGTGACGGCGGGCACGGTCGAATTCGAGACCGCGTTGATCAGCTTCGCGCCGCTGCGGATGATTCCCTGCTCTTCATAACTGCGCCCGACCATAAAGCCGGTGATGTTCTGCAGGAACAACAAGGGGATGTTTTGCTGGTTGCAGAGGTGAATGAACTGCGCGCCTTTTTCGGCGGATTCGGAAATCAGCACGCCGTTGTTGCCCAGAATCCCGACCAGAAAACCATGAACGCGCGCCCAGCCTGTAACGAGCGTCGCGCCGTATTTCGCTTTGAATTCCTCAAACTTCGACCCATCGACGATGCGCGCGATCACTTCTTTGATATCGAAAGGAACGCGGATGTCTGACGAGACGACGCCGAGCAGTTCGTCCGCCGGGTAGAGCGGCTCTTCTGTCTTTGCGCGCGGAGGCGACGGTTTCGGTTCGAGATGGGCGGCGATTTCGCGCGCGATCCGCAGGCCGTCGAGTTCGTCTTCGGCCAGATAATCCGACAGACCGGAAATCTTCGAATGCATCTCGGCGCCGCCCAGCGATTCTTCGTCAACCACTTCGCCCGTGGCCATCTTGACCAGCGGCGGCCCGCCTAGAAATACCTTCGCCTGATTCTTCACCATCACGACGTAATCGGACATTCCCGGCAAGTAGGCCCCGCCCGCCGTCGAATTGCCGAAGACGACTGAAATACTTGGTATCCGCGCCTTCGAGCGGCGCGTGATCTCTTTGAAGCCCGCGCCGCCTGGCACGAAGATTTTATGTTGAACGGGAAGATCGGCGCCGGCGGATTCGACCAGCGTGATCGTGGCGAGGTGATTCGTCGCGGCAATCTCGGCCAATCGCGCGTTCTTGCGTTGGCCGATCTCGCTGACCGCGCCGCCTTTGACCGTGGCTTCGTTGGCGATGATCAGACATTGGCGGCCCGAGACAAGCCCGACGCCTCCGACCACGCCCACGCCGATGAACTCGTTCTCCATGCCATGCCCGGCCAGCGGCGCGATTTCGAGAAAGTAGGAGCCTTCGTCAAGCAACATTTCCACGCGCTCGCGAGGCGCCAGTTTGCCTCGCGCCAGATGACGTTTGACGTACTGCTCGCCTCCGCCGAGCGTCGATTTCTTCAATTCGCCCTTCAGCCTCTCGACGGCGGCCAGATTGGCGGCGTGGTTGGCGCGATAGGATTCCGAATTTTTATCGATGAGAGATTTTATCGGTCGCATCTCGTTCGGCCCTTGGGGTCAAGGTTATGAAAGATTGACAGCATTTGGATTTTCGGGGACAGTACGCAACTCATTACAACACACAACCGAAAGGGTAACAAAATTACGATGAAGAAAAAGATCAACGTTGCGATGATCGGTTATCAATTTATGGGCCGCGCCCACAGCAACGCCTGGCGGCAGGTCTCGCGCTTCTTCGACGCTCCCGTCGAACCGGTGATGAAGGTCGTCTGCGGCCGTAACGAAGACGCGGTCAAGAAGGCCGCAGACGCGTTAGGCTGGGAAGAGAGCGAGACCGACTGGCGGCGGATTATGGAGCGCGACGATATTGACCTGATCGACATCTGCTCACCCGGCGACGCGCACAAGCCGCAGGCCATCGCGGCTGCGGAGGCTAAAAAAATCGTCTTCTGCGAAAAGCCGCTGGCCAACACTCTGAAAGAGGCCGAAGCGATGCTCGAAGCGATCAAGAAGAACCGCGTCATTCACATGATCTGCCACAACTACCGTCGCGCCCCCGCCGTAACGCTGGCCAAACAGATGATCGAGGCGGGCGAGATCGGCGACATCTTTCATTATCGCGGCACATACCTGCAGGATTGGATCGTTGACCCGATGTTCCCACGCGTCTGGCGATTGCAGAAATCCGTGGCGGGTTCCGGCGCGCTCGGCGACATCGCGTCGCACTCTATTGATCTGGCCCGCTACCTGGTCGGTGAAATAACCGAAGTTTCTGGGCTGCTCAAGACCTTCATCAAAGAGCGCCCGATGCCCGACAACAAAAAACAGATGGGCAAGGTTGACGTGGACGACGCCGCATTGTCGCTCGTCAAATTCCGCAGCGGCGCGATCGGATCGATAGAAGGCACGCGCTTCGCCACGGGTCGCAAGAACTACAACCGCTTCGAGATCAACGGAAGCAAAGGGAGCATCGTCTTCGACCTCGAACGAATGAACGAGCTGGAGGTTTATAAAGAGGAGGGCGCGAACAGCGGCTTCAGAACCGTCCTGGCGACCGACGCCTCGCACCCGTATATCGGCGCGTGGTGGCCGCCGGGTCACATCATCGGCTACGAACACACGTTCACCCACACGGTCTACGATCTGCTCAAGGCCGTGGCCGACCGCAAAATCCCGACGCCGAACTTCGACGACGGCGTGAAGAACCAGCGAGTGCTCAACGCCATCGAGCGTTCGGCGAAATCGAAACAATGGGAGAAGGTCTGATCCCGGGCTAGGCCACACTGTTACGTGACCGTTACTACGCGGATAAAACCACACCACGTAGTAACGACTTTAGTCGTTACTACGTGGGCGGCAATAACCTTCTCACACAAGCCGCGCGACTCTCGAGCGAACTGTGACTGATCATCCGCAATTGAATTTGTAGCCTTGAGCGCCTATCATCCTGCCGCTGTCACGCTCTTCTTTGCAGTATCACACCGGCCAAAACATCGAACACCGAGTCGTCGCAGCAGCCGCTCCCTCGCTTAGGGCCAATCTGCTGCGGCGATTCCTTCGGAGGAATTATGAGACGTCTGTTGGTTTCTCTCCTGATGGTTCTGCTCGCGCTGTCCGTCAATCCTGTAATCGGCCCTTCGTCCGGCGCGGCGTATAGTGATCCGCCCGCCGTCACGCCTGAAGAGGTCGGTCTGGCCAGTAGTCGCCTCGCCCACATCCACACTGTGATGAACCGGCACGTGGCGGAGAAACAGATTCCGGGCGCCGCTGGGCTGATCGCGCGGCGCGGCAAGATCGCTTATCAGGAAGCTTTCGGCATGGCAGATGTCGAGGCCGGCAAGCCGATGCGGCTCGATACGATTCACCGCATCTACTCGATGACCAAGCCGGTCACGAGCGTCGCGGTGATGATGCTCTACGAGGAAGGCAAGTTTCAGCTCAACGACCCGGTCGCGAAATATCTGCCCGAATTCGCAAAAATGCAGGTCGCGATCGATGAGAAAGACCCGCAGACGGGCAAGCCCACGCTCAAGACCGCGCCCGCGAAACGCCCGGTCACGGTCCGCGATCTGCTGAGGCATACGGCCGGGCTGACATATGGTTTCTTTAGCGACACGCTGGTTGATCAGGAATATCGCAAGGCCAGGATTCTGAGCGATCTGAATCTGGCGGAATTCGTCACAAACCTCAGCAAGATCCCATTGCTTTACGAACCTGGCACGCGCTGGCATTACAGCGTCTCGGTGGACGTCCTCGGGCGTTTGGTGGAAGTCCTATCAGGCAAACCCTTCGATCAATTTTTGCAGGAGCGCATCTTCGCTCCCCTGGACATGCGCGACACCGGCTTTTACGTCCCGGCCGACAAAAAGGATCGCTTTGCCAAACTTTACAGCCCGACCAAAGACGGCAAAATCCAGCCTGCGGTAATTTGCGCGACCCGGCAGGAATGCGTTGAGAAATTCCCCAACGCAGTGCCTTCCTACCTCGAGCCGCCAACGCTGCCTTCAGGTGGCGGTGGATTGGTTTCAACGGCCTATGATTATTTGCGCTTTTGCCAGATGCTGCTCAACAAGGGGCAATATGACGGCAAGCGGCTGCTCAGCCGTAAAACTGTCCAACTGATGAGCAGCGACAATCTGGGAATGATTCCAGGGATGGGACCGGGCGCCGGCTTCGGCCTCGGCTTTGCGGTCAGTAAAGCGCCAGGTGAAGCCGGGATGATGGGCTCGGCCGGCGAATACAACTGGGGCGGCGCGGCAGGCACACGTTTCTGGATTGATCCACAGGAAGAATTGATCGGTATCTTTATGATCCAGATTTTGCCGCACACAGGTTTGGAATACGGCTCGGAGTTTCGGGTGCTGGCTTATCAGGCGATCGCCGATTAGAACAGCAAAGACTGACTAACCACGGGGAGCGCGGAGAAACACGGGGTACGGAAATGGAGGGTTATTGCTCCACTTCTTCATCCCCGTGATCCCCGTTGTCCCCCGTGGTTTATCCCGCACACACAATAGACATCCGATCTAATCGCCGGTACGGATGGAACGGACCAAGTATGATCATTACCCCTGGCACACGCTTCAATCATTATGAGGTTGTCTCTCAACTTGGCGCCGGCGGAATGGGCGAGGTCTATTTGGCAGAAGACCCGCGACTCGGTCGCCGGGTCGCCATCAAGCTGCTGCCCGCAGAGTTCGCCAGGGATTCCGATCGTCTGCGCCGCTTCGAGCAGGAAGCCCGCGCCACCTCGGCGCTCAACCACCCGAACATCCTCACGGTTTACGACATCGGGGCGCATGAAGGCGCGCCCTATATAGTCGCCGAGCTGCTCGAAGGCGAAGAGCTGAGCGAGCTGATAAAGCAGGGCGCAATCGCTCCGCGAAAGGCGGTTGATTACGCGCGCCAGATAGCCGAAGGGCTGGCCGCCGCGCATGCAAAAGGCGTCGTCCATCGTGACTTGAAGCCGGAGAACCTTTTCGTCACAACCGATGGGCGGGTGAAGATCCTCGATTTCGGATTGGCGAAACTCCGCCCGCAGCAGTTTGGCGGCATAGACAAGGACGCGCCCACGCAAAAACGGATAACCGATCCTGGCGTGATTATGGGCACGGTGGGTTACATGTCGCCGGAGCAGGTACGCGGGCAGGAGACGGATCATCGCTCGGACATCTTCGCCTTCGGAGTGATCCTTTACGAAATGCTCTCAGGGCAGCGCGCCTTTCGCGGCGATTCGGCCATCGAGGTGATGAACGCGATCCTGAAAGAAGAGCCGCCAGAGCTAGGCGAATTAGGCGTAAAAATCTCGCCGGGGCTGGAAAAGATCGTACGGCGTTGTCTGGAGAAGTCGCCGGAACACAGATTTCATTCCGCGCACGATCTCGGCTTTGCGCTTGAAGCGGTAGCCTCTTCAAGCTCATCCGGTTCGAATCAAACGAAAGTGGCCCAGGCGCCAGATACCACATCTTTGGCGCCGCGCGGCGGCTGGCGCGGACGCATCGCGTGGATTGCCGCAGGTCTGTTTGCGTTGATCGCGGCGCTGACTCTGGGCGTGGCCTGGTTCAATCGCGCACAACCGGAGCCGCAGGTTGTACGCTTTAAGATCCTCTCTCCGGAAAAGACGAGTTTCTGGGAACCATCTTTCGCCCTTTCGCAGGACGGGCGGATGCTCGCCTTTAGCGCCTACGATGATACCGGAAAGACACTCCTTTACTTGCGCCCGATGAATTCTTTCTTCGCGCAATTGCTACCCGGAACGGAAGGCGCGCTGTTCCCGTTCTGGTCGCCGGACAGCCGTTCCATCGCCTTCTTCAGCGCGGGGAAGTTGAAGCGGGTCGAAGTGTCAGGTGGGCCGCCCCAAACGTTGTGCGAAGCCAGTAACGCCGGCGGAGGCGCGTGGAATCGGGCGGGCGACATTATCATAGCGCCGATTAATGGCGGGGCGCTTTATCGCTTGCCCGCCACCGGTGGGGTTCCCACGCAGTTGACCACGACCGAACCATCACGATATGCCCACTGGACGCCGCAGTTTCTGCCGGACGGCGAACATTTCCTTTACTACGCTCACGGAAAACAAGCCGGGCAGAGCGGCGTTTATGTAGGCTCACTTTCCGACAAAGCGACGCATCAGGCTCTCAGTTCAGATTATAGGGCGGTGTATGCGGCAGGCTATCTGCTCTTCGTCCGGAATGGCGCGCTGATGGGACAATCGTTCGACACCCGCGCGCTTCAGCTCACCGGCGAGCCTTTTCTGATTGCCGAGCAGGTGAAAACCTATTCCATTATCCCGCACATTAGCGCTGCTGAGAACGGGACGCTGGCATTCCGCGAAGGAGGGCAGAAACCACAACTTGTCTGGTTCGATCGCAGCGGTAAGCGGCTCGGGACGGTCGGGGAGGCGGCCGATTACAGCAATCCGAGTCTTTCAGCCGACGACGAGCGGCTGGCCGTAAGCATTTTTGACCCTAAGACAAAGTCGCGAGACATCTGGCTGTTTGATCTGGCTCGTGGCGCCAGGTCGCGTTTCACCTTTGATCCGGCGGATGACCTCAATCCTGTCTGGTCAAAAGATGGCAGCCGAATTTTCTTTACTTCCGATCGCAAAGGTCCACGCGATATCTTTCAAAAGAAAGTCAACGCCGCCGCAGATGAAGAACTTATTCATGCCTCTCCTGATCATAAGAACGTCGAAGATTTGTCGCCCGACGGGCGGCTGCTGCTCTACAACACGAATGCCGGCGACAACGCAACGAAAGTCGACCTGTGGATGCTTCCTCTGGAAGGGGAGCGCAATCCAAAGCCATACATCAAAACACAATTCAGTGAAGCTCACGCCGTCATCTCGCCGGATGGCCGGTGGGTCGCATACGACTCAGATGAATCAGGCCGGAGTGAGATCTACGTGGCGACATTCCCACAACTCAGCGGAAGGTGGCAGGTTTCGGTGAGCGGCGGCGTGGAACCGCAGTGGCGGCGAGATGGAAAGGAGTTGTTCTTTATCGACAACAACAAAGAGCTGATGGCCGCGGAGGTCAAAACCGGCTCCGGCGCGTTCCAGGCGGAAGCGCCGAAGCTTCTTTTTGGAACCCCACTCCCAAACGTCGGCAGGAATCGCTTCGCTGTGACCCGTGACGGGCAACGGTTCCTGGTAATCACATGGCCGGAAATTGCGCCCGCGCCAATCAACGTGGTCGTCAACTGGTTAGCGGAGCTGAAACGGTAGCCCTGTGTACGCTCCGAATCCGGCGTGAACGACCAGGCGCTGCCCTTACTGAGTACTCTGTAAACTAAGTTTTCTTGTGTTTAGCGTTTTTTTTCTGGCGATATCCAGTTTAACTACAAACGTTGGGAGAGAGCGTTTTAGAGTACCGGCTTTAGCCGGTACTCTAAACGCTCTCCTTTGATGGTTGTAAATTCGTTGGATGTGTCGATATCACTTATTCTGGTTTATACAAACACCAAAAAACTTAGTTTCCAGAGTACTGAGTTTAGCCGTGTCCTTTACAAATAACCAAGTTAAAGATGGC
>Ga0207428_10004553_pt1 | contig 13135 bp, 13 predicted proteins | sample RhiMethybrSRZTD1_FD_187600 | JGI IMG/M metagenome (GOLD analysis project Ga0207428, IMG submission 187600) | Populus rhizosphere microbial communities from Tennessee, USA - Rhizosphere MetaG P. TD hybrid SRZTD1 (SPAdes) (version 3) | ecosystem: Host-associated > Plants > Roots > Rhizosphere >... | reverse complement strand
CACCAGGGGCATGCAAGGCAGACACAGATCTGTATAGAGGAATAGTGCTATGGACAGGACCATCAAAATCATTGGCAGTGCGCTGATCGTCGGCATGGCGCTGATCGGGATCGGCGTGTGGCGAACTGCGCCTGCGAACATGCTCAGCGAGGTCGCCTTGCCCGACACCTGGAGCGACCGGACGCTGGAGCGTGACGGGATTTCGGTGGTCCTTGATGTGAAGCCGCTGGCCGAGGACGGCGTATTGCGTGAAGGCGGCTTCGCCGACGTGCAATTTCGCGTGACGGACAAAGCCTCGGGCCAACCCTTGTCCGGCGTTTCGCCGGGCGCCTGGCTCGACCCGCAAGCGGTCGCCGCCGACCAGGCCCAGGGCCGCGACAGGAGCTGCAAGTCGCGGGTCGGCACCTTCCTCAAATCGAACATCGGCGCACGCCCCTTGCTCGATCTCAACAGCTACTTCCTGCTGGTGATGAACCGCGACGCCAGCGTCTCGGTGATCGATCCGTCGGTGTCTGTCGGCGGCATCACCAGCACCCTGGCGCGGATTGAACTGAAACAGCCGCCGATGGACTGGGTGACGCCCAAAGACAACAAACGGGTGTTTATCTCGATGCCCGCCGCCGGCGAGGTGGCGGTGATCGACAGTCAAGCGTTCAAGCTGATCGACTCGGTGGTTGCCGGCAGCAATCCGGTGCGCGTGGCGCTGCAACCGGACGAACGCTTGCTGTGGGTCGGCAACAACGCCAAGGCCGACGGGCAATCCGGGGTCACGGTGATTGACGCCGCCAGCCTCAAACCCCTCAAGCACCTGGCCACCGGGGCCGGGCACCACGAAATCGCTTTCAGCAAGGACAGCCGTTTTGCCTTTGTCACCAACCGCGACGACGGCACGCTGAGCATCGTCGACATCGCCAGCCTGAGCATCAGCAAACAACTCAAGACCGGTTCGCACCCGTTGTCGGTGATGTATTCGCCGTTGTCCGGTGCCGCCTATGTGGCCGATGGCAAGGATGGCACGGTGACCGTCGTCGACGGCAACAGCCAGTCGGTGCGCCGGGTGATCAGGCTCAAGCAGGGCCTGGGCCCGATGGGCTTCAGCGCCGACGGTCGTTTTGGCATCGTGCTCAACACCCTGGAGAACCAGGCCGCGGTGATCGACACCGCCAACGACGCGTTGATCCATGAACTGAACGTCTCCGCCGAGCCCTGGCAAGTGGTGTTCACCAAGGCCTATGCCTACGTGCGCGGGCTGGCTTCGCCGAAGGTCACGATGATCAACCTGGCCTCCCTCGGCGAGGGCCGCACGCCGATCACCCAGGGGTTCGAGGCCGGACCCCAGGCACCGCGGATGGCCGGTGACCTGCCGCTGGCGTCAAGCCTGGCGGTATCGCGGGACGACAACGCGGTGTTCGTGGTCAACCCGGTGGACAACACCACCTACTTCTACGCCGAAGGCATGAACGCGCCGATGTCCGGTTACCCCAATCGCGGGCAAGTGGCGCGGGCAGCACTGGTCATTGACCGCAGCCTGCGGGAAATCGCGCCGGGGCTGTACAGCTCGCGGGTCAAGCTACCGGCGGCGGGGCGTTTCGACGTGGCGTTCCTGCTCAACCAGCCGAACATCATCCACTGCTTCAGCACCCTGGTGGAGGAGGACAAGCGGCTCGACCCGCACCGTGGCGTGCCGAAAGTGGAGTTCATGCTCGACAAGTCCACCGCTGACCTGGGCAGCCCGTACCTGGTGCGCTTTCGCATCGTCGAGGGCAAGCAGAAGGCGCAGCGCAGCGGGGTCCGGGATGTCCAGGTGCGCTACTTCCGCGCCCCCACATCGCGACCACAGGAGGTCGCCGCGCTGGAAGTCGCCGACGGTGTCTATGAAGCCCCGGTGACCCTCGACCAGGACGGAGCCTGGTACCTGCACGTGCGTGCGGCGTCCCTGGGCTCGAGTTTCGATGACAAGACCTTTGCCAGCGTCCGGGTCATACCCGGCGATACCCACTAAGAGGAAACTGACATGAACCGATTCGCACATCGCGGCTTGCTGACGTTCTGCCTGTTGGCCATCGGTATCGGCCAGGCGCTGGCTCATTCGACGGACGAGCACGCCGGGCACGACATGACCGCCAGGAAGGCCGGCCAGGAGACCGCCCGGATCAAGATTGCCGACGTGGCCTTGCTGGACCAGAACGGCAAGGTCGTCAGCCTGGAAAAAGACCTGGTGAGCAACAAGATCGTAGTCATGGGGTTCATCTACACCAGCTGCACCACGGTCTGCCCGGTGGTGTCCTCGATCATGGGCAAGGTGCAGAAACAGCTGGGTGCGCGGGTCGGCACCGAGGTGCAACTGGTGTCGATCAGCATCGACCCGCAACGTGACGATCCCCAACGCCTGAACGACTACGCCCGCACCTTCCAGCAGGGGCCGGGCTGGAGCTGGCTGACCGGTTCGCCGCAGTCGGTCAATGCCACCCTCAAGGGCCTGGGCGCCTACAGCGGTGACTTCAAGAACCACCCGCCGCTGATTCTGGTGGGCGACGGCAACAACCGCTTCTGGACCCGCTATTACGGTTTCACCGACCCGACGGAACTGGCCCGGGCCGTCGAGAAACTCAGTGGTGAACGCAACACCCACGTCAAGCACACTGCCATTGCCATGGAGCAACAGCCATGAGAGCCATCGACTGGTTTGCCCTGGGCATCTGCTACTGCATTTTCAGTTCAGTGGCGTTTGCCCACGAAGGGCATGAGCAGCCCGCGCCTGCGGTGGCCACCGCGCAACCGTCCAGCGGCACCCATGACGCGAAGACCTGGTTCACCGACACGCCGTTGCAGGACCAGAACGGCAACACGCTGCGTTTCTATAGCGACACACTGAAAGACCGTGTGGTGCTGCTCAATGTGATTTTCACCCGTTGCAACGATGCTTGCCCGCTGATTACCCGCAAGCTCAAGGAAGTGCGTGAAGTGCTCGGCGACAAGGCCGACGGCATCACCTTTATCTCCCTTACCAGTGATCCGCTGCGGGACACCCCGGCGGTACTCAAGGCTTACACCTTGAAACAGGGCGTCGATGGGCCCCACTGGTTTTTTCTTACCGGCGACAAGGCGCAAATGGACCTTGTATTGGGTCGCATCGGTCAGATCGTGCCGACCCCCGAGCAGCACTCCACCCAGTTGATCGTCGGTGACGTGGCCAACAAGCGCTGGAGCAAAATCCGTCCCGATGCCCCGGCGGCCGCCATTGCCCAGCGCCTGCAGCTGCTGGCAATGCCCGTGGCCGGACGCTAGCCATGGCCATCAATACTGCCCTCGTCCTTGGCCTGCTGCTCTTCGGCGGCCTTACGCTCAGCGTCCAGGCGCTGCCGCTGAGCCCCAGCGAAAGTGCCGGCAAGCGCCTGTACCGCGAAGGTGTATCGGCCAGCGGCGAGCCGATCATGGCCCGGGTCGGCGCATCGAACATGGTGCTGCCGGCCACCAGCCTGCCGTGCGCCAACTGTCATGGCGAAGACGGCCTCGGGCGCCCGGAAGGCGGGGTGCGCCCCCCGGACCTGAGTTGGTCGCGGCTGGCCAGCAGCCATGGCCAGCAGCACATCAACGGCCGCAGTTACCCGGCCTACAGCGACAGCACCCTGGCGCAAGCGGTGCAGGAGGGGCGCGACCCCGGCAACAACCGGCTCGATCCGTCGATGCCACGGTTCGTGTTGTCGATGAGCGATCAACGCAACCTGACGGCGTACCTCAAACGCCTGGCCGAAGACCGCGATCCGGGCCTGACCCCCGACAGTCTGCACCTGGGCACGTTGCTGCCGGGCACCGGGCCATTGAGCGAGGAGAGCGTCACGGTGGCGGCGGTGCTCAAGGGCTGCGTGACGCGTATCAACGCGGCGGGGGGCATTCACGGCCGGCAGTTGCGCCTGACCATCCTCGACCCCGGTACCGATCACGCCAGTGCCGAAAAGGCGCTGGACCGGCTGATCGATGAATTGCAGGTGTTCGCCCTGATCGCCCCGCTGGCGCCGGCCTTGGACGTGGACCTCGCCATGCGCCTGGAACGGGCCGGCATTCCCCTGATCGGGCCGCTGTCCTTGCAGGGCACGCCCCACGCCAGCCCGCAGATATTCGAACCACTGCCGGGGCTTCGCGAGCAATTGATCGCCCTGGCCGATTACGCCAGTGCCAGCCTGCGGGTGCTTCAGGGGCCGACGCTGATCGCCTATCCGGACGAATCCGGCCAACGGCTGGCGGCGCAGGAACTCGGCCAGTACTTGCAGGGGCACGCCTGGCAAAAGGTGCGCCTGCAAGCCTACGACCCGAGCGGGGATGATTTGCCCCTGGGCTCGCGCTCGGTGTTTTACCTGGGCACCAGCAGCGGCTTCAGCCGGCTGGCCGAGCGCCTGCAAACGGCGGGGCAGGTGCCTTACCTGTTCGCTACCTCGAACCAGGTGGCGGGCAATCTGACGCAGGTGCCCAGCGGATTTTCCAGGCGGGTGTTCCTGGCCTATCCGTTCGTGCCCAGCGACTGGACCCAGGCCGGACGCCTGGCCCTGACCCAGTTGCGCGAACACCAGGGCCTCGGTGGCCAGCACGCGATACTGCAAGTGGGCGCGTTCAGTTCGATGATGCTGCTCAGCGAAGGCATGAAACAGGCCGGGCGGGATGCCAGCCGCGAAAAGCTGGTCAGCGCCCTGGAAGGCCTGCATGACTTCGATACCGGGCTGACACCCCTGATGAGCTTTGGTCCTGGCCGACGCCTGGGCTTGAGCGGTGCCCATATCGTCACGGTGGATCTGCCGGACCAGCGATTCTATCTGGTCGCCCCCTATAAACCTGTCGCTGCCACGCCCTGACCGGAGGCCGATCATGAAACTCAACGCTTTGCTGGTCCTGCTGACGCTATGGGTGCCCGTGGCGTGGTGCAGCAATGGTCCGGCCGCGGCGCGGGTCAATGGCGAGGAAATTTCCCAACTGCGCCTGGAGCGCTACTTCGCCGAATACCTGGAAGATCAGGGCCGGGCGGTAGGCAACATCCGCAATCCGAAAGCCTACAAGCAACTGCGCAAGGCCGCGCTGGATGCCTTGATCGACCGCGAATTGCTCTGGCAGGAAGCCGTCAAGCGCGGCGTGGTGATCAGTGATGCCGTGGTCAAGGACCAGATCGATCAGACCCGTCAGGCCATGGGCGGAGCCGAGGTGTTTGCCAGGCGTCTTGAAGAGGCCGGTTTCGACGAGGCCGGTTATACCGAATACACCCGTCGTGAACTGGCGGCCCGGCAAGTGTTCGATGACCTCATCCAGGCCGCCGGGCCGGACGAAAAACAGGTCCGGGCGTACTACGAAGAACACCGTGGCGAGCTGAACCGGCCCGAAGAAGTGCGGGCCCGGCATATCCTGGTCAAGGTAGCGCCCGGTGCGGATGCTTCCACTGTCGAGGCCGCGCGGCTACGCTTGATGGCGATAAGGGCGTCCATCGTTGCCGGGGCCGATTTCGCCAGCGTTGCCCGTAGCGGGTCCGAAGACGCGTCGGCCAGCGAAGGGGGCGACCTGGGCTACTTTCCCCGTGGACGGATGCTGCCGGAGTTCGAGGCTGCCGCGTTTGCCCTGGCACCGGGGGCCCTCAGCGAACCCGTGCGCACGTCGGTGGGCTGGCATCTGATTTATTCAGAGAACCACATGGAGACGATCCATGTCCCAGAGGAACAAGGACTTGAGATGGTTAGGGCTTACCTTGCCCGGCAGCAACAGGTTCAGGCGCGCTTGCAGGCATTGGCACAATTGCGTTCGCGTAATCGGATCGAGCGGATTGATGATGACTAGGGTGTTCCCCAACAATGGGGGAAAAACGTCAATGCCCATCCGATCGCTTTCCCCGTTTTTGGGGGATGGGATTGCTGGACGAAAAGGCATTGTTTTTAAATTCAAGGACATGAAGGTCTAAATTTACCGGCGCTCAGTCTGGCATGAAGTGTGCGTTAGTCCTCTCAGGGCACGCGCTCCGCCAGGTTCAAAACCCGGACCTGCGGTTTCAAGGAGTCGACCTTGTTAAATAAAGTACTGGTTGTTGATGACGAACAGCTGCTGGCGGAAAACCTCCAGGGTTACCTGCAGGCGCAAGCGCTGGAAGTCCGGATTGCTCACGACGGTGCACATGGAATCGCCGAAGCAGACGATTTCGCACCCGATGTGATGGTGTTCGATTACCGCTTGCCCGATATGGAAGGCTTTCAGGTGCTCGATGCCGTCCGCCAGAACAGGAAGTGCCATTTTGTGCTGATCACAGGGCATCCAACCGCGGAAGTTTGCGAGCGGGCCCGGCTACTGGGAGTCAGCCATATCCTGTTCAAGCCCTTTCCGTTGGCGGAATTGGCCCGTGCAGTGCTTGATCTTCTGGGCAGGCGACGCGAGCCCAGGCCGGGTGTGAGCACCTCCGAAGGATTCGTCGAACGACGCCAGAGCAGGACCGAGAGTTTCCCGCTGCAGTTGTACGACGGTAGTTGGGTGCTTGCAGATCGCCGAAAAAATACATCGGCCTCCAAGGCGCCAGACGACGAACAATTGCTCACCGGGGAGTAGTGGCGCGACAAGACGTTCCGGCCTGTGCCGAAATGGCTCGCCGCGCCGACAGGGCTCAAAGCCCCGGGCGTTGGAGAGCATGCCATGGACCGTCTATCCCTTGCCGTAGAACCGGCGCAAGTGGAAGGTGTACCGACTCGTTTCACCAGTGAACAACTGGCCCAGGCCCGCGCCCTGGCCACCAGTTCCGGCGAACGGATGCTTGATGCCCTCGGGGAGTTGAGTGAACTGGCTCCCATGCCATTCATCCAGTGCCTGGGTGCAACCCTGCACTACCCGGTGCTCGACACCGACAGCCTGTTCAGTGCCACCCCGGTGTTCGACCGGGTGACCCTGGCCCAATGCCTCAAGCGTGAATTCATCCTGCTGCGTCACGACGACGCGGTCATCGGCGTGTTCGCCGACCCCTTCGACAGCGCACGCCTGGCCTGGATCGATGAATGCCTGCACGGCGCGCCGCTGTACCTGGTGCATGCCGACGACCTGAAGGCCTACCTGGCGCGTCACGAAGAAAGTTTCCACGCGGTGGAGTCGCTCAACGCCCAGGCCGAAGGCGGAGCCGAGATCGATACCCTGCAAAGCCTGTCCCTGACCAGCATCAGCGAAGACGCCAGCGTGGTGGTCAAGCTGGTCAACTCGACGCTGTACGACGCGCTGAAAATGCACGCCAGCGACATCCACCTCGGCACCACCGGCAGCGGCCTGGTGATCAAGTACCGGATCGACGGTGTGCTCAACAACATCAGCAAGATCCAGGGCAGTGAGTTCGCCGAGCAAGTGATTTCCCGGGTCAAGGTCATGGCTGAACTGGACATCGGCGAAAAGCGCGTGCCCCAGGACGGTCGTTTCAAGATCGGCATCAGCGGCCGGCAGATCGACTTCCGGGTGTCGATCATGCCGAGCATTTTCGGCGAAGACGCGGTGCTGCGGGTGCTCGACAAACAGGACCTCGCCGACAAAGTCTGTGGTGTGCAACTGCAGGCCCTGGGCTTTGAAGAAGATACCCTGCGCCAGTTGCGCCGGCTGGCTGCCGAACCCTACGGCATGGTGCTGGTGACCGGGCCTACCGGTAGCGGCAAGACCACCACCCTGTACGCGATGATCACCGAGATCAACCACGGCGTGGACAAGATCATCACCATTGAAGACCCGGTGGAATATCAACTGCCGGGCGTGCTGCAAATCCCCGTCAACGAGAAAAAGGGCCTGACCTTCGCCCGGGGCCTGCGCTCGATCCTGCGTCATGACCCGGACAAGATCATGGTCGGTGAAATCCGCGATCCGGATACCGCACAGATCGCCGTGCAATCGGCGCTCACCGGTCACCTGGTGTTCACCACTATCCACGCCAACAACGTGTTCGACGTGATCGGCCGGTTCACCCAGATGGAAATCGATCCCTACAGCCTGGTCTCGGCACTCAATGCCGTCCTGGCCCAGCGTTTGATCCGTCTGGTCTGCACCAGTTGCAGCACCCCTTACAGCCCGACAGAAGAAGAGCTGGAGGTCTCGGGGCTCGATCCGCAAAAGGTCGCTCACTACAGGTTCGTCCACGGCAAGGGTTGCGGGCATTGCCGGGGCACCGGGTATCGCGGGCGCAGTGCGATTGCCGAGCTGCTGCACCTGGATGACGAACTGCGGCAGATGATCGTCGAGCGCCAGCCCATCTCGAAAATCAAGGCCCATGCCTGCAAACGTGGCTTGCGCCTGTTGCGCGAGTCGGCGCTGGAGCTGGTGGAACAAGGCCGGACCACTCTCGAGGAGATCAATCGTGTCACTTTTATCTCGTGAGCAATTTGTCGCCGTGCTCGGCGCCAGCGGTGTAGGCCTGGGGCATCGGCAAGGCAGTGCAACCCACTGGCTGGGCAGCGTCGGCTACATCGACGAAGGTTTCCAGGCCTGGGCGGTGGCCCTCGACACCCTCGACCGTTTGCTGGCCGAGCACGCCGTTGCCAGGGCGGAACTGACGGTGGTGGTCTCCGGACACTTCAGCCGCTATTGCCTGGTGCCCTGGAGCGATCAGATCAGCAGCCCGGCCGAATTGCTCGGCTTCGCCCAACTGTGTTTCGAAGACCTCTACGGTGCACCGACGCAACCCTGGAGCCTGGTGCTGTCGGCCGAGCCTGCCGGTTATGACCGTATCGCTACCGCGCTGCCCCAGGACTTGCTCGACCGCCTGCGCGCCCTGGTCAGCGCGCGTGGCTTGCGCCTGCGTTCAGTGCAGCCGTACCTGATGGCGGCGTTCAACCATTTCGATAAAAGCCTTGATGCCGAGGACTTCCTGTTCGTGGTCGCCGAACCGGTACGCAGCGTGTTGCTGCTGGCCCGGGAAGGGCGCTGGACGTCGGTGCGTTCGGTGGGCAGCAGCGACAGTGATGCGGCCCTGACGGCGCTGATCGGCCGTGAGAACCAGTTGCAGGCATCCACCAGCGAACGGCCGTTGACGGTCTACCTGCATGCGCCGGCGCGCATCGACTCGCACCCTGATGTGCCCGGTGTGCATCTGCGCACCCTCGAAGAAGACCGGACAGCCGTACGCGATTGCCTGTACGTCATGTCTCGGGCGGTGGCCTGACATGCGCCCCCTGATGCTCGACTTCCAGCCGCGCCGCCGGGCAGGCCCCCTGGGCTGGAGCCTGCTGGCCGGTGGCGTGGTGCTGACACTGAGTTGCGCGCTGGTGCAGCAGCACCTGAGCAACGAGGCCGAACAACAGCAAGGCCACCTGCAAACCACCCAGCGGGTGCTCACCGGCGATAACGGCAGCAAGCCCGGCCTGACCCCGGCGGAAACTCGCGAGCAGGCGCAGAACCTGGCCGAAATGCGCAAGGTTTCCCAGCAGTTGCGCCGCCCTTGGGAACGTCTGTTCGCCACGCTGGAAGCCATGCCGCGGGACAACATTGCCCTGCTGACCCTGACCCCGGACGCCCGTAAAGGCCAGGTCCGGATCAGCGCCGAGGCGATGGACCTGGACGCCATGCTCGATTTCCACCGCCGCCTCGAAGCCAGCGACGAGCTGTCCGACGTGTCGCTGCTGAGCCACGAAATTGTCGCCAACGTGCCGGAACACCCGGTGCAGTTCAACCTGTCGGCTACCTGGGAGATCGGCGATGCAAATCCATAAATTGATCGTCCACGAATACCTGCAAGGCCTGGGCGTTCCGGGACTGGCAGGGTTGGCCATGCTGGTGCTGGCGCTGAGCTATGGCCTGGTCGGATTGCTGCCGGACTGGCAGTCGCTGCAAAGCCTCAGCCAGCAGACCCGCGAAGCCACCGAGTACCTGGCCAAGGTCGAAGACGGTACCGTGGCTGCGCCGGTGGTGCCGCAGCGCCAGCTCGACGACTTCCGCAGCAAGTTGCCGTCCCAGCCCCAGGCCACCGTGGCCATCGACAAGATCTACGCCCTGGCCGCCCAGGAGCGCATCACCTTGTCCCGGGGTGAGTACTCCCTGGGCGTGGACCCCAAGACGCACCTGGCCCGTTATCAGATTCTGCTGCCGGTACGTGGCAGCTATCCGCAACTGCGGCGTTTCCTGCACGCCTTGCTCGGTCAATTGCCGGCGGTGGTGCTGGAGGATGTGGAGCTGCAGCGCAAGAAGATCGCCGATACCGACCTGACCGGGCGGATCCGCATGACCCTTTACCTGTCGAGGTCATGATGAATACCAAACGAGTGGTGGGTTGGGTGGCGTTCTTCGGTGTAGCGGCCGCGCTCGCCTGGTTCCCCGAATACTTCAAGCAGGCTGACGACAGCGACCCGGCGCTGGCCACCGTGGCCAGGTCAGCCAAAGGCAAGGCCCCGGGCGCAGCGGCTGCATCGAGCGCCGCGGCGGTCGTGCCGATCAAGGACCTGAGCCCGGCAGGCGACCTGTTCGCCGCCCGCAGCTGGAAAGCGGCGCCGGTCCTCGGCACCGTTATTGAACAACCGGTAGTCGTGACCCCAGAGGTGCAGGTCCCCACTGCACCGCCGTTGCCCTTCCAGTTTGTCGGCAGGCTGGATGACCGTTCCGATCTGCAGGTGTTCTTGCAGAGCGGCGAAAAAATATACGTCGTACGCAAAGGGGATGTCATCGACGAAACCTGGCGGATCGAGCGCATTTCCAAAGAGGAGCTGAGCCTGGTCTACCTGCCTCTGCATTTAGCTCAGACTCTGTCTGTGGGGAGTACGGAATGAACAAATCCCGTTTGCTGATGAGCCTTTGTCTCTGCGCAGGGCTGGCTGCATGCAGTTCGGCGCAGGTCGCCAAGGAAGAAGCTTCCGCCCTCATGGAATCCGGCCAGTACGAAGCCGGCCTGGCTCGCATCGAACAGGGGTTGCGCGAGAACCCTCGCGATACCGATCTGCACATAGCACTCAACAGCGGTCGGGCCCGCGCCGTGACGGCACTGCTGACCCAGGCCGACATGGACCGCGCCCAGCGTAATTTCGCCGGGGCCCGCATGGGCTACAGCCGGGTCCTGGGCATCGAGCCGAACAACCGTCGTGCCCAGGACTCCCTGCGTCAACTCGACTACCTGCGCAGCATGGACGAGAAACTCGAAATGGCCCGTGGCGACCTGCGTCGCGGTGACATCTACGGTGCCGACCGCCAGGTCAAGCAGATTCTCGAACTGGACCCGCAGAACGAGGGTGCCCGGGAACTGCAGGACAGCATCCGCCTGGTGCAGAGCCGCAACGTGGTGCAGTACCCGCAGTTGCGTACACGCCTGGACCGGCCGGTGACCCTGGAGTTTCGCGACGCCAACCTGAAGACCATTTTCGAAGTGCTGTCCCAGGTCGCCGGCCTGAACTTCATCTTCGACAAGGACCTGCGCCCGGACATGAAAGCCACGATCTTCGTACGTGATGTGCGCATCGAAGACGCCGTGGAGCTGCTGCTGCAACAGAACCAGTTGCACCAGAAAGTGGTGAATGAAAACACCTTGCTGATCTACCCAGACTCGCCGCAGAAGCTCAAGGATTACCAGGAGCTGGTGATGCGCACCTTCTACCTGACCAGCATCGATGCCAACACCGCGCTGAACATGATCAAGACCATGCTCAAGACCCGCGACGTGTTCGTCGATGAACGCCTCAATACCCTGACCATGCGCGACACCGGCGACGCCATCCGCATGGCGGAAAAACTCCTGCAATCGCAGGACCAGTCCAACCCCGAAGTGGTGCTGGAAGTGGAAGTGATGGAAGTCGCCCGCCAACGCATTCTCGACCTCGGCCTGCAATGGCCCAACACCTGCGGTGTGATCAACAGCGACGGCTCGCCAGTGTCCATCCTTGACCAGCTCAAAGGCATCGACTCCAGCCGCATCTCCATCAGCCCGGCGCCCCAGGCGAAGATCAACGCCCAGGACAAGGACATCAACACCCTGGCCAGCCCGGTGATCCGGGTGAGCAACCGCGAACAGGCGCGCATCCACATCGGTCAGCGCGTGCCGATCATCAGCGCCACCTCGGTGCCTTCGACCCAGGGCCCGGTGATCACCGAAAGCGTGACCTACCTCGACGTGGGTCTGAAGCTTGAAGTGCAGCCCATCGTGCACCTGAACAACGAAGTGGCGATCAAGATCGCGCTGGAAGTCAGTAACGCCACGCCGCTGTCGCCGACCGCCCAGGGCACCATTCCCGTCCAGGTCGATACCCGCAACGCCCAGACCACCTTGCGTCTGCATGATGGCGAAACCCAGATCCTCGCCGGCCTGGTGCGCAATGACCATGGCAGCAGCGGTAACAAGATCCCTGGCCTTGGCGACATTCCCGGCCTGGGCCGTCTGTTCGGCAGTAACAAGGACGATGTCAGCAAGTCCGAACTGGTGCTGTCGATCACCCCGCGGATCGTGCGCAACCTGCCGTACCAGAGCCCGTCGGACATGGAATTCCCGACCGGCACCGAAACCAGCATGCACATCCAGGCCCCTGACCGTTCGATGAACACGACGGTTCAGACCGGCCCCATGAGCGCACCGATCGCCACCACCGTTACCGTCGGAAAGCCTTGATCATGAACGCCTCGCAACGCGGTTTTACCCTGATCGAAGTCGTGGTGACGCTGGCCCTGGTCGGCCTGTTGGCCGGCATGGCCGCACCGCTGACCGAGACGGTGGTGCGCCGGGGCAAAGAGCAGGAACTGCGGACCGCGCTGTACCAGATCCGCGATGGCATCGACGCCTACAAGCGTGCCTTCGACGCCGGTTACATCGAGAAGTCGCTCGACAGCAACGGCTACCCGCCGAACCTGAAAGTGCTGGTCGACGGTGTACGTGACGTGCGCAGCGCCAAGGGGGCCAAGTTCTATTTCCTGCGGCGCATCCCCCGTGATCCGCTGGCCACCGTCAAGCGTGACGACGAGGGCGGCTGGGGCCTGCGTGCCTATGACAGTTCGGCTGAGAACCCGCGGGCGGGGCAGGACGTCTTTGACGTTTACTCCAAGGCCCGGGGCAAGGGGCTCAACGGCATCGCCTATCGGGAGTGGTGAGCATATGCGTCGGCAAAAGGGTTTTACCCTGTTGGAACTGATGGTGGTCATGGCAATCATCGCGACCCTGATGACGATCGCCATGCCACGCTAC
>Ga0207428_10004552_pt1 | contig 13139 bp, 8 predicted proteins | sample RhiMethybrSRZTD1_FD_187600 | JGI IMG/M metagenome (GOLD analysis project Ga0207428, IMG submission 187600) | Populus rhizosphere microbial communities from Tennessee, USA - Rhizosphere MetaG P. TD hybrid SRZTD1 (SPAdes) (version 3) | ecosystem: Host-associated > Plants > Roots > Rhizosphere >... | reverse complement strand
TGCCTGGGTCGCCCACCAACTCGTCACCGATCCGTGGCATCTCTTCGATACCAACACCTTCTATCCCGAGCGCGACACGCTTGCGTATTCAGACCATCTGATCGTCCAGGCGATTATGGGGGCGCCCCTGCTCTGGTCGGATGCGTCCCCCGTGCTCGTCTACAACCTGCTGGTCGTCGCCGGACTGATTTTGACGGGATGGACGACGAGCCTCGTCGTTGAGCGGTGGACGGGGAATCGTCTGGCCGGGATTATCAGCGGGTCATTGATGGCGTTCAACGCCCTGTCGCTGACGCGCTTTCCCGAACTTCAGGATCAACACCTGGAATTCTTTCCGCTCGCGCTCTGGGCTCTTGACCGGCTGCTGACCACGCCGCGTTTCGCCTACGCGGCACACCTGGCCGGCTGGTTCGTCCTGCAGGCGCTGACGGGCGGATACCTCTTCGTCTTCACGTCGATTTCCCTCGTCGCAGCGGTGCTGGTGAGGCCGGCAGACTGGACTGGAGCGCGCGCTCCGCGAGTGATCGGGTTGCTGCTGCTGTCGGCAGGCGTCGCCGCGCTGGCGCTCATGCCATTTCATCTGCCTTATCTGCGCGTGAGCCGCGAACAGGGCTTTACGAGATCGCTGGCCGAGGTGTCGGAGTTTTCCGCTCGTCTCACCGACTATCTTGCGACAGGCGGCCGGATCCATTTCAGCGTGTGGAGCCATCGATTCTTCAATAAGGACGCGCTCTTTCCCGGCGTCATCGCGTCATGTCTGGCGATTGCAGCGCTGATTGGTGGTGTGGCATGGAAGGATCGGCGTGCGCGGATGGCAGTTGCCTTCGGACTGCTCGCGTTCGCAGTGTCATTCGGCCCCGGCTTCCCGTTGTACACCGCGCTAACCCGCGTGTTCCCAATCATGGCCGGCATTCGAGGCGCTGTCCGCTCGGGCCAGCTATTCCTCGTCGCGATTGCCATCCTCGCCGGATTCGGCTGGGCGTTGCTCGCTCGACGTCTCGACCGCCGGGCGGTTGCGATCGGAATCGCGCTGCTCGTCGGCGTCCATCTCGAAGCTCTGCGCGCGCCGATTCAATACCGCGTCTTCAATGGCATTTCTCCGATCTTCGATAGCTTGAACACGAGCGATCGGAAGTTGATCGCCTGCTTCCCATTCCCCGGGCCACTCCAGGAGTTCCAGAACGCCGACTGTCTGCTGGCATCGACACACTTCTGGCAGCCGCTCGTCAACGGCTACTCGAGCTTCATACCAGCGCGCTACTATGAGGAGGCCGCGGCGCTCAAGGCGTTTCCCGAAGGCACTACTCTTCAGTACTTGAAACAGCTCGGGGTGACCCATGTGATCGTGTTCGCCGACAAATTGAGCGCGCCTCGTCTTGCCCACATAAGCGAACATCCGGAGTTGGTTTTGTGGCAGACGGACAAATCGGTGCGGATCTACTTCCTGAAGTGATGGTGGTCCTGGCTCCCGACGCGTCGGTCCATGTTGGCAAAGAGTAAGCCTGTTGTCGCGGACGTCACCCTTGTGCCTACTGGTGATTGGCCTGCAAAGGAAAACGCCACTCGAGTGGAAGTTGAGGGTTTCGTGCTTTTCTTACCGAAGATGTGTTGCTGCTGTGGCAGCACCGCCAGCCTGGACTCAATCACCATTTACGCCCGAATAAGGTTTGGCGGCGCCCACACAGCGATTGACATCCCGTACTGTCGCAGGTGCCAATTGCACTATCGATCGGCGCTGCAGCAGTCACTCGGATCAATCGCGCGTGTCGCGGTGATCGCCTTGGTGTTTCTCGGCGCCTTTCTCACCTTGCTGGGAGATGTATTCCTCGTCGGCTTTTTCCTGCAGCTACTCGTCGTCGGCGGCGCTTTGGCTTGGGGACTGCGCACCTACTTTGTCGCGCGTGCTGAAATACAGAGAGGATTTACGTCTGCGTGTTCGGCTGGTGAGACCCCCGCGGTGTCATTTGCACGTGCATCACCCGCCGGCTTGCGATTCCGTTTTTGCAGCCTGGAATACGCCGAACAGTTCGCCGCCGTGAATCCCGGCGGCACCCTCAGGGAACTGATCTTTTGAACCGCTCAATTAACCTGCTCTGGCACGCTCACCGTTCATGAAGGCGTTGCGCCGCGTTCTGCTCGCGGCAGCGTGCATCGCGACGGCGTGGTCGGCTGCGCTCGTCCTCTTCGGCGGTTTCAACACACGTGTCTTCGGCATCGCGATCAGGTCGAGGAATCCTGATCGCGCCCTCATGATCGCGTGTATCGCAGTCGCCGCTTACTTCGTCGCGGGTGGAAGGATACCGCGCGACACGGCTCGCCGAGTGGGCAGCGCAGCGGCGGAAATTGGCCGAGCGCTGCTCATGCGGCCGGGACTGATCGCTGCTGTGCTCGCGCTCACACTCGCGATCACCGCGTTTGTCGCAGGGACACGAATCGCCGGCGGCGCCGACGCTTATGGGTACGTGAGCCAGGCTGACCTGTGGCTTGCCGGCGAACTTGTCATCAAGCAGCCATGGGTTGCGGAGATTCCCTGGCCGAACGCGGAGTGGTCGTTCTCGCCCCTCGGTTATCGGCCGGCGGAACCCCCCGGGCAGTGGGCAATTGTTCCCACCTACTCGCCCGGTTTGCCGCTACTACTTGCCGGGGCGAAACTGCTCGGCGGCCAGTGCGCGCTTTTCGCGGTGGTTCCCCTGCTCACCGGCCTCGGTGTACTCGTGACCTACGGCATCGGAAAGCGTCTTGTGTCGCCGTGGGGCGGCATCATTGCCGCGTGGCTGGTCGCCGCCAGCCCGATCGTGATCGGCATCGCGCTCGAGCCGCTGACCGACGTCCCGGTGATGACCGTGTGGGCGATCAGCATCTATCTACTCCTCGCTCGAACGGGCGGGCGACTGTCGCCCGTGCTCGTCGGTGTCGTTGCCGGTATCGCGATCCTGATCCGACCGAACCTCGTTCCGCTGAGCATCCCGCTCGGCATGTGGTACATGATTCGCCGCCAGACCGACGGAGACTCCCCGCTGGTGTCGGGCACGCTGTTCGCTCTTGGCGTCCTGCCGGCGATCCTGCTGATCGCATTCCTCAACAATCGTTTGTACGGCTCGCCGTTGTCGTCGGGATACGGAACGCTCCGCGATCTCTACGCCTGGTCGCACATCGTCCCGAATCTGCGGCGGTACTTCGCGTGGTTCACGTTCGCGCAAACCCCGATCGCGCTCGCGGGCCTTGCCGCCCTGTTTGTGCCGACCAGACGATTGTGGGCGAGTGCCGCCGATCTCCGGATCGTGCCGATCCTCGCGATCTTTGTGGCGCTGCTCTGGGGGCAATACTTTGCCTACGAGGTGTATGACTCGTGGGGTTTTCTTCGATTCCTGTTGCCGTCGTGGCCACTGATCATGGTCGGACTCGCCGCCGTGCTCCTTGCGGTGAGTGAGGCAGTACTCGCGCGACGCCGCCGCACGATCGCCGGAATTGCCCTTACGCTATTCGTCGCGCTGCTCGGCGTCTGGACCTTCTCGCCGGTACTTCGAGACAACGTGTTGGGTGGGCGGCAGGCAGCGGCCGTCGAGGCACCACTTGGTCAACTCGTGCGCAAGCACACGGTCGACAACAGCGTCGTGCTCGTGTGGGAGCGGTCGGGGACGATCCGGTACTACTCTGGCCGGACGACGCTTCGGTACGACTACCTGGACAGGGAGTGGCTGGACCGCGGCGTCGCATGGCTGCGCGGGCACGGCGTCCACGTCTATGCGGTTCTGGATCCGAATCACGTCGAGCAATGCCGGCGGCGATTTGCCGGACAGGCGACACTGGCCGCCTTGCACCATCCTGTCTTCCTCTACGAACCCGCCAGCACGGCTCTGTACGATCTGACCACGCCGCCTCCGCCCGAACAGGCACTCATTCTTTACGAAGAGGATCCGGGAGGCCGGCCGCCCTGTGATCCGCCCGCCGAGCCGGTGCCGATGGTGCTGAGCGCTGTGAATCACTAATCACTGATCACTCATCGTGAATCCTTGAATCCCTCATCGATGAATCCGTGAATCCTTGAATCCCTTATCGATGAATCAGTGAATCGTCGAATTGCCGCGCGATGTCTGGATTCCGGATTCGAGGATTAGGGATTCACCGATGAGGGACTCACCGATTCACGATGAGTGATTAGTGATGAGGGATTCATCAACGCGGCTTGAACCCGTCGAGGTGGAGGTGCTTGTCCAACTTGTCGCGGAGCACACAATAGTTTGCTTCGATGAACCTCGAGAGCAGTCTCTCCTCGGTCTTGTGCACGTAATAGCGGTTCAGGCCGTCGTCCATGGCGAAGATATAGCCGTTGTCGAGCAGGATCGGTTCCCACACCTGGTGCGTGGGCGCTTCGGTCAGCGGCGCCGTGGATTCGGCCATGATGACGCGTGGCACATATCGTTTGAAGTCAACGCTCGAGAAGACCTGCTTCTCGAACCCTTCGACATCGACGTTCAGAAATGTGATTTCCGGCTTGTTCTTCGCGTGTTCGTCGAGCACTGCTGTGAGCGTGGTCACCGGAATCATGATCTTCGTGAATTCGTACCCATTGGCGCGGTGTGATGCCGCGATCTTCGGGCTCAGGGTCGACAGGCCAGAGGTCTTGACGCTCTTGTAGAACGGCAACTCGCCCGGCCGGTCAGAGATCGCCACCCCTTTGTTCGTGTCCTTGGGCCTCGACTTGTTCAGCTTCTCCACCAGTTCTGGAATCGGTTCGATGTTGATACCCCGCCAGCCGGCCAGGTAGAAGTATTTGGTCACACTGCTCTCGTCAGGATCGTTGGCGCCGACATCGACGTAGAAGCCGTTTTCGTGATCCTTGAACACATACCCGAGGATGTAGTCCTCGTAATACTGCGAGTAGTACGTCGGTCCGTTGCCGAACGCCCCGCGCACGGGGCACTCAATCGTGACCGTCGACTGGTTAGCGTTCGCGGCTGCTGGTGCTGCTGCGTTGGCCGCCGGCTTGGCGGGTGCGGCGCATGCCGCCAGAAGCGCGCTCGTCACCAGCGCCAGCAGCGCGGCACAACGCCTCGGTCGATCGATGCATAGAACAGGTTTCAAGACCGCAGCGACGTTCGTTGCGGCCGTGGGTGTCGTCAGGCGGATGATGTGCATGGGTAGCAGGGGAGTGTATCCTGCACACAGGCTAAGCTGCATCCGTGAACTTTCAAGAGGCGACGCGGCGTCGTGGAATGAGTCTGAAAAAAGCCCATCTTCAAATTGTTGTCTTTGGTCTTGCTCTGCTCGCGACAGCATTCACCGCCTGCGGCGCACGCACCAATACCGGCCCTGCTTCTATTCTGCTGTTCACTGGCACCGGAACGTCTCCTGGCGACGTCGCCGCTCTTGAAACCATCCTGGAGGCGAATCATCTCGACTATGCGACCGCGAGTTCTGCCGATTTGAAGGGGATGGCGGAAGATGGAATCAGGCAATACCGCCTGCTGATTGTCCCCGGTGGAAACTTCGTCGAGATCGGCAACAGCCTCAGTTCAAGTGCGACTGCGAACATTCGTACCGGCGTAGAGAATGGTGTGAACTACCTCGGCATCTGCGCCGGGGCGTTCCTGGCGGGCAGTTTCCCAAAGCCGTACAAAAGCTTGAATCTCACGTCGGGCGTGCAATTCCGCTTCTACGACGCCGTTCGCAGTACGCGGAAGACTGCGGTTGGGATTATGGTCGCAGGCGGACCGACGCTTGATCAGTACTGGGAAGATGGTCCGCAATTGAGCGGCTGGGGGGCGGTCGTCGCGAAATATCCTGATGGAACTCCGGCGGTTGTTCAGGGAAGATTCGGCAAGGGCTCGGTCATTCTGACAGGTGTTCATCCGGAAGCCCCCGAAAGTTGGCGGCGCGGCATGACGTTCAGCACACCTTCGAGTACCGACAATGCATTCGCAGCGACGCTTATCCAGGCGGCGCTGAATGGAACATCGCTATCCCATTTCTAGTCGCGGCCGGCCGCGGTCTCAGCGCATGTCGTCAGTCGTCGATTCTACACAGCGGTCTCATGAGCGACATCTTCCTCAGCTATTCGCACCAGGATCGTGAACGCGTCCGCCCGGTGGTGGCCCTGCTCGAGGCGCAAGGATGGGCGATCTGGTGGGACCGAACACTCCTACCGGGCCAACACTGGGAAGACCAACTTCGCGAAGAGTTAAAAAACTGCCGGGCCGTCGTTGTCGTTTGGACCCGAAACTCGGTCACGTCGAAGTGGGTGCAGCTAGAGGCATCCGAGGGACTCAAGATAGACGGGCTCGTCCCGATTCAACTGGACCAGTTCGAGGCTGCCCCGATTCCAAATGATTTCAAGCACATTCACGCCGCGGATTTGACGACATGGACCGGAGGCACGAATCATCCGGAGCTTGCCGGGGCATTGCGGGCGCTACGGGAAATCGTTTCGCGACCGGCCACTGCTCCAAGCCTGGCCGACAGTACGAATCTGCCGTATTCCCTGTCGTTGGGCGGCGATCTCGGAAGCACCGACCCAAAAGACTTGATGTGGATCGACAGCAACGTACGAGAGGCCGGACGGAATGCCGTTCCGGCACTGCTGGCCGCGCTGGAATTTCCCGAGCCGGAGAGGCGTGGACATGCAGCGTATCTCCTGGGCTTGACGGGCGATCGAACGGTCGTACGGTCGCTTGCGCCACTGCTTGCCGATCGTAGCCAGGTAGCTCTGGGACTCGAATGGATGCCAACCGTTCGAGCGGCTGCGGCGAACGCGTTGAAGGAGATTGGCACAACCGAAGCCTTGCGGGCTCTGGCGGAGGCCTTCGAGTAGCCGCTCAACGCGCCGCAATCGACGATCGGGAGTGCGCTTCCTCTTGACAGCTACAAGAGATATGGGTAGCCTCCTCTAGACAACGACAGAACGCATGTCCGGAGGCTGGCCGTGGCAGAACGCCCGATCGATGCCTTTCGCGGGTCGCTCGACCTGCTGGTGCTCAAGACGCTGTCGCTCTCGCCCACGCATGGTTGGGGGATCAGTCAGCGGGTGCAGCAGATGTCGAGCGGCGAGTTCGAGATGAATCAGGGATCCCTCTATCCGGCGCTGCAGCGGCTGGAAAAAGATGGCCTCATCACCAGCGAGTGGGGGGTCACCGATAACAACCGCCAGGCGCGGTATTACCGGCTGACCGCCGCCGGCCGACGCGCGCTCGGGCGGGAGGTGGACGACTGGAAGCGCTTCGCCGCCGCGCTCGACGCGGTTCTCCGTACCAGCTGAGTCGCGGCAGATGTCTCGCCGAACCCCCGAGAGTGCCCGATGAAATGGTTTCATGGCGCGTTCGCGCGGCTCCGCTTGTTGTCTCGCCGCGCCGCCGAGTCGCGAATCGACCGTGAGTTCGCATTCCATATCGACATGGAGGTCGAGCGTCTCGTGCGCGACAAACGCATGTCAGCGGACGAAGCGCGTCGCCTTGCCCTCGTGGCATTTGGCGGCGTCGAGGCACACAAGGAGGCGCTCCGGGACGGTCGTGGACTAGCGTGGATCGATCGCGTGTCGCTCGACGTGCGGCTTGGCACGCGGATGCTCGTCAAACACCCAGGCCTGACGCTCGTTGCCACGTTTGCGATTGCCGTCGCGATCGCGATCGGCGCAATGTTCTTCGAGGTCATCTCCGCCGTTCTGTATTCGACAATTCCGGTCGACGGGGGCGATCGCATTGTCGCGCTCGAACTGGCCAGCGAGACGCCGGGCAGCCCGGAACGTCGGCTGTTTCAGGACTACCTCTCCTGGCGAGAAGAACTCTCGTCGATCGCCGATCTCGCGGCGTACCGAACCGTTGAGCGCAACCTGACGCTCGGCGACGGCGCCCCGCAGGCCATCAGGGTCACCGAGATCACGGCGTCGGCGTTCCGAGTGGCGCGTACGCCTCCGCTTCTGGGCCGGCACCTCGTTGCCGACGACGAGCAGCCGTCGGCGCCACTGGTCATCGTGCTTGGACACGACGTCTGGCAGTCGCGGTTCGCGGGCGATGCCACGATTCTTGGGCGTACCATCGTGCTCGGCGTCACGCCGCATGTCGTGGTGGGAGTGATGCCCGCGGGGTTCGCATTCCCCGTCGACGACCAGTTCTGGACGGCGTTACGCCTGAATCCTTCGGCGTACGATCGCCTCGAGGGTCCTGGCCTCCGAATTTTCGGCCGACTGAAACCAGGTGTCACGCTTGACAGTACGCAGCGGGAGCTGACCCGTCTCGGTGAACGAACGGCGGCGGCGTATCCGACGCAGTATCGGCGCCTCAGACCAGTGGTCATGCCCTACACCCGTGAGCACTTCGGCATCACTGGCCCACGTGTATGGCTCTTGTGGATCGTGCAGCTCATCGTGAGCGGCCTCCTGGTTGTCGTCGCGGTCAATCTCGCGATCCTCGTTTACGCGCGGACGGTCGCTCGCCTCGGCGAGATTGCAGTACGAAGTGCTCTGGGTGCCAGCCGTGCGCGCATCCTGGCGCAACTGTTCATGGAGGCGCTTGTGCTCACCGGCGTTGGCACGATCGCCGGTCTCCTTGCGGCGTCGATCGCGCTGGTGCGAATGCAGTCCTGGATCGGCAGCATGGAACGGATGCCGTTCTGGATCGATCTCCGGCTTTCGCCGTGGACCGTTCTGTACGCGGCGCTGATGGCCGTAGTGGCGGCAGCGATTCTTGGCGTCGTACCGGGGGTGAAGGTCACGGGCCGCCCCTTGCACCGCTATCTGCGCGAAGTGAGCGGCGCCACGCTCGGTCGCAGCTGGACCGCGCTCGTTGTCGCTCAGGTCGCGATCGTCGTGGCCATTCTGCCGGCGACGATCTACGTCGTCTCCGAAGTGGTGCGCTTGCAAATGGCCGGAGCCGGATTCCCTGCTGACCAATTCCTCGTCGCCCAGGTCCACCTGAATGAGCGGCAGCGAGTGGCCCTCGTAGGCCGCCTGCAGCGCGAGCCCGCCGTCTCCGCGGTGACCTTTTCGACCTTCATTCCCGGATACGAACCGGGACGCTTCATCGAGTTCGAGGGCGCGGCGCAGAGCGCGGGCATCGTCGAAACGAATGCGGTCCATGTCGATCCTGGAATGTTCGAGACCTACGAGGCGCGGATGCTCGCGGGCCGCGGCTTGGACCGCAGCGACGCCGGCGAGATGGCAACCGCCGTCGTCGTGAATCACGCGTTCGTGCGCCGCTTCCTGGAAGAAGGCGGCGCGCTCGGGCGTCGATTTCGTTACACCCGCGGATGGAGTCGCGACGACGTGGATGGCGGCCGGCGGTATGAGATCGTCGGAGTCGTCAGCAATTACCCGAGCTTCCCGCCCTCGCCAGGGTCCGACGGACAACCGACGGTTTATCACGCCGCATCGATCGCGCAGATCGGATCAGGTGTGCTGTCGTTGCGCCTGCGGGGAGTGGTGCCGGACGATTTCATCGGGACGTTCCGCCAGATCGGCGCCGAGATCGATCCGGCGCTGCCGCTCGGCGAGGTAATGCCGTTGTCGGAGTTCTACCGCGAGAACCGGTCGCCTTGGCGCTATGTCGCGTGGAGCCTGGCGCTCGTCACATCGACCGTGTTGCTGCTGTCGGCTGCGGGTATGTATGCGCTGATGTCGTTCACGGTCGCAGGCCGGACGCGCGAGATCGGCATCCGCACTGCGCTGGGCGCGCAACCGAGGCAGTTGCTGGCGAGCGTCTTCGGGCGCATCACTCGGCAACTGACGACCGGGTGGTTCGTGGGTTCGCTGTTATCGGCGGGCGCGCTGTCGGCTGCCGGTCTTACGGCCGGACGCGCTGCAGCGCTCCTGCTCGTCGTTGGCGCGATCGTGTTAGTCGTCGGATCGCTTGCAGCGTTCGGACCCGCGCGTAGAGGTCTGCGCATTCAGGCCATCGACGCGCTGAAAACAGACTGACGTCTAGCCAACGATCGGTAACGCTTGAGCACTGGAACATCCGTACCGACGCCACCTTGATCGACGACGGGACTCCATAAAGTTCGTACTGGACTTCAAGATGTACCACGCTCCGATCGATGGACGATACACAGTGACGAACGATGCGACGCCGCAAAGACGAACTTGCAAAATGACGTCTTTGACGGTGCCCTTTTCCGCGATGTAAATCGGTCAGCCGTTCCACTCTGGAGTACAGCGCAACTGTATTTACGGCCTGTTTATGCCGGCTCGACGTGGGCAGTGTCTTGCACACACAACGAGCACCGATGTTCACAATTGCGCTGTCTCACCTGCTGGGGTGTGGTGTGCGACTGGAGACGCACGAAGCGGTTGCGCTCGCACGGGAACTCCTGGCACGCCCCTGCGGTATTCCAACACCCGAGAACATTCAGCTCGGTTCGGACGGCTCGGCATCCAGCATAAGCACCGACGGCGCACCGTCGGTGGCGAGCGTTGCGGAGCTGCTGCTGACGCTGCTGCCGGCCGGTACGCCCAACGTGCCTGCAGCGCTTCGGTTTGCAATCGCGCGCGGACTCGCGGCGGTCGAGGCGCCGCCCTTCGCCTCGCTCGGCGAGTTTTCGAGCGCACTGGAGCGGTTCGAAAAAGGAGCGCGCCATGACGTGCTGAAGGGCGTCCTGCAGCGCGGCGTGCAGACATCGCCTTCGCGGCCGACACTCGTGGTCCGCAAACCGTCAACGTCTTCGAGCGAGCGGCGAGAGGCGATTGCTGCCGCCCCGCCAATCTTCAGGTCCTTCGCCGTGAACGGGGAAGCGGACTCACCTGAGCACCCATCGCGGCGCTGGGCATTCGGTGTGGCGGCGGCATTGGTCGCCTCGTTTGCCGTGGGCTTCGCCATCGCGGACAAAATCACCGATCGCGGTGCTGCGACGCATCCGTCCCGCTCCACCCCCGTGTCGCGCGAGATCTCGGCCACTGCACCTGCCGCGAACGATTCGGCTGCGAACCAGGCGACCGTGGAACTGCGAGAGGAGATTGTGCACGTGCCGCAGACTTCTGCAATGGCTCGCGAGGTCGCCGAGCCGCCTGCGGAGGTCCGCGCCGTCGCCGTGGCGAACGCCTTCTCTCCGGCCTTCGCCTCGGACGGCACGGCGATCTTCTTTCACACCGGCCGTGAACGCGACGCGCGCAGTGCGATCGAAGTCGCAACCGCTGACAGCCAGACAGGGATAGACCTGGGCGTCATGACGATCGTCGACGATGGCTCGCACAACTATCACGCGCAGCCATCGCCTGACGGCCGTTTCGTGGCGTTCGACTCGGATCGGGACGGCGAGCGTGGCATCTACGTCGCGAATCGGGATGGCTCGCAGGTCCGAAGGGTGAGCGCCGCGGGCTACGCCGCGGTCCCGACGTGGTCGCGGAATAGCGAGTGGCTCGCCTACATCCGTGCCGAAGCGGACAAACCTTCTGTGTGGAATCTGTGGGTCCAGCCAGCCGCCGGCGGCAGTGCCCGCCGCGTGACGAACTATCGATATGGTCAAACGTGGGCGGCCTCGTGGTTCCCCGATGACCGCCGCATCGCCTACAGCCACGAGGACACGCTGATGGTGATGGACCTGCAGACTGGTGAGGCCACCCGCTATCGGACGCCGATCAAGGGACAGCTGGTGCGGACGCCTGCGGTGTCGCCGGACGGCACGAAGATCATCTTCCAGGTTTTCCGGCACGGCGCCTGGCTTCTCGACCTTGCCGACGGCTCGATGCTACGAGTACTCACCGATCCGACGGCGGAGGAGTTCGCCTGGTCGCCGGATGGACGCCGCGTCGCGTTCCACAGCCGCCGCGATGGCCAGTGGGGTATTTACGTGCTGTTGCGCAGTTAGCTCACGCTTTCTTCAAGTCTCCATTTGAAAGTCTCCACCGTCACGCGTATCTTCTTAGGGCCGTAAGACAATCCCCGACAGCATAGAGGGCCCGACCGAGGTTTCATGTCGTACCGAGCTGCCCGTTTGATCGTCGCGTCGAGTCTGGCTCTCTTGGTCTCGACTGCGGTGGAAGCGCAGACCGTCGTGACGCCGCTGTTTCCCGGGATCACGCACATCAAGCGAACGGAACAGTACCCGCCGTTCCAATGTCCGGGGTGCCCCGCGCCGACGCCGAACCCGCGCCTGGCGCGAATCAACATCCTGCTCATCGACCTGACGTCCCCCGCGATCCGCTTCAAGCTGACACCGCCCGGAGACAACTTGCCGGCGGTGGCGCCGGGCTCCACGACGCCGAACTGGCCAGTCGTTCCCTTCGAAGTCGTTCGGCAGCGAACTCTCGACTTCGTCAACAGCTCGCACGCGCAGTCGGCGGTCAACGTCCACTTCTTCGCGCCGTTTCCGGTGCCCGGCGGATCAACCCAGAGCGCATACGCGTACGTGATCGGCCTCGCGGCCTCGCGCGGGCAGGTTTACTCGGGCTTCGAGGCGCCGATCCAGAGTTACGCGATCGTCACCAACGCTCCCGGCCTCAACTTCGACAGGTCGAACAACGCCACCATCGTTCATCGTGATCCCAACTCCGCCGATGGGATGGACGTTCTCGAGAACGTGGAGTTGTGGAACGCGCTCGCGGGCTCCGGGCAGATCCTCACCAACGGCGTCAAGACGATCCCCGAATACACGGATGCCACTCACCCGGACGCACTGCTCACGCCCGGTCCAGTGCCTCCGCTCGGCTCGTTGCCGCTGACGTATACGCGCGCCGGGCGGCACTGGTACGACCTGAGTAACGCGCGCACGGCGATCGGCGTGACCCAGGACGGCCGGACGCTGGTGCTGTTCACGGTTGACGGCACGAACGGCGGACACGGCATGCAGGTCGGCGAAGTCGCGGACCTTCTGAAGAACGATTACGGTGTCTGGAACGCCCTCAACCTGGACGGCGGCGGCTCCACCACGATGGCGATTGAAGACCCCGTGACGCACGTACGCAAACTCGTCAACGTGCCGGCCGACAACCCGCCGCGCCTCGAGGCGAGCAATCTCGCCGTCTATTCGGACGCCATCGCGCCGGTGACTACGGCGACCGTAAACCCGGCGCCGAATGCGAACGGCTGGAACCAGGCCGCCGTCAGCGTGGGTCTCGACGCAACCGATCTCGCGAGCGGTCTGAACGACACTCCTACGGGATGGGTCGACCTGCTCCGGTACTCGCTGGCTGGTGCGCAAACGGGTGCTGAGAC